>Ga0210144_1001134_pt1 | contig 11572 bp, 10 predicted proteins | sample Muzzi_PWA_D2_FD_185532 | JGI IMG/M metagenome (GOLD analysis project Ga0210144, IMG submission 185532) | Wetland microbial communities from San Francisco Bay, California, USA, that impact long-term carbon sequestration - Muzzi_PWA_D2 (SPAdes) | ecosystem: Environmental > Aquatic > Marine >...
GCGAGCCCACCGCCTACGTCTGCGAGCACTTTTCCTGCCGGGCTCCCGTAACCGAACCTCAACCGCTGGCCGACTTGCTCTGAGAGGATGCCGCAGATGCGCGGCTCCATGCTCACCTTGGCCGCCGGGCGTCGGGCGAAGTGGGTCGTCGTCGCAATCTGGTTCGTCGCGATCTTCGTCGCCGTCGGCCCGGCCAACCTCCCCGGCAAGTTCGAAGACGCCGAAAACAACGAGGCCTCGTCCTACCTGCCCGGCGATGCGGAATCGACCAAGGCGCTGAACGCGACCGAGTCGCTCCAGAACGGCGAACTGGCGCCGGCGGTGGTGCTCTTCAGGCGCGAGTCGGGCCTGACCGCGGCCGACCGCCGCACGATCGTCGAAGACGTCGGCAAGATGACCCGGCAGCGCTTCCCGGGGGTCATCGCGGACGGCGAAACCGCCGCCGCGGGCGGCGATGGCGGCGGCGGCGGTGCGGGCGAAGCGCCCGCCGCCGCGCCGCAGGGCCTCTCAGCCGGTTGCGCCGGCCGGACCGCGGCGGTGCCCGGCCAGCCCCGCGACTACGCCCCCTTCGTCGGTCCGATCTGCTCGGCCGACGGCAAGGCGGCGATCGTCATCGCCTACATCAAGGCCGAAGGCGAGGGCGAGCGGATCGTCGACCCGATCAAGGCCTGGCGCGAGGACATCGCCAACCCGCCCGCCGGCCTCGAGGTGAAGATCACCGGCGGGGCCGGATTCTCGGTCGACGCGATCGAGGTCTTCGAAGACATCAACGGCACCCTGCTGCTGGCCGCGGTCAGCCTCGTCGTCTTCCTGCTGATCCTGATCTACCGCTCGCCGATGTTCTTCTTCATCCCGCTCGCCGCGGTGCTTTTCGCCGAGGCGCTCTCGCGCTCGATCGGCTACGGGGTCTCAGAGCTGGGGGCGGCGATCAACGGGCAGTCCAGCTCGATCATGTCGGTGCTGGTGCTCGGTGCCGGCACCGACTACGCGCTGCTGCTGGTCGCCCGCTACCGCGAGGAGCTGCACCGCACGGTCGACAAGCACGAGGCGATGCGCACCGCGCTCGCCTCGGCCGGGCCGGCGATCTTCGCCTCGGCGACGACGGTGGTCGCCGCGCTGCTCTGCCTGCTGGTCGCCAGGGTCAACGGCACCTCGGGCCTCGGCCCGATCGCCGCGATCGGCATCGCCTGCGCGGCACTCGCGATGCTCACCCTGCTGCCGGCGATGCTGACGACCTTCGGGCGGCGGGCCTTCTGGCCCTTCGTGCCGCACACCGCTTCCACCGCACCGAGCGCGGAGGGGATCTCCGAGCGGGCGCGGCGGCGGATCGTCGAAGGCTCGGCGCTCGGCGCGCTGGCCCGGGTGATCGCGGCCTGCCTGCTGGTCTTGCTGTTGCTGCCGCTGGTGCTCGTCAACTGGATCCTGCGCCGGCTCAGCGGCCGGCGGATCCCCTCGCTGATCGTCGGCCCGCTCGACCGGGCGGTCTTCAGGCCCTACGAGGTGCGCCGCCACCGGCTGGAGCGCGCGGTCGACGCAACCCACGGGGTCTGGGCCCGGATCGGCCAGCGGGTCGCCCGCGGCCCGCGGCGGATCATGGTCGGGTCGATCGCGGTCCTGCTCCTCTTCTGCGGCGGCTTCGCCTTCTTCTCGACCGCGCTGACCGCCGAAGACACCTACACGCACGAAGTCGAATCGATCGAAGGGCAGCACCTGCTGAGCAAGAGCTTCCCCTCCGGCACCACCGCCCTGACCGACATCGTGGTGGAGAGCCGCGGCGAGGTGCAGGCGGTGCGACGGGCGGTGGCTCGGGTCGACGGGGTCGAGGCGGTCTCCCAGCCGGTTGCCGCGGGGCCGCCCGGCATCCTGCTCCAGGCGACCCTGGCGATCGAACCGTATTCGACCGCGGCATTCGACCTGGTTGAACCGATCCGCGAGGCGGCGCACGAAGTCGCCCCGGACAGCCTCGTCGGCGGGCCGACCGCGGTCGAATTCGACGTTCGAGACGCGGCCGGCTGGGACTCGACGGTGATCCCGCCGATCATCCTGGTCGTCGTGCTGCTGATCCTGGTCGGCCTGCTGCGGGCGGTGGTCGCGCCGGCGATCCTGATCGGGACGGTGATCCTCAGCTTCCTGGCAGCGCTCGGCGTCGGCTACTTCGCCTTCGATGTGATCTTCGACTTCCCCGGATCGGACCCCTCGCTGCCGCTCTTCTCCTTCGTCTTCCTGGTCGCGCTGGGGGTCGACTACAACATCTTCCTGATCGCCCGCGCCCGCGAGGAGACGATCGAGCACGGCTCCAGGCAGGGCATCCTCCGCGCCCTCGCGGTGACCGGCGGGGTGATCACCAGCGCCGGCATCGTCCTCGCCGGCACCTTCTCGGTGCTCGCCGTCCTCCCCCTCGTCTTCCTCACCGAGCTGGGCTTCGTCGTCGCCTTCGGCGTGCTGCTCGACACCTTCCTGGTGCGCAGCGTCCTCGTCCCCTCGATCGCGCTGACAGTCGGCGACCGGTTCTGGTGGCCGTCGGCGCTGGCGCACCAAAAAAACTCTGACTGACCGCTACAGAATAGGCAGGAAGTTCTCCAGCTCGTAGGGCGTCACCTGGACGCGGTACTCGTCCCATTCCTGCCGCTTGATCTCGACGAAGCGGCGGAAGGTGTGCTCGCCCAGGGTGCGCAGGACCAGCTCCGAGTCGGCCGCCACGTCGATCGCCTCGCCGAGCGTCTCCGGCAGCTCCTCGATGCCCCGCTGCGCCCGCTCCTCGGGCGAGAGGTGGTAGAGGTTCTGCTCCATCGGCTCGGGCAGCTCGTAGCCCTTCTCGATCCCCTCCAGCCCGGCCTGCAGCATTCCGGCGAAGCAGAGGTAGGGGTTGCAGGCCGGGTCCGGACAGCGCAGCTCGGCGCGGGTCGCCCCCTCCTTGCCGGGGTGGTAGAGCGGCACGCGGATCAGCGCCGAGCGGTTGCGGCGCGACCAGGCCAGGTAGACCGGCGCCTCGAAGCCGGGGACGAGGCGCTTGTAGGAGTTGACCCACTGCGCGAAAAGCGGCGAGATCTCCCGCGCGTGCCTCAGTTGGCCGGCGATGAAGGCCTTCGCGGTGGGCGAGAGGAAGTACTGGTCCTCGGGATCGAAGAAGGCGTTCCTGCCGTCCTTGCCGAGCGACTGGTGGACGTGCATCCCCGAGCCGTTCTCCCCGTAGAGCGGCTTCGGCATGAAGGTCGCGTGCCAGCCGTATTTCATCGCGTACTCCTTGACGACGATGCGGTAGGTCATGCAGTCGTCGGACATCGCCAGCGCGTCCTTGTAGCGCATGTCGACCTCGTGCTGGGAGGGGCCGACCTCGTGGTGGGTGTACTCGACGTGGATGCCCATCTTCTCCAGCGCCAGCACCGTCTCGCGGCGCAGGTCGGAGCCGGCGTCGAGCGTTGTCAGGTCGAAGTAGCCGCCCTCGTCGAGCACCTCGGGCACGCCCTGCGGCTTGGCGGAGCGAAAGTAGAAGTACTCCAGCTCGGGGCCGATGTTGTAGCCGTCGAAGCCGAGCTCCTCGGCGCGTTTGAGGGCGCGGCGCATGATCCAGCGCGGGTCGCCCTCGTAGGGGTCGCCGCCGGGCACCCGGATGTCGCAGAACATCCGGGCGACAGCGTTCTCCTCCTCGGGCCGCCACGGGATGATCGCGAAGGTCGAGGGGTCGGGCATCGCGATCATGTCCGACTCCTCGATCGGGTTGAAGCCGGTGATCGAGGAGCCGTCGAAGCCCATGCCGCCCTCGAAGGCGTCGTCCAGTTCGGCCGCGTTGATCGAGAAGCTCTTCAGCTGACCGAGGACGTCGGTGAACCAGAGGCGCACGAAGCGGACGTCGCGCTCCTTGACAATCTCGCTGACCTCGGCGGCACTCTTTGGCTTGTCTGCCATCTCTCGGCTCCTTTCTCGGCGCTGCGGCTTCTGCGGGCAAGATAGGCGACCGAACGTCGGGGTGCGGCGCGGCGTATTACGGGGATATGACGGTTGCCGAAATAGGCTTGCGAGCGGCGGCGAAACCAGGTATAACTTACTTCGCGTAAGTTAGTGGCTCAAAGTAAAGTAAAGGCGACGTAAAGGCTCTGTAAAGCGGAAAATCCCGCACCGGGGCCCAAAGGCGGAAGCGACGTGACGGTAAAAACAGCAGTGAGCAGATTCCAGATCCACGACGAGCTGACGGCTCCCGACGAGAGCGCTCCCCTGATCAAGAGCATCCAGGCGGCCGGCGGCGCGGTGACCAAGTTCGTCGGCGTCCTAGCCGGCTCGCCCGCCGTGCTGCGGGCCTACACGCGGATGCGCTCGGAGCTGCGGGGCGGCGTGCTGCCGCTGGCGACCCGCGAGCGGATCGCGCTGGCGGTCGCCGAGCACCGCAACGACGAGTACAGCATCGCCCAGCACGCGAAGTCGGCGCGGCGCGCCGGGCTCGGGCTGGACGAGGTCTCGCGGGCCCGCAACTTCACCTCAGGCGACGCCAAGGAGGCGGCGCTGCTCGCCTACCTGCGGGCGACGCTCGAAGCTGGCGATCCCCCCCACCACCTCCACGAGGAGGCGCGGGAGATCGGCTGGAGCGATGAGGAGCTGCTCGAGGCGGTCGCGCACCTGGCGCTCAACGAGTTCCAGAGCCTGATCGCGAGCGCGGCGGCTCTACCCAAAGACCAGGCGACGCCGGAAGTGCTGCCCTCGGTGGCGTAGAGGGCCGGGTACCCGGCCCTCTATCCCACTCCGGGTCAGCCCTCGACCACGGTCGCGGTGTAGAGCAGGCGCGCGGTCGAGTAGCGGCAGGCGTAGGTGGCGCGCGTGCCGACCTTCTGCTGCGGCTGGCCCTGGCGGACGTCGGTCGTGTTGGTGCACTTGCCCGGCTCGCGACTGGCCCGCCAGACGTTCTTGGCCGAGATGTCCTGGGCGAATGCGGGCGCCCAGGTGGGGATCGTGAGGCCGACGATGTCGCCCTTCTGCACCTTGAGCGAAGCGCCGAACTTGACGGTCTGTCCCAGATAGGGGCTGAGCACGTGGACCCGGCTCTGGCGCCGCAGGTTGTAGCGGGGCGGGTGGCTGCCGGGGATGCGCCTCAGGATCGCCAGCCGCGCCTCCGGCGGCGTTCCGAAGAATCCGTTGAAGAAGGAGCGCTGCCTGTTGGTCGGCTGGGCGAGGGTCAGCGTCCAGGCCTTCACCCTGCCGGGGCGCTTGACGTTGAACGGCAGGCTCGACTGGTTGGTGCTGACCTGGAAGCCGGTGACGCTGCCGACCGCCTGGCAGGGGAGGTCGGGGCAGGACGGGTCGGGCATCGAGGCGGTGCTGCCCAGGACCACGGTGGTCTTCGAACTGGTCGCTGCGCCGGCGCCGGCGGCGAGCGGGACGAGCAGCGCCAGGCAGCCGGCGAGCGCAAGCCCCGCAGCGGACCGGCGAAGGGCGACCCGCCGCCCGAAGGGTGCTCTCTGCGAAGACTGCGACATGCCCGTGCTCCTCTCGTGGAAAGCTGCTGGAGACGGGAAGATTATCCGCCGCGACGGCCGTTACCGGCCTGGCTGGCCGAGGCCGGCCCGCGCGTAGTGCAGGGCGACCGCGTAGCGGATCCGGCCCGAGCCGCCGAAGTGCAGCGCCCGGCGGGCGCCGTTGGTGAGGTCCCAGTCGTTGCCGCGGGTGTAGGGGCCGCGGTCGATCACCCTGGTGACGATCTGGCGGCCGTGGTAGACGAACCTGACCGGAGTGCCGCAGGGCAGGTCGCGGTGAGCGACGCCGATCGTCTGAGGCCGCAGGACCTGGCCGCAGGCGGTGTGCTGGCCGTAGAGGCCGGGCCCGTACCAGGTGGCGCCGGCGAAGTGCAGCGGCGCGAAGGCGAGCCCGCTGCCTTCCCGCACGCCGCTGGAGGCGACGGTCGAGGCGCCGCCGGTGCTGCCTTGGGCGAGGCCGGGTGCGCAGGCCGCGATGACCGCGGCGATCAGCGGCAGCGCGATCCAGCATCGTTCTTTCCGCCCAGGGCGGTTCCTTGCTTCCTTCATAGCTCTTTCCGGCGCTTACGGGGTTAGCTGACGGGCTCGCGCTGAAAGAGCTGCGCTACGCGGCAGGTGCCGGCGATTCGCCCCAACCGATGGGTCCCCCGCTCTCCGCGGTATGTGGCGGAGATTCAGCGGAAGTTGGCGGCACGTTAGCAGACGCTAAGACGGAATTCTGCGACGAGATTGAGAAAGGGCTCCCCGGCGAGCGGGGAGCCCTTTCCGCAGCGGGCCTGTAAGCCGGATCCTGTCGCGAGCGACCATCTATCTCCCCGGGACCGGGGTCCCGGGGGGGCCTGGACGGCCCTGCGGCCTACCTGGACCTCGCCGGGCAGGGTCGACGGTCCTGCTTGGCCTTGCACCGGGCGGGGTTTGCCTGGCCGCCGCGTCGCCGCGGCGCCGGTGCGCTCTTACCGCACCATTTCACCTTTGCCTGTACGCGGCTCACGTGTGGCCGCGCCATCGGCCGTGTGTTTCTGTGGCACTTTCCCGCGGGTTTCCCCGGGTGGGCGTTACCCACCGCCCTCGCCCTCTGGTGTCCGGACTTTCCTCGAGGGGTTTTCTCTCCCCCCGCGGTCACTCGGCCCGCCCCTCGATGGTACCGCGAAGCGTGCCATTCGATGCATCGCATCGAATATCCTGCCGCCGATGCCGGTTGCCGTCGTCACCGGAGCGGGCGGAGGGCTCGGCCGCGCGATCGCGCTCGACCTCGCCCGGCGCGGCTTTTTCGTCCAGGTCTCGGATCTCGACGGCGACGCGGCGGCGAGGACCGCGGTTGAGGCCGGCGCCGGCGCCTCCGCCTCGACCCTCGACGTCCGCGACGAGGCGGCCTGCCGCGCGGCCGCGACGGCCGCGGCCGCTCGCTCCGGCTCGCTCGACCTCTGGGTCAACAACGCCGGCGTGCTGGTCACCGGCCCCGTCTGGGAGCAGGACGAAGGGGCGCGCAGGACGATGCTCGAGGTCAACGCGCTCGGCACGATGAACGGCACCCTCGCGGCGCTGGCCGAGATGAGGCGCGCCGGCCGCGGCCACGTGATCAACGTGATCTCCCTGGCCGGGATCGTCGCCGCGCCCGGCGAGGTCGCCTACTCGGCGAGCAAGCACGCGGCGATGGCCTTCACGCTCGGCACGCTTTTCGACCTCCGGCAAGCGGGATCCACCGAGATCTCGGTCTCCGCCGTCTGGCCGGACGGAGTCTGGACGCCGATGCTCGAGGGCAGGCTCGACGACCCCGGCGCGGCCAGCTCCTTCTCGGGCCAGCTGCTCACCCCCGAGCAGGTCGCGGTAGAGGTCGGCAAGCTGACCGAACGGCCGCGCCCGCTGCTCGTGCTGCCCCGCTGGCGCGGCCCGATGCTGCGCGTCGTCGACCTCTTCCCGCGGCTGGCGCTGCGGCTGCTGCCGCTGGTGATGCGTGACGCGAGCCGCAGGCAGCGCCGCTACAAGAAGCTGATCGAAACCGGCCGGTGGCCCTGATCCCTGGGGCGCCGCGTCAGACCTTGCGGACTACGCCGATCACCCGGCCGAGCACGCTCGCATCGGTGGAGCGGATCGGCTTCATCGCCTTGTTCGCGGGCTGCAGGCGGACGTGGTCGTCCTCATGGAAGAAGCGCTTCACGGTCGCCTCGTCGCCGATCAGGGCGACGACGATCTCGCCGTTGGAGGCCTCCTCGGCCGGGCGGACGACCACGTAGTCGCCCTCGAAGATGCCGGCTTCCTTCATGCTTTCGCCCCGCACACGCAAGACGTAGTCGCCGTCCTCGCCGCCGATCACGTCGGGGATCTCGATGTATTCCTCGATGTTCTCCTCGGCAAGGATCGGCTCGCCGGCGGCGACCTGCCCGACCAACGGCAACCCCCCGTCGCCGGGCATGATCGTCTTCTTGGCCCGGTCGATCATCACCTCGATCGCCCGCGGCTTGGTCGGGTCGCGGCGCAGCAGCCCGATCTTCTCCAGGTTCGCGAGGTGCGCGTGCACGGTCGAGGACGAGTGCAGCCCGACCGCCTTGCCGATCTCCCGCACCGTCGGCGGGTAACCCGTCTTGGCCGCGTAGCGGCCGATGAAGTCGAAGATCTCCTTCTGCCTCTTGGTCAGGTCAAGGTCCACCCGATCCTCCTCGCGGCCGGCATTAGCCTCCGATAGCTTCGAACATCTGTTCGCAGGCTACCGCTTGTTTCGGACGCATTCAAGCGAGCTCCCGTCCCGCATCGGACCGACCAGCCCCGCGCCCCATCGAGGCCAACCATCTACAATCGGCCGCCCCCGAGCGGCTGTGGCGGAACTGGTAGACGCGCAAGGTTGAGGGCCTTGTGCCCCTCACGGGGCGTGATGGTTCGACTCCATTCAGCCGCACTGGAAAACCCCCGCGCAGCGGGGGTTTTCCCTTCGGGCGAGGAGGCGGTCGGTTAGCTCGCCGGTTCCCTCGAGGCAACGTCGACGTCGACGTTGACGTCCGTATCGACCTCCACGTTGACCACGACGGCGCTGCGGGCGAGGCTGCGCACGGCGCTGTACTGGGCCCGGGCGATGGCCTGCGCCATCTCCAGGCCGGAGTTGACGATTTCCCGCTGCTTGGCGACGCCGGCGCTCACGGGGACTACCTTCTCCACCGTCTCGACGAACTCGCTCAGCGTCTCGGCCAGGGTCCCCTGGCCGGTCCTGATCAGCTCCAGCCACTGCTCGGAGAGCTCCTTCGCCTCCTGGTCTGCGGTCTCGACGACCTCGGCTTTGGACGCGGTCATTACGATCCTGCCTCCTCGCCCTCCCCGGCCCCGACCGACTCGCCGGCGCTGTGCACGACCTTCTTCAGGAAGTCGTACTGGGTCTCGACCAGTTTGTCTGCCATCTTCAGGGCCGAGTCGACGATTTCCTCGACCTGCGAGGGGCTCGCCGAGCCGGAGAGCGTCTTGTCGACGCTGCCGACGAAGCTGCGAACCGCCCCAATCGCCGCCTCCTGGCCGTCCTTGATCTCCTCCAGCACTTCCTCGGACAGCTCTACCGATTTGTCTGCAAGTGCCATTCTTCGCCTCCCTTCCGATCCCGTGGGGGATCCCTGTCCTGATGCCTGAACATCGCCCGGTCGGGCCTCCAGCTCGAATCCTTGCCGCCGCCGCGACGGTCCGCATCCGCAATAGCTACGGATCGTTCGTGTGCTGAACTGCCGACGGGAAGCGAGCCCACGGGCGCGCTCAGGTCTCCGCCTCCACCCGGCCTTCGCCGACCGCCGTCCGCAGCGCCTCGTAGTCGCGTTCGCTGCGGTCGGCGTAGGTCTCGGCGAACTCGGCCATCGCCCGGTCGAAGACCTCTCCCTTGCCGAGGTAGGCGGCGATCGCGATCCGGTCGCCGCCGCGGGCATGGGCGTGGGCCAGGGTCATGCCGCAGATCTGCGCGTAGGCGGTCAGCGCGCGCGGCTCCATCTCCTCCACCTTCGCCGAGGCCTTCCAGTCCCACAGCTGGCGCACGTAGAAGTCGTGGCGGTGGCCGTCGATCCCCTCAGCCCGCAGCCAGCCGAGCAGCAGGTCGCTCGAGGCCTGCATCAGCCTCTGCCCCTGGACGACCCGCTCGCCCTGCTCGTCAAAGCGGCTCGGCGCCGCGTAGGGCTCGATCACCGAGCGCTGCGCCTCCTTGACCTGGAGGAAGAGCGGGTCGCGCTCGTCGCGGCCCAGCATCAGGACGATCCAGGCCCGCGTGCCGACGCTGCCCACGCCGACCACTTTGAAGGCGGCGTCGACGAAACGGTAGCCGTCGAGGACGGCCCGGCGCTCCTCGTCGAGCGACTCGCGATACTCGCCGAGCAGCTCCCGAACGCGCGATTCGACGTCCACTCCCTCCGCCTCCGCGCCCAGCTCGCGGATCGGCACGACGAGGGGCGGGTCGGAAACGATGCGCAGCTCCCTGCGGGAGTGGTCGACCAGCTTCGAGAAGGCCCGCGAGCTGTCCTTGGCGCGCGCCTTGGCGACGCCGCGCTTGAAGCGCTTCCTCTGCTTTTCGCCCGCCGCCGCCACCCAGCGCTCGGCGATCGTCTCCGCGTCGAGCTGCTGGTACCAGGCCTCGAGATTGCCCATCGCGGCCAGGCGTCGCATCGTTTCGCGGTATTCCGCCGTCGCGGCCCGCACGATGCGCCGCCGTCGCCGCCGGCCAAAGCCGCGCTCGCGGCCGGCCAGCGAGAAGCTGGCGACCAGCCGCTTCAAGTCCCACTCCCAGGGGCCGCGCAGCGTCTCGTCGAAGTCGTTGAGGTCGAAGACGAGCCGCCGCTCGGGGGAGGCGAAGGCTCCGAAGTTGGAGAGGTGGGCGTCGCCGCAGAGCTGCGTCTCGAACCCCGAGCGCGGGGTCGCCGCGAGGTCCGCCGCCATCACCGCCGCGGCGCCCCGGTAGAAGGCGAACGGCGAGGCCAGCATCCGCCCGTAGCGCAGCGGCACGAGCCGGCCGACCCGCGAGACCGCCTGACGCTCCAGCAGCTCGACCGGGTCCGCCCGGCCTGCGGGCGCCTCCCACTCGCCGTTGCTGGAGCGCGGCGCCGCCGACCGCGCCGCCTTCCCGGCCGCGACCCGCTCCCCCGGCGTCCCGGGATTGTGGTCTCGGTCGGCCATCGTCAAGCGTTCAGTGTCCCTCATGCGGCAAGCCGGCGTCGCCGGCCGTACGACCTCGAGTCTGCGTCGGCGACTACTGTGGCGGCGATGGGGCAAGGGTCGGTCGACAGCCTGATTGGACGGGTCGAGGAGGTCTTCGCTTCGCTTCCCGAGCGCTACCTGGGCGGCGAGGAGGGCCGTCGGGCGACTGTCCAGGTCCGTCTCTCCGACGTCGGGCGCAGCTGGGAGGTGGAGCTGCGCGACGATCGCTGCAAGGTCCGCACCTCGCCGCGCCGCGAGCCCGACGTGACAATCGGCACCGACGCCGCCACCTGGCTGGCGCTGCGCGAGGGCCGGCTCTCCGGGCTCGACGCCTTCCGCGAGCGCCGGCTCTGGGCGCGCGGCAACCTCGACGTCGCGGTCGGCTTCGAGGGACTGTTCAGGCTGCCCGACGACCGCCCGCCGCTGCTGCGGCTGCACGACGTGCGGGTGCGCGGCGCGCGGATCTCCTGCCTGACCGCCGGCCACGGCCCGAAGCGGGCGATCCTGATCCACGGCCTGGGCGGCGCCAAGAGCTCCTTCTTCGAAACCGTGGCAGCCCTCTCGCCCGACCACACCGTGCACGCGATCGACCTGCCCGGCTTCGGCGCCTCCTCCAAGCCGCTCGCCTCCTACGCGCCGGACTTCTTCGCCCGCCACGTGCTGCGCCTGATGGACGCCCTGGCGATCGACCGCGCCGACCTGGTCGGCAACTCGCTGGGCGGGCGGGTCGCGCTTGAGGTAGGCCTGCGGGCGCCGGGCCGGGTGCGCAGCCTCAGCCTGCTCGCCCCCTCGATGGCCTTCCGGCGCGGCCGCGAGCTGGTGCCGCTGGTCCGCGTCCTGCGCCCCGAGCTGGCCGCCATGCCGCCCATCTTCCGCCCCCGTCAGGTCAGCGACGGCTTCTGGCGGATGATCGCCCACCCCGACCGGGTCGATCCCTCGATCGCCGACCTCGCCTCCGA
>Ga0210144_1001136_pt1 | contig 11567 bp, 12 predicted proteins | sample Muzzi_PWA_D2_FD_185532 | JGI IMG/M metagenome (GOLD analysis project Ga0210144, IMG submission 185532) | Wetland microbial communities from San Francisco Bay, California, USA, that impact long-term carbon sequestration - Muzzi_PWA_D2 (SPAdes) | ecosystem: Environmental > Aquatic > Marine >...
ATAAGTTATAGCGAATATGAGTAATTTCATAGTCTAGAGATCGTAACGACATCGAGTCTCAGGCTTCCGAAGCCAATGACGGCATCGGGATCACGGGAGGTCGCGTCATGAAGACCCTATTGAACGTGTTGGCCCTCACTCTCGGAATCGCTCTCGTCGCCTCTGTGCCGGTGTTGGCGCAGGCGCAGACTCCGACCCAGGCTCCCGTCCAGGCACAGGCCCCGGCACCTGCTCAGGCGTCCGCGCCGGCGCCGGTTGAGACGCCGGCGAAGGCGGAGCTGGGAAGCCTGCCGCCGTACTTCAGCTGGATCCCGGCCTCGCAGACCGGGGGTAGTTTGTTCACGCCCCCGCCGCAGGAGCAGAGCTGCACCTTCTTGATGTGTCGGCAAGCCTGCAGCTACTGCCGCGACCTCGGGTGCTTCTCGAACTGTATCGACACGAGCACGTGCACGTGCGAATGCCTCTGCCAGTGAAGGTGAGGTCCTGAGGATCCCCGCCGCTGGCGCTTCCGCGCCGGGCCCCGCTGGCCCGGCGCGGCGGCGCACGTGATCAGTCGAACGGTCCGAACGACCTCACGGAAGCGGGCCGGTGCCGCACTGGCACTCCCTGCCGCCGCTCGGGCAGCGGTACCCGCCGCTGTAGATGTTGCAGGAACCATGGCCACCGCCATTGGGGAGGGTGCAGATCGAGCCGCGGGGCTTCCCGCCACAGTTGTCCGAGCTGCAGGATCCACAGGTTCTCCCCGCCTGCGGCGTCAGTTGCAGATGCCCGGCGGCGGTCAGATGGTCGGCGACGCCGCTGCAGTTGCCGTTCAGGTTCGTCAGCAGGGACTCGCCGAGCGGCGGCGGTCCGGGCTCCCGGTGGCTGGAGTACTCTTGCTCAATGTACTGTTCCCGTCGGTTCCTTGCGGGTGTGCTCTTCGTTCTGCTGTGGAACGTTCCGCTCCCGACTGTCGCGGCGGCCCCCGCGGCGAAGCCCGTGGCACCTGCCGCCGTCGACGCCCTGTTCAGCACGTGGAACCGTGCCGACTCTCCGGGCTGCGCCGTCGGGGTGATGCGCGCCGGCCGGCTGGTGCTGGCCCGTGGCTACGGCCGTGCCCGGCTGCCCGACGGTCCACCGCTCACGCCGCGGTCCGGTTTCCTCGTCGGCTCCACTTCCAAGCAGTTCACGGCCGCCACGGTCCTGCGCCTCGCCCTGGACGGCAAGCTCGCGCTCGACGCCCCGGTGGTCCGCTACCTGCCGGAGCTCGGTCCCGTGGTCGGGGCGGTGACCCTCCGGCAGATGCTGCACCACCAGAGCGGTCTGCCGGACTACCTGGGGCTGGCCGCCCTCCGCGGCGATTATCCGCCCCGATTGGACGACGGCGTGGCCCCGGTCCTCGGCCAGCTCGCCGGCCTCGGCCGGCTCAACTTCCCGCCGGGGAGCCAGTTCGCCTACAGCAACACCAACTACCTGCTCCTGGGTGAGGTGGTCCGGCGCGTCGCGGGCCAGAGCTTCGGGCAGGAGGCGGAGCGGGCGCTGTTCCGGCCGCTCGGGATGGGGCACAGCTTCTTCTACGACGATCCCCAGCGCAAGGCGCCGGAGCTCGCGACCGGCTACCTGCCGGGCCCCGACGGGCCGCGCGCCGCCCCATTGCTCGCCTACCCCGGCGGCGATGGCGGGCTGGTGACGACGATCGAGGACCTCGCCCGCTGGGACGGCAACTTCTACCACGACCGCCTGGGGTCCCACGACCGGAGCGTGGTGGCGGAGATGCTCCGCCCGGGCGAGCTGAGCGACGGGAGGAGCTACGACTTCGCCGCCGGCCTCTTCCTGGGCCGCTACCGGGGCCTCGCCACCGTCAGCCACCCCGGGAGTGAGCCGGGCTTCCGCGCCGAGCTGCTGCGCTTTCCGGAGCAGAAGCTCACGGTGGCCTGCCTCTGCAACCTGCTGACGATCAACGCGGCCGAGCAGGCGCGGCGGGTGGCGGATCTCTATCTGAAGGACGTCTTTCCCGAGCCGCCGGTCCAGACCAGTGCGATGCCGAAGGCGGAGCTGGACCAGCTCGCCGGCCTCTACCTCCACCCGGAGCTGGGGCCGATGCAGGTCGAGGTCGATGACGCGAAGGGGGCGAACGGGCGCCTGGTGGTTCTCGTCCACGGCGTCGGTCTGCCGGCCGCCGCCCCGGTCGGCGGGGGCCGGTTTCGCTCCTTGTTCACCCCACTGCCCGTGGAGGTCGTCTTCACCGCCAACGGAGGCGCCCGGGGTGTCCGCCTGGAATGGCCGGGTGAGCCGGCGGCGGACTTCGAACGCCTGGAGCCGGTCACGCTGCCGGCGAGCGCCCTGGACGCCCTGGCCGGCACCTACGAGTCCACGGCGCTCGATGTGAGCTGGCGGATCGAACGACGGAAGGAGGGCCTCGTCGCCCTGCTCCCTGGACAGGACGCCGAGCCGCTGACGCCCCTGGCCGGCGACCGCCTCCGCCTAGAAGACTTCCTCCTGACCCTCGACCGGGACGGCGACGGCGCGGTGACCGGCTTCACCGTCGACACCGTCGGCGACCGGGGCATCCGCTTCGCTCGGGCTCCGGAGGCCGCTGCCCGGCTCCAGTAACACCAACGACCCTTCAGAAGGCTCTCAGGTCCCGTCGCCGGGCTCGGCCTCGCTCATCAGCAGGACGAGGTTGCCGGCCAGGAAGGGGTCGAGGGCACCGCCGGCGCGCTGGCGCCAGACTTCGATCGCCGCCCGCCGCCCCGCGCCGGGGGTGGGGTAGCGCTCGGAGACGACGACGTCCCAGGTGTCGGCGACGGCGGTGATCTGGCTCGCCAGGTTCGGCATCCGCGGGGTCGTCGGCCGGGGGAAGCTCGGCTTCCCGTCCCACCGCAGGTGGTGCTCGTAGGCCACCAGCATCGCCAACCGCGGAGCGCCCTCGGTGGCCGCGAGCCATGCGGCGCCCAGCTCCGGATGGAGCTTCATCAGCTTCCACTCCCGGTCGCTCAAGCGCCCGCGCCGTTCGCGCAGCTCGCGCGGCAGGCTGAGCTTGCCGATGTCGTGGAGCATGGCGGACATGCCGATCTCGTGGAGGGTGACCCCGTCGATTCCCAGGCTTCGTGCCTGGGCGAGGGCGAGGAGGGCGACGTGGAGGGAATGGGTGAAGAAGGCGCGCTCGGCGGACCGGATCGGCGCGAGGAGCAGGAAGGAACGGCTGGTCGTGGCCAGCCCGTCGATGAGCTGCCAGACCAGGTCGTCCAGGCGTGCCACGGCTGTGCGGTGCCCGGCCGCGAAGACCCCGAAGGCCTCCTCGGCACGGTCGAGGGTCCCCTCTCCGAAGCCGTCGTCCGCGGCTCCCGTTCCGGCGTGTGGCGCGACGGCCGCGGTGGAATCGCCCGCTACCGTCCCTCCCACGGTTCCTCCCACTGTCCCCGTCACCCGGATCCGGCCCGCCTCGACGTGGCCGATCTCCGGCAGCTCCCGGGCGCTGCTCAACGCCGCGGCCAACAGCCTCGCCTCCTCCTCGGTGAGCCCGGAGGAGAGGGTCAGCCGCTGGATCCCCAGCCGTCCCATGGTGCGGACGAAGGGCTCGAGGTGGAGCGTCTCGCTCCGGACCGGCTGGTCGTCGACGAAGACCTCCCCGTCGATCACCAGGAAGGTCACCTCGTCCGTGCCGTGGGCCGCGAGGCACGTCTGGAGCGTTCCGAGCATCTCCTGGACGGCCTTCGCCACCGCTGGGTGGTCGTCCGGATAGATCGCCCGGACGCCGACGGCCCGGGAGAGCCCGATGAGCAGGGCGAGCTCCTCGCTCGATGCCCGCTTCACGGCGCGCCTCCCGCCTCCCGGAGCATCTCCCGGCAGAGACGCCGTACCACCAGGTCGGAGGACCATCGCCCCTTCTCCAGCCAGGGCTGACGGCTCTTTGGCGGATAACCCGCGAGGGAGGCGTAGGCGGCGCGGCGCTCTTCGGCGCCGACGGGCGAGAACCAGGGGCGCAAGAAGTGGGCGATTCCATCGAGGGCAGCCGGGTTGCCGAGCTGCCCCAGGGCCTCGAGGGCGAGCAGGCGTAGCGCCCGGTGCCGGCCGAACGGATCACGTGGCGCAAGGAGCGCGAGGAGAGGAGCGATCCCCTCTTCGAGATGCTGGCTGCCGACCGCGGCGACCGCCGCCTGGGCGACTTTCGGGTCGGGATCGTTGACTGCGCGGGCGATCACCTCCGCCGTGGCCCGGCCGTGGCCGAGCCCTTTGAGCGCCTCGAGGCGGACCCTTGGATCGTCATGCTCCAGGCTGCGGCCGAGCGTTTCGACGGAGAGACCGCCTCCGATCCGGCGCAGCAGGGAGATCATGTTGCGCTGGACGTACCAGCGCTCGTCCGCGAGCAGGGCCTGGGCGCGGGGCACGATGGGAGTGCCGAGCGAGACCATCAGATCGAAGATCTGCCGCCGCCGGGAGAGATCCTCCTCTTCGCACATCGCTTCGAGGAGGTCGTCGAGCACCTTGTAACCGAGCAGCTCGGCCAGGCGAAGAGCGGTCGAGGCGGCCGACGGGGGCAGGTCTTCCGGCCGCTCGAGGAAGGCCGCCGCGCTCTCAGGCTTGCGCAGCTCCGCGAAGGCGAGCTCGGCGGCCCAGGCGGTCGCCTCGGTCCCACGCAGCTCCTGCAGCCTCTCGGGGATCTGCATGGCCTGGCCGAGCGTTCCCTCGGCCAAGAGGCTGCGGAAGACCTCGCCCAGGCGTCGGACGACGGCCTCCTTGGCGGGACGCTTCAAGAACGGCCGGGCCAGCAGGTCGAGAAGCGTCAGCGAGAGCTGGGTGAGCTGGCGATGCTCGGTGAGGCTGCCCACCCGCAAGGCGATGGCCTCCGGATCCGGCGGAGCCGAGGGCGGCAGGCGGGCCAGCTCGAACGCCATCCGGTCGAGCTCCGCGTCCGGCGGCAGGCGGCGGTCCGGGTCGTCGTCACCGAAGAGGGCCGCCAGCTCGCCGGCGAGCTCGGCCGGGCTCACCTGGCTCGGGTCGGTCCGCCCCGCGTGGGCGATGAGGCCGTCGAGCAGCGTCACCATCGACGGGGAAAAGGACAAGCTCGACGCCCGGATCCGCCGCAGGGCGGCGATCACCTGGATGGTCGGTAGGCAGTCCGAAAGCGTCGCGAAGCCGGTGGCGCGGGCCGGCTCCGGGAGCCCGCCCGTGTCCGCGGGGCTCCCGGGGGAAACCGCGAGCGCGGTAAGGGCTCGTTCGAGGACGACGTCGCTCAAGGCCTGGGGGAGCGCGCCCAGGAGCTCGGCGACGTCGTGTCCCGCGGGGGCACCGCCGGCCACCCGGGACGCAAGGGTGTTGCCCAAGACGGCGCCGAGCGCTACCACCACGTCGCTCGGTCCCGCCTCTCCTCCGTGGGCGGTCCGTTCCAGCGCGGAACCCGACCGCGAGCCGCCGGCCCCTGTCCCGGTCTCCGCCCCGATCTCTCCCGAGGTCGCGGGCCCCCGCAGCTCGGCGAGCGAGGTCCCGCGGCGCGCCAGGACGCGCTCGACCGCTTCGAGCACGCCGCCCAGGGACCGATCACCCTCGGAGGAACCCGACGCTCCAGCCCCTCCGCTCTGACCGCCCCGCTCGATCTGGCCGAGGACCGACCGCAGCAGGCTGTCCCAGAGCGGCTCGGAGTCCTCTCGCCCTCCCTCCTCGTCCCCGTCCTCCCCATCCTCGGTCGCCACGTAAGCGAGGTCGACCGGCTCCAGACGCATGCGGGAGATGCCCTGGGCGGCCAGGAGGTCCCAGAGCGGCGTCTCGTCCTCCGACGGCCGGCTCCGCGGCACCGCCTGGAGGAACGTGCCCAGATCCTCGACCGAGGTCTCCTCGGTGAACCGGACCACGGCGACGTGGCGCCGGTAGAGGCTCTCGGCCAGCCGGCCCGCCGGCCCGCCCCGCACCTTCCGGTCCTTGCTCACGAAGCCGTCCTTCCCTACACCCAAGGCGAGCCCTCCTCGCGCCGCGGCGAGGGCGGAGAGAACGGTGTGGGCCCGGAGCACGACCTCCTGGCGCGCGGGATGTCCCTCCTGGTAGAGGGAGAGCCGCTGCCAGGCCAGGCCGAGCTCCCGCAGGAACCCCTCCAGGCTGATCGACAGACTCGGCGAGCTCAAGTTGCTCCCAGTCTATCGAGTCCAGGAGCGTGCGGCGCGAAGTGCCAGGTAGATGGTGGCTAGGGAAGAGGGGGAACGGGCCGACCCCACGAGCAGTCGAGGACGGTTGCCAGCGAACGGAGGCGCGGTCTCTTTTCGGTCTGGCACCAATGTGAAAAGGGCCGCCCCGATCGCTCGGAGCGGCCCTGCTTCATGCTGCGTCTGTCTGTGGCTCAGACCTTGCGGACGTTCTCGGCGGCGGGGCCCTTCTGGCCCTGGACCGTGTCGAACTCCACCCGCTCACCCTCGGCGAGGCTCTTGAAGCCGCCGCCCTGGATGGCCGAGTGATGGACGAAACAGTCCTTGCTGCCGTCCTCGGGGGTGATGAAGCCGAAGCCCTTGGTGTCGTTGAACCACTTGACGGTACCGGTGGTACTCATTTCCTGCTCCTGTACGTTGCTGCAGACCTGGGTCGGAGAGTGGAAACTCGTACCATCCGACACTCGGTGTGCTTGGGGAGAAATCCCCGTGGGGTTGGAATCGGTGAGCTCTGCAGCGGACTCTATGTCCACATACACTGCTCCACCAACTGGCATAACCGGGTCGGGGGCCGTGCCATTCCCGGAGCGGGGGAATTGGTGGTCCGCCGTGCCAGTGCCCGTGCCAGTGCCAGGGCCTTGGAGGCTGTCTTGGAGGCTGGGGGTTGGTGCCCGGCAGGCTCCCCTCCCAGGCTGATACGATCGAGGAAGAATTACGAATACAAGGATTTGCTGTGTCTCTTCCCGGAGAGACACCCCTCGTCCCGTCACTTTCGAGGCGTGGTGCTTCGCCCACGCGGAAAGGAAGGAACCGATGAAATCGTCCGTGGTTTTCGTCCTCGCATTACTGCTCTGCTCCGGCCTGGTCTGGGCGGAGGACACGACAACGCAAGACGGCGCAGCGGCAACCGAGCCGGCCGTCGAGGCCGACGGCGGCGGCTGCATGCTGCCGGATCTCGCCGGGCTCTCCGACGAAGAGGCTCGCACGGCCCTCGTAAAGGCGGGATTCGATCTCGATGCAGCCGAGGACATGTCCGTGCCGATGTGCCCCACCCGCTTCAGTTGCTCGAGCATCTCCCTCTGCGAGGCCGGCTCGAACTGCTCCCTGACGGACATCGGACCCTGCTGCTCGCCCGGCGGAGGGCTGTCGTTGTGCTGCCTCCAGGGATCGATCAAGGTGCGCCGTTGCCCATGCCAGTGCACCAGTTTCGTCTGCGACATCCGGTGCCCGGACAGCACCGACGTCCAGTGGAGTTGCTCGTGAGCGACTGAGGGAGTCGCCGGCCACCGGACATGGGCGGTGGGTACCGTTGCCAACGCGCCGTGCCCACCACCCGGCACCGCCCGGTGCCAGGGTGTTGGTGGCCGGGAGATCCCGGCCACCGCCCACTCTCGAGCGAGTCGGCTCGTTCTGCCCTCGGCTCACACGTCGCACCACCCCCCATTCACCCTGCCACCACAGTCAAAGACACACTCGTCCGGCGTCACCCAGCCATCGCCGTCGCAGTCGCACGAGCAGTCGTCGGCCGGCGGTTCAGCGCCGCCTCCTCCTCCACTGATTGGAACGGTGTCCGGATCGGTGGGGTCGGTAGGGTCCTCGGTCGGGATCACCTGGCAGGCGGGGCAAGTCTTGGTGAAGGGGAGATTGCCCGCCCAGTCGTAGCCCGAGGACGAGGAAAACGTGATGCTCGGGCCGCTGGCGCTCACGCCCACCGAGACGTCGCAGAAAAGCGTACCGAGCTGGCACCGCTTCATGACGCAACCCAGCCCCGCCGAACAGGTGACCGGCGCGCTCTGCCCGGCGGACGACGTCTGGTAGTCGGTCCCGGTGCTGCTCTTCATGATGTGGTTGCCGTTGAGAGCGATCGGAGTGTCCTCGCAGGTGTAGCCCACGATCGAGGTCCGACAGGTCTGGGAGCAATCACTGTTGCAGCGGCAGAGCATCTGGAAATTGGCCGAGGACCGGTGGGCACCGCCGGAGTGGTTGTCAGTCCCCTGGGCACTGGGTGAACCGGTGAACGTGGTGTCCTCCGCGTAGCAACTGGAGTTGAGCGGATCCTCGACGGCACCGAATACGGCTTGCGGGCCTTCCGAGCGCAGAGACAGCCCGGCTGCTCGTTGCTCGCGCGGCGGAGGTGCCTCGGCCAGGAAGCTCTGGAACCCCCGGACGACGGGATCGAGGGAGTGGAGGCGCGGCTGCTCGGGATCACCGGTCCAGACAAACGCGGCCCGGTACTCGACCCTGTCACCGGCCAGCTCCAGCTCGACGTCGAACCGGGTGAGGGCGAACGCCTGACGAAGGTCCGGAAGGCCGGTCGCCGCCTTCTCCAGCAAGGCAGCCACGGTGAGTCCCTGGTAAAGGTCTGGAGCTGCTAGCGCGGCATCGTCCGTCGCCTGCCAGGCCGGCTCGTAGCGAACCCTCTCGTAGACCATTCTCAGCCCGTCCCTCTCGGCCGGCCGCCGCTCCACCGTCCGCGACACCTGAAGCGAACGCGGTGCGAGGGCGTCCACCACGTCGAGGACGAGGACGTCCTCGAAGCGGCGCGCCGGGATCGTCTGGAATCCGCTCAGACGCACGTCGAAATCGTCCGCGGTGACGGCGGCTTGCAGCCGCCCGTACGCATCCTCCACCAGAGATGCGAGCCGAGAATCGGCGGCCGCCCGTGAAGCGATGGGTCCGTCGGGGCCCGCCGCCGTAGCAGGCTCGGCTCCCGCGACGAGTGCCACCGCCAGGACGGCGAGCACGATGAGCAGGGTGCACAGACCAACTACGGGACGCAACAAGGTCGCGTTCAGCATGGTGCCTCCTATTTCAGAGGTTAATCTGTTGGGAGTGCAACCTATAGCTATAGTGCGCGCACGCTCACGCGGCGAGACACTCGACGACCTGAATGCCGGTAGTGCGAGGCGGACCCCGATCAGCGCCCGATGTCAGGGGGCTGGTGGCTGACACACCGTCGGGTGCAAGGGAGGCTGGCGACGAGGCCACCGAGGGGTGGAGCTCAGGCCGGAGACGAGGTGGGGGTCTGCGGCGGCGGCACTTCTCTCAGCAGCGCCGCGCCGCCCAGGGTCCCGGCGAGGCCCGCGAGCCCGCCGACGACGAAGGCGACGGGGATGTTCGTCAGGTCGGCGACGGCGCCGATGCCGCCGCCGGCGAGGATAAGGCCCACCTTCCAGGACGGGCGGCAGTCGACGAGCCGTCCGAAGGGGTACTGGAGGACGGAGCCCGAGAGCATGTAGAGCGACAGGACGAGGCCGACCCGACGCAGACACCGGTCGATCGTGGCGACCTTCGCCAGCACGACGTCCCGTTCAACCACCGGTGGCCCCCTGCATCATGCGCTCGATCAGCCGTTTCTCGATGGGCCGCCGCATGATGAGCACGTCCTCGCGCCGGCCCGGGAGCGCGGCCGTGAAGCGGTGCCGGCGGGACGGGTTCCGGTCGACCAGCTGCGCCCGGTGCCACGGGAATGGTGGCCCGGTGCCATGGCCGACCACCAGGACGCCGTCCCGGAGACCGACGAGACCAACAACACCCGGATGGCGCCGGGTCGGATCCGGGTGAAGTGAGCGAGTTTCACGTGACGCCGCGGTTGGGCCGGACAGGCGGATGAGGCGCCATGTCCACTCCTGCCGCCCTGAAACGACGAGCCCCCGGCGGACAAGATACCCGCCGGAGGCCATTTCGAGGCGCGCTTCGCCGTTGTCGGGTCGAACGCTACGCCCTCACGAGGTGCTCAGTTGAAGTCACAGGGCCGCGTGTGCACCGTGTAGTAGGGGGTGATCTCCCCCGTGCAGCTCCAGAGCTCACAGCAGGCATGCCAGCACGTGCCCACCTGCGTGGTGAGGGTGGCGTCGCTGTAGTAGTAGGCCCTCGCCGCATCCGGGCAGCTCGCCGTGTTCAGCCACGCGGGCATGACCAAATCCGCGATCGTGGGGTTGCAGGCTCCCAGGTTGGTCAGATCCACCGACTGCTGGAGAACCTCGGGCTGGGCCGTCGGGGCGGGAGTCTGGGCGATCACCGGCAGGGCGGTGAAAGCGACCAAGGCGAGAATCATCATCGTCTTCTTCATAGAACCCTCCTGAAATGAGTTGCGAGGATAAGTCCTCACGACATGGCCGAAATTATCATTGATTCCGGTCGGCGGCGCCTACCGCTTGCGCGAGTGGCTCAGCACCAACGGGGAGCGGCAAGGCGAGACGCGGCCGGGCAACGTGCAAGAGCTGCACGAGCACCTGGTGGCGGAGTACGGCTACCCGGGGACGTACCGCTCGGTGCTGCGCTAGCACCCTACCTGGCACTGGCAACGGCACCGTCGACACGTCGAGCTGCTTCCAGCTCACGGAGCTGTTGGCTCGCAGTCCTCGAGCCGGAGCACGCTTGGGGAACAGGATCTTCTCCTTGCGGAAGGCTCTGGCGGTGCCTGAGGCCGATCCGACCCGGCCGAAGGTGGAAAACAGTGCCCGGATTGCTTGCTGCACCTGGAGGTCGGGATCGAGGACCACCCGGGACTGCTCGTCGTAGACGAATCCGAGGGGCAACGCGATGGTCAGCTCGCCACGCCTGGCCTTGTTCAGGAGGCCACCCCGTGTTCGCGGTGCCAGGAAAATGGTGGCCGGAAAATGGTGGCCGCCCCCGACGCCGAACGGGGCGTCGAGGACGGCACAGGTCGTCATGCGATCGAGACGGCCGGGTTTACGGCAGCGGGCCGGTGCCGCACTGGCACTCCCAGCCGCCGGTCGAGCAGCGATATCCGCCGCTGTAGATGTTGCAGTTTCCCCAGACCTGACTGCCACCGAGGTAACAGATCTGGCCGCGAAGCGCTCCCTGGCAATTACTTGTGCTGCAGGCCCCGCACGTTTGTTGGAACGCCATCGGGGTCGCGTCCGGGGTGCCGACGGTGTTCGGCTGGACGGCGTCGGCGCCACAGTTTCCGGTCAGGTTCGTGAGCAGCGAGTCTCCGATCAGCATGGTCTGCACGGTCTGGGACGGCGCCGCGACCGCGGCCGCGGGGCTCTGGGAGCTACTACTGCCGGCGGCGCTGACGGCGGACGCCGTGACGAGCAAGAGACCGGCTACCACGAGAGTCATCGCAAGCTTCATCAGGTTCTCCTTGTGTCGGGCGCCGGGGAGTATCCCCGCGCCATGGCGGGTAACTTACTGCAAACCAGGAAGATCGTCTATGCGAATTCACGGAGTTTTCAGATGGCAACGGCCGGGATGGACTACGCGGAGTGCCGACGCGGGAGGACGTTCGCCCATACTTCATGATATGGTTACCCATATGAAGACCACCGTCGAGATCTCCGACCCGGTTCTCGCCGAGGCAAAGAACAGGGCACGCCTTGAAGGAAGCACCCTGCGCGCGTTGGTGGAGGAAGGGCTTCGGCTCGCCCTCGAGCGGCGCGACAGGGAGCGGGAGTTCCATCTTCGGGATGCCAGCGTGGGAGG
>Ga0210144_1001138_pt1 | contig 11551 bp, 9 predicted proteins | sample Muzzi_PWA_D2_FD_185532 | JGI IMG/M metagenome (GOLD analysis project Ga0210144, IMG submission 185532) | Wetland microbial communities from San Francisco Bay, California, USA, that impact long-term carbon sequestration - Muzzi_PWA_D2 (SPAdes) | ecosystem: Environmental > Aquatic > Marine >...
GGATATGAGGCCGCCGGCTATCTCGGCGAACATGAAGGCGACGGTGAGCAGCGCCGCCAGCCCGACCCGGCGGCGGTTCACGCCGTGGCCCGACGTGCCGTGGTCATGCGCATGGTCGTGGGCGTTGGCCATGGCGTCAGTTGAACACCTTGCGAGGGTCGAAGGCGTCCCGCACCGCCTCGCCGATGAAGATCAGCAAGGACAGCATGATCGAGATGACGAAGAAGCCGGTCAACCCCAGCCACGGCGCCTGGATGTTGTTCTTGCCCTGGGCGAGCAGCTCGCCAAGCGAGGGCGAGCCCGGCGGCAGGCCGAAGCCGAGAAAGTCGAGCGAGGTGAGCGTAGTGATCGAGCCGTTGAGGATGAAAGGCAGGAAGGTCAGCGTCGCCACCATGGCGTTCGGCAGCAGATGGCGGAACATGATGGTCACGTTGCCGACGCCGAGCGCCCGCGCCGCGTTGATGTATTCGAAGTTGCGGCCGCGCAGGAATTCGGCGCGCACCACGCCGACCAGCGACACCCAGGAGAACAGGAGCAGGATGCCCAGGAGCACGAAGAAGCTCGGGGCGATCACCGACGAGATGATCAGCAGCAGATAGAGCGTCGGGATCGACGTCCAGATCTCGATGAAGCGCTGGAACAAAAGGTCGGTCCAGCCGCCGAAATAGCCCTGCACGGCGCCGGCCAGCACGCCGACCACCGACGAGATGATCGCCAGCGTCAGGCCGAACAGCACCGATATACGAAAGCCGTAGATGGTGCGGGCGACGACGTCGCGCCCCTGGTCGTCGGTGCCCAGCCAGTTCCAGTTGCCGAGCGTGCAGTTGGGATCGTCGACGCCGAGCGGATATTGCGAGCAGCGCTCCTCGAGGCTCATCGTCCACCACGGCGGCGCCGGGGCGGGCGTGGCGATCTCGTTGTTGACCGTGCCGTTGGCGTAGCGGATCGGCGGCCACACCATCCAGCCGTTCGACTGGATCTCGTCCTGGATGTAGGGATCGCGATAGTCGGTGGTCGCCAGGAACCCGCCGAACTTCGATTCCGGATAATTGTGGAAGACCGGGAACAGGATCTCGCCCTTGTAGGAAACCACCAGCGGCTTGTCGTTGGCGATGAAGTTGGCGCCGAGCGACAGGACGAAGAGGACGAGAAAGATCCACAGCGACCAGTAGCCGCGCCGGTTGGCCTTGAAGTTCTGCCAGCGCCGCCGGTTGAGCGGCGACAGCACGAGCTTCCGCGGCGGCGCCTCCGCCTGCCCCGGCTCCGGGTAGATGGTTTCCAGTTCGCGCTTTTCGAGGACCTGATCCAATTCAGACCTCGCGTGTCTCGAAGTCGATCCGCGGATCGATCACCGTGTAGGTGATGTCGGAGATGAGGTTCACCATCAGCCCCATCAGCGAGAAGATATAGAGCGTGGCGAATACCACCGGGTAGTCGCGGTTGATCACCGACTCGAAGCCGAGCAGGCCGAGGCCGTCGAGCGAGAAGATCGTCTCGATGAGCAGCGAACCGGCGAAGAAAGACGAGATGAAGGCGCCGGGGAAGCCGGCGATGACGATCAGCATCGCGTTGCGGAAGACGTGCCGGTAGAGCACCGCCCGCTCGGTCAGTCCCTTGGCGCGGGCGGTCATCACGTACTGCTTGCGGATCTCGTCGAGGAACGAGTTCTTGGTGAGCAGCGTCGTCGTGGCGAAGGCGGAGAGCGCCATCGCCGTCAGCGGCAGTATCAGATGCCAGAAATAGTCGGTGATCTTCTCGTACCACGGCAGCGCCGACCAGTTGTCGGAGAACAGGCCGCGCAGCGGAAAGAAATCGAAGAAGCTGCCGCCGGCGAACAGCACGATGAGGAGGATGGCGAACAGGAAGCCGGGAATGGCGTAGCCGACGACGATGACGCCGCTCGTCCAGATGTCGAAGTGCGAGCCATCCTTGGTCGCCTTGCGGATGCCGAGCGGAATTGAAATGAAGTAGGAGATCAGCGTCATCCACAGCCCGAGCGAGATCGACACCGGCATCTTTTCGAGGATGAGGTCGATCACCGAGATGTCGCGGAAATAGCTCTGACCGAAATCGAAGCGGGCATAGTTCCACAGCATCAGGCCGAAACGCACGAGCGGCGGCTTGTCGAAGCCGAACTGCTTCTCGAGCTGCTTGATGAATTCGGGATCGAGCCCCTGCGCGCCGCGATAGGCGGAAGTGGTATCGCTGCCGGCGCTCTGCTCGCCGCCGGAAACGCCCTGGAAATCGCCGCCGCCGCCGGTGAAGCGGCCGGTGGCGGAGACGTCGGTGCCCTGCAGCTGGGCGATGATCCGCTCAATCGGGCCGCCCGGCGCGAACTGCACGACCAGGAAGCTGATCGCCAAGATCCCGATCATCGTCGGGATGATGAGAAGCACACGCCGGGTGATGTATGCGCCCATAGGGGGTCCTCTATCCCGCCTTGCCGATGACCGCCGCCTTGTCGCGGTCGAACCACCAGGTCGTCTCGGGCGTGAAGGCGTAGTCGGGCTTCGTCGCGGGCCAGCCGAACATGTTCCAGTGCGCCACCCGGTGCTCGGCGAGATACCAGCTCGGAATCCAGTATTGCCCGGCGCGCAGCACACGGTCGAGCGCCTTCAGAACCGTCGTCAGCTGTTCCCGGCTGTTGACCTCGGGGAGCCCGGCGAGCAGGCCGTCCACCGCCTTGTTCTTGATGCCAGCGTAATTGCGGGTTCCCGGCGTGTCGGCGGCTCGCGAACCGAAGATCTGCGGCAGCCCGTCGAGCGGCGCGGCGCTGAAGCTGAGCGCCACCGTAACGCTGTCGAAGTCGAAGTCGTTCAGTCGGCTCTGATATTGCGCCGGGTCGACCTGGCGGATCGAAGCCTGGACGCCGATCCGCCTGAGGTTTTGCGCGAACGGCGAAATAACGCGCTCAAACACCGAGGCATCGATCAGGAACTCGATGTTGAGCATTTGGCCGGCGTCGTTGACCAGCCGGCCGTTCGCCTGCCGCCATCCCGCCTCAGCCAGAAGGTCGGCGGCCCGCTTCAGCATCCGCCGGTCCCCGCCCGAGCCGTCGGTCTTCGGCGGGACATAGGCGGGCTCTTCCAAGACCTCGGACGGAAGATCGGCGCGATAAGGCTCGAGCAGCGCCAGCTCGTCGGGGCCGGGCTTGCCCTCGGCCATGAAGTCCGACTTCTGGAAGAACGAATACTCCCGCGTATAGGCATCGAAGAACAGGTTGCGGTTCGACCACTCGAAGTCGAAGGCGAGCGCGATGGCGAGGCGGGTCCTGGGGTCGGCCAGTTTCGGTCGCCGCGTGTTGAAGAAGAAGCCCTGCAGCGAAGGCGCCGCTTCTCCGGGAAACGTCGTCTTGACGACCCGGCCGTCGGTGACGGCGGGGAAATTGTATTCCTGCGCCCAGGTCTTCGAGGTGAACTCCTCGCGGTAGGTGATGTTTCCCTTCTTGAAGGCCTCGAAGGCGACCTGCCGCTCCTGGAAGAAATCGATGCGGATGATGTCGAAATTGGAGAAGCCGACGTTCACCGGCAGGTCCTTGCCCCAGTAGTCGTCAACCCGCGCGTACTCGATGAAACGGCCGGCGCTGAGATTGCCGACCTTGTACGGGCCGGAGCCAAGCGGCGCGTCGAGGGTCGAGGAATCGAACGGATGGTCGGTGTAGTAGGGCTTGGAGAAGATCGGCAGCCCGACGATGGTGAGGATCGTCGCGCGGTTCTGGGTCCCGTCGAGCGTGACGACCACGGTGCGATCGTCGGTCGCCTCCGCCTTGCTCATCGGCTCGATGACCTGCGAAATCTGCGGGTGGCCCTTCTCCTTGAGCAGCGTCAACGAGAAGGCGACGTCCTCTGCGGTCAGCGGGCTGCCGTCATGGAAACGGGGGCCGTCGCGGAGGTGGAAGGTGTAGACGTTACGGTCGTCGGAGACGTCGACGGTCTCGGCCACGAGCCCGTAGACGGAGCTCGGCTCGTCGCCCGCCGAGGTCATCAGCGAATCGAAGGTGAATTCCATGCGCGGCGGTGAGTCGCCGCGCAGCACGAAGGAATTCAACGTGTTGAAGGTCTGGGTGCTCTGATTATACGCCCAGTTGGGCGGCTGGAAGTTCATCCGCCCGCCCTTCGGCGCGTCGGGATTGATGTAGTCGAAGCGGGTGAAGCCGGGCGGGTATTTGAGATCGCCGAAGATCGAAAGCCCGTTCAGCCCCGTCTGGCCCGCCGCCCACGCCCACGGCTTCATCAGCCCGTAGGCGGCGGTCGCCCCGGCGAGCTGCAACGTACGGCGGCGGGTCAGCCCCGCCGGAGGTCCCCTCACTGGCTGCCTCCGACCTTGGCGGCCTTTGCCTCGTCCCACCACCAGATCGTCGGGAAGCCGATCGCGTATTCGGGCAGCGGGTCGGGATGGGCGAAGCGGTCCCAGCGGGCGATGCGCGCGGCGCGCAGCGTCCAGCCCGGCACCAGGTAGTGGTTGGCCAGGAGCACCCGGTCGAGTGCCTTGGTGGCGGCGACCAGTTCGTCGCGATTGGGGGCGAGGATGATCTTCTGGATCAGCTCATCGACGGCCGGATTGCGGATGGCGCCGTAGTTGGCCGATCCTTCGCGATCGGCCGATTGGGAGCCGAAATACTCGATCTGCTCGTTGCCCGGCGACATCGACTCCGCCCAGCCGCTATAGATGATGTCGAAGTCGCGGCTGCGCACCCGGTTCTCGTATTGCGAGGAGTCCACCGACCGGATGTCGAGCCTGATGCCGATCTTGGCGAGCTCCTGCTGATAGCGAAGGGCGATCTTCTCGTAGAGCGGGCCGTTCATCAGGAACTCGGCGGTGAGCTGCTCGCCGTTCTTGTCGACCAGCTTGTTGCCGCTGAGCGTCCAGCCGGCATCGTGGAGAAGCTGCAGCGCCTTGCGGAGATTGTTGCGGCTGTCGGTGGGGTTGTTGGCGACGGGATTGGTGTAGGGCGTGGTGAACACCTCCGGCGGCACCTCGTCCTTCACTTCGTTGAGAAGCTCGAGCTCCCGGCCCTGCGGCAGCCCTTGCGAGGCAAGCGGCAGGCCGTCGAAATAACTGTCGAGCCTGGTGTATTGCCCGTAGAACAGCGTCTTGTTGATCTCCTCGAAGGGGAAGGCGTAGTTGAACGCCTCGCGGACCCGCTCGTCCTGGAACTTCTCCCGGTTGAGATTGAAGATGAAACCGACCATCAGGCCCGAGCTGCGGTAGGGCTGCTCGAACATCTCGAGCTTGACCCGGCCGTCCTTGACCGCCGGAAAATCGTAGCCCGTCGCCCAGACGCGGGCGGTCGTCTCCTGCCGCCAGTCGATCTGGTCTGCCTTGAACGCCTGCAGCTCGACCGTGTCGTCGCGGAAATATTCGTAGCGGATCTCGTTGAAATTATTGGACCCGATGTTGACCGGCAGATCCTTGCCCCAATAGTCGGGCACGCGCTCGTAGACGATGGTACGCCCGGGGCTGACTGACTTGATCCGGTACGGGCCGGAGCCGAGCGGTGGCTCCAGCGTGCCGCGCGAGATGTCGCGCTTGTTGCCGTCCTTGTCGGTCCCCTCCCAGAAGTGCTTGGGAAGGATCAGGAGCTGGCCGACGATGTGCGGCAGCTCGCGGTTGCCCTTGACGTCGAAGGTGAAGGTCACCTCGCGGTCGCCCGTCTTCTCTGCCTTCTCGACGTGGCGGTAGTAGAAGGCGCGGCTCGGATTGTACTGCTTGAGGACATCGAAGGAGAAAACGACGTCCTCCGGCGTCACCGGCTCGCCGTCGTTCCACCTGGCCCCCTCGCGCAGCCGGTAGGTCACCGACGAATAGTCGCTCGGATATTTGACCGCGTCGGCGAGCAGCCCGTATTCGGTCGACACCTCGTCCATCGCCGGGGTCATCAGCGTGTCGTAGATCAGCCCCAGTCCGAGCGGCGTCGTGCCGCGCGGCGGCACGAAGTTGAGCGAGTCGAACGTGCCGATGTCCGACATGCGGACCGTGCCGCCCTTCGGCGCGTCCGGATTGACGTAGTCGAAGCGCTTGAAGTCGGCCGGATATTTCGGCGTCGCCTCGACCAGGCTGGTCGCATAGCGCCATTCGCCATCGTCTGCTGCGGCAGCCGGCCCCGTCGCCAAACCGGCGGCAAGCGCCGAGACGGCGACGATCGAGGTCAACAGGCGTCGCATCGGCCGCGCTTCTCCTTTTCGCCGAGACGTTCGTCATCCCCCACGATGACGTTTTCTCGGGCCATAATAAGGGCGCGGATGCGGCAGGGACACCTCGCAACCCCCACCTTACCGAAATTTCATGCCAAATCGGCCGCCCGCGCGATCGGCGGGCGGCATCTGGCGGGCGCGGGAGCCTCGCGGGATTGCTAGTTCTGCGATCCCGCGGCAGGTGATTCGGTGGCGGCCGGAGGCGGATTGGCGCCATCGGCAGGGGGCGCCGCGGCGTCGCCACCGGGTGGCGGCGGTGGCGCAGCGCCGCCGGGCGGTGGCAGCGGCACCGGATTGTCGGAGAGCGTGCGCAGATAGGCGATGACGTCAGCCCGCTGCTGCGGATCCTTGATGCCGGCGAAGCTCATCGCCGTGCCGGGGATGTCCTGGCGCGGACTGGCGATGAAATTATCGAGGTTCTCGAAGGTCCAGGTAAAGCCCTCGTCGCCCTTCTTTTTGAAGGCGTCGGAGTAGTTGAAGTTGCTGTCGGGGTGGATGATCGGCCCGCCGACCACGTTCCACAGGTTGGGACCAATCTTTTTCGGCTCGCCCTTGCCGAGGGTGTGGCAAGCCTGGCACTTCCTGGACTGGCTTTTCCCCTCGTCGACATTGGCGTTCTGGAGCCGCACCGCGATGGGCTGCACCTCGGGCTGTCCGCCGCCGCCCTGGCCACCGGCGCCGCCGCCCTGGCCACCGGCGCCGCCACCCTGGCCGCCGGCGCCGCCACCCTGGCCGCCGGCCACGGCGATCACATAACCCGGCGTCTCGGGATGCTCCGGCGTGTAGATGACTTCGGCAATGATGCTGACGGCCATAACGCCGAGAGCAGTGCCGAGGATCGCACCGGCGACCTTGTTGAATTCAAAATTCATTGCTTCGGTCTTTCGCCCATCCTGTCCCGCGGCCGGAAAGAGATGGGCCGGCCGCCCGTCGGGCGGGAAACTACAGGCTTTCCGCCGGGTTAGGCAACACGTATAAGCGCAACCGCCTTGAGACCTTTTGCCCCGGTGAAAACCGGGGTCGTGGGACCATTCTATGCCGGACGTCATCGTCCTCATTCCGGCCCGGATGGCAGCCAGTCGCCTGCCGGGCAAGCCGCTCGCCGACATCCACGGCGAGGCGATGATCGTCCATGTCTGGCGGCGGGCCAAGGAGGCGGAAATCGGCCGCGTCGTCGTCGCCACCGACGATTCGGACATCGCCGGCGCGGTGCGGGAAGCCGGCGGCGAGGCGGTGATCACCGCCGCCCATCACCTCAACGGCACCTCGCGGATCAACGAGGCGTTGGCGACGATCGACCCGGCCGGCGCCATCGACGTCGTCGTCAATCTCCAGGGCGATCTGCCGACCATCGAGGCGGGAATCGTGCGCGCCGCGCTCAAACCGCTCGCCAACTCCGCCGTCGACATCGCCACCATCGCCGCCGAGATCGTCCGCGAGGAGGAAAAGACCGAGCCGAGCGTGGTCAAGGTTGTCGGCACGCCGGTCGGCGATCGCATCCTCCGCGCTCTCTATTTCACCCGCGCCACGGCGCCGTGGGGCGAGGGGCCGCTCTACCATCACATCGGGCTCTACGCCTTTCGCCGCGCGGCGCTTGCCCGCTATGTGGCGCTCCCCCCCTCGCCGCTGGAACAGCGGGAGAAGCTGGAGCAGCTCCGGGCGCTGGAGGCCGGCATGCGGATCGACGTGGCGCTGGTCGACGCGGTGCCGCTCGGCGTCGACACCCCGGCCGACCTCGAGCGGGCACGGGCGCTGCTCGCAGCCTGAAGCCGCCGACGCCGTTTCCGGGTGGGAAAACCCGCACACTTTTCGTCCAGAATGCGATAAGCCTCCGCCACCGACGAACCAACCAGCAAACCGTCAGATGCCGCGCAGAAAGAAAATCGTGTTCCAGGGCGAGCCCGGTGCCAACTCGCATCTCGCTTGCCAGGAGGTCCACCCCGACTACGAGGCGGTGCCCTGCCCGACCTTCGAGGACTGCTTCGTCGCGGTCGAGAAGGGGACGGCCGACCTCGCCATGATCCCGATCGAGAACTCGGTCGCCGGGCGAGTGGCCGACATCCACCACCTCTTGCCGACCTCCGGGCTCCACATCGTCGGCGAGCATTTCCTGCCGATCCATTTCCAGCTGATGGCGCCGAAGGGCGCGAAGCTCAAAGACATCAAGGCGGTGCACAGCCACATCCATGCGCTCGGCCAGTGCCGCAAGATCATCCGCGCCCACCGGTGGAAGCCGATGGTGGCCGGCGACACCGCGGGGGCGGCCCGCGAGGTGGCGGAGACCGAGGACAGGGCGCAGGCGGCGCTGGCGCCGCGGCTTGCCGCCGAGCTCTACGGTCTCGACATCCTCAAGGAGGACGTCGAGGACGAGACCCACAACACCACCCGCTTCATCGTGCTGTCGAAGAAGGACCAGCGGGCGAAACCAAACAACGGGCCGGTGATCACCACCTTCGTGTTCCGGGTCCGCAACGTGCCGGCCGCCCTCTACAAGGCGCTCGGCGGCTTTGCCACCAACGGCGTCAACATGAGCAAGCTGGAGAGCTACCAGCTCGACGGCCAGTTCTTCGCCACTCAGTTCTACGCCGATGTCGACGGCCACCCGAAGGACCGGCCGCTGGCACTGGCGCTCGAAGAGCTGCAGTTCTTCTGCGCCGAGTTCCGCGTTCTCGGCGTCTACCCGGCGAGCCCGTTCCGCGCCGGGTTGGGGTAGCAGACGGCGCCGCCTACTCCGCCAGCAGCACGATCAGGAGCGTCAACGGCGTGATGATGTCCCACCAGAAGATCGGGCCGGCATTGTTGATCGCGAAGTTCTTGCTCTTCACCATGTCCCAGACATGGGTCGCCGCGGCGCTCCACAGGAAGCTGGCGCCGACGACGAAGATCGCCCAGCCCGCCGGCCGGCCGATGAAGGCGGCGGCGATCGCGCCGAGGCCGATGCCGAGATTGGCGCCGGCGATCTCCTTCTGGAACGGGCTCGCCGGCCAGCCGATCGACTTGGCGACGCGCTCGGTGGCGAAGGCGTGGGCGTTGGCCGACCACAGGCTCGTCACGCCAAGCGCCAGGAACAGGATCCACTGGCCGAGCGGCCCGAGATCGCCGGCGCCGCCCGGCAGACCGACGCCGAGAAAGCCGAGGATCAGCGCCGCGGCGTAGAGGATGATCGGCAGCGCCGCGATGAGGATGTGCATCGTTTCACCCCTTCTTCCGGTTTGCCGGTCAAGACAGGCTAACGCGATTCTCGCCTCTCCGCATTTGCCAAATACGATATCCCCCGAAAGGCGAGCCCCACGGAGGGTGGGCAAAGGTGTGCGAATGAACACCGTGCCCACGCGGGTATGATGCGACCAAGCGCGTGGGCACGCAGCGCCGCCGCTTTGCCAACCCTGCAATCCCCACAATCCAGCCTTGGCCAAAACCCACGAGTGTTCCACGGCCGACACCGACGGGCACAACTCAAATGTTGTCCCCGCACACCGGCCGCGCCCTTATCCTTGTCGCCATCCTCGCTCGTTGAGGGGCGCCGTCCGGAGGCGTCTTGATGGCGGAGCGGGGAGCGGCGCCTGCCGGTCCGTCCCGCAAGACGGATCGTCGGGAGGCCTCCGCAAGCCCGCCCGCCGGCATGACGACCGGCTGTCACAAGGCTGACCGTAAGCCGGGCGAGCCAGTCCTTCAGGGGCACGCGAAAGCGTGCCCGCGGAGGATGGTCAGGCGATGTCAGGCCGCCACGGGCGGCCGTCCCGCTCCCCGGTGGAGCGCGGGAGCGGAGTGCCCAAAAACGCCGCGGCGGGCGCTTGACCGAGCGCCCATTCTGCTTCCGGCTCGCTGGCCGGAGGCGCGCAGGCGTTCGACAAGCGCCCGCCACCCCTCGCGTCTCCGGGCGCGAAGGTCTTGCGTAGGGTGGGCAAAGCGGCGAAGCCGCGTGCCCACGCGGGAAGGACGCATCGCAAACCCCGGCTCGGTGAAAACCGGGCGCGGCAACGGTAGAACTTGTCTTGATGCACGCCCATGCCACTTCCTCTCCCGTCGGCCTCCGGCTCGACCGGAGGACCGCTCTCCACCTGGCACGACGACGACGTGTGGCAGTGGCGTTCGGCTGCCCGGCGTTTCGGCCTTGGCAAACGGTCCTCCGATCAAGCCGGAGGACGACAGCGTGTGGGAGAACCGTCGCCGCAGAACGGGGCGCACCGGCGTTCCCTGGATTCCAGCAGAACCTGCCCCAGACGTGATTGGGGGGGGCGGGCATGAAAGCTTGGCGTGTCGGGTGCGCAAGCCGGCAACGATGGAGCCGTGCACATGGGGTCCAGCCCCTCGACCTCATGGCCGGGCTTGACCCGGCCATCCATGCCATTCCCTTGGCCGCCCCCGCGTTTACCGATTGCGAACAAAACATGAATCATGTTTGCTCGATCGAAGCTCGCAACCGGTTGATTCGGCTTCCCGTGACCGCCCACCTCGCCAGCCTCAACGACGACCAGCGGCGCGCGGCGGCCCACCCGGCCGACGGGCCGCTCCTCGTCATCGCCGGGGCCGGCTCCGGCAAGACCAACACGCTGGCTCACCGCGTGGCGCACCTCATCGTCGAGGGCGCCGATCCGCGCCGCATCCTGCTCCTCACCTTCTCGCGCCGCGCCGCCGCCGAGATGACCCGCCGGGTGGAACGGATCGTCGGCCGCGCCACCGGACGGAGCGCCGAGGCCGGAGCGCTGGCGTGGTCCGGCACCTTCCACGCCATCGGCGCCCGACTGCTGCGCGAGCGCGCCGCCGAGATCGGCCTCGACCCGTCTTTCACCATTCACGACCGGAGCGACTCGGCCGACCTCGTCAACCTCGTCCGCCACGAGCTCGGTTTCTCCAGGACCGCGAAGCGGTTTCCCCTGAAGGCGACCTGCCTCGCCATCTACTCGCGCACCGTCAACGAGCAGGGCGAGCTCGCCGACGTGCTCGGCAAGGTCTACCCATGGTGCGCCGACTGGGAGGCGGAACTGCGGGCGCTGTTCGCCGGCTATGTCGAGGCCAAGCAGCGCCAGAACGTCCTCGATTACGACGACCTCCTGCTCTACCTCGCCGAGATGCTGTCCGAGCCCGCTCTCGGCGAGGAGACCGGCAGCCGCTTCGACCATGTGCTGGTCGACGAGTACCAGGACACCAACCGCCTGCAGGCGCGCATCCTCATGGCGCTGAAGCCGACCGGCACCGGCCTCACCGTGGTCGGCGACGACGCCCAGTCGATCTATTCCTTCCGCGCCGCGACGGTCCGCAACATCCTCGACTTCCCGAAGACGTTTCACCCGGACGCAGCCATCGTCACCCTGGCCCGCAACTACCGCTCGACCCCGGAGGTGCTCGCGGCCTCC
>Ga0210144_1001140_pt1 | contig 11547 bp, 10 predicted proteins | sample Muzzi_PWA_D2_FD_185532 | JGI IMG/M metagenome (GOLD analysis project Ga0210144, IMG submission 185532) | Wetland microbial communities from San Francisco Bay, California, USA, that impact long-term carbon sequestration - Muzzi_PWA_D2 (SPAdes) | ecosystem: Environmental > Aquatic > Marine >...
ACAAGTACCACAGCCTGGAAACCCTGCGCGGCGGCCTGTCCGTCGCCGTCTACCCTATCCAGATGAGCATCGAACTGCCCGGTGCGGTGTCCGCATGGTTCAGTGAATCCGTTTCCACGCGCCGCCGGCTGCAGGAAGAGAACGACAGCCTGCGCACCCAGCAGATGATGCAGAAAGTGCAGTTGCAGAAACTGGCCGCGCTGGAAGCGGAGAACATCCGGCTGCGTGAATTGCTCGATTCCTCCTTCAAGGTCGGCGAGAAGGTCCTGATTGCCGAGTTGCTGTCCGTCAACCTCGACCCCTACAAGCACCAGGTAGTGGTGAACAAGGGTGATCTGGATGACATCTACTCCGGCCAGCCACTGCTCGACGCCAAGGGTGTGATGGGGCAGATCGTGCACGTCGGGCCGTACACCTCGACCGCCATGCTGATCACCGATACCTCGCATGCGATTCCCGTGCAGGTCAACCGCAACGGTCTGCGCACCATCGCCATTGGCAGCGGCACCATCAACCGGCTGGAGCTGCCCTACATTCCCAACAATGCCGACATCCGCGCCGGCGACCTGCTGATCACCTCCGGGCTGGGCGGTCACTTCCCGCCCGGCTACCCGGTCGCCGAGGTGTCCGCCGTGCAGCACGATCCCGGCCAGACCTTTTCGATAGTCGCGGCCACACCGCTGGCGGAACTCAACCGCAGCCGCGAGGTGTTGCTGGTGTGGCCCGGCAAGACCACCGTGCTGGACACGGCCATCAAGCCACCGCCTGCCGGGGACAGTGCCGCATCCGCTACGCCGGCAGACATGGCGGCCGCGCCTGCCCCGCTGACGGACAGCCCGGTCCCGGAGGAGACCGGCGAATGACCCTCGCACGGCACCACGGCGGCAGTATCATCGTGTTCACGTTCTTCGTGTCCATGTTACTGACGATCATGCCGCTGCCGGAATGGGCGCGCCTGCTGCGCCCGGACTGGGTCGGGCTGGTACTCATCTACTGGTGCATGGCACTGCCGGAACGCGTGGGCGTGATCAGTGGCTGGATCGCCGGCCTGCTGGTCGACCTGCTTACCGGCGCGGTACTGGGTCAGCATGCGCTGGCGCTCAGTGTAATCGCCTGGCTGACGCTGCGCTTTCACCAGCGCATGCGTCTGTTTCCGATCCTGCAGCAGGCCACCACCGTGCTGGTGCTGTTGCTGCTGCACCAGTTGCTGGCATTGTGGATCAGCCGGTTCATAGGACGTCCCGGCGCACCGTGGTATTTCTGGGCGCCGTCCCTGCTTGGCATGTTGCTGTGGCCACCGGTGTACAGCCTGTTACGCGGCCTGCGGCGCAGCTTCAGCGTCCACTAGGTAACCAGGCAGCGTCTATCACCGGGCAGCTGTGACACGATAATCATCTGACATCATGAAAGCGACACAAACCAGACAAGCATCGATGTGTATTCCGGCAGTACCTGTCCCGGCAGGAAACGCGAGGTAAGCGTGCCCACCCGGCTTACCCTCAAGGACCATTTCTTTGAGTCGCGCCTGATCTTCTCGCGGGTGATCGGGTTGCTGGTGATCGCGGGTATCCTGTGCCTGGTGCTGTTCAGCCGGCTCCTTTACCTGCAGGTGATCGCGCACGAGCATTACCGCACGCTGTCCGAGGACAACCGCGTCAAGCTGCAGCCGATACCGCCCAACCGCGGCCTGATCTATGACCGCAACGGTATCCTGCTGGCGGAAAACCTGCCCTCCTACCGGCTGGAAATTACCCCCGAGCAGATCGATGACATGGATGTCACGCTCAACGAGCTGGGGAAGATTATCGAGATTCGCGACATCGACCGCACCAGGTTCGAACAACTGCGTGTACGCAAGCCGGGATTTGAGTCGATCCCGCTGCTGTTCAACCTGAGCGACACCGACGTAGCGCGTTTCTCGGTCAACCGTCATCGCTTCCCGGGTGTCGATATCACGGCCGGCCTGGCGCGCCACTACCCGCTCGGGCCACTGGCGGCACACGCAATCGGCTATGTCAGCCGCATCGACGAACAGGCGCTGAAGGAACTCGACACATCCAACTACCGCGGCACAACGCACAGCGGCAAGATCGGCATCGAGAAAACCTATGAGACGCTGTTGCACGGTACGGTCGGCCTGCAGCAGGTTGAAACCACCGCTCAGGGCCGCGTATTGCGTGTACTCAACCGGGTCGCGCCGGTATCCGGCCGCAACCTGTTCCTGACCCTGGATTCGCGCGTACAACGCACCGCCGAGGCGGCGCTCGGTGAATACAGCGGCTCGGCAATCGCCATCGACCCGAACAACGGCGATGTGCTGGCCTTCGTCAGCCTGCCCTCCTATGACCCGAACCTGTTCGTCAACGGCATCGACATCGCCGACTACCAGGCACTGCGCGACAATGACCGGCGCCCGCTGTTCAACCGCGCGCTGCGCGGCCAGTACCCGCCCGGCTCCACCATCAAGCCGTTCATGGGGCTGGCCGGTCTCGAACTGGGCGTTACCAGCAGCCATTCCAGCACCTACTGCCCGGGCTTCTATACTTTGCCCGGCAACGAGCGCAAGTACCGTGACTGGAAGCGCACCGGCCACGGCACGGTCAAACTGGGGCTGGCCATCATGCAGTCGTGTGACGTCTACTTCTACGACCTCGCACTGTCGCTGGGTATCGATAACATACACAACTACCTCAGCCACTTCGGTTTCGGACGCGCCAGCGGCATCGATATCATCGGCGAGCTGTCCGGGCTACTGCCGTCACGGGAGTGGAAGCGCCGGCGGCACAATCAGCCGTGGTTCCCGGGCGAAACCATCATTACCGGTATCGGCCAGGGCTTTTTCCTGGTCACGCCGCTGCAACTGGCCATCGCAACCGCGGCACTGGCGAACAACGGCCGCATCCTGCAACCGAATATCGTGCATGCCGAGCAGGCCGCCAACAGCAGTGCACTCACACCCTACCCGCCGCGCCTGCTGGAAACCATCACCATCAACCAGCAACACAACTGGGACGAGGTGATTGGCGCCATGACCGAGGCGGTGCACAACCAGCGCGGCACGGCGTATCGCATCGGCAAGGACAGTCCCTACCGGATCGCGGGCAAGACCGGCACCGCGCAGGTATTCGGGCTCAAGGAAGATGAAAAATACGATGCCAGTGCGCTCGACGAGAAACTGCGCGACCACGCGCTGTTCATAGCCTTTGCGCCGGCGGACGAACCGAAGATTGCCGTGGCCGTGGTGGTGGAAAACGGCGGCGGCGGCGGCTCGGTGGCCGCACCGATCGCACGCCGGATCATGGATGCCTACCTGATCGGAGATACCACACCATGAGCAGCGTCTTCACCCGGCACCGCGAGGATGCCAGCCAGCGCGGCTGGCAGTACCGCGCACATATCGATGTCCCCCTGCTGCTGGCACTGGTCAGCGCCTGTGCCTACGGGCTGGTCATCCTGTACAGCGCCGGCGGCGGTATTCGCATTGTCGAACAGCAGGTGCTAAGGCTCGCACTGGCCTTCACCTGCATGCTGCTGGTTGCCCAGGTCCCGCCGCGGCTGTTACAGCGCCTCACGCCGTGGGCGTTCGTCACTGGTGTACTGCTGTTGCTGGCCGTGCAACTGTTCGGCGAGATCAGCGGCGGCGCACAGCGCTGGCTGGACCTGTACGTGGTGCGTTTCCAGCCCTCCGAACTGATGAAACTCGCGGTGCCGATGATGGTGGCCTGGTACCTTGCCGACGCGCGACTGCCGCCGAACCGCTGGCAACTGCTGGCCGCGGCCATCCTGATCGCCGTGCCGATGCTGCTGATCGTCAAGCAGCCGGACCTCGGCACCGCACTGCTGATCGCAAGTTCCGGCTTTTTCGTATTATTTCTGGCTGGTCTGCAGTGGCGTCTGCTGGCATTCTGCGCGCTGCTGCTGGCCGCGGCCATGCCGGTGATCTGGCACCTGATGCACGACTACCAGCGTCAGCGCGTCATCACCCTGCTCAATCCGGAAAGCGACCCGCTCGGTTCCGGCTACCATATCATCCAGTCCAAGATCGCGATCGGCTCCGGCGGACTGTTCGGCAAGGGCTGGCTGAACGGCACCCAGTCACAACTCGATTTCCTGCCCGAGCGCCATACCGACTTTATCTTTGCGGTACTCGGGGAGGAATTCGGATTCCTCGGTATCCTGCTGCTGTTCGGTATCTACGCCACTGTCGTGGTGCGCGGCATGATGATCACACTGCAGGCGCAGGACACCTTCACGCGCCTGCTGGCAGGCAGCATTTCGATGACCTTCTGCGTGTATTTCATCGTCAACACCGGCATGGTCTCCGGCCTGCTGCCCGTAGTCGGGTTGCCGTTGCCGATGATCAGCTACGGTGGCACCTCGATCGTCACGCTGATGGCGGGTTTCGGCATGCTCATGTCGATACAAACCCACCGCAAACTGCTCGCCACCTGATACGGCTGTCCGTGTAGAATACTCTCCGGTACTCCATGACATCACTCAACAGGCAGACTGCACCCATGCGCATACTGTATTCCCCGCTCACCCGGGGGGCCGGCCAGGCGAAGGGCAACACCACGGGCAGCGGCCTTGTTGACATCCCTTCATTGCATGCCGCTCCCGGCGCGGAAGGGTGTGTATTTCACCGCCGCCTGCGGCTGCAATTCGCCCGGGATTACTGTCGATCGTTCCGGAACGGCCCCGGGACCCGGTAATTCCCATGCAAACACTCAAGGCGATCGGCTGTTCCCTGCTGCTAAGCCTGCTCACGGCCTGCAGTACCGTGCTGGCCACCGGTGCTGGCGAAACCTACGCCGCGCACCCCCGGGCACAAGCCTTCATCGACCGCATGGTAGCCAGGCACGGTTTTGACCGGGCCGCTCTCGAGGCCGTGTTCAGCCAGGCCGAACGGCGTGACGACATCCTGGAACTGATGAGCAAGCCGGCCGAAAAGCGCCTGCGCTGGTTTGAATACCGCAAGATCTTCCTGACCCGGAGCCGCATTGACGGCGGTGTCGAATTCTGGCGCGACAACGCGGACACCCTGCGTGCGGCGGCACAAGAGTTCGGCGTCGACCCGCAGGTCATCGTCGCCATTATCGGCGTGGAGACCCGCTACGGCGCCAACACCGGTCGCCACCGCGTCATCGACGCGCTGGCCACGCTGGCCTTCGATTACCCGCCGCGCAGTGAATTTTTCACCAATGAGCTGGAACAGTTCCTGCTGCTGGCGCGCGATGACAAGGTTGACCTGCTGGCGACCACCGGCTCCTACGCCGGCGCCATGGGCTACGGGCAGTTCATCCCGAGCAGTTACCGCCGCTACGCGGTCGATTTCGACGGCGACGAGCGGCGCGACCTGTGGGGCAGCAAGCCCGATATCATCGCCAGCGTTGCCAACTACTTCCATGTTCACGGCTGGGAGGCGGGCCAGCCGGTGGCGGTGCGCGCCGACGTCAGCGGCAACGCCGTCGAACGGCTGCTGGAGCTGGGTTACAAGCCGCATACGGTGCTGGATGCGCTGCGCCATGACGGCGTGACGCCGCGGGTGGAACTGCCGGACACACTCAGCGCCGCGCTGCTCAGCCTCGAGCAGCCCGATGCGCCCGAGTACTGGCTCGGATTCAACAACTTTTATGTGATAACCCGCTACAATCACAGTCCGTTATACGCTATGGCCGTGTACCAGCTGAGCGAGGAGATCCGCCATGCCTATGAACCGCAACAGGCCCGTCATGACTAGCAACCCGCTGACCTGCCGTTCGATAACCGCATTTGCCGGCCTGGTGGTGGCCAGCCTGTGGTTCAGCGGCTGCTCCACACACAAGGTATTCGAACCATCCGACAATGCGCCGGTCCATCCACAGGACGTATCGAACGTACCGGATGCGGTACCCAGGCCCGAGCCGCGCAGTCATTACGGCAATCCGCCTTCCTACGTGGTGTACGGCGAGCGCTATTACACCCTGCCGACCAGCAAGGGCTACCGTGAACGCGGTCTGGCCTCATGGTATGGCACCAAGTTCCACGGCCGCCGCACCTCCAGCGGCGAACCCTATGACCTGTATGCCATGACGGCTGCACACAAGACACTGCCGCTACCGACCTATGTAGAGGTCACCAATCTCGATAACGGCCACTCGGTAATCGTCAAGGTGAACGACCGCGGCCCGTTCCACGAGGACCGCATCATCGATCTGTCCTACGCCGCTGCCGTCAAACTCGGCATCCAGGGCAAGGGCACCGGCCGTGTCGAAGTGGTCGCCATCGATCCTCTGGCCCCGGACCAGGTGCCGGACAACCAGCCGGTGCTGGTTGAGGAAACCACCACCACGGAACAACAGGTCGCCGGCCAGCTGTTCCTGCAGGTCGGTGCGTTCCGCAATGCGCAGAATGCCGGTCGCCTGCGCGACAACATTGCCGGTCAGCAACTCGGCAAGGTGCGCATCGTCGAGGCCGCCAGCGATCAGGGCACGTTCTACAAGGTCCAGGTCGGGCCGCTGGACGACACGCGCGAGGCCGACCGCGTGGCCCAGGCGCTCAAACCGCTGGGCGTCAACGAGGCACGCTCCGTCTTCGAGTAGTCCACGGCGAACCGCAGCCGCGCTGCAGGGAGCCGGGCCGGCGGCAGCAGGATCGCCCGGGGTCCCGTCCCGTTGACCCGAACAGGGGCGGCAGTGGCAATGCCCACGTAGCGCACGCCGCCAGCGGCATTGCAAAGCGACGGGCAGATCAGGACAATGCCTGCATCGTCCGCGCCCCATCAACCGACAGGGATATTATGCATAACAGATTGTTTATATTAGCATTATCAGTCATTCTGCTGGGGTCCATGCACCCCATCACGGCCGCCTCCGAAGCCGCACCGCACGCCGCCCTGCAACCGGTACCGACGACGCCTACCGCCGCGTCCATGCCCATCCCCAAACCGCCGTCATCCTCCGCCAAGGCCTTTATCATCCAGGACTTTCACAGCGGGCGCGTGATTGCCGCGGAAAACGTGGACAAGCACTACGAACCGGCCAGCATCACCAAGCTGATGACCGCCTACGTGGTGTTCAACGAGTTGCAGGCCGGCAACATCAACCTGTCCGACATGGTGACCATCAGCGAGAAGGCCTGGCGCACACCCGGCTCGCGCATGTTCGTCGAGGTAGGCAAGCTGGTGGAAGTGGAAGACCTGGTGCAGGGTATGATCGTTCAATCCGGCAACGACGCCACGGTGGCGCTGGCCGAGTACGTTGCCGGCAGCGAGGAAACCTTTGCCGCACTGATGAACCGGCACGCCGAGGATATGGGCCTGACCGGCAGCCACTTCACGAATTCCACCGGGCTGCCGGATGATAACCACTTCATGACCGCGCGCGATATCGCCAGACTCACCGCTGCATTAATCAGGCGCTTCCCTGAGTACTACAAGTGGTACTCGCAGAAAGAATTCACCTTCAACGACATCACCCAGCACAATCGCAACAAGCTGCTGTGGCGTGACGAATCGGTCGACGGCCTCAAGACCGGCTTCACCGATTCGGCCGGTTACTGCCTGGTGACCTCCGCACAGAAGGAAGGCATGCGCCTGATTACCGTGGTACTCGGCACCTCCAGCGCGAGTGCACGCGCAGACTCCAGCCAGGCGCTGCTCAATTACGGCTTCCGCTTCTACGAAACCCACAAGCTGTACGATGCAGGCACCCCACTGGCCTCCTCGCGCGTGTGGAAGGGCAACACGGATACCGTCCAGCTCGGCCTGAACCAGCCACTGTACGTCACCATCCCGCGTGGTCGTTATGACGCACTGGACGCCTCCATGAAGGTGGACAACCGCATCCTCGCACCGGTTGGCAACGGCGCTACGCTGGGCAGCGTGCAGGTACGGCTCGACGACGAGGTTGTGGCAGAGCAACCGCTGGTCAGCCTGCAGGAAGTCCCCGAGGGTTCGTTCCTGCAGCGTATAACCGACGAAGCCTTGCTGTACTTCAACTGACGCAGGAAACCATGCCGACCGTCTATCTGAATGGTGACTTCCTGCCGCTGGAAGACGCACACATCTCCGTGCTCGACCGCGGCTTCCTGTTCGGCGACGGCGTGTACGAGGTGATACCGGTTTACGGCGGCCGGCTGTTTCGTCTGGCGCACCACCTGAAACGGCTGGACAACAGCCTGGCCGGCATCCGCATTACCAACCCGCTGTCGGCTGCACAGTGGCAGGCAGTGCTGGAACGCCTGGTCAGCGAGAATGCCGGCAACGACCAGGCTGTGTACCTGAAGGTAACGCGCGGCGCCGACAGGAAACGCGACCATGCCTTCCCCGCCGGTGTGGCGCCTACCGTATTCGCCATGAGTTCACCGCTGCCGGGTGCGCACGACATCAGCCAGGAAAGCGGCGTCAGCGCCATCACGCTGCCGGATATCCGCTGGAAGCTGTGCAACATAAAGGCCATTACCCTGCTGCCGAACGTGCTGTTGCGCCAGCAGGCCATCGACGCCGGCAGCGTGGAGGCGATCCTCATCAACAACGGCTACGCCGTGGAAGGCGCGGCCAGCAACCTGTTCATCGTACGTAACGGCATCATCATCACCCCGCCCAACAGCGACGCCCTGCTGCCCGGCATCACCCGCGACCTGGTGCTGGAACTGGCCGCCACCCACGGCATCCCCTGCCGCGAAGGCGACATCACCGAAAACGAGTTGCGCGATGCCGACGAGGTGTGGCTGACCAGCTCCACTCGCGAAATTTCCCCGGTCATCACCATCGACGGCCAGCCCGTCGGCAACGGCAAGCCCGGCCCCGTCTGGGCAAGCATGATCCGGTTCTACCAGGACTACACTGACGCTGTACGACGCGGCGAACTGGAATAGCCCCGTCACCTGCGCCTGGGTGCGGAACCTCTCACAGAGACGGACAGGCCGGGATTCACCCGTTTTCTGTTCAGTTCCGCAGCTGGAAGAGGTGCTGCGAAAGCGTCCTTGTGGCACCCTGATTACAGCTGTGACAGCCATGTTTCCAGCTCTGGAATTCAGCAGTATATTCAGGACAATTGTTGACAGACAGGCCGACTGCATCGAATTGCGGCCGCGCGGGCAGGAAGACAGTACATGAGCACGACGATACCGGGTCCCGACAGCAAACCACGCTGTCGCTGGTGCGATGCCGCACCGGAGTTTCTCGACTATCACGATACCGAATGGGGTTTCCCGGTCAGTGACGATCATCGCCTGTTCGAGAAGTTGAGTCTGGAGGGTTTTCAATCCGGACTGAGCTGGCGCACCATCCTCGCCAAGCGCGGGAACTTCCGCGCCGCCTTCCACGATTTCGATTTCGACAGGATTGCGCGCTTCACCCGGCGCGATGTCGATCGCCTGCTCAAGAACGAAGGAATCGTCCGCCACCGCGGCAAGATCGAGGCGGTCATCAATAATGCCCGGCAGGCCCGGGAACTCGTCGAGCGGGAAGGTTCGCTGGCGGCCTTCATCTGGCGTTACGAACCGGATGCGAAGCAACTCGCCGAACCCCAGACCGTCTCGACATCGGCGGAATCGCTTGCCTTGTCGAAGGATCTTAAGAAACTGGGCTGGAAATTCGTCGGCCCCACCACGGTGTATGCATTTATGCAGGCCATGGGGCTGATCAACGATCATGTTGAGGATTGCGTGATCAGAAAAAAGGTTGAGCGCGCGCGCAAGAACTTCATACGTCCAGGCAGCGGCAAATGATTTTGATGTCTGGATACAAGCTGTTGCTTCGTGTGCACCGCGTGGCAGCCGGCACGCAGCGCATGCGGGCAGCGACCGGCGTCAGTGACGGGTGGCCTGCGGCGAATGCACTGGCAGCCGGCAATACTGCATCGCCCGGGCGATCATCACGATTGCCTGAATCCCTGTTTCGCGGGCAGCGCACACGCGCTGGAAGCGCAACAAGATCCGATCACACAGTCGGATGTCTTTGTGCAGGTGTCCGGACACTGTGCGGGTGGACCACTCCGGGATAGATATGGCCAGCAGGTCCAGTTGATGTCGTGTACGGGATCGACGAGCTGGTCCCGCCTGGCACCCGCATACATTGACCAGCGCGTCATGGAACCGCGCAGCCGACCCTTCCATGCCTGAAAAAGAACTGCTCAGTATCACGGCCATTGCGATCACCTGCATCGCATTCTACCCGTATATCCGTTCCATCCTGCGCGGCACCACCCGGCCGCATGTGTTCTCATGGGTAATCTGGGGCCTCACCACGGTGGTGGTATTCCTCGCCCAGTTACAGGCCCACGGTGGCGCCGGTGCCTGGCCGATCGGCGTATCCGGTTGTATCACCCTGTTCATTGCGCTGCTGGCGTTTCTGAAACGTGCAGACATCACCATCACCGCAACCGACTGGCTGTTCTTCGGCGCCGCCATGTCCTCCCTGCCGCTCTGGTATTTCACGTCCGATCCGCTCTGGGCAGTAGTCATTCTGACCACAGTCGATGTGCTGGGCTTCGGCCCGACAGTCCGCAAGGTATACCGCTATCCGCATTCCGAGTCGCTGCTGTTCTTCGCGCTGTTCACGGTCCGCAATCTGATCGTGATCATGGCGCTGGAGCGCTACTCGGTGACGACCGTGCTGTTTCCTGCCGTAATTGCCGCGGCATGCCTGTTACTGATCTCGCTGATCCTGCTGCGTCGGCGCGCGTAATGCCACCCCCCACCCAACCCGCTCCCGCTGGCAGAGAAAGGATGACGGCGGTGGTGCCCGGGTATTTTTGCGCTTATATTGACACCCATGCGCGCCGGCCCCGATCACCTGCCATGAACATCTGGGTCGATGCCGACGCCTGTCCCGCCGTGATCAGGGATATCCTGTTCCGCGCGGCCGAGCGCACCGGAGTGCTGCTGACACTGGTCGCCAACCAGCCGGTTCGGGTGCCGGCCTCGCCGCGTATCCGGATGCTGCGGGTCGCGTCAGGCTTCGACGTGGCCGACAACGAGATCGCCAGACGCATGAAGACCGGCGATCTGGTGATCACCGGTGATATACCGCTGGCGGCCGAGGTCATCGGGAAAGGCGGTCATGCGCTGAACCCGCGCGGCGAGCTGTATTCAACCGACACTATCCGCGAACGGCTGAATATGCGCGATTTCATGGACACCCTGCGCGCCAGCGGCATCAATACCGGCGGCCCGCCGGCGCTCAACCAGGCGGACCGGCAGCGTTTTGCCAACAATCTGGACCGGCTGCTGGCGCGGTTCTTGAAACGCACGCCCTGACACCCTGCAGCACGGATCTCGTCTGTTATTGATCAGCAGGCCCGCTGGGTATCTGCCGTCAGGCAGTGTGCATTCCAGCCCCCTGCCAGCAGGCAGGAACCGGAGTGGGCAGTTGCCTGCATGCGTGCAATGCAGTGACGTGACCGCCGGCTATTTCCCGTACAGGTTCGGCATCCAGGTCGTGGTACTTTCACCGGGGGATGATGGCGGGGCGGTGCCGGAACTCTTCGATACCGGCTTCGCCACCTTACCCTTGTCGAAGCAGTAGATGAACGGTGAGGTACCTTCGGTACTGACGTAGGAAAT
>Ga0210144_1001141_pt1 | contig 11522 bp, 9 predicted proteins | sample Muzzi_PWA_D2_FD_185532 | JGI IMG/M metagenome (GOLD analysis project Ga0210144, IMG submission 185532) | Wetland microbial communities from San Francisco Bay, California, USA, that impact long-term carbon sequestration - Muzzi_PWA_D2 (SPAdes) | ecosystem: Environmental > Aquatic > Marine >...
CCTGGATCACCAGGTCGACGGCGCCCATGTCGATCCCCAGCTCCAGGCTCGACGTCGCGACCAGGCATGGAAGCTGGCCCGACTTGAGCATCTCCTCGACCACGCTGCGCTCCTCGTGGGAGAGGGAACCGTGGTGCGCCCTGGCGATCTCCTCGTCGGCGAGCTCGTTGAGGCGCTTGGCGAGGCGCTCCGCGGCGCGGCGGGCGTTGACGAAGACGATCGTCGAGTTGTGTTCTCGGACCAGCTTCAGCAGCTCGGGGTAGATCGCCGGCCAGATCGAGCGGGTGTGGGCGCTGGGCTCGCCCTCGGCGGGGATGCCGTCCTCGCTCGGGAAGCTGGGTGCCCCCGGTTCCGACATGTCCTCAACTGGCACGACGATTTGCAGGTCGAGCTCCTTGGTCCGCCCCGCGTCGACGATCTCGCAATCTCTCTTCGGACCGACCAGGAACTTCGCGATCCGCTCCAGCGGCCGCTGCGTGGCGCTGAGCCCTATCCGCTGAATCCCCTGCGCTTCTCCCGCGGGTGGCGTGGAGGAGGGGGTGCCCCCCCGGGCGCGGCGTCCTGTTCCTCGCCCCGCCGACTCAGCGAGCGAGGAATCCTCATCTGGCGAGGAACCCAGCGACCGGGGGGACACCCCCTCCTTCGCGACAGGACCCGCGGGAGAGGCCGCATGGTCCCTGACCAGATGGTCCAACCGCTCCAGGGTCAGCGCCAGGTGCGACCCTCGCTTGCTCTGGGCCACTGCGTGGATCTCGTCGACGATCACCGCCTCGGCGCCGCTGAGCATCTCCCGCGCGTCGGAGGAGAGGATCAGGTAGAGGGACTCGGGGGTGGTGATGAGGACGTCGGGGGGCGATTTGCGCATCGCCCGACGCTCGGCCTGGGAGGTGTCGCCGGTGCGCAAGCCCACCGAGATATCGGCGCCGATGCCGCGCAGCGGGGCGCGCAGGTTGCGCTCGATGTCGTAGGAGAGGGCCTTGAGCGGCGAGACGTAGACGATCTTCACGCCGTTCCGGGGCCGGCGGGCCGAAATGTCCACTCCGGCTCCACTTTTCGGCCCGTCGGCGGGGTTTCGCGAGAGCCGGTCGATCCCCCACAGGAAGGCGGCGAGCGTCTTGCCCGATCCGGTCGGGGCGCAGATCAGCGCGTTGGCGCCGCCGGAGATCGCCTCCCAGCCGCCCGCCTGGGCGGGCGTCGGCGTCTCGAAGGAGGCCTCGAACCAGCGCCTGACCGGGGCGCTGAACGGCGCCAGCGGGTCGGATCCCGCGCTCGTCTTCGCAGCGGTGGACAACCCACCGATCTTACGCCCCGGACGTGCCGGTGATCGAGTGCCCGCATGGGTGTCTAACCACCGGCGCGTCCGCCGGGCTTCGGATTAGGGCCGGCCGCCGGCGAACTTGACGTAGGCGAACCAGGACGGCTTCGGCGCGAAGCCTTCTCCGAACAGGCCGGAGCCGTCGCAGAAGTTGCAGGAGCCCCTCAGGTCGCCGACCGAGAACCAGTAGACGCGCTGCACGTGCCACTTGGACTGCCTCTTGCGGAGCAGCCGGAAGGCGCCCTTCAACTGGGTCGCCTGGCCGCTCCTGCCCTTGGCGAAGGAGTTGTTGCGAGTGGCGCGCTGCGAGCTCCAGCCCAGCTCGGTTATCCAGAGGCCCTTGCCGGCATCGCGGTTGGCCTTCAGCGCCTCGCGGAATTCTTCGATGTAGGGCGTGAGGCGCTTGTAGGTGGCGGTGTAGGGGTGCAGGGCGACGCCCTGGAACTTCGACTTGATCCCCGGCGTCCGCTTGTACATCTGTTCGAGGAAGTCGGCGGCGAAGTAGGCCTGCGGCGGCTTGCGCTTGAAGGTCGCTTCGGCCGGACGCGCGAACATGCCGCCCAGGACGATCCGGGCGCCGCGGTCGGCGCCTTTGATCGCCGCGAAGGAGAGCTTGACCAGCTTGCCGTACTCGGCCGGGTTCGGCCTCACCACGAAGTACTTGAAGTTCTCCTCGTTCCAGATCTGCCAGGTGCGGATCGGGCGCTTCGGCACGGCCGGGTTCTGCGCCCAGAAGCTGCCCCTCGGCCCGTAGCGCAGGACCGCCGCCTTGACGAACCGCTTCCAGCCGGAGCGCTGCTTGCCGTTCCTCACCGGGAGGAACTTCGGCGCCTTGGTGCCGCCGCCCGAGCCGGGAACGACCGCTTCCGGCACCGCCCAGGGCGGCGCGCCGTAGAGGAAGGGCAGCACCTCGATCCCCGCCGAGGCGGCTTTGCCGACCACCGCGTCGAAGTCGCCGAAGTTGATCGGGCCGTTCCTGCGGCTCTGCGCGGCGGGCCAGGAGATCGCGATGCGCATGCTGCCGACGCCCCCCCGCTTCAGCCGCTGCACCTGTTCGAGGGTCGGTTCCGTCTGCGGCACGACGCCCCAGAACTTGCCGGGAAGGGCGGTGGCGGAGGAAGCCGAGACGGCCGCAACCAGAGCGGCCGCCGCCAGAGCGGCGAACCCAGCCCTCGTCCGCCTCGTGCGGCGCTTTCGGTCGTTGCCCACCGGGTCAGCCCGCCCTCGGAGAGACAGGGGCGCCGGGAGAGCCGCGGCGCCGGCGTTGCCTGTACATCACGACGCCCAGCGAGGCCGCCGCCAGCACGAGGACCGCGATCAGGATCGGAACCAGCGGCGAGGAGTCGCCCCCGCTGCTGCTCTGCGGCGCCACCGGCACGGTGCCGGTGGCGGTTTCCCGCTGCCGCGAGCTCGACCCGTGCTGGGCGTTCTTCCCTCCGCCGTTCGCCTTCGCGCCACCGCTCGCCTTCGCGCCGCCCCCTTTCGCGCCGCCCGAGCCACCGCCGGTGCTCGAGGAGGAGCCCGTCGCGGACCCCGATTCGGAAGAATCCGAGGAGCTCGATTCCGCATTGCCTTCAGGGGCCGACGCGCCGCCGCCATGGGCCGTCGAGGACTTGGCCGGGTTCTTGTGTTCGTTGGGGGCCTTGCTCCCGGTTACCGTAGGCGGGGAATCGGAGTACTGGACACCGCTGGAGTCCGCGTGAGCGAGCACCGGAAAGCAGGCAGATGCGAGCACAGCCAGCACTGACACAGCAAGCGCTTGGCGGCCCGAGACCCGGGTCGAGAGGCGACGCGTCCCATTCATCGCGCGGAAGGTTAGACCAAACGGCGGCGCTGCTGGCGCCAATCGCCTTAATCGTCGGCCTGGCGCTGGCCGGGGGCGGCTTCGATGTGACCGCTCGGCACGTCGCCGGCCTCGCCGTCTGGCTGGTCGTGGTCGGCCTGCTCGTCCTCGGCGCGGCATCGCGGGCGACGCTGGGCCGCCCGTTCTACTGGGCAGCGGGTTCGATCGGCGCTCTCGCGGTCTGGTCTGCGCTTTCATCGCTCTGGTCGGGGTCGGTCGAGCTGAGCGTGATCGAGGCGGATCGCATCCTCGTCTACCTCAGCTTCTTCCTTGCTGCGTTCCTGATCGTCCAAACCGACGAAAGGCGCCAACGTTTCGCCGAAGGCCTGGCGATCGCGGTGACGATCGTCGCCCTGCTGGGCCTCGGCAGCCGCCTCCTCCCCCACGTCCTCGCGTTCAGCGACTCGCTCGGCAGCGGGCCGCGGCTGCGCTATCCGCTCGGCTACTGGAACTCCAACGGGGTGATGTTCGGGATCGCCGTGGCGTTGCTGCTGTGGACGAGCCGGCGGGCCGCCTGGACGGGGCTGCGCTGGCTCTCGGTGGCGGCGATGCCCGCCGTCCTGCTGGCCCTCTACCTCACCTACTCGCGCGGCGGGCTGCTGGCGCTCCTGATCGCCGCCGGCTGCACGATCGCCCTCTCCCGCGACCGGCTGTGGATGCTGGCGACACTGGGGGTCGGCGCGCTAGGGGCACTGCCGGCGGTGCTCGCGGTGCAGGGCCGACGCGCCCTCGCCGACAATATCGACACTCAAACGACCGTCCAGCAGGGGGAGACGGTGCTGCTGATCCTGCTCGCCGGGATCGCCCTCGCCCTGGCCCTCTTCGCGGCGCTGCGCTGGGCCGAGCGGCGCGGCGGCGGGCTGACCGGGCGGGCGGTCGCGCTGTCGCGCAACCCGACCGTGCTGAAGGGAACCGCCGCGATCGTCGCGATCGTCGCGATCGCCGTCGCTATCGCGGTCGGCGGTCGCGCCTGGGACCAGTTCAGCCGCTCCGACGTCCAGTTCCCGGCCCGGCCCGAACAGCACTTCTCGCAACTCGGCAGCGCCGGTCGCAACGACTTCTTCCGGGTAGCGATCGACGCGGTCGAAGAAAAGCCGATCCTCGGGATCGGCGCGGGGACCTACCAGTTCGCCTGGGAGCAGCACCGCACGATCAAACGGCCGGTGCACGACGCGCACTCGCTCTACCTGGAGTCCTTCGCCGAGCTGGGCGTCCTCGGCGGCCTGATCGTCCTCGCCCTGGTCGGGGGGCTGCTCTGGACCGGCTTCTCGGCCTGGCGGGCGGCGCCCCATCCGCAACGCGAGCGCTACGCGGTGCTGTTCGCCGCGACCCTCGCCTTCGCGGTCAGCGCCGGGATCGACTGGCATTGGGAAATCGCCGCGCTCGGGGCGGTCTTCCTGCTCGCCGCCGGGACGCTGGTCGCCGCCAGGTGCGCGCAGCTCGCGCCGCTCGCCGTCCCCGGCGAGGATGCGCGCGGCGGGGAGCGCCGCTTCGGCCTCACCGTGGCCGGGCTCGCGGTGGCCTGGGTCGCGGCGATCGCGTTGATCGGGCCGCTGCTGGTCGAACGCGAGATCGAAGCGAGCCAGAGCGCCGCCGCCGACGGCGAAATCGCCTCCGCAGTGGACCACGCCAACACGGCTCGGTCGATCGAGCCGTTCGCCGCCTCGCCCTACGTGCAGCTGGCCCTGCTCGCCGAGCTTCAGGGCGACTACTCGACCGCCTCGCAGCGGCTCACGCAAGCGATCACCCGCGAGGACCGCAACTGGCAGCTCTACTACTTGCGCTCTAGAGTCGAGCGCGAGGCCGGCAACGAATCCGCGGCCCGAGCCGACCTCGAACGGGCCAGGCGGCTGAACCCGCGTCTCGGCTGCCTGCGCTCGGGACGGAACTGCGGGTGAGCGACGAAATGGCCCGAGACGCTCAGAAGACCGCCCCCCGGAAGGCACAGGCGCCCGCTCCGCCGGGACCGCCGCCGCAGGCCGGGCGGGGTGGCGCCGCAGCGCGCCTGGGGCTGAGCGGGGTGGCGGAGGCGAAGCGGCGCGGCTCGCTGCTGCGCCGCTCGCTGGCGACCGGCGACTGGCTGACCCTGGTGGCGACGCTCTGCATCGTCACCGCAGCGAGCCCGAAGACCGACGTCGGCACCCTGTTCTGGGCGGTGATGTTCAGCCCGGTGTGGATCCTGGTGCTGAAGCTGCACGGCCTCTACGACAACGATCACCGCAGGATCCGCCACAGCACGCTCGACGAGCTCTCCAGCCTGATCTCGGCGACGGCGTTGGGCACGCTGGCGCTCGACGGGCTGCTGGCGCTCAGCCCGGTCGGGCCGCTGGCCGCTTCCAGCGCGATCGCGGTCGGCCTCGGCGCCTTCCTCGGCAGCTTCGTCTCGCGCGCGGTGATCCGCTTCTCCTGGCACCGCCTGGCGGGAGCGGCGAGCGGCATCGTGGTGGGGCCGGCGGCGGCGGTCGAGATCGTGGCGCGTCGCGTCGCAACCCACCCCGAGACCCGCCTGCACCTGGTCGGCTACCTCTCGCCGCCGGGCGAGGGCGAGGGCGACGCGGCGCCCGAGGGCCTGCCACGGCTCGGCTCGGTCGCCGAGATCGCCCGGGTCGCCCGCGAGCAGGAGGTGGAACGGGTGATCGTCACCGAGCAGGAGATGAGCGAGCCGGCAGCCGAGCGGCTGATCGAGGAGTGCAAGGCGGCGGGCCTGGCGCTCACCTTCCTTCCCCAGCACTTCGGCCTGCTCGGCCCGGGCATCGAGCTGAACCGGCTCGCGGAGCTTCCGGTGCTCGACTTCCGCTTCTCCGACCCGCCGCGCTCGACCGTGGCGATCAAGCGCACGATGGATCTGGCGATCGGCGGCGCGCTGCTGCTCCTGCTCTCACCGCTGATCGGGCTGAGCGCGCTGCTGATCCTGCTCGACTCCGGGCGGCCGGTCCTCTTCCGTCAGCCTCGCGCCGGCCGGGACGGAGTGCCGTTCACGATGCTCAAGTTCCGCACGATGGTCCAGGGCGCCGAGGAGCAGCTGCGCGAACTGGTCGACCTCGAGAAGCTCGACGAGCCGGCCTTCAAGCTCGCCGACGACCCCCGCGTCACCCGGGCCGGCCGCCTGCTGCGGCGCTTCAGCCTCGACGAGCTGCCGCAGTTCATCAACGTCGTCAAGGGGGACATGTCGCTGGTCGGGCCGCGGCCCGAGGAGGAGGCGGTGGTCGCCCTCTACGACGAGCGCCAGCGCCTTCGACTCGGCGTCAGGCCCGGGATGACCGGTCCGATGCAGGTCTACGGGCGCGGCGACCTCACCTTCGAGGAGCGCCTCGCGATGGAGCGCGACTACCTCGACAACATCTCGCTCGCGGGCGACCTGGCGATCCTCCTGCGCACCCCGGCCGCGATCGGGCGCGGCGAGGGATCGCACTGAGCGAGCCGGAGATGCCCGGCGCGTACGACCTCGAGGTCATGGTCGTCAGCCACGGGGCCGAGGAGCTGCTGCGGCGCTGCCTGCGCTCGCTCGAGCAGCACCCGCCGGCCGGCGGGATGCGCGTCACCGTGGTCGACAGCGGCAGCCCAGACTCGACCCCGGAGATGGTCGAGCGCGAGTTCCCGTCGGTGCGGCTGGTCCGCCGCGGCAACGTCGGCTTCGCGGCCGCCAACAACCTGGCGCTGCGCGACAGCGAGGCGGAGGCGGTGCTGCTGCTCAACCCCGACACCGAGGTCTACGCGGGGACGCTGGACGCGGCGCTGGCGCGGCTGCGCTCGGAGGAGCGGATCGGGATGGTCGGGGTGAAGCTGGTCACCGAGACGGGTGAGCTGGACCACGCCTGCAAGCGCTCCTTCCCCACGCCGCTCAGCGCCCTCGCCCACTTCACCGGCGTCGGCCGCTCCGACGACGCCTCGAGCGCGCTGAGCCAGTACCGGGCGACCGACCTGGGTGAGGACGAGCCGGGCGAGGTCGACGCGGTCAACGGCGCCTTCATGCTCGTCCGGGCCGCGGCGGTGCGCGAGGTCGGGCTGCTCGACGAGGGCTACTGGCTCTACATGGAGGACCTCGACTGGTGCCGGCGCTTCTGGGAGGCGGGCTGGAAGGTCTTCTACGAGCCGGCCGGCATCGCCCTGCACGTCAAGGGCGGCTCCAGCGGCGCCCGCCGCGCTCCGCGGCAGGAGATCGCCTTCCACCGCGGCATGGGCCGCTTCTACCGCCGCTTCGAGGCCCCGCAGCACAGCCCGCTGCTGAACGCCGCGGTCTACGCCGGGATCGGCGCCAAGCTGACGGCCAGCCTGGCGATCACCGCGGTCAAGGGGCGGGCCGGCGGGTGATCGCCGGCGAGCGGCCCGAGTGGGTGTAGACCCAGCGGGAGCGGCGGCCGAAGATCGGGCCCGCGGCGACCCGGTCGCCGCGCCGGACGAGGATCGCGGCGACGACGGCGCCGAGCAGGGCGATGGCGGCGGAGGCGGCGAAGGTGACCTGGAAGGCGTCGACGTGGGCGGCGACCACGGAGTCGATCCCGGCCCGGATCAGGGGCGACTCGTGGAGGTGCTTCAAGCCCGACTGCTCGGCCTGGAAGATGAATTCCCGGAAGCGCTCTTCCTGCTCGGGCGTCGGGTTGATGCCGCGAGCGGCGAGCTTCGCGTGGATCTGGTGGAAGTTGACGCCCAGCTCGACCGCGGTGAGGGCGGCGATCCCGAGCGCGCCGCCCATCTGCTCGGAGGTGTTGATCATCCCCGCCGCCTCGCCGCTGTCCTCGCTGGGCACGGCGGTGAGGCCGGTCGGGTCGTTGACCGTGAGGACGATGCCGAGGCCGAGCCCCTGCAGCAGCAGGCCGGGGATCAGGGCGACCGCGGACTCGGCGGTGACCGAGATCGCGAGGACGACCCCCGAAGCGGCGAGGACCAGGAAGCCGGCGACCAGCGGCCAGCGGCCGCCGAAGCGGTCGAACGCCCGCCCGGCGAGCGGGCCGGCGAGGATGATCGGGATCGTCGCCGGGATCAGCGCGATCCCCGCCGCGGCCGGCGAGATGCCGACCACAAGCAGCAGGAAGAAGGGGGTCAGGAAGCCGAGGCCGAGCTCGACCATCCCGGCCAGCACCTGACTGATGTTCGCCGCCAGGAAGTTCTCGTGGCGGAACAGCCGGAACTGGATCATCGGCTTCGCGGCCCGCCGCTCGACCGCGACGAAGATCGGGAGGAGGACGACGCCGACCGCCAGCGGGACGACCGTGACCGGGTCGCCCCAGCCTTCGCTCGCCCCCTGGCTGAGGCCGAAGACGAGCGAGCCGACCGAGAGCGCGAAGACGACCACTCCCGGCAGGTCGAGGTCGCGCGGCGCGTCCGGGTCGGGATCGAGGCGCGGGGTCGCGCTCACGGTCAGGGCGACCGCGATCACGGCGAGCGGCACGTTGACGAGGAAGACGAGGCGCCAGTCGATCGACGTCAGCAAGCCGCCGAGGACCGGCCCGAGGGCGGCGAAGAAGGCCGAGGCGCCGGCGAGGATCCCCAGCGCGGCGCCCTTTCCCTCCGCCGGGTAGACGGCGCTGACGATCGCCAGCGCGGTCGGCATCATCAGCGCCGCGCCGGCCCCCTGGACGGCCCGGGCGGCGATCGCCCACTCGACGTCCTGGGCCGATCCCACCGCCGCCGTGGCGACCGCGAACAGGACCGCGCCGGCGACGAAGATCCGGCGCAGGCCGAAGAGGTCGCCGAGGCGGCCGCCGAAGACCATCAGCGCCGCCAGCGGCAGGATGTTGGCGGTCATCAGCCACTGGCCCTGCGAGATCGAGCCGCCGAGACCCTCGATCGCGTCCGGACTGGCCAGCGGCACCGCCGTCTGGTCGACCAGGATCATGCTGCTCGCCAGGGTCATCGCGGCCAGCGTCACCGCCTTTTTACCGCCGACGGGCCGATTTGTGGATTCGGAGTCCACTTTTCGTCCCATCGGCGGCTAGAAGGGGAGGGTCTCGCCCACTTCGGCGAGGGTCGGGGCGCGCTTGTCGCGCTTGCTCAGCAGGGGTTCGTCGACCGGCCACTCGACGCCGACGTCCGGGTCGTCCCAGGCTATGCCGGCCTCGGTGGCGGGGTCGTAGGCGCTGGAGAGCAGGTAGGCGGCGTCGGCCCACTCGCTGAGCACGGCGAAGCCGTGGCCGCAGCCGGCCGGGACGAAGAGCTGATGGTGCTCCTGGTCATCGAGCAGGTGCCCCTCCCACTGCCCGAAGGTGGGCGAGTCGCGGCGCAGGTCGACCGCGACGTCGAAGATCGCGCCGCGCGGGCAGCGGACCAGCTTCGCCTGCCCCGGCTCGGTTTGGAAGTGGATGCCCCGCAGCGTGTCGCGCACCGAGCGCGACTGGTTGTGCTGGACGAACTCGGCCTCGACGCCCAGCTCGGCCCAGGCGTCGGCACGGAAGGTCTCGACCAGGAACCCGCGGTCGTCGCCGTGGACGTCGGGCTCGATCAGGGCGACTCCGTCGAGCTTCGTCTCGAGGCGGCGCGGCATCAGCCCAGCGCTTTGCCGTACTGGCGCTCGTAGTACTCGCGGTACTCGCCGGAGCGGATCGGGCCCCACCAGTCCTCGTTGTCGCGGTGCCAGCGCACCGTCCGCTCGAGGCCCTCGGCGAAGTGGACCTGGGCCTCCCAGCCCAGCTCGGAGCGCAGCTTGTCGGAGGCGAGCGAGTAGCGGCGGTCGTGGCCGGGGCGGTCCTCGACGTACTCGATCAGCGACTCGTCGGCGCCGGTCAGCTCGATCACCCGCCTCACCACCTCGATGTTCTCGCACTCGTCGGGGCCGCCGACGTTGTAGGCCTCGCCGGGTCGGCCCCCGAGCAGGACGGCGTGGATGCCGCGGCAGAAATCCTCGACGTAGAGCCAGTTGCGGACCTGGCGGCCGTCGCCGTAGACCGGCAGCGGGTCGCCGTGGAGCGCGTTCAGCACCATCAGCGGGATCAGCTTCTCCGGGTACTGGCGCGGGCCGTAGTTGTTGGAGCCGCGCACGATCGAGGCCTCGATCCCGTAGGTGTGGACGTGGGCGGAGACGAGCAGGTCGCCGGCCGCCTTGGTCGCCGAGTAGGGCGAGGAGGGGTCGAGCGGCGAGCTCTCGGTGAAGGAGCCGGACTCGATCGAGCCGTAGACCTCGTCGGTGGAGACCTGGAGGTAGCGGCCCACTCCCAGCTCGCGGGCGGCGTCGAGCAGCACGCCGGTGCCGATCACGTGGGTGCGGGCGAAGGCGTCCTGATCGTCGATCGAGCGGTCGACGTGGGACTCGGCGGCGAAGTTGACGACCGCGTCGCAGCCCTCGATCGCCTCGCGGACGACCGCCGCGTCCTCGATCCCGCCGACCACCAGATCGACGTCCTCGGGCAGGTTCTCGCGGCGGCCGGCGTAGGTGAGCTTGTCGAGCACCCGCACCGCGTGCTCGTCGCCGATCAGGCGGACGTAGGTCGAGCCGATGAAGCCGGCGGCGCCGGTGACCAGGATCCTCACGCCGCCGCCTCCGTCTCGGCGCGGCGCTGCGCCAGGTAGGCGGCCAGCCCGTCCTGCCAGGAGGGAAGCTCGATCGCGTGCTCGCGCTGGCTGGCCAGGGCGGAGTAGGCGGGGCGGGGCGCGGGGCGGCCGAGCATCTCGGTGGTCGCCGACATCACCTTGCACTCGACCTTGGCCTGGTCGAAGATCTCGCCGGCGAACTCGTACCAGGAGCACGCCCCCGCCGCGGCCATGTGGTGGATGCCGAACTCGACCCCCTCGATCAGCCGCACGATGCCATAGGCGAGGTGCCAGGTGTAGGTGGGCGAGCCCACCTGGTCGCGGACGACCAGCACCTCGCCGTGGTCGGCGGCGAGCCGCAGCATCGTCTCGACGAAGTTGGGACCGCCGGTGCCGAACAGCCAGGCCGAGCGGACGACGAAGTGGCGCTTGTTGGCGGCGCGGGTCGCCTCCTCCCCGGCCAGCTTGCCGCGCCCGTAGGCGGACAGCGGCGCCGGCTGGTCGGTCTCCACGTAGGGCGCCCCCTTGCTGCCGTCGAAGACGTAGTCGCTGGAGACGTAGACGACCGCGGAGCCGACCGCCGCGGCGGCCGCGGCCAGCTCACCGGCGGCAACCCCGTTGACCGCGGTCGCCTCCCCCTCGGCCTCCTCGGCGCCGTCGACGTCGGTCCAGGCGGCGCAGTTGACCACCACGCCGGGGCGCTCGGCCTCGAGCTTCGCCGCCACCGCCGCGGCGTCGGAGACGTCCAGCTCGGAGTGACCGAAGCCGACCACCTCGTGGCCGGCGTTGCCGGCGGCGAGCACCACGTCGCGACCGAGCATCCCGGCGGCGCCGGTGACGAGCAGCTTCATCGCAACCCGCCCATCAGACGATCTTGATCTCACATCTGTCGCCGACCAG
>Ga0210144_1001142_pt1 | contig 11521 bp, 10 predicted proteins | sample Muzzi_PWA_D2_FD_185532 | JGI IMG/M metagenome (GOLD analysis project Ga0210144, IMG submission 185532) | Wetland microbial communities from San Francisco Bay, California, USA, that impact long-term carbon sequestration - Muzzi_PWA_D2 (SPAdes) | ecosystem: Environmental > Aquatic > Marine >...
GGACTACCGGTCGAACCTGGCGCTCTACCGGCAACTGTTCGATCACCAGCCGCGCTGTATCGCCGTTGACAGTCATCCGGACTATCTCTCCACCCGGCTGGGACGGGAACAGGCACAGGCCGAAGGCCTGCAACTGGTGGAAGTGCAGCATCACCATGCGCACATTGCGGCGTGCCTTGCCGAGCACGCTATCCCGCTCACGACCCGGCCCGTGCTCGGCATCGTTCTCGACGGCCTGGGCTTTGGCAGGGATGATACTTTCTGGGGCGGAGAATTCCTGCTGGCCGATTATGCCGGTTTCAGGCGTCTGGCCCGGTTCCGCCCGGTCCCCATGCCGGGCGGGACGCGTGCGATGCGTGAACCCTGGCGCAACACCTGGGCCCACCTGTCCTGTGCACTGGGCTGGGAGACGGTGCGCGATCGCTACCCGGATCTGGATATTGTCCGGTTTCTCGACACCCGGTCGCTGGATATCCTGCAGACCATGGCCGGGAAGGGCATCAACAGCCCGCTGGCGTCATCCTGCGGACGCCTGTTCGATGCGGTGGCTGCCGCGCTCGGGGTGTGCCGCGCGCAGGTGTCCCATGAAGGCCAGGCTGCCATCGAACTGGAAGCGCTGGCGGCCCCCGCATTCCGCGAGCAGGCGCCGCACGCCTACCCGCACGAGCTCGACGATGCGGAGGTCAGGACCCTGGAATGGCGGCGCCTCTGGGAGGCGCTGCTTGAGGATATCCGCCAGCAAACCGGGCGCGCCACGATCGCGGCACGTTTTCATCAATGTCTCGTGCAGGCGATTGTGACAACGGCCGTCGAGTTACACAGGCAGCACGGTTTCGACAGCGTCGTGCTCGGTGGCGGGGTCTTTCAGAACCGGTTGTTGCTGGAGGGCGTCAGTGAACTGCTGAGAGCAGCAGGACTGGCTGTGCTGTCACCGGTCACGGTGCCCGCCAACGACGGGGGGCTCGCACTGGGACAGGCCGCAGTAGCCGCGGCCACACTGATCGGCCGCCCCGGCGCGCCGGAATGGACCGGTCGAACCGGGGCCACCTGCGCTTGAGCGCGGTGACGGAAATAACAATGAGCGTTCGCAGCACGGCAACTTCATGAGCTCCCTGTCTCCTGCGCGGCACAGGGTCTGGCTGGTATGCCTGTTGTGGCTGCCAGCGCATGCACTCGCGGCGGTTCACCATGACCTCGCGGTGGTGGTCGGCGTCGACCGCGGGCACATCGAGGTCACCGATACCATCACGGTTTCCGGCAACGCAGTCCGGGAGCTGGAATTTACCCTGCATCCCGGGCTGTCGCCCGAGGTGCTGACCCGCGCGGCGAAACTGACAGCCAGCGGGCGCGCGGACGGGGCGGATTCGCCCGCGCAGACAGGTGAAACGCAGGGCGCCGACCCCCGGCCGGCACACTACCGGGTTGAACTGCCTGCCGGCCAGCAGCAGTTTACGTTGCGTTATCACGGAGTCATCCGGCACGCTCTGCAGCAGGATGGTGCGGAGTACGCGCGCGGTTTTCGCGAGACGGCGGGCACGATAACGACGCAGGGCGTTTTCCTGGCCGGGCGCAGTCTCTGGTATCCGGACATTGCGGGGGAATTGATGAGCTTCGATCTCTCCGTGCGCCTGCCACCGGACTGGTACGGCATGAGCCAGGGGGAACGCGTGGCCCGCGAGACCGGCAGGCAATATGTCCGGGAACAGTGGCGCTGCCATTCACCCCAGCAGGAGATCTACCTGATCGCCGGGCAATTCACCGAATACACGCAGACGGCCGGCGACGTGCTGGCGATGGTGCTGTTGCGCGAGCCGGATCCGGCGCTGGCGCAGCAGTACCTGGATGCGACCGCCGACTATGTCAGGCTCTACAGTGAACTGATCGGGCCGTACCCCTACAGCAAGTTCGCCCTGGTGGAGAATTTCTGGGAGACGGGGTATGGCATGCCGTCATTCACCCTGCTGGGCCCGAAGGTCATCCGCTTTCCCTTTATCCTGCATTCCTCCTATCCGCACGAGATTCTGCACAACTGGTGGGGCAACGGGGTCTACGTCGACTATGACAACGGCAACTGGTCCGAAGGCCTGACCAGCTACCTGGCCGATCACCTGATCAAGGAGCAGCGCGGGGAGGGTGTCGAATACCGGCGCACCACCCTGCAGAAGTACACCGATTTCGTACGGCAACAGCAGGATTTCCCGCTCACGGCATTCCGCAGCCGTCACGGCGCCGTCACCGAGGCCGTGGGTTATGGCAAGACGCTGATGCTGTTTCACATGTTGCGCCTTGAACTGGGTGATGAGGATTTTATCCGCGGACTGCAAACGCTGTACCGGCAGAACCGTTTCAGACTCGCCGGTTTCGCGACGCTGGAGCGCGCCTTCAGTGCGGCCGCCCGGCAACCGCTGGCTGACTTTTTCGCGCAGTGGGTGCAGCGGTCCGGGGCGCCGCAATTGCAGGTAGCGCAGGCGCACACCCGGCCGCAACAGGGCGGTTACGTACTCTCGGCCGTGATCGAGCAGGTACAGAAGGAGGCGCCCTACGCGCTGGAGGTTCCGCTCGCCGTGCGGCTGGAGGGCAGGGAGCAGGCCTGGCAGACCACGGTGAGTCTCGCTGCCAGGCGCGTGAGCCTTGAACTGCAACTGCCCGCGCGGCCGTTGCAGCTCGATGTCGATCCGCAGTTCGATGTGTTCCGGCGGCTGCACCGCAACGAGATACCGCCGGCCATCAGCCAGGCCCTGGGTGCAGAGCAGTTGCTGATCGTGTTGCCGGATGCGGCACCGGCAGCACTCGGGTCCGGCTATGAATCCCTGGCGCGCGCCTGGCAGGCGGAGCGACCGGGGCAGGTCGAGGTGATTGCCGACAGTGACCTGGAGTCGCTGCCTGATGATCGCAGCGTATGGCTGTTTGGCTGGCACAACCGGTTCCGGCCGTTGCTGGCCCGGGCGCTTGCAGACTATGACTATGCGGATCAGGACACGGCCGTGCAGATCAACACTAACCGTCTGGGCCAGGACGACCATGCCATCGTCGTGCTGGGACGCCGTTCCGAACACCCTGACCAGGCGCTTGGCTGGCTGGCGGCCGGGCAGGCCGCAGCGTTGCCCGGCCTGGGACGCAAACTGCCGCATTACGGAAAATACAGTTACCTGGCCTTTACCGGCGAGGCGCCGGACAATGTGCTCAAGGGGCAGTGGCCGGTGGTGCACTCGCCGCTGTCGGTGACGGTGGTTCAGGACGACGGCGTACCGGTGACGCCGGGGAGCGCACAGCTGGCGCCGCGCACCCCGCTGGTGGCGCCCGCGGTGGAATTTTCCGTACAGCGCATGCAGCGTGACATCGCCCGGCTTGCCGCTGCATCCATGGAAGGGCGGGGACTGGGCACGCCGGCGCTGGACAGTGCTGCAGACTATATTGCCGAACAAATGCAGGCGGCAGGTCTGCAGCCCGGTGCGAATGACGGCAAATCCTGGCAGCAGACATGGCAGGCACAAGCGCCGGATCGCGGCAGGGAGGTCGTCATGCGCAATATCATCGGCGTCCTGCCCGGCAGCGATCCCGCCCGGGCCGGCGAGAGTCTGGTGATCGGCGCGCACTACGACCACCTGGGTTACGGTGAATCGGGAGGGCGCGCCGAAGATCGTGGCACGATCCACCCCGGCGCCGATGACAATGCCAGTGGCGTGGCCGTGCTGCTGGAACTGGCGCGGGCGCTGGCCGGCAAACCGCAACCGCGCAGCGTCGTGTTCGTCGCCTTTACGGGCGAGGAAAGCGGCCGCCTGGGCTCGCGGCACTACATTGAAAGCGCCACGCGCTACCCGGTCGACGGAATGATTGCCATGGTCAACCTGGATAGCGTCGGTCGTCTCGGCGCGCGTCCTCTGCTGGCCCTGGGCAGCGGTACCGCACAGGAGTGGGTACATATCCTGCGCGGTGCCGGTTACGTCACCGGGGTGCAGGTAACGGCACTCGCCGATGACATCGGTTCCAGCGACCAGACCAGCTTCATCGAGGCCGGGGTGCCTGCCGTGCAGTTATTCAGCGGGGTACATGAGGATTTTCACCGGCCCGGCGATACGGCGGACAAGATCGACGCGGCCGGCCTGGAGAAAACGGCGCAGGTGCTGAAGGAGCTGGCGATTTACCTGGCGGGGCGGCCGGAGGCCCTGAACGCCGCTGCCGGCATGGCGCAACGCAGCCTCGCAGCAGCGCCGTCCACGCAGGGTGAGCGGCGCGTCAGCCTGGGCATCGTGCCGGACTATGCCGCGGGCGCAGACGGTGTGCAGGTTGCGGAAGTTCGCGCACAGACACCGGCTGCACGGGCTGGACTGAGGGCGGGTGATATCATCACGGGACTGAACGATATGCCGGTGCACAATCTGCGCGGGTACACACAGGTCCTGAAGGAACTTGCTCCGGGTGATGCGGTCAACATCCTGTTCATGCGCGGTGCCCGCGAGCACCGCGTCACTGCCCGGGTTGCCGAACGCTAGCACGAGTGTGCATGCCGCGCGCCGGGAAACGGGGGAATCGGCCCGCTGCATAATCGCACCCGGCGGTATGCGTCAACGAATAATGCAAGACACAACGGGTCTCGGCGATGCGAATGACCATGAAGGGCAAAACCGTGTGCGGTGTAATCCTCGTGCTGCTGTCATGGCACGGGTGGCTGTGGGCCGGCGATGCAGCAGCGCCCGGGGCGGCGGCAGCGGCTTTCCCGGAGGAAACACACCTGAAGAATGTCAGGCAGCTGACCTTCGGCGGCCAGAATGCGGAGGCCTATTTTTCCGGTGACGGCAAGGAACTGATCTTCCAGTCCACACGCGGCGGGCACGCGTGTGATGCCATCTTTCGCATGAACAGCGACGGCAGCCGGGTACGGCAGCTCTCTTCCGGACAGGGTGTGACGACCTGTGCCTTCATCGCACCCGATAACCGTTCCATTATCTATGCCTCCACCCACCTTGAGCAGGAACATTGTCCACCGCAGCCGGATCATTCGCGCGGCTATGTCTGGCCCCTGTATGAAAGCTACGACATATTCAGGGCCGGTCCGGAAGGTGAACACCCGGTACGGCTGACGGACACCGCAGGTTACGACGCCGAGGGCGTCTATTCACCCCGGGGCGACCGGATCGTATTCACTTCGGTACGCGGTGGCGACCTGGATCTGTACCTGATGAATCCGGACGGCAGTGACGTGGAGCAACTGACCTTTGCTCCCGGCTATGACGGTGGTGCATTTTTTTCGCTGGATGGCGAGTGGATCGTATGGCGTGCCTCGCGCCCGCAGGGCAAGGACCTGGCGGACTACCGCGCCCTGCTGGCCGAAGGCCTGGTGCGGCCCGCCAGGCTCGAGCTCCATATCATGAATCTCGGTGATCGCAAGCCGGTCCGTATCACCGATAACGGGGCCGCCAATTTCGGCCCCTACTGGCATCCTGACGGCAAGCACATTATTTTCGCGTCCAACATGGATGACCCGCAAGGCCGCAACTTTGATCTTTACATGATCGATATCGACACCCGCATGACCGAACGAATTACGTATTACGAGGGTTTTGACGGTTTCCCGATGTTTACCCATGACGGGAAACAGCTGGTGTTCGCCTCCAACCGATACGGCAAGGTAGCCGGTGAAACCAATGTTTTTATCGCCGACTGGCAATGACGACACGGCGCCGGGACGGGCGCGGGCAGCCGTGTCCCGGTCTGCGCTGTTGATCCTTCTGCTGATGTCAGGCTGTACCCCCGTGGTGCACGATCGCCACGGTGTCATCGCAATGGCGGATCAGCACGTGGCAGCCGGACTGGAACCGGAACCCGTGTTCCGGACGCCGGCCCTGGACCTGGGCGGGACGCGCGACCTGGAAGGCATCATTCCCGTACTGGCCGGGAAGCGTGTCGTGTTCGTCGGCGAGAGTCACAATCGTTTCGACCACCATCTGACCCAGCTCGAGATCATTCGCCGTCTGCATGCCATTCATCCCCGGCTGGCCATCGGCATGGAGATGTTCCAGCAACCGTTTCAGGGCGTTCTCGACGACTATATTGCGGGCCAATCGAGCGAGCGGGACATGTTGCGCGGCACGGAGTACTACCAGCGCTGGCGGTTCGATTATCGCTATTACGCCCCGATCCTGCGCTATGCGCGCGAACATCAGCTGCCGGTGGTCGCCCTGAACCTGCCGGCCGAGCTCACCCGGAAAGTCGGGCGCAACGGCATCGATGGCCTTGCCGCGGAGGAACGGGCGCAGTTACCGTCCGACATCGACCGTTCCGACAGTGCCTACGAGCAGCGCCTCAGGGATATCTTTGACCAGCACCCGGACAACGGGGGCAGTTTCGACAATTTTCTGGAGGTGCAACTGCTCTGGGATGAGGGGATGGCGCAACGGGCAGCGGACTATCTCAAGGCCCACCCGGATGATCACATGGTGATCCTGGCCGGTAGCGGCCATCTTGCCCGCGGTAGCGGTATTCCCCGGCGGCTGGTGCGCCGCCTGTCGGGGGTTGATGTCGCCATCGTGCTCAATGGCTGGGATGGGTCCCTGGAAACGGGCCTGGCCGACTATATCCTGCTGACCCGGCAGCAACGGCTGCCGTCGTCCGGCAGGTTTGGCATGTTTCTCGACAACGATGTTGAAGCGCCCACAGTCGAGACCTGTATGTCCGACAGCCCCTGCTCACGTGCCGGCCTGAGGCGCGGCGACCGGCTCCTGTCGATCGATGGTGAACCCGTTGATGACATGACGGACCTGCACCTGATGATGTGGGACAAGCAGCCGGGAGATACCGTGACAGTACGGGTAAGCCGCAAGCGCTTGTTGGGTTCCCCGCAGGAGCTGGACTACACCATCGAGTTACAGTAGTCCTGTCCTTGCGCGGTCCCCGGATACCCGATGTCCCGGCCGCACGGACGGGCGGACGATGTGCTCCGGGAACAGGCGTTCGGTTTCCAGGACCCGGTGCCAGGGGCCCGGCAGGGGTGGCCGGTAGTGATGCTCCGTGAAAATCAGCGCGTGACGTTTGACGGTGCAGTGGCTATTCTTTGTTGCGCAGACAAGAGCGGACGGGGAGACCGGATTCGCGTGGTGCTGCGCGCAGTATTAACGAATACGGGAGAGTGGCAGTGCTGGTAACCTTTTCCTGCCCGGCGTACGCGGACATCACGATGTTCGGTGACGTGGCAGTCCATCTGCTCAAACTCATGGGGCATAGCGGTACGGTGCCCGGTGCCCTGCTGGCCGAGGATATCCCGGCAGCGCTGCGGCGTCTGGAGGCCGGGACCGAGGCTGCACAGCAGGTGCCGGAGCCGGAAGTAGCTGCGCAGGACGAGGACGATGAACCTGTCGTCAGTCTTGCGCACCGTGCCTTGACGCTGATCGAAATGCTCACCGCTGCCGCGCAGGCAGACTGCGACGTGATGTGGGACAGCAACAACTAGCCGGCACTGGCGTGCGATGCGATAGGGCGTGATGGAATACAGGGACTATTACCAGATCATGGGTGTCGCGCGTGACGCCACGCAGGACGAGATCAAGCGCGCCTATCGCAAACTCGCCAGGAAGTATCACCCGGACGTGAGCAAGGAGTCCGACGCCGAGGCGCGCTTCAAGGAGGTCGGCGAGGCCTATGAGGTTCTCAAGGATCCCGAGAAGCGTGCCGCCTACGATCAGCTCGGCAGGCAGTGGAAGAACGGGCAGGAATTCCGCCCGCCACCGGACTGGGATGCCGGTTTCGAGTTCCGCGGCGGCGGCTACACGGCAGGTGATGCCGGTGCCCACAGCGAATTTTTCGAAGAACTGTTCGGCCGTGGCTTTGCGGGACCGCGTGGCAGGCAGGAGCGGGGGACCTTCCGGATGCGCGGGGAGCACCATCATGCCAAGGTGCTGATTGATCTCGAAGACAGTTTCAGCGGGGCGACGCGCTCCATTTCGCTGCGTGTGCCCGAGTTGACCGACGACGGCCATATCATTACCCGCGACCGTACCCTGAGCGTGCGCATCCCCGGGGGTATCCGTCCCGGCCAGCAGATCCGCCTGGCGGGCCAGGGCGGTCCCGGGCTGGGGGGTGCCGAGCCGGGTGATCTGTACCTGGAGGTCGAATTCCGCGACCACCCGCTGTATCGCGTCGATGGTGCGGACATCTATCTGGACTTGCCGGTGACGCCCTGGGAAGCGGCGCTCGGTGCGAGCATCAAGGTACCGACCCCGGCCGGCAGCGTCGACCTGAAGATTCCGGCCAATTCCAGGCAGGGTAGCAAGCTGCGTCTCAGGGGGCGGGGCCTGCCCGGCAGGCAGCCCGGCGACCTGTATGTGGTGCTGCAGGTGACCTTGCCAGCGGCCGACAGCGACGCCGCCAGGACGCTGTACAAACAGATGCAGGACCAGCTCGGGTACAACCCGCGCGCGGCAATGGGGGTATCCTGATCCCATGAGCGAAACAGAGACCTCTGCACCACCCGTCGAGTTGATCGACGAACAAACGACTTTCACCCTGGCCGAGCTGTGTCGCTACTGTGCCGTCGAGGCCGAGCTCATCGAGGTGCTGGTGGAGCAGGGTATACTGGAGCCCGTCGGCAGGCATGGCAGCCACTGGTGTTTCCCCGCCAGCAGCCTGCGACGCACCCGCATCACGCTGCACCTGCAGCGCGATCTCGGTGTCAACCTGGCCGGCGCCGCTCTCGCGCTCGATCTGCTCGAACGTATCGACGAACTTGATGCCCGCCTGCGTGCGATATCACGCTGACACATCATCAGAATCCGTATGAATTGATACATGGACAGACATCTATCAGCAGGAGTAGTATAGAACTACCTGCCTCACCCGGTTTTCTTCCAGGAATTTTCCGGCCGTTGCGTGCTGTAAAGCACCGGCAACCCGATCAGCAATAGCAGTCGCCCCAGACTGATAATCTCCGGCCGACCACACTCATCGTCCACAGGACGCAAGGGTCATGACACAAAGAACATTCGATATCGCCAGATGGGCGCTGATAATACTTTCAGTCACTCTCTCCGTCGCACTGGTGGTCTTCCTTGAAATCGCAACATAAACAGGGGTTAGCCATGAACAGAATGTACCAGGCGCCTGCCATTTACATTCACGCGCTGCTGCTTGCGCTGCTGATGTCGGCTGCGCACGGCCTGGTGTTTGCCAGCGACGGCCATGCCGGGGTGCCCGAGAATGCGCGTGACAGGGCATATGGCAAGGGATGGGAGTGTAACCAGGGCTATCGACTGGTCAACGGAACCTGTGCCGAAATCGAACTGCCGGCAAATGCCTTCCTGACCAATTCCTCCTACGGGAGCGCATGGGAGTGCGAGCGGGGCTATCGGGAAGTCAACGGGGGCTGCACAGCCATCACGGTGCCAGCCAATTCCTATGTCACAAATTCCCCCTTCGGTGATGGCTGGCGCTGCGAACGGGGCTACCGGCAGCTCAGCGATACCTGTATCGCCGTCAAGGTGCCTGCCAACGCATACCCCACCAATACCTCCTTCGGGCGCGGCTGGAATTGTGATCGGGGTTATCACGAGGCCGATACGGGTTGTGTCGCCATCCGCATGCCGGAGAACGGCTACTACACGAACTCCTCGTCCGGCAACGGCTGGGCGTGCGAGCGCGGCTTTCGCGCGGCCAACCAGTCCTGCGTGGCTGTAAGCGTTCCACCGAACGGTTATCTGACAGACTCCTCATTCGGCTCGGGATGGGAGTGCGAGCGCGGTTTTCGCTCCGTCAAAAACGCCTGCATCGCCGTGGCTGTACCGCAAAACGCTTACCTCAATACATCAGGCACCGACTGGGAATGCAATCGTTCCTATAAAAGAAGCAGAGGAAAGTGTGTGCCGGATTGAAACAATCAGCCGGCTCTGGTTATTCCGGTGCGACATGCCGGGGCCGTGCCGGTCTATAGCAGGCTGAATTACAGCCGCCAGTATTCTGGAGTAACATCATGTCAAAAGAACGTAAAAGTAACCGTGAAGAGAAGAAGAAGGCGGTCATGACGCCCAAGGAAAAGAAAGCCGCCAAGAAGTCCAGGAAGGCATCCAGGGATGTACTTGGCGAACACGCGGGGCATTAAATCCTGCAGGGCAGTCGGCGCAGCCTGCCCGCCAACTCCGCCTGGCGCAGGAGATCACTGCGCATATCCCCGACATTCGTGCGCAGGCAGGTGATTTGGGCAATTATCACTGCAAAAAAATTGATAAACATCCTGCCGATGAACCGGATATCCCGCCTCATCAGTCCGGTCTATTTGCTTTCCGGATGCAAAGAGAGGACACTTAATCAGGCACTTCGTCTGTCAGCATGCAAGCCTCTCTGCCGCACAACTCTGACTGCACGGTCATGTGTCCGGCACACCCGCTTCACCCGGGCTCCGATCTGTCTCAACTGTTATGTAATACCCGGCACAAAGGAAGCAGGCAACATATGCAATTGCTTCATTCATTCAGGAATACCCCATGACACAATATCTCAACGACGCCCAGGACTCCGAAACATTCAGTCAGTATGCCGGCATCCGCCTGGCGGAACTCATCGACCAGGGCTGGAACCGGAAAAGATCCGCCGGCCTGGCGAGCAGCGAAGGTATTCACCTGACCGACCAGCACTGGGACGTGATCGTTTACCTGCGCAAGCAGTATCTGGAACACGGCCTGCCGAGATTTGCCAGGACCACGGCCCGGGCGCTAAACAGGAAATTCGCTAATCAGGGCGGGAGCAAGTATCTGTATCGACTGTTTGCCGGCGGCCCGGTTACGCAAGGCAGCCGCATTGCCAACCTGCGCGCACCCGCAAGTACCACTGACATTTCCTTTGGCACCAGCTATTGAACATCACTGCGACACAACGAGCACAGGACAAAACAGCAGCTGGCGATGAATCCCGGGAAGTGGCCGACCGCCAGGCCATCGAGCAGGGTGAGGATGAAGGCATGGTCGTTCCTCACGACGTGACTCCGGACCAGCACAACAGAAAGAATCTCGATGCCATCGCAGCACGGTAACGGCGGCCGGGGCGGACCCTGGGGCAGCGGGAGTACACCTCCCGATCTCGAGGTACTGGTCCGGCAGGGTCGGGATCAGCTCAGGCAATTCCTGCCGGGTGGCGGTTCACGCGGCCTCATCGCCCTGGCACTGCTCGTGCTGGCCGGCCTGGGCGTATGGACGGCCTATTACACCGTACCGAGCGACTCGGTCGCTGTCGTACAACGCTTCGGCAAATACCTCAAGGACGTCCCGCCTGGACTGCATTTCAAACTGCCACTGGGTATCGATACCGCGACCATCGTACCCGTCAAGCGCCAGCTGAAGCAGGAATTCGGGTTCAGCACCCCGGGCGCCAGTGATCCCTTCCAGAGCCCGCGCGACGGCAGGCGGGAAACGGAGATGGTGACCGGCGATCTGAATGCCGCGCTGGTGGAATGGGTGGTGCAGTACCGCATATCGGATCCGGTGAAATTCCTGTTCGAGGTGCGCGAGCCGAGCGAGACCCTGCGCTATGTATCCGAGTC
>Ga0210144_1001145_pt1 | contig 11511 bp, 11 predicted proteins | sample Muzzi_PWA_D2_FD_185532 | JGI IMG/M metagenome (GOLD analysis project Ga0210144, IMG submission 185532) | Wetland microbial communities from San Francisco Bay, California, USA, that impact long-term carbon sequestration - Muzzi_PWA_D2 (SPAdes) | ecosystem: Environmental > Aquatic > Marine >...
CCGCCGCGCCCGCCCGGAGCCGTTCGCGCTGCGCCCGGGAATCGCCGAGCGGCTCGGCCTTCCCTACATGGACGCCGCGCTGGGCATCGCCGCGCTCGGGCTAGTCGCCTTCAGCGTCTTCACGCTCGGCCAGGCGACCCTGCACGACGTGCCCGGCAAGCCGCATTACTTTGTCGACCGCCAGGCGGTCTACGGGGTCCTGGGTCTGGTCGGCATGTATCTGCTAGCCCGGATCGACTACTCGCGCTTCCGCGAGCTGCGGGTCGGCATCTACACCTTCCTCTGCGCCAGCGTCGCGCTGGTCTTCGTCTTCGGCGTAGCGGCGCGCGGCTCGCGGCGCTCCTTCGAACTTCCCTTCTTCAGCTTCCAGCCATCGGAGCTGGGCAAGGTCCTGCTGGTGCTGGCCCTTGCCGGCTTCGTCATCGATGGCGCCCGGCGTGGCTCGGCGAGGCAGCGCACGGTGCGCTACCTCTGCCTCGGCTTCGCCCCGGCTGCGCTCGTCTTCCTGCAGCCGGACCTCGGCACCTCCTTGGTGTACGGGGCAATCACCCTCGCCGTGATGTACGTGGGGGGCGTCCGCTGGACGCACTTCGCGGTGATCGGCGCGGCGCTGGTGGCAACCGTCGCAATCGTCCTCGTGGTCGCTCCCGCAGTCGGGACCCCGATCCTCAAGGGCTACCAGGAACAGAGGCTGACCTCCTTCCTGCATCCCAGCGCGGACCCCGCCGACGCGGGCTACCAGCAGAACCAGGCCAAGATCGCCATCGGCTCCGGGGGAAAGACCGGACGAGGCGATCGGGCCACCCAGACGCGGCTCGACTTCGTCCCCGAGCGGCACACCGACTTCATCTTCGCGGTGATCGGTGAGCGCTATGGATTCCTCGGCGCCGCGTTAGTCCTATCCCTATACGCCCTGCTTGTCTGGCGGGCGCTGCGGATCGTGACGCTTTCGAAGAACTCCTACGGGACCCTGGTGGCAGGCGGGATCGCCGCCATGCTGCTCTTCCAGGTTTTCGTCAACGTGGGGATGAACCTCGGGATCATGCCGATCACCGGGATCCCCCTGCCGTTGCTCAGCTACGGGGGGTCGTCCGTGTTGGCGACCCTCCTCGCGGTGGGAGTGCTGCAGAGCATCCACGTGCAAGCGCGCCTCAGCCAGAAGGGCAGGTTCGCCTGGTGAGCCTCGAATGGTGCCCGGCGATGCGTACCTACCTGAACTGAGTTGAATCGATGAAGAAAACCATCCTGGTGTCCGCCGATCGCGGCGAGACCCGAGTCGCCGTCCTCGAGTCGAAGACGAAAGGCGGCAAACGGAGCGTCGCGGAGCTGTACATAGAGCGGCGCGGCCGGCGTTCGATCGTCGGCAACATCTACAAGGGCAAAGTCGACAACGTCCTCAACGGAATGGAGGCCGCCTTCGTCGACATCGGCCTCGAGCGCAACGGCTTCCTCCACGTCGACGAGATCGTCCTGCCGAACGGCCAGCAGGCGCCGAAGCGGGGCCGCGGCAGCGGCCGCCGGATCGGCGAGCTGCTCAAGTCCGGCCAGGAGATCCTGGTCCAGGTCGTCAAGGACCCGCTGAAGACGAAGGGCGCGCGGCTCTCGATGAACCTCTCGATCGCCGGCCGCTACCTGGTCTACGCGCCGCAGGGGGGTGGGGTCGGGATCAGCCGGCGGCTGTCGGAATCGGAGCGCGACCGGCTGCGCAAGATGGTCGACCGCACTTACAAGGGCCCGGGCGGGCTGATCGTCCGCACCGCCGCCCACGGCGCGAAGAAATCCGACTTCGTGCGCGAGATCGGATACCTGCACAAGCTCTACGAGGTGCTGGAGCGCCGCAACGAGCAGACCAAGGCGCCGGGCCTGGTCTTCCAGGAGGCGGACCTGCCGGTCCGCGTCCTGCGCGACGTCTTCCTGGTCGAGTTCGAAACGGCGATCATCGACTCGCCGAAGCAGCTCGACCGAGTCACCGGCTTCTTCCAGCGCACCGCGCCGGAGCTGGTCGACAAGGTCGAGCTCTACAAGGGCAAGAAGCCGCTGCTGGAGAAATGGGGTGTCGACAAGGAGATCGAGTCGACCCTCGAGCGGCGCGTCGACCTGCCCTCCGGCGGCTACCTGGTGATCGACTACGCGGAGGCGCTCACCGTGATCGACGTCAACAGCGGCAGCTTCACCGGCCGCGGCAAGGGCGGGCTGGAGGAGACGATCACCCGGGTCAACACCGAGGCCGCCGAGGAGGCGGTGCGCCAGCTGCGGCTGCGTGACATCGGCGGGATCATCGTCATCGACTTCATCGACATGGCTCGCGCCAAGAACCGCGACAAAGTCCTGAAGACGATGCGCAAGGCGCTCGACGCGGACAAGTCGAAGAGCTACGTGGTCGAGGTCTCGCCGCTGGGCCTGGTCGAGATGACCCGTCAGAACGTCACCGACGGGGTGCGGGAGATCCTCACCGCGCCCTGCCCCACCTGCGACGGCGAGGGCGTCGTCCTCTCCTCCGAGACGGTGGCGCTGGAAGGGCTGCGTGAGATGCGCGACCTCGCCGACCGCGACACAGAGGCGTTCCTGCTGCGGGTCAATCCGAAGGTTGCGGCGGAGCTGATCGAGCCCGACAGCGGCCTCGCCGAGCTGGAGCGGGAGACCGGCAAGCAGTTCCACTTCGAAGGCACCGATGCCCTGCCGATCGAGACCTTCGAGCTGGTCGAGACCGGCAGCCGGGCGGAAATCGAGGAGCGGGCGCTGCCGTTCAAGGTCGGCGAGGAGGTGCTGGTGACGATTGAGGAGCCGCACATGTACAACCCCGACGACGCGGTCGCCCGGATCGACTCCTACGTGGTCAGCGTCACCGGCGGCGGCCGGTTCGTCGGCGAGCGCAAGCTGGTGCGGATCGAGAGGGTCGAGCGGGCCGCGGCGGTCGCCTCGCTGCCCGGCGCCGAGGCGGGCAACGGCGCCGGCGGCGCCGACGGGGGCGAATCGCAGCCGGAGGCTCTAGAATCTCCCGCCTCGCGCAGCAGCCGGCGCCGCCGCGGGGGCGGTCGGTCGCGCTCCACCTCGAAGAGTGGTAAGGACGGATGAGCACGTACGCGGTCATAGAGAGCGGCGGCAAGCAGTACAAGGTTGAGAAGGGCACATCGCTGCTCGTCGACCGTCTCAGCGCGGCGCAGGGCGACAAAGTCGCCCTGCGGGCGGTGATGTTCCGCGACAAGGAGGTGATCGCCGAGCCGAAGGAGCTGGAGAAGGTGAAGGTCGAGGCGACCGTCGCCGAGCACCTGCGGGGCCCGAAGGTGAGGGTCTTCAAATACAAGCCGAAGAAGGGATACCGGCGGCGGGCGGGGCATCGCTCGGAGCTGACCCGGCTCGAGGTCACCGAGCTGAAGCTGGGGAAAGCCGCGAGGGCCAAAGCGGCGAAGGCCGAGCCGGCGGCGAAGGCTGAGGCGAAGGAGAAGCCGGCGGCGAAGAAACCGGCGAAAGCGAAAGCGAAGAAAACGGCGGCGAAACCGAAAGCGGCTGCTAAAAAACCTGCTGCGAGGAAAACGGCGGCGAAAAAATCCGCCGCCAAGAAACCGGCCGCGAAAAAGGACTCCGACGATGGCTCATAAGAAAGGACTCGGCTCCAGCCGCAACGGGCGCGAATCGAACCCCAAGATGCTCGGGGTGAAGGTGTTCGCCGGGCAGAAGGTGTCCGGGGGGGAGATCATCGTGCGCCAGCGCGGCACCCGGTTCTGGCCCGGCGACGGCACCGGGCTCGGGAAGGACCACACGATCTTCGCGACCCGGGCGGGGAGGGTGGACTTCAAGCCGTCGCGCAGGGGCCGCACGATCAGCGTTCTGGCTGACTGAGTAGGACTTGGCGGGAGGAGGTGGGGTGCCCCTCCCGCTTGCTGGGTTTTTCGCCTTGCGCGCTGCGTCTCTCGCCGAGTGGTCTGTGCGAAAAACAGGACGCCGCTGCGCGGAAGGGACACCCCACCTCCTCTTACTCTCTCCATAGCTCATGCACGACAAGGCCAAAATCTGGGTCCAGGGGGGAGCCGGTGGCAACGGGTGCGTCAGCTTTCGGCGGGAGGCGCACGTGCCGAAGGGCGGGCCCGACGGTGGGGATGGCGGGCACGGTGGGGACGTCGTGTTGGTCTGCGATGCCTCGCGGCGGGATCTCGGCGCCCTGCGGGGGAGCAAGCACTTCCGGGCCGGGCGGGGGAAGCACGGGGAAGGCTCGAAACGGCATGGCGCGCAGGGGGACGATCGTGAGATTCCGGTCCCCCCCGGAACTCAGGCCGAGGCGGTGGACGGGAGCCGGGTCGACCTGGTCGAGGTCGGGCAGCGGGCGGTCGTGGCACACGGGGGGCGCGGCGGGCACGGGAACCGGCGGTTCGCGACCTCGACCCGGCAGGCGCCGCGGTTCGCCGAGAAGGGGACGGGCGGCGAGAAGGGGTGGATCGAGGTTCGTCTCAAGCTGCTGGCCGACGTCGGCCTGGTGGGGCTGCCCAACGCCGGCAAGTCCTCGCTGCTGGCGCGGCTGACCCGGGCCGATCCGAGGGTCGCGGACTATCCGTTCACGACGATCTCGCCGGTGCTGGGGACGATCGAGGGGGGGGAGCGGCAGGCGGTGCTCGCTGACATCCCGGGCTTGATCGAGGGCGCGGCGGCGGGAGCCGGGCTCGGGCACGAGTTCCTCGCCCACGCGGAGCGCTGCTCGATGCTCGTCCACCTGGTCGACCTGGCGCCGCTGGAGGGCGATCCGGTGGCGAACTACGAGGCCGTGCGGGGAGAGTTGTCGGCGTACGGGGCCGGGTTGGAGCAGCTGGCGGAGATCGTGGTCCTCTCGAAGCGAGATCTGCTTCCGGACGAGCAGGTGGCGGAGGCGGTTTCCGAGTGGCTTGAAAGTCATGATCGTGTGCTCGCGGTTTCGTCCGTCACCGGCGAAGGTCTGGAGGAGTTTCGTCGGGCAATCTTCGCCGCCCTGCCCGAGGAGGCGCCGGCGCGGCCGGAGCGCTCCGAAACGGGCCCCGCCGAGTTCGAGGCGGAGCACCGGGTCTACCGACCGGTCGGCGAGGGGGGGTACTCGGTCGAGCGCGAGGAGGACGGCGGCTTCCGCGTCCTGGGCCGCGGCGTCGAGCTGCTCTTCGAGCGCCACGACCTCGCCAACGAGGAGGCGCTCGCCTACCTCGAGCAGCGCCTCAACGAGATCGGCGTCGTCGCCGCCCTGCGCTCCGCCGGCTTCGAGCCGGGCGACGACGTCCGCGTCGGCGAGCACGAGTTCGAGCTGCATCCGTGAGGATGGGACGATGAATCCGACGCAGGAGGAAAAGGGGCGCGCCTTTCGCGCCCTCCACGAGGGCGAGCCTTTCGTCATTCCCAACCCGTGGGACGCGGGCTCGGCGAAAGTGCTGGCGGCGCTCGGATTCGAGGCGCTGGCGACGACCAGCTCGGGATTCGCCTTCACGCTCGGCCGCCCGGACGGCGACGTCGGCCTGGAGGAGCTGCTGCCGCACGTGCGGGCCGTCGACCGCGCCACGAGCCTGCCGGTCTCGGTCGATCTCGAGAACGGCTTCGGCCGCGCGCCCGAGGACGCGGCGCGGGCGATCGCGAGCGCCGCCGAGGTGGGCGCGGTCGGTGGTTCGATCGAGGACTTCGGCGGGCAGGACGGGATCTACCCGCTCGATCTCGCAGTCGAGCGGGTCGCGGCGGCGGCCGAGGCGGCGCGGCGCCTCGACTTCGACTTCACCTTTACGGCGCGAGCGGAGAACCAGATCCGCGGCAACCCCGACCTCGACGACACGATCGCCCGCCTGCAAGCGTTCGAGCGGGCCGGCGCCGACGTGCTCTACGCGCCGGGGCTGGGCGGCGCGGAGGAGATCGGGGAAGTGTGCGCCGTGGTCGGCAAGCCGGTTAACGTCCTCGCCCGTCCCGGCCTCTCGCTGGCGGAGATGGTCGAGGCCGGGGCACGCAGGATCAGCGTCGGCGGCAGCCTCGCCTGGGCCGCGGTCGAGGCGATGGCGCAGGCGGCCACGCGGGTACGCGACGAGGGCGACTTCTCCGGCCTGGCAACGCCCGAGCGGATCAGGACGTGGCTGGCCGGGTGAGGCGATTCTCGCCGTCCCCCCGCCGGGCTACCCGCTCATACACTTGCCGGGTGACCCTGGTCGTCAAGCTCGGTTCCTCGATCGTCGCCGCCGACGACGGCGAGCTGCGCGCCGACGTGCTCGACTCCGTCTGCGCACAGGTGGCGGCGCTGGAGCGGGGGGGCGAGCGGGTGGTGATGGTCACCTCGGGGGCGATCGCCCGCGGGATGCGGCTGATGGAGCTCGGTGTGCGGCCGCGGGCGATGGACGAGCTGCAGGCCGCCTCGGCGATCGGCCAGGGCGACCTCTTCCGTGCCTACGAGAGCCGGCTGACCGGTCACGGGACGCGCGCCGCGCAGGTCCTGCTCACCGCCCCCGACATCGCCGCCCGCAGCAACTACCTGAACGCGCGCCAGACGCTGCGCCGGCTGGTCGAGTGGGGGGTGGTGCCGGTGGTCAACGAGAACGACACCACGGCGACTGACGAGATCAGCTTCGGCGACAACGACTTCCTCGCCGCGCAGGTGGCGATCCTGCTCGACGCCCGCCTGCTCGTCCTGCTCTCCGACGTCGACGGCCTGCACAGCGCCGACCCCCGCACCGACCCGGGCGCGGAGCCGATCGCCCTGGTCGACGACTTCTCCAAGCTGGAGGGGCTCGAGATCGGCGACCGTACCTCGGCCTTCGGCTCGGGCGGCATGCGCAGCAAGGTCGCTGCGGCGGAGATGGCGGCGGAGGCCGGTATCCCGGCAGTGATCTGCAACGGGACGACGACCGAAACGCTCGGCGCAGCGGCCGGGGGCGAGCCGGTCGGCACCCGTTTCTCAGCCCAGCCGGGCAAGGCCTCCAGCTTCAAGCTCTGGCTCAAGTACGCGAAGCCGGCGCGGGGTCGCCTCTCGGTCGACGACGGGGCCGCCCGCGTCCTGCGCGAGAAGGGCTCCAGCCTGCTGCCGGTCGGGATCGTCGAGGTCGACGGCAGCTTCGAGGTGGGCGACGCGGTCGAGGTGACCGCCGACGGCGCGGTGGTCGGCAAGGGGATCGTCGACTACTCGGCGCAGGAGCTGGGTCGTGTGCTCGGGATGAAGAGCACCCAAGTTCGCGAGCTCTTGCCCCACGCCGCCGACGAGGTCATCCACCGCGACAAGTTCGTCCTGCTGTGACGCCACCCCAGCTACCCTTAGCCGCATGGCGACCACCGCGATCGGCGTGCGGGAGACCTGCGAGGCCGCGCAGAGGGCGGCGCGGGAGCTGGCGAGCGCGCCGACCGCGAGCAAGGACGCCGCGCTGGAGGCGACCGCGAGGCTGCTGGGAGAGCGAACCTCGGAGATCCTCGAAGCGAACGCAGCCGACGTTGCCGACGAGCGGGCGGAGGGCCTCAGCGCCGCGTTGCAGGACAGGCTGGCGCTGAGCGAGGAGCGGATCGCGGCGATGGCCGAGGGCGTGTGGGCCGTTGCCGCGCTCGGGGACCCGGTCGGCGAGGAGCTGGAGCGCAGGGAGCTGGACAGCGGGCTCGATCTGGGAAAGGTCCGCGTGCCGCTGGGCGTCGTCGCCGTGGTCTACGAGGCGCGGCCCAACGTGACGATCGACTGCGCCGCCCTGACGATCAAGAGCGGAAACGCGATCGTCCTGCGCGGGTCGCACTACGCCGAGCGGACGAACGGGGCGCTGGCGGCGATCGTGCGCGAGGCGCTGGCCGAGGTCGGGCTGCCCGAGGACGCGGTGCTGCTGCTGGCCGGCGGCGGGCACGAGGACCTGGCGGAGCTGGCCACCCAGGAGGAGACCGTGGACCTGCTGATCCCGCGCGGAGGGGAGGGGCTGAAGAAAGCCCTGAAGGAAGTGGCGACGGTGCCGGTGATCTACGCCGCCGCCGGCAACTGCCACGTCTACGTGCACGCCGACGCCGACCTCGAAGTGGCTCGGCGGATCGCGGTCAACGCGAAGGTCGACCGGCCGGGGGTCTGCAACGCCGCCGAGACGCTGCTGGTCGACGCCGCGGTCGCGGCCGACTTCCTGCCCCCCGCGCTGACCGAGCTGCACGAGGCGGGGGTCGAGCTGGTGGGGGACGAGCGGGCGCGGCAGCTCGCCGGTGGGGCCGAGATCGGCGTGGCCACCGGGGAGGACTGGGACGCCGAGTACCTCGACCTGAAGCTCGCGGTCGCCGTAGTCGATTCGCTCGAGGACGCGGTCGACCACGTCAACCGCCACGGCACGCGTCATTCGGAGGCGATCGTCAGCCGCTCGGCGGAGGCGGCCGAGCGCTTCATCGCCGGGGTCGACGCCGCGGTCGTCTACAGCAACGCCTCGACCCGCTTCACCGACGGCTTCGAGTTCGGGATGGGAGCGGAGATCGGCAACTCCACTCAGAAGCTGCACGCGCGCGGCCCGATCGGGCTACGCGAGCTGACCACCTACAAGTACGTCGTCCGCGGCGACGGCCAGGTGCGTGAGTAGCGCGCCGGCGCCCGAGGCCCCCGGCATCGGCGTCCTCGGCTCGGCGTTCAACCCGCCCCACCTCGGGCACCTGGCGCTTGCCCAGGAGGCGCTCTGGCAGCTCGGCCTCGACGAGGTGGTGCTGGTGCCGACCGGCGAGGCTCCCCATAAGCGCATCCTCGACGACCCGGGGCGCGAGCTGCGGCTGGCGATGACCCGGCTGGCGGCCGCCGACGACTCTCGCTTCAGCGTCTCCACCCTCGAGGTCGAACGCGAGGGGCCGTCCTACACCTGTGAGACCTTGGAGCTGCTTGCCAGGGAAAGGGGAGAACCGGATCTGGTGTTCGTGATGGGGGCGGACGCGGCGGTCGGGCTGGAGAGCTGGCGCAAGCCGGAGCGCGTGGCCGAGCTGGCGCGGCTGGCGGTGGCGCGCCGGGCGGGCGTCTCGGACGCCGACGTCGGCGCGGTGCTGCGCAGCCTCGACGCCGAGGGCCGGGCGACGATGCTGGAGATGCCGCAGTTCGGCGTCTCCTCCTCGGCGGTGCGGGAGCGGGCCGCCGCTGGCAGGCCGCTGCGCTACCTCGTCCCCGAGGCGGTGGCGCGGTTCATCGAAGAGAAGGGGATCTACGCGTGAGCGGGTTCGAGTCCGAGGCACTGGCCCGGCGGCTGGCCGAGCTTGCAGAGGCGAAAGGAGCGGGCGAGGTCGTCGTCCTCGACATGCGCGGGCTCGCCTCCTACACCGACTTCCTGACGATCTGCACAGCCCGCAACGAGCGCCAAGCGCGGGCGATCGTCGGCGACGTGAGGCTGCGGGTGAAGCAGGAGCACGGGCTGCTGCCCGGTGGGGTGGAGGGCGACGGGGCGGCCGGCTGGATCGTCCTCGACTACCTCGATGCGGTCCTGCACGTGTTCACCGACGAGGCCAGGCAGCGCTACCGGCTGGAGGAGCTGTGGCACGAGGCGCCGCGGCTCGAGTTGCAGCTGTCTCGAGATGGCGTCCGAGGGCACCTCTACGGTGCCGCGCATGGGTAGCTTCAAGAGGGCGCTGCTCGGCTACCGGCGTGCTGATGTCGACGCGGCCGTCTCGTTGCGGGACGAGCGAATCTGGGCCCTGGAGCGCGATGTGGGGGAGGCGAGCGAATGGGCCCGCGAGGCGTCCCAGGCGGCTGCGAGGGCGGAGCAGGAGTCGACTTCCCTCTCCGGCATGGTGATCGCGCGCGAGCGCGAGATCCGCAGCCTCGGCGAGCGCCTGCGGGAGGCCAACGAGCGGCACGACCGCAGCATCGCCTCGTTGCAGGCGGTCGCGGCGCGGTTCGAGGAGATCCAGCGGCAGGCGCGGGGCCAGGCGACGCGGATCCGGATGAAGGCGCTGCGCGAGGCCGCCGAGGTGAGCCGCCGCACGCAGGAGCTGGCCGAGGCCCACGTTGCAGCGGAGGGCGCCGCCGCGGCCGCAGAGCCCGCATCCGGCGGCGACGCCGACCGGCGGGTCAAGCTGGAGATCGGGCCGCTCGGCGACTTCTCCCAGCTGGTCGGCTTCGAGGAGGCGATCGGCCGCCTCGGCGCCGCCGAGATCTCGGTGGAGCGCTTTTCCGAGGGTCGCGCCACCCTCTCGATGCATCTCGACGACCCGGTCGACCGGCTCCGCGAGCTGGAAGAGAGCGCGCCCTTCGACTTCCGCATCCGCCACACCGCCGGCGACGACCTGATCCTCGACCTCGACGAGGACCAGGGCCCCGAACAGCACGCCGCGTAGCGGCGACGGGCTCGATCCGGTCCCCCGCCCCGTTAGACTGGCGGGCACGTCCTGGGGCTGTAGCTCAGCTGGAAGAGCGACGCGCTGGCAGCGCGTAGGTCACGGGTTCGAGTCCCGTCAGCTCCACTCCCGACCCGGGCGGTAGCCATGAGTCCCGACATCGAGCTCACCGGAAAGATCGCTGTCGTCACCGGCGGCGGCTCCGGGATCGGCCGCTCGACCGCGCTGCTGCTCGCCCGCCACGGGGCGAAGGTCCACGTCGCGGACATCGAAGCGAAGACGGCCGAGGAGGTCGCCGGGGAGATCGAGGCCGCCGGCGGCAGCGCCGTGGCCCACCCGCTCGACGTCTCCGACCCCGACGCCGTCGAGGCGTTCGCGGCGGCGGTCTTCGAGGCAGACGGTGGCGTCGACATCCTTCACAACAACGCCGGCATCGCCCACGGCGGGGATATCGAACACACGACGGTCGAGGACTGGCAGCGGGTGATCGGAGTCAACCTGCTCGGGGTCGCCTACGGCATCCAGGCGTTCGTCCCGCGGATGCTCGAGCAGGGCCGGCCCGCGTCGGTTGTCAACACGGCCTCGATGGCGGGCCTCGTCCCGTCGGCGAAACTGGCCCCCTACTGCGCCTCCAAGTACGGCGTAGTCGGACTGACCGAGTCGCTCAACGCCGAGCTCTCCAAGCGCGGCATTCACTTCAGCGCGATCTGCCCCGGGATCATCGACACCTCGATCGTCGCGACCGGGGTCATGCGCGGCGGCCTCGCGGAGAGGCACGACCGAATCACCGACTTCTACGAGAAGCGCGGGGTCTCGCCCGACGAGGTGGCGGACGCCGTGCTGGGGGCGATCGTCAAACACAAGCTGATCGTCCCGGCGCCGCGACGCCAGGTCACCGCGCCCTACCTGCTGCACCGGCTCTCGCCGCGGCTGGTGCAGCCGATCGCGCGCAACCTGGAGCGACTCATCAGCAGGGGCTGACCTCTCCGGCGACCGGCTCCCGGCGCTAAGCGCGGCGCCCGGGGCTGCCGATGGTCTAGCGATGAACGGCTCCAACGAGCATGTGTTCTCGCATGGGATGCGCGACACGCGGGAGGCCTTCGCGGTCTGGAACGAGCGGCCGTGGGCAGTGCTGCGCGGCTGGGTCGCCCTCAGCATTGCGATCGCGCTGACCCTCCTGGGCGCTGTCTGGGTGGTCTCCGGGCTGCTGACGCCGGACGTCACGCCGGTCCACCTTCCGGGGCTGACCGAACCGTCGGACCCGGGCGA
>Ga0210144_1001148_pt1 | contig 11482 bp, 8 predicted proteins | sample Muzzi_PWA_D2_FD_185532 | JGI IMG/M metagenome (GOLD analysis project Ga0210144, IMG submission 185532) | Wetland microbial communities from San Francisco Bay, California, USA, that impact long-term carbon sequestration - Muzzi_PWA_D2 (SPAdes) | ecosystem: Environmental > Aquatic > Marine >...
GAAATCCAGCAGCGACCGGCCGCTTTTGAGCAGTTGATCCAGGAGTGATGTCGTATTCATGATGGTCCTTTACCTCGTTGGATGCGACGGTGCAATCGGACAGCATAACCGGCCAGGCTGAATTCAACCTGAGCGCGACCGATGCTGCCCGCTTTTGCCCCTCTCAGCGTTAAGATACTTAAAATCTGCAAGCATCAAAAAGCGGTGATTACAAATCAACAGGTTACTCGGGGATTTTCAAATGGCTGGATGGGATCATTGCCTGCCTTACCAACTCGCTGCTGTCCTTCCAGCCGTAATCGAGTAGTGTCGCGGCTTCTGCGTGTTCAAAATAGCTGATTATGCACTGTGCGGAGTCAAGTCGGCGCATACGGCTTACATCGCTGTCATCGAGACTCTCAGGCCGGGCAATCTCCTTCCGGGAATATCCTCAACCCGCTCTACGGTACCGGCATCCCCGAGCCGTAAGTTCACCGCCCGAGCACTTCCCCCTGCGTTCTGCGTACCGAGGTCCCGGGGCTCAGACCCCGGTACTTCGTATCTGTGATGCTACGGGGCGTTTTCTTCCCGGCCATCGGTCTTGAGTTCCTTATCTACTGGAGAAGACAGCAGTCCATCGTTCCGCCGGCCGCCGGCATTGCCCTCTTTGTGTACCCCTGTTTCATCTATAAAAACAGCTACCTTCCGATCCTCGCCGGCATGCTGCCGGTAACGCTGCCATACTTTGGAGATTGTGAAAAAGGTGACCTGAGGTGTTTTTTTCCACGACGAGAAATACTACGATGTGTCCGGGCAACAAGGAGAGCGGCGTCAGGCTTGCCGTGCTCGCTAGCCGTTTACACGAACAGGTAACCAGTCGGAGACATACATGAACTCGCACGATACAGGCAATTACCCGGCGGCGGTAAAGGCCATTCTGGTGTTTCTCATGCTGGTGGGGGCAGGTGGTGCTCTGGCCACCCCGCCGCCCTGGGCGCCAGCTTACGGCTATCGCGACAAGCATCAGGAATACTACCACGATGGAAACCAGGGCGGTGGCATGTTCTATCTCCCCTGGTTGACGCAGGGCTACCACAACGACTTCATTACCGATGGACGCTGCAACCGGGAAAAACTCGTAGCCGTCCTCGGCGGTGTCATCGGAGGTGCGGCGGGCTCGCAAATCGGCCACGGTAAGGGTAGAACAGTTGCCACCATCGCCGGGACCGTCATCGGCATCCTGGTGGGTCAGTCCATTGGCCGGCATATGGACGAGATCGACCAGAACTGCACCGGACAGGCGCTCGAATATGCGCCGGATCATGCCCCCGTGAGCTGGAGAGATCCGGACACGGGCGGCGCCTACAGGGTTACACCGGTGCGGACCTATCCGGCGCCTGAGGGGCGCTACTGCCGCGAATACCAGATGGATGCCATCATCGGCGGCAGAACGCAGCAGGTCTACGGGACCGCCTGCCGGCAGCCGGACGGTAGCTGGCAGCGGATGTGAGTAATCACCTGAAGCGCCGGCGTTAACTCACCTTATATTCCCGCCACCGGTAGTGAGGCCGGCGCATCCTGCGCGGTCAATCAGTAGCAATGTTCTAATGCCTGAGCACTCCGACCTCGGCTCCAGGACCCCGATCCTCGGCTCTCGTGGCCAGCACTGGCGGACCCGGGCCTCAGTACCATCTGCGATGGCAGGAACCAAATTCTTTCCTGACGTTCCCATCCGGCAAATGAATTTCTGCTGTCGGCCAGTTCCTGATCTACAAAGGTGACCAGCCAAGGGCAACTACGCAGCAACTTCGGACCTTATTATCTCCTATTGCGCATCGGCAATCGGCCACGTCACATCGTCCGATCACTGACGGCGGTGTTCATTATGATTGGCAATCTGCTTAATTGTTCCGGGCACCTTGTTCAACCCAAACGCGCAGGATTTTGATTTCTTCAGCTTTGAGTGGTTTCCGTCCGTGTGGCATTCTCATAGAGGGATCAGCCCGTCCCTCCACCAGCATATTGAGTATGCTGTGCCGGCTGTCGCCAGGCACGATCACAGGCTCATAGATTGAGCCGCGCATCAGATCGCCATAGGTCGCCATGGACAAGCCGGTTTTCAGATACCCTTCACCATTTGGCGGGATATGACATTCGATGCAGTTTGATCTGAGGATAGGCTGAACATCGTCCCTGAAACTGACCTGCGGTTCTTCCTTCACACAGCCACCAACGAGCAGAACCATCACGGTGATTACTCTGGCATCAATTCGCTTTGCCATGATCACTGGCCTTGTTTATTGATGGTGTCGTGTTCCGCATCGGGTTGCGTGTCCTCAGCCTTTCGTCGCGAATGCGTGCTATACGTTCAATATTTTTCAAGCTGATCAATGTCTCCTCTTTCAGCTTCTTCTCGACAATATAATTTCCAATCAGTGGGGGGACAATGAAGCCGGGATCCAGTGTCATGTCATAATTGATCCGTGTCCTTGCACCCATGGGGAGAATCTGCCAGTGCGAGGTGCCTGATCTGACATTACTAAGCTGGGGGACGATCACCGTGTATATATCATCAGCACCCACTTCACGAACATCTTCCACCCGAAGGATATTCCGACAGAAGAAAAGGACGCAGTCGTTGACCAGGGTTTTTACACGGGTAACGGATGCATCGGATTTGCCGAGGATCTCTGATTCGACTATAGAGGGATCGATGCGATATATATGGACATAATCGGTAATAACGAAGTGCACATCTGCGAACGGCGCATCAACAATCATCGCTAACGCAAGATGATATATGCCATTGCTGTCACTAATCGAGAGGTCAAGCACCTCCCCTGCTGCCAGTAATGGGGAATAGAGGTGGCAACTTGCGATTGCGAAAATCAACATCGCAATCCTGCCAACAATTCTCCAGATATGGTATTCCTTCAAACACATTTTCATCCCCTGATAATGTGTCATATGCATAACTGTAGATCATCGGCGATAGGATTCTACTCACGAGAAGATGCTTCCAGTTGAACAGCGACTTACCTGAATCTGAGATCCAGTTAACGCGACGACTTAGAGCTTCTGCTGTGCGAATAGTTCGCTTTCGGTCGATTACTGCCGATATTTTTCCAGTTGCAGCTTGTCCGGAATCAGCATAAACACGACGTGAAACCTGAAACGCAGGACTTCCGGAATGGGTCGTCTCCCGCCAATTAGCGAATTCTTTTATTGGCGCCTGGTGTAGGACAGGAACCAGCTGCGATTTCAACCGATCGACGCAACACATGCGTTAAAACGTTCTGCCGCACTGGACCCCTTGAAAGACCAGAAAAGTTTCACGTTCCTGGCGGGTGAGGAAATCTTCCGTAACCCGAGAACGGCAACATGTGGGTAGCCCAGCAGATGGGGCATACGGACTGGACGTTTACGGCAAGGACCTACAGTCGGTGGGTTTCACTCGATGCAACGGAGGCGGGAAACCTGGCAGCCCGGAAGTGGGGTTAGAAAAAGCGGATCAAACCCACCCTAATACACCCTAAAAATGGTCATCAATAAAACGTCAAGTCATTGATTTATTGGCGGAGAGGGAGGGATTACCCGGGCCTGCGGCCCTCGCCCCTTCGGGGCCGCCGTCGCTGCGCTCCGACGTTGTCTCGCATCGCTTCGCGCTGCTCGGCTCGAACCGAAGGGTCCTCATCAATCCTCCGCACCCCTGATAAAGCAAAAGGCCCCACGATATGGGGCCTTTTGCTTTATTGGCGGAGAGGGAGGGATTCGAACCCTCGATACGGGATTACCGTATACACACTTTCCAGGCGTGCTCCTTCAACCACTCGGACACCTCTCCGGATTTTTACAACTTCCCTGCCCTGCCTGATCGACCGGGGTGATTCGGGGTCTGCCGACCCTGTCCCGTTGGGCGGAAGCGCGCAAGGGTAAACCAGTTTCCCCGGCCGTTCAAATGAAACCCCCGCCAACTCCCGGGCTCTGCGCACCAAGATCAGGTCATGCGCTTCAGCACATCCGCCTCGGGATCCTTGTCGATAAAGCGGTGCTTGATCGCCCCGAGTGTATGCAGGCAGACCAGCGCCAGGATCGTGAACGCGAGAAACTCGTGCACTTCCGCCAGCGTCTCGTGCAGGTCGTGGTTCTCACCCATCAGCACGGGCAGGTCAAACAGGCCGAAGTAGCTGATCGTCTTGCCGCCGGTGATGACCATAAAATAACCGGCAATCGGTGTCGCCAGCATCAGAAGATAGAGCAGGCCGGTCGTTGACCTGGCGAGAATGACCTCCCAGCGCTGCAGCGCGGCGGGCAGAACCGGAGGACGCGACGCCAGAACCCAGAGAATCCGCAGCACCGCCAGCACCAGGATGGTGACGCCGATTTCCTTGTGCATGGTATAGAGCTGGGCGCGCAGCGGGTCCTCTTTATCGAGGTCGGCCATGTAGGCGCCGATGCCGATCATGGCGAGGATCAGCAATGCCATTAACCAGTGCAGCAGTCTGGAAACCAGGCCATAACGGTCTGCCGAATTTGTCAGCATGGATAAACTCCCGGGTGTTCAAGAAGGAAACGCAGGCGCCGCCGATTGGCGCCAGGGGGAATGTTACCGCAAAAACGGCGGTGATCGGCCACCCGCTTGATGTTCACTCTCTCGGGCGGGGGAGTAGTCGGACAACGGGCCTGAAAGGGTTGGGATGAGGGGATAACTATCCCTGTTGGATCCCCTCACCCCGGCCCTCTCCCGGAGGGAGAGGGAGTTAGAGTGAGCGTTTCAGGTCGCATGGATGTGCTCACAGGCTACTGAGAAGTCTGCCGGTGATCCGTAGCGCCGGGGCCGAGGTTACCCGACTTGTTACCTTCCGGCTCAGCGGAAGGAGTATTCGCCGCCGCGGGGGCGGCGGGCGCCGCCTGTACCAGCTGCGTCCGGGCGGCCGCCTTGATCAGCGCATCGGCGGTATAGCCCGGCACCCGGAAGTACTCGGGCCGGGCCGAGCTCTTGAGCACGGCATAGCCCTCCTTGCCGGTGGGACCGAGCCGATACTCCAGCGGCTCGCCGCCCTTGCGGGTCACACTCAGCGTCAACGCCGGCTTGTCCAGACCGTACTCCGGTTTCGCCCCGGTGCCGAGCACCGCGCCGATGCGCAGCCGGGCGAGTTTGCCGGCGAGATCCCTGGCCCCGGCCGGATTGATAACCTCACCCTGCCCCGCGCCATCGACCTGCCAGCTCGCCGTACTGGCCGGCCTGGTCTCGGCGTTGGCGCCGGACTTGTCCGCGCCCTTGTCAACAGGGGCGGCCGGGACACGGTGCAGCGTCAGCCCGGCGACATCGATGCGCTCCAGGGAGTCCTGCGGAAACGACAGGACGGTCTTGTCCTCCCAGTCAGCGGCCTTGTCGGGCGCTTCATAGACGGCGAAGTCCACGGAATAGACCGCATCATCCTTGCCGGTTCGGGCATGCACATGGTGCATGCCGGGCGAACTGCCGAGATAGAGCGTGGCCAGGGTGTCATCGCCGTGCGCCAGCAACACGCGCCGTTCGAAGCTCTCGTCGCTTACCTTGAAGCGTTTCAGGGCGCCCCGGGTGGTGGCGACCGGCAGGCCGCGTTGCAGACCCTCGAGCCGACTCAGCAGGGTGTCGACCTGGGTACGGTCGGCCGGATAATCCCCGTTGTCGGGCAACACCCAGCCCTGGCCCTGCTTTGCCAGTACGACGCGAGCGCCGTCGGGGCCTTCGATGGTGAGGTGGTCCACCGGCCGGTCACCCAGCGTGAACAGCGGCGTATTCGGGTGCGCGGCCACCAGGTTCGGGCCGGTCAGGCTCATGCCCAGCGCGAGCAGCAGCTGCGCAACCAGTACGATACTGAGGATTCGTATTGTCTTTTCCATGGTTTACACCTCCGCAAGAATCGACTGGTAGCGGGCCCGGTCTGCCCGCCGGACCCGCCGGCGCCAGACCCATACCAGCACCAGTCCGCCGAGTGCCAGGGCGTAGTTGAGATACTCCCAGAACAGCTGGTCGGTGCTGCTCATCGGCTCCAGCGTGCGCGCGAACTGCGCCCGGCTGCGAATGGCCAGCAGGCCGCGATCCTCCAGTGACCAGTCGATGGCGTTCTGGAGAAACTCCAGCGGAGCGGTGTAGCGCGTGCCCATACCTTCGGAGGCGAGATCCAGCACCGTGTCCGTCGCGAAGGTGTTGGAGGCCACCAGGATAATGCGCGCCGATTCCGGCGAGCGTTCGATGACGCTGGTGACCATGGGCGTTGCGGCCGCCGGCTTCGCGTCCTTGTTGTCCTTCTCTCCCGGCGGCGCCGTGGCCGTTTTCGCCAGCGGCGACTCCTTGCCCTTGAAGAAGGAGTCGAAGCGCCCTTCGACCGCGACCGCCAGCAGGCTGGCGCCGCGGGATTCGGAAGGCGCGAAACCGTTGTCCGGATGGGCGCGGTAATCGGGCAGGATGTCGAGATCGCCGGAGACCCAGCTCTGCGGCGAGGAACTGAGCAGGCGGGTGACTGTGCGCGCCTGGTTGCGGTCCTTGTCCACCGTGATCGGGGAGGCCCAGTTGAGCGTCACCTGTCCCAGCGCGGAGGTGATCGGGTTATCGGCGTTCAAACCCGCGCCGCGGATGTCGGGGAAGTAGGGATAATTCAGCATCTGGATTTCCCGGATGGTGAAGCCGCCAACATTACGCTGCACCGGCACCGGCAGTGACGCATTCTGCGGATCCAGCACCATGGTCTCGCCGATCGTCAGGCCCTGGGACTTGAGCCAGTCCTCCAGGCCGGAATGGTGCTTGCTGGCGGTGAGCGTCTGGCCCAGCGCGATGTCGAACGGCGAGGTCGCGAGTGCGACACTGCCGCCCTGCATCAGGAACTGGTCGATGGCGAACACCTGTTTGTCATCGAGCGCATCCGGCGCCAGCACCAGCAACAGATCCGCATCCGCCGGCACCCGGCCGTCCTTGAGATCGGCGTCCTTGAGACGCGCGTTACCGGAAAGCGTATCGGTGAGCAGGGTGTACTGCCTGGCTTCGGGTCCGGCCGCCTGCGGCTTGACCACGGCGATCGTCTTCAGGAACCCCGGCGCCAGGCGCTCGATCGCGGCATCAAGCGAGCGTTTGAGGGCCTCCCGGTTGAGCTCGGCGGGCAGCGGAACCTGCGTCGTCTCGCCGTTCTCGTCCAGCACCATGTAGAACCAGAACGGTTTGGGATCGAACAGGCTCGCCACCTGCGGGACGAAGCCGTAAGACTCCTTCAACTTCTTCGCCAGCGCCCCGCCGTTCGCGTCGGGATCCTCGAAGCTCACCGTGAGTTTGCCGCCGGACTCTTTTTTGAGCTCATCGAGCACCGATCCCAGTTCCGTGCGCACGGTGGCGAGCTGTTCCGGCAGCTTGTCCTGCGGCGAGATATAGCCGGTAAACTTGATTGGGTGCGTCAGGGTATCGAAGGGATTGCCGCCCGCCTGATAGGCATTCAGGACCTTGCGGATGGAGCGGGTGATGGCATATTCCGGGTTCTTCAGCAGCACGTCGAGGTCGCGCTCGCCGCGCACCTTGACGTCGATGAGATCGCGGTAGTTCAGCGTCTCGTACTGGTCGCCATAGGAGACCAGGATATCGAAGTAGGAACTGACCACCGAGGCCTGGTACTTGCTCGCGACCTGGAACGGCACCGGGCGGATGCCGTACTTGCCGGCTGCCTCCTCCTCCAGCGCCGGGTCGTCATGCGGGTCAACGAACTCCACCCGCACCTTGCCCTTGCCGGCGACGGCGTATTCCTCCAGCAGGTCCTTGAGCTGCGGCACCAGCGGCGCCAGCAGCGGGTGCGTCTTGGCGGAGAAGTAGCCGCGGATCACCAGCGGCTCCTGCAGCTCGCCGAGGTAGTGACGGGTCGCGTCGGAGAGCGAGTAGATGTGGCCCTGGGTGATGTCGGCGCGCGCCCAGCCGACCGGGGCGAGCCACAGGTTACCGGCGATGAAGTTGGCCGCGGTCAGTCCCACCAGCCAGCCCCACTGGCGATGGCGGCGCGAGGCGGGATTGCCGGCCCAGCGCAGGCGTTCCAGGGTGTACAGGTTGAGCGCCAGGAACACGCCCATGATCGAGAGGTAATAATACAGGTCTCGCAGGTCCAGCACCCCGCGGGTGATGGATTCGAAGCGTGAACCGCTGCCCAGCAGGGAGAGAAAACCGCCAAACTGGTAGCCGAACAGGGTGGTCAGCGTCGGCGTGCCGATCAGATAGAACAGGCCGCAGACGACGGTGGCGAGAATCAGCGCGACGATGGGATTGTCGGTACGCGCGCTCATGTACAGACCGATCGCCACATAGGCCGCGGCCAGAAACAGGGTGGCGATGTAGCCTCCGATCACCGGCCCCCAGTCGAGCGGCCCGAGCAGCGCCACCGTGACCGGCAGCGGCAGGGTCAGCAGCAGCGCCACCCCGACCAGCGCCACGCCGGCGAGGAATTTGCCCAGCACCAGCTGCAGCGGCGGAACGGGACTGGTCAGCAGCGTCTCCAGCGTTCCGGCGCGGCGTTCCTCGGACCAGGCGCGCATGGTAAGCGCCGCCACCAGAAAAATGAGCAGCACCGGCATCCACTGGAACAGGGGGCGTACATCGGCGATGTTGCGCGCGAAGAAGGTCTCGACCCAGAAGAACACGAACAGGGTCACGGCCAGGAAAGCGCCCAGGAACAGGAAGGCGGCCGGCGAAGCGAAAAAGCCCGCAAATTCCTTGCGGGCGATGCGCACTGCTTCATCCATGGGCCACCTCCGCGGCGGCTTCGACGGCATTGACCTCGGCGAACACCGTCTCCAGGTCATGGGTCTCGGGCTGCAGCACATAGAGCTTGCGGCCCGCGGCCTGCAGGGCGGCGGCGACCGCCGGTGCGGCCTCGTCGTTGGCAGCCAGCGCGTAGGTGAAGCGGCCGTTTGCCCGGTCGCGTTCCTCGACGGCTTTCACGCCGTCGACCCCGGCGAGCGCGGCCGTGGATTCGCCATCCACGCTGACCAGCAGGCGCCGCCCCGACTGCAGGGCATCCAGTCGCGAATCCAGCACCAGCCGGCCGGCGCGCAGGATCAGGACACGCTCGCAGATCGCCTGGACTTCCTGAAGGATGTGAGTGGAGACGATCACGGTGGCCTCCTGCGCCAGTTCGCGGATCAGTTCGCGCATGTGCAGGATCTGGGTGGGATCGAGGCCGTTGGTCGGCTCGTCCAGGATCACGATGGCGGGTTCATGCAGTATCGCCTGGGCGACTCCGACACGCTGGCGGTAGCCGCGCGACAGGGTCTGGATGGTGTCAGCCGCCTTTTCCCGCAGCGCCGTGCGCCGGATCGCCCGGGCGACGGCAGGCAAGCGCTTATACTCCGGTACGCCATGCAGTCCGGCCTGGTAATCCAGGTAGTCAATCACCGTCATCTCCGGATAGAGCGGGCAATTTTCCGGCAGGTAGCCGATGCGGTTCTGAATGGCGCGGGTGTCATCGCCGATGCGCAGATTGTCTACCCGGATGGTCCCCGCGGTCGGTTCGAGAAAGCCCGTCAGCATCTTCATGATGGTGGTCTTGCCGGCGCCGTTGTGGCCCAGCAGGCCCACGACCTCGCCCTGCCCGATGTCAAAACTCACATCGTCGACGGCGGTCAACCCGCCGTAGCATCGTGTCAGGTGTTCGACCTGGATCATATTCATCTCCTTTGAAAAAAAAAATGACGCTGAGCCATCGGGATATCGATTCCCCCGACAGTCGATCGTTGCCGGCCGCAGTCAACGCGGTGGTCGGTCACGGCGCTCAGGGAAAGCCGCTGTGGAAGTACAGGCGATGCAGGGAAAGGGAGAAAATGATTTGATGCGGTTGCGGTGTGGTCTTCTCGTTCATGGTTCACTGGCGCATGGCAGAAATGGATCAGGCCTGGTGTTCATCGAATCCGAGCGTTAGAGCCTGGCCCGTTGCGATAGTTCCCGCATCAATCACGGGACATTTATTACATTTTTGTAAGATTCAATGATGAGTGCCTGGCGGCACAATCGGCAGCTGACAGCACGAACGGCACGCCTGAACACTCCTGCATAAATCGGGGAAAACCCCGGATTATGTAGCTTGTTCCGGGTCATGAAGTCCGACACACGTCCACCACTCGTTGATCATCGCGTGGCCCGGCGCCAGACTGAACGGGATGCGTGCAGGCACCAAGCGCGCCGTCAGGAGGGAAGGCGCTTACTTAAGGAATATCGTTCTTATGGTCAAAGAACCAATGGCCACGGAAGCACACGGAAAACACGGAATATTCACAGGTAATTTCTGTGTCTTCCGTGGATTCCGTGGCTATTTATGACGATTTCGACTTGAGTTAACTGTCATTCCCGTCAGGAGGGTTAGTTCTTTTGCGGGTTTTTGAGCACCGGTTTGGCCGGCGTGATGTCGACGGGGATGCCGGTGTTCAACAACCGGTTTTCGATCTGCTGCTGGCGATTGACATGGAAATAGCGTTTGCCGCTGAACAGGGCGGATACCAGCGCGCCGTCTCCCTTCCAGTCATGCAGTGCGGCGGCGAAGACATGAAAGAGGCTGAACAGCGCCAGCGCCTCGCCCAGCCCGGCATGCAGGTTATCGGGTTGCAGACCGAACAGCCGGTTGGGCGCCTCGTACAGAAGACCGCTCGCCACGCACGCGACCAGCAGCAGCAACACCAGCAGGTAGACGGGCGCCCAGAGCGGATTGTGCGCATACCAGGCAGGCAGCGGCGCGCGCGTCAGGCTCAGGTAGAACTTCAGCGTCTGCAGCATGGCCCGCCATTGCCCGCGCTTCGGCAGCAGCGCGCGCCAGTGCGAACTGCCGGGTACGAACAGCAGGGTGATGCGCAGCAACAGGGCGAGCGCGACGAGTTGCCCGACGATGATATGCCAGTCCTGCCAGAATCCGGGGTCGGAGGCGCCCTGCCCGAGGGTCCAGGCGCTGAACAGTTCGAACAGCACCCCGAGGGCGATCAGCCAGTGGGCCGCCCGCAGCCAGCCGGACCAGATGGCGACATAGCGAATCGGATCGGTATTCATGTTTTTATCGTTGCCTGTTTCGCCACCGAACGACTAGCCTGATGCTCATCCATAAAGAAATAAACTCACCGCAGAGACGCAGAGAACGCAAAGTGTTTTATTATTTTCATTAAGGAATTTCTCTGCGCCCTTTGCGTCTCTGCGGTGAAAACGGTGTTTATAGATGAACATCATCATGGTCAGGCGCCGGCCGGCAGGGCCTGCACCGGGTTTTCCACTTGATGCAGGGTCAACTGGGTAAACGGAATCTCCCAGCCGTTTTCCGCACAGGCCTCGACGCACCAGCGCTGGATGGCGCGTCTCAGGCGGTTATAGAGATCGGCGACCGAGCCATCGAAATCGGCGATGACCACGATATCGAGCGAAGAGGTGTTGGCGCATTCGAACTCGACGCGAAGATTGAGCAGTTTATCCGCGTAGCCCTCCTCGGCGATGCGTTTCTCGACATGGGTTCTG
>Ga0210144_1001149_pt1 | contig 11482 bp, 8 predicted proteins | sample Muzzi_PWA_D2_FD_185532 | JGI IMG/M metagenome (GOLD analysis project Ga0210144, IMG submission 185532) | Wetland microbial communities from San Francisco Bay, California, USA, that impact long-term carbon sequestration - Muzzi_PWA_D2 (SPAdes) | ecosystem: Environmental > Aquatic > Marine >...
GGTCTGGCATCTCGAGCCGCTCCCGACCGACCCGGACACGGTCTACGCGGGGGTGGAGGACGCGGCCCTGTTCCGCACGACGGATGGTGGCAAGACCTGGGAGGAGCTGTCCGGACTCCGCGGCCACGGCTCGGGTCCGGCCTGGGCTCCAGGAGCGGGTGGACTCTGTCTCCATACGATCCTTCTCCACCCGTCCGATGCCGCGCGCATGTTCGTCGCGATCTCATCGGCGGGCGCCTTCCGGTCCGACGATGGGGGCCAGAGCTGGAAGGCGATCAATCAAGGGCTCCGTTCGGAGCACATTCCCGACCCGACGGCCGAGGTGGGTCACTGCGTGCATCGAATCGCGATGCACCCGTCCCGTCCCGACGTCTTGTTCATGCAGAAGCACTGGGACGTCATGCGGAGCGACGACAGTGGGGACACCTGGCACGAGGTGAGTGGGAACCTACCCAGCGACTTCGGTTTCCCAATTGCCGTGCACGCCCACGAGCCCGAGACGGTGTACGTCGTCCCGATCAAGAGCGACGGGGAACACTACCCTCCCGAAGGGAAGCTCCGTGTCTACCGCAGCCGGACCGGCGGGAACGAGTGGGAGGCGCTTACGAAGGGCCTCCCCCAGGAGGATTGTTACGTGAACGTCCTCCGGGACGCCATGGCCGTCGACTCACTCGATCGGTGCGGCATCTATTTCGGGACCACGGGTGGGCAGATCTACGCTTCCTCCGACTCCGGGGATTCCTGGATGTCGATCGTCCGGGATCTCCCGTCGGTGCTGTCGGTAGAGGTCCAGGAGCTTCCGTGATCCATGTCGTGCTCCCGGCTCCTCTGAGCTCCATGGCGGGCATCGACCGCGAGGTCCTTCTCGACGTCGAGGCGCCGGTTTCTCCGCGCACCATCCTCGACGCGCTCGAGGCCCGCCATCCCACGCTCAAGGGCACACTTCGGGACCACGTGACGCGGGAGCGCCGTCCGTTCGTAAGGTTTTTCGCTTGTGAGAAGGACTTCTCCCATTCCCCGCCGGACGATCCCCTACCTCGGGCCGTCGCGGAGGGCCATGAACCGTTCCTCGTGGTGGGTGCCACGGCAGGAGGATGATGACGATGCGTTTCTCTGTTGCGGTCCTGGCAGTACTCGGCTTGGCCTCGGCCGCGAGCGCCCAGTCGACTCCGTCGGGTCGGGAGCTATTCGAAGGGAACTGTGCCGCCTGTCACGGCGAGGACGCCAACGGGGGTGACTTCGCCGGTGGAATCCTCGGCCGGGTCGCGCAGCTCGATGACGGATCCCTTCAGGGGATCGTCCTCGAGGGGATCCCCACCCTGGGGATGCCGGCCGTCGGCCTCGACGGCGAGGAGGCTGCCCGGGTGGTCGCGTACCTGCGGACCCTCCAGCCACCGGGGGGAGGAAGGGGAGGAAGGGGAGGCCGGGGAGGAAGGGGAGGCCGGGGGGCCGCTCCCCCTCCGACGCGCACGGTGGAGACCACGACCGGCGAGACGCTCCGCGGGGCGGTGGTGAACGAGGGCTTCGAGGATCTCCAACTGCGCACGGAAGACGGCAGGGTGCGCCTCTTTCGGCGGGAGGGGGACGCCCTCCGCCCGGTGACGTCCGAGCGCGACTGGCCCACGTACGATGGGAACTGGCGGGGGTACCGTTACGCCGACCTCGACCAGATCAACCACGAGAACGTTGCGAACCTCGGAGCCCGCTGGGTCTTCACCTTCGCCGATGCCAGCCCACTCGAGACGACACCGGTCGTCTACGAGGGGATCATGTACGTCACGCGAGGCAATCAGTGCTACGCGCTTGACGCGGGGTCGGGGCGGGAGATCTGGCACTACAGCCGGCCGATGACGGAGGGCGTGACCGGAAACGGAGCTGGCGGTATCAACCGTGGCGTGGCCGTGGACGAGGACAACGTCTACATGACGACCGACCACGCCCATGTGATCGCTCTGGACCGTTTCACGGGCGAATTGGTCTGGGAGTCCGTCATGGGGGACTGGCGCGAGAACTACAGCACGACCGCGGCTCCGCTCCTGGTGGACGGGCTCGTGGTCGCCGGGACGGCGGGCGGAGACAACGGCGCCCGGGGGTTCTTGGCGGCCTGGGATGCGAACGACGGCCAAGAAGTCTGGCGGTTCTGGACGACGCCTTCACCGGGAGAGCCGGGTTCCGAGACGTGGATGGGGCCCGACATCATGCATCCGGGGGCCGTCACATGGATGAGTGGGAGCTACGACGCCGAGTTGGGGATCCTCTACTGGGCCACCGGCAACCCCGGCCCCGATCACAACGGGGACAACCGCATCGGGGACAATCTTTACTCCGACTGCGTTTTGGCGCTCGATGTCCACACGGGCGAGCTTCTCTGGTACTACCAGTTCACGCCCCACGACGTGTGGGACTGGGACGCTCAGGAGCCGTTGGCCCTCATCGACGCGGAGTGGGAAGGAACGCCGCGCAAACTCCTGGTCCAAGCCAACCGAAACGGCTTCTTCTACGTCTTCGACCGGACGGACGGCGAGCTCCTCCTGGGGAAGGCCTTCGCCGAGAATCTCACGTGGGCGACCGGAATCGATGAGGACGGGCGTCCCATGAAGGTCCCCGGCCAGGAGCCGAACGAGGAGGGCGTTCGGGTCTGTCCATCCCTCAATGGCGCCACGAACTGGTTCTCCACAGGCTACGATCCAGGTACCGGCCTCTACTACGTGCAGACGATGGAGAGCTGCTCGATCTACACCAAGCGTGAAGACGAGTGGGAGGCGGGGTCGTGGTACTTCGGTGGAGGCACGAGCGAGGATCCCGATCTTCAGAGATACAAGATCCTGAGGGCCTTCGACTTCAGGACGGCCGAACCGGTCTGGGAGCTTCCGCAGGTTGGTGCCGGTCGATCGCGAGGCGGCGTGATCGCGACTGCCGGGGGGGTGGTATTCGTTGCGGAGGACGGCGGCGCACTCATGGCCGTGGACGCGGTGACGGGTGAGCCCCTCTGGCACTTCCAGACCAGCCAGTCGTTCAGCGCCTCGCCCATGTCCTACATGTTCGACGGGAAACAGTACGTGGCCCAGGCGGCGGGCCCCAACGTCATCGCGTTCGGGCTGCCCGACTGACGCTCAGCGGGTGAGGTCCAGCAAGCTCCTGGGATCGACGCTGGTCGTTCCGTAGCGCACCACCCAGTGGAGGTGGGGGCCGGTGACCCTTCCGGTTGCGCCCACGCGGCCGATGGGGGTCCCGGCCTCCACCGTATCCCCTTGGGCGACGAGCGCCTCGGTCAGATGGAAATAGCCGCTCAGCAACCCGGCACCGTGGTTGAGGTACACGATGTTGCCTGCCAGGAGGAAGGAGTCCACCAGGGCTACGACGCCCCGGGTGGTCGCCACGACCGTGTCCCCGGGGTTGCCGTGCAGGTCCAGCCCCAGGTGACGACTGGACACCTCGCCGTTGAACTCCCGCCCGTTCCCGAAGCCGCTCGTGACCCGGTCGTCCCTGGGCAAGACGATGTCGGAGTCCCATAGACGGGGGCTCAGGTGCGCCTGGCGGGACACCTCGAGCGCTTTGGCCTGATCCCGCTCGAGGCGGGCTTGGTCGGTCGCATTCAGGGCGCTGCCGAACCGGGGAGCCACGGTGAGTTGCTCATGGGAGAACGAGCCCGGGGACACGGGCACGTCCGCCGATCCCTGGGCCGTTCCTCCGTCCTCGTAGATCGCCTCCACGCTCACGGGGAGCGTACCCTCGGCGTCCACCGGCACCGCGGCGAGGCTTTCGAACGCCCCGTCACCCGTCGGGTCGAGGTGGAGCTCCTCCTCGGCGATCTGACCGGAGAGCCGAGACACGCTCGCACCGTTTGGGACCGTCACCCGGATCACGAAGAGCCGGCCCTGGACGGGGTTCTCGGGCCGCCACGTGACGGTCGGCGGGCCCGGTGGGGGCGGGGGAGCGACCGGTCCCGCGTTCACGGTGCGGACCTCGCGCAGGGCGAAGCCGCCCGCCACGGCGAGCGCGACGGCGTGCCCCGTGAACGCGATGCGTCCGGTCCGCGTCATCATGATCGGAGGCGAAGTGGCCTGCACCGCTCGCCGCTACCGACTGGGCTCACCCTTCCGTGCCTCTCGCAGTCCTTGGTGGGTGGTCGCTGAATCTCGTGACACTGAACTCCTCCCACTCCAACTCGGTGACGCCCGTCGTCACGAGCTCGGCCACGATCCGACCGATCAAGGGAGCGAGTAGAATGCCGCGCCGACCGGCTCCGGTCGCGTAGAAGAGGCCCTCGATGGCGGGGTCCGGACCGACGATAGGGAGGTCATCCGAGCTAAGCGGGCGGAACCCCGACCAGTGCTCCAGGACTTCCGCCTCACCTAGCGAAGGGATCAAGGCCCCGGCCGCGCCGGCCAGGGTGCGCCGCGCCTCGACGCTGACCCCGGGATCGAATCCGACGTCCTCCATCGTGCTCCCGACCAGGACCGTGCCATCTGCCCGGGGGACCAAGTAGTGCCCTCGGTGGGCGGCGACGATGGTTCCAGGCAGCATCACCGGCGCACGAAGCCGAAGCATCTGGCCACGAACCGGCCGGACGGGAAGGGCGCGCGGCAGGCCCCCGACTTGGCCGGACCATGCCCCGGCCGCCACCACCACGACGTCCGCCGGAAACTCTCGTCCGTCCTCGGTCCGCACACCGGTCACCTGCCCTGAGACGCTTCTCACCGCCTCCACCGCGGATCCCGATGAGACGCACCCGCCCGCGGCTTGGACGGCGGCCGTCAGGGCGTTAGCCAACCGCTGGATGTCCAACTGGGCCTCATCCGGAAGCCACAGCCAAGACTTCGGGTCCGGAGCCACGCCGGGGTGATGCCGTCGCGCGTCGTCGGGACCGAGAATGTCGCCGCGGAGGCCCAGGTCGCGGTGAAAGGCGAGCGTCTTCCTCGCACCCTCCTCCTCGATCGAGTCCCAGTTGGCGACCAGCATTCCGTCGGTTCGCAGCGTCAGATCCGACCCGCAGAGGTGCTCGAGCTGCTCGGCGAACGTGGGCCACGCCTCCCGGCTTTTCACGCCGAGGAGAAAGTCCGGCGTGGGCGAGGGGGACTCGTACTGGGGCGTGAGCATTCCCCCGGACGCGCCGGTGGCTCCCGTCCCCGGCTGCCGGCGGTCGACGACGGTCACCCGGGCTCCCCGGGTCTGAAGCTCGATTGCGGCGGCGCATCCGGAGATTCCACCCCCGATCACGACCACCTCGAGTCGCGCCGACTGGGCGCTCGATCGGGTCATTGGTGCCTCCTCCAGTTTCGTGAGATCCCATTTGGGAACACCCCACGGCCGGAGGGGTGCCCGGGGCGCGTCCGGAACGCCCTACCGTTCCTGGACTCGGACCCCGTATTGTGCGGCACCTTCCGAACCGGAGACGAACCGACATGGCTCGGAGCGATCTTGTCGAGCGCCTGGCGGCCTTCCCGGCCCTGCGTGCGCTTCCCCACGAGGAGCTGGAGTGGCTCGTGGCGCACGGACGGGTGGTGCTCCTCAAGGCGGGGACCCGGGCGACTATGAAAGGCGAGCCGGTCCACGATCTGTTCATCGTGCTCTCGGGGAAGGTCACGGTTCACAGGGACCGAGGAACGGGACCCCGGCGAATCATGGACTGGACGGCGGGCGACGTCACGGGGAAGCTTCCCTACTCACGCATGCACCTCTCGCCGAGGGACAACTACCTCGAGGTCGACACCGAGGTCTTCACGATCCATGAGGACCACTTTCCGGAGATGATCTGCGAGTGCCCCGCCTTCACGGCCCACGCCGTGCATCTAATGGTGGACCGTGCGCGCAGGTTCAACACCAGCGACCTGCAGGAGGAGAAGATGATCTCCCTTGGGAAGCTGGCTGCCGGACTCGCTCACGAGCTCAACAACCCCGCATCCGCCACCGTGCGTGGTGCCAAGTTGCTCCGGAATACCCTCGATGACGTGGACCCGGCGGTGCGCACGCTCGGGGGCGCCACGCTGACGGAAACCCAGCTCGATGCGATCGAGTGTTTGCGCGGCAGGTGTGGGACGATCGATTCGAGTGTGACGCGCTCACCTCTCGAACGGACGGACCGGGAAGACGAGATCTCCACCTGGCTCGAAGAGCACGGAGTGGACCCGGGGTACGCGGCGCCCCTCGCCGAAACGCCCGTCAACCTCCACGACCTCGACGAGTTGGCCGGCGAGATGTCCGGCGACGTGCTCGGCGCGGCGATCCACTGGATCACACGTTGCCAGGAAGCTCGCTCGCTCGCCGTCGACATCGAAAGGGCGGCGACCCGCGTCCATGAACTCGTGGACGCGGTCAAGAGGTTCACCTACATGGACAACCTCGCGGGGCCGGAGGCCGTGGACGTCGGTGGTGGACTGCGGGACACCCTTCGGGTCATCTCGGCGAAAGCGAAGGCGAAGGACGCGACCGTGACCCTCGATGTCGAGCCGGACCTCCCGAAGGCCCACGCGAACGGCGGCGAGCTCAACCAGGTGTGGTTGAACCTGATCGACAACGCACTCGACGCGATTCCCGCGTCCGGGCACGTGGAGGTCATCGCCCGCCGCGAGCCCAATAGGGTCGTGGTACGCGTAGTGGACGACGGACCGGGCATCGACCCGGACATGATGCCCAGGATCTTCGACGCCTTCTTCACCACGAAAGAACCGGGGAAGGGGCTGGGCCTCGGCCTCGAGATCGCCAGGCGGCTCCTTCACCAGTATCAGGGCGTGATCGCCGTGCAGTCCCACCCGGGGAGGACCGAGTTTCGGGTCGATCTCCTCGAGAGCTCCGAGTCCCGGGAGGATGCCTGAGGGTCATGGGGCTGATGGACGTCACACCCGCGGACGCAGAAGGACATCGACTCTTCACCCGAGCGCTGGTGCGTGACCTCCAGGCGCTCGAGCGGATGCTGGCCGAGGGCCGGATCGAATCCGGTGTCCGGCGCTTCGGAATCGAGCAGGAGCTGTTCCTGGTCGATCCCGGTTGGCGCCCGGCGCAGGTGGCCCCGGAGGTTCTGGAGCGCTTGGGAGGAGCTCCCTTCGTCACCGAGCTCGCGCGCTTCAACCTCGAGTTCGACCTCGATCCCGAGAGGTTGGCCGGTAGCTGCTTTTCGCGCGCCGAGGATCGTCTCGAGAGTCGGGTAGCGGAAGTCAGCAGGGTGGCGGGCGAGATGGGATGCGGAGTCGTTCTGGCCGGGATCCTCCCGACACTGACCAAGTCGGACCTCACGCTGAACAGCATGACGCCCATCCCGCGGTATCAGGCGTTGAACGAGGCGATGACCCGTATGCGGGGCGGGAGCTACCGGCTCCAGATCACCGGGCTCGACGAGCTGAACATCGAGCACGACTCGGTGATGCTCGAGGCCTGCAATACGAGCGCGCAGGTCCACCTCCAGGTCGGCGCCGACGAGTTCTCCCGCCTCTACAACGTCGCGCAGGCACTCACGGGGCCGATCCTGGCTTCCGCGGTGAATTCTCCGCTCCTGTTCGGGAAGCGGCTCTGGTCGGAGACGCGCATCGCCCTCTTCCAGCAGTCCATCGACACCCGCAGCACGATGCTGCACATGCGCGAGCTGCAGCCCCGCGTCCGGTTCGGTGACGACTGGCTGGACGAGGGCGTCCTCGAGCTGTTCGAAGAGGACATCGCCCACTTCCGGGTGCTCCTGACGACGGAGGTAGACGAGAATCCTCTCGACATGCTCGACCAGGGCGGTGTGCCCGAGCTTCGGGCCCTTCAGCTTCACAACAGCACGGTCTACCGCTGGAATCGCCCGTGCTACGGGGTCTGGAACGGCGAGCCCCACCTCAGGATCGAGTGTCGAGTCCTCCCCGCCGGACCTTCCGTGGCGGATGAGGTGGCCAACGCCGCCCTCTGGACCGGCGCCGTGCTAGGAGGGGGCGAGGTCTACGGAGACATCCGGTCGAAGCTCCCGTTCGACAGCGTGCGCGCCAACTTCACGGCGGCGGCGAGGATGGGGATGGGGGCGGGTTTCCGCTGGTTCGATCAGGCCACCGTGTCCGCCCCGGACCTCCTCGAGAGGGAGATCATCCCACTGGCGCGAACGGGTCTCGAGGGTGCCGGCGTCGACGCCGGGGACATCGACCGCTACCTGGGGGTCGTGGAGGAGCGCATCCGGAGCCGGACGACGGGGGCGGCGTGGCTCCTCCGCTCTCTCGACTCCATGGCGGCCGAGGGAACGTCGGGCGAGCGTCTCGCGGCCCTCACCGCAGCCAGCGCGGACCGTCAGAGAGACGGGCGACCCGTGCACGAGTGGCCGTTGGCCCGGCTGGAGGAGGCTGGTGGATGGGCGCCCAACTTCCGTACGGTCGAGCAGTACATGACCACGTCGCTCTTCACGGTCCACGAAGACGAGCTGGTCGACCTGGTGGCGTTCCTGATGGACCGGAATGCGATCCGTCACGTGCTCGTGGAGAACGACGACCACGAGTTGGTCGGGGTGGTCTCCTACCGCTCGCTGCTTCGCATGATCGCCCGGGGCAGGAACCCCACCATCGAGCCGGTCTCGGTCGCGACCGTCATGATCACGGATCCCGTGACCGTGACGCCGGAGACGCCTACGCTCGAGGCCATCGACCTGATGCGGGAGCACCGGGTGTCCAGCCTGCCGGTCGTCAGTCACGGGAAGCTGGTCGGCATCGTGACCGAGACCGACTTCATGCCCATCGCGTACCAGCTCCTGTCGGAGGCCCTGAAGAAGGACACGTGACCGGCACGAGCCCGGTCAAACGGACGAAGCCCCGGTCATGGTGCACCCCCACCCGGATCGACGCCCATCTGTGTGGGAACCTCCTCGAGCCCGTACGTCCGGTTGCCAGGTTCGAACGAGTAGGATCCAGCCCCGACCGGAATCGCCGTGGATACCGTCAGCAGATTGGCTCCGGCGTCGAGAAGCCGAGTTGGCCTCCTCCGCCTAGAACGACCCGCGAATATACTGCCGCAAATGTTGGTTCTCGCTCTCGACATTCCTGCGAAGGGCGTTCACGACGTCGCCGATCGACACGATCCCCACCAGAGTGCCGTTCTCCACGATGGGGAGGTGCCGGATCCGGCTGCTGGTCATCAGGTCCATCACGGCCTGCAGCCCGTCAGACGGGGGTCGTACGATGAGCTGGGACGTCATGTGGTCGCGCACGCAGAGGGGTGAAAGGTCGACGAAGCGTGCGGCAAGGCGGAGAACATCGCGCTCGGAGAGGATCCCGATGGGGGCTTCCCGGTCCACGACGACCACGGCGCCGATGTTGTGTTCGACCAGAACCTCGACGGCCTCATGCACCGTCCGTTCCGGCGTGATCGTCACGACCTCCGAGCCCTTTTGGCGAAGAATGTCAAACACGTGCATGGGCGGTCTCCCGACGATGGGACACATGAACGCTCAACATAGGCGCCTACCGGAGACTCGAAAAGTAGGCGATGGGGTGACCTAACCCAGCTCGGCCTCGTCGCCGCGGAGCCGCTCGCCGGCCAGAACGAGAGGGAGGGGCGCGACGCGGCCCTGCCAGTCGTCGGGGTGGGCCCTGACCTCCTCCCGCACCGTTGCGCAGTGCTCTCGGATCGAACGGACGTCGCACCCCAGGTAGGCCTCCGGATAACCGGATAGCCGCTCCAGCGCCTTGCTCAGTTGAGCCCGGACGCCGTGCGCGTTCCTCCGCTCCCAGTGGACCCAAGCGCTGGCGTAGAGGATCAGGCCTTGGTAGAGGTCGCTCCGGTTGTTGCGCCAAGGCTCTTCCAGCACCTCGTGGCTGTCCCAGAAACGTCCCTCGGCGTAGAGCTCGATGAAGCGCCGAAGGGGAGGGGGAAAGGTGACCGTCATGGGCGAGAGGGTTCGGTGACCGGGACGCCCGCCACCGCTCTGGAGCGGCCACGCCGCCGATTGGTGGCAGCATCCCCCGGTTGGGATAGATTGATCGTCCCCGACCCAGAGCTGAAGCTGCCCATGGTACGTCGACTCACGGCCATCATGTTCACCGATATGGTGGGATATACGGCCCTGCTGCAAGAGGACGAGCGGCAGGCCAGGGAGAGCCGCTCCCGCCAGCGGGGAGTCCTCGAGGAATCGATTCCCCGACACGGTGGTCGCATCCTGGAGGTCCACGGCGACGGGACGCTGAGCGTCTTCCCGAGCGCGGTGCAGGCCGTCCACAGCGCGGTGGAGATCCAGCGGAAGCTGACCGAGAACCCCCGGGTGCCGCTCCGCATCGGCATCCACAGCGGTGACGTGATCCACGACGAGGACGGGGTCTTCGGGGACGGGGTCAACGTGGCGTCACGGATCCAGGGCTTGGCGAATCCGGGAGGAGTCTTGATCTCCGCCAAGGTCTTCGACGAGGTGAAGAACCAGCCCGAGATCGCCGTGCGCTCTCTGGGCGAGTTCGACCTGAAGAACGTCAAGCTCCCCATGGTCGTGTACGCCGTACTCGGTGAGGGACTCGAGGTACCGGGGAAGACCGAGCTCGCGGCGCACCGGGCCCGCCAGCACCGCAGTGTGGCGGTCCTTCCCTTCGTGAACATGAGCCCCGACCCGGAGAACGAGTTCTTCAGCGACGGCGTCAGCGAGGAGATCATCAACGCGTTGACGCGGGTCGGAGACCTCCAGGTCACGGCGCGTACCTCCAGCTTCGCCTACAAGAATCGCAACGAGGACGTCCGCGAGATCGCGGCTTCCCTCGGGGTCGGCTCGGTGCTCGAGGGGAGTGTCCGCAAGCTCGGGAACCGTGTCCGGATCACGGCCCAGCTCATCGACGCCAAGGATGGCTATCACCTCTTCAGCGAGGTCTACGACCGGAGCATCGAAGACATCTTCGAGACGCAGGACGAGATCGCCCGCACCATCGTCCTCCGACTGGAGCGTCGTCTCGGTGACCCTGGAAGATCGGCGGGCCCCTCTGTCGAGGTCCCCCTGGTCTCGGCCCACACGCACGACACGGAGGCCTACACCGAGTACTTGAAGGGGCTCTTCCACTGGAGGAAGTGGACACCCAACTCGGTCCGGAAGGCCATCCGGCACTACCAGCGCTCCGTGGAGCTGGATCCCGAATGCGCGCTTCCCCTCACCGGATTGGCCACGGCCTACACCTTCCTCGGAGCATTGGGGCAGATGCATCCCGATCAGGCTTTCCCCCCGGCGGAAGCAGCCGCGAGGAAGGCCCTCGAGATCGAAGGGGACGTTGGCGAGTCGCACCTGGCCCTGGCCTCCGTGCAGCTCTTCTACCATTGGGACTTCGACGCCGCCTACCGTGGCTTTCAGCGCGCCCTGAGCCTGACTCCCGGTTCTGCCGAGGCTCACCACATCTACGGGATGTACCTCCAGGCGGTCGGTGACCTGGATGGATCGTTGGAGGAGACGAAGATCGCGCTTCAGCTCGATCCGCTCTCCCTCCCCATCAACCAAGCGGTGGCACAGGCCTACCTCTTGGCCCGCCAGTTCGACGAGGCGATGGCCCAGACCAGGCGCACC
>Ga0210144_1001151_pt1 | contig 11456 bp, 7 predicted proteins | sample Muzzi_PWA_D2_FD_185532 | JGI IMG/M metagenome (GOLD analysis project Ga0210144, IMG submission 185532) | Wetland microbial communities from San Francisco Bay, California, USA, that impact long-term carbon sequestration - Muzzi_PWA_D2 (SPAdes) | ecosystem: Environmental > Aquatic > Marine >...
GTCATGAAGTCCCGTTTGTTCAAAGCCATACTTTTGGGCCTTGTAGTGGGGATCGCGGGACTTCTGATCAGCCCGTTTCAGTCTGTGCGAAGCCTCGAAGAAAACAGGGGCCTGGGACTGCTGTTCAAACTGAGAGGGGAAAAACAGCCGTCACCCGATGTGGTGGTCGTCAGCATCGACAAAGAATCTTCGGAAAAGCTCGACATTCCCGACAACCCCGACAAATGGCCCCGCTCTCTGCACGCACGCGTAACTGAAAGTCTGAAAAAAGCAGGTGCCGAGGTCGTTTTATTTGACGTCCATTTCATAGAACCGCGCATCGCCGAAGACGACAACCTGTTCGCAAAATCCTTGAGAAACGTCCACAACGTCGTGCTTTGTGAACCCATGACGGCCAGGGAAATCCCTTTGTCCGGCAAAGACCGCTCTTCTCAGGGGGTTCACAACATTGTAAAAATCGTAAAACCGATTCCGCTTTTTGCCAAGGCTGCGGTTGCCACAGCCCCCTTCCCTTTGCCCAGAATACCCTTTAAGGTCAATAACTACTGGCCATTTCAGACCGGAGCAGGAGACTCCCCTACCCTGCCCACAGTTGGGTTTCAGCTTTTTTCCATGCCAGTCTATGACGATTTTGTCCAATTAATGGAAAAAGCAAATCCCGGTCTGGCAGGAAAACTTCCGTCCAAAGGGGATGCTGCCCTTGAAACCCTGGGGGTCAAGGGGCTAATCGGAACCACAAGGCAGATTTTTGTAAACGATCCATCGCTTGCGGATAAAATGATCCTGGCACTCGATCAATCAAAAACCGATGCATCTGATGCGAAAAAATATCGATTGCTCAAATCTCTCATAAAATTATACTCAGGTCCCAACCGACTATATATCAACTTCTATGGCCCACCCCGCACGGTGACCACCATCCCGTACTACCAAGCACTCCAGCTCGGAGAAGGCCCTGTTGAGGGTCAGCAGATAGACCTTAAGGGAAAGGCCGTGTTTGTTGGGCTCTCGGAAATCATGCTGGCAGAGCGAAAAGACAGCTTCTATACGGTTTTTTCACAGGCTAACGGCATATTTGTCAGCGGGGTGGAAATCGCAGCCACTGCATTGTCCAACATTATCGACGACACACCCATAAGACCCGCCAACACATTAATTTATTTTTCGATCATTCTGGTTTGGGGCATTCTCATGGGCACCCTTTGCCGTATGTATCCGGTTAAGATTGCCGCATCAGGCGCGTTTGGAGCGAGCGTTATTTATTTTGCCGGCGCAGTCTTTCTATTTAAGTTTACCAACAACTGGTACCCGGTTATCATCCCGGTGTTCTTCCTGACACCCCTTGCCTTTGCCGGCGCCGTGGGCATCAAATATTTCGGGCTTTTTAAGCAATATCTGGTAAAGCTCCGCATGGAAGATGACCTGTCCGTTGCCCGGGTCCTTCAGGCGAGCATGCTTCCGGCGGACTGCCCGGAAATCGAAGGGTATAAAATTGCCGCCCGTTCCACCCCGGCCAGAGAAGTGGGGGGCGATTTTTTCGATTTTATAAACATTGGAGAGAACAAGATTGGCTTTGTCGTCGCCGATGTGACAGGAAAAAGTGTTTCCGGTGCTTTGGTCATGTCTTTATCACGAAGTGTATTCCGAATGGTATCCGGGAATGAATTGAGCGTCGGTGAAATCATGATTCGGGCCAACCGGCAGATCAAAAAAGATATCAAGAGCGGCATGTTCGTGGCCCTGCTCTACGCTGTTTTGGACACAGAAGACCGGACCCTTGAAATGTGCAGTGCCGGGCAGACCCAGCCCATCCACCTGATTGCAGAAACCGGCGAGGCCGTGCTGGTGGAAACCATCGGTGACACCTTCCCGCTGGGCATCCTGGATGCTGCCGACTATCAGGGGACTAGTGTGCAACTTTCGCCCGGCGATAAAATCGTTTTCTACACCGATGGAATTGTGGAGGCCATGAACAAAAAGGAAGAAATGTACGGGTTTGAGCGTCTCTTGGATGTTATCCAGGCGTCCAACGCTATGGATGCCGATTCCCTGTTAACGGAGATCATCAGCAAGGTCGACACCTTTGTTGCCGGCGCCGAACAGCACGACGACATCACCGTTATTGTGCTGGGTGTGACGCCCACATAAATTTTTTTCCATTTTGTTTACGATCGATTGGGGTTACAGCGTAAAAAATTCTTTTTAACAGGGCCGACAGGTGGAAAAAGAATACGATAAACATTTGCATTTTATTAACAAACGTGATAGCGTTTTTTTAAACATTTTAGCAGTTCATCCCAATCACGCTCTTGTGAAAACGATAAATCTTTTTTTTCATTCTGCCCCGAACATTGTATGACTAAATTCAAAAGGACTTTGTAAAAGTTGAAATCCTATGAAGATCTAAAACAAACGGAGCCCAGCAATGTTATGGCTGTTAAAAATGAATGTATCAGGATTCTTGACGATCACACCATCGAAATTAACCTTCCCAACGAGCTGGGTTATGAACGGATCGCCATGGCATGTTCGGCATCTTTTGCCAAAATAGTCGGCTTTAGCCCTGAGCGAATAGAAGACCTGAAAACCGCTGTATCTGAAGCATGCATCAATGCCATGGAGCACGGCAATAAAAACGATCCTGACGCAAGGGTGTTCATCACCATGCATTACGATGAACACATCTTCACCGTTTCGGTGATGGACCAGGGAAAGGGCATGGGGAATTCTAACAAACCCCTTGAAGAACCGGATATAGAGAAAAAAATTTTGAATCTTCAAACTCCAAGAGGACTCGGCGTATTCCTGATAAAACAGCTTGTGGATCAAGTGGAATTTAATCAGTCAACCGATGAAGGACATATGGTAAGAATGGTTTTCAGGATAACAGGATGAAGTCTCAAAGGTTCGGCATTCAAGTTTAACCGAATATTTAACGAGGTTTGTCATTAATGCTTTTCAGATTAAAGAGGACACTGATTTTCTCAGATTTACACAGATATTATGATTCATATATTTAAACATCCTGATAATCTGTGTTCATCTGTCTCCAAAAAAGAAAAGGCGGGCCGATTATGAAACAAGAAGTCGAAATCCATCTTAAAAAGCATGGCGATATTACAATCTTTGATATACAGGGGGATGTAACTGTCTTTTCTGAGCCCTTTTTCAACGAAGCTTATAAGAATGCAAACATTGAAGGGATGCGCAAGATCCTGTTGAAGTTCTATGAAAACGCTTACATCAATAGCGGTGGTATTGCAGTTTTAATCCAGCTTCTGGCTGAAACCAAAAAAAATCAGCAGAAAATTTCTATTGCGGGGCTTTCCCCTCATTTTCAAAAAATCTTTAACATGGTGGGTATTTCCAAATTTGCCAGAATCTATAACACACTGGAAGAAGCTATTAGCGATATGTGAAACTAAGGATTAAATGATTCAAAGGTTCAGGGGTTAACCCAGAACCTCTGAACTCAGAACCCTATTGGATGATACAATGCATCTATTATCTTCATGCTACCTTTTCAAGGGACTGTCCGAGCCCCAACTGCTTCGCCTGTCAGAGATCACCAAAGAAATAAAAATTCAAAAGGACCAATTTTTTATGAAAGAAGGCCAACAGGCTGAAGAACTGTTTGTGCTCAAAGAAGGTGCTGTTGAACTTCTGACACAGGTCGAAGACGGGTTTGAGCTCCCTATTGCCATCTTTCGTAACCCGGGAGATTGTACCGGGACGTCCTCTCTGGTTGCACCTTATGTGTATAGCCTTAATTCGCGATGTGTAGAAGACAGCAAAATACTTGTTGTTAAAAAAACAGCGCTTAAAGAGCTTATGCAGGGAGACCACGAGTTGGGATTTACTATTATGAGAAATCTGGCACAGCACATGCTCGATCGGCTCAAGGAGACCCGGCAGGAATTGAAGGTCCATTTCAAAACCATTTTTAGATCAACCCAACTTTAGTGAAGCAGTGAATAGTGAACCGTGAAAAGTGAAAGGTGATGGGTGAAAGGTTACTGAAAAAACAGTTTTTTCACTGTTCACTTTTTACTTTTTACTTTTTACCTTTTACTTTCAAAGGTATATTATGGACCTTCAGGGACAAATAGAACTGCTCAGAACTGCCCTGCAGCAAGCAGAAAACATTCAGACGGAACTGGACCGGCGGGTCTATTATTTAAAAACCCTATATGACATCAGTAAGGACATATTCGGCAGTGTCGAATATGAGAAAATTCTGAAGAACTTTCTGATGATGACCATGGGTAATTTTGGTGTGGCAGAGGGCTTTATCCTAACGGTGGATATCCCCTCCAGAGAAATAAATGGCTTTGTATCTGTCGGATTTCAGGAGGATGACATTTCTTTATTGAAAACCGGCGCCAGCGAAATTTTGCTTTCTCCTGACCTTGTAAAGTCTATACAAAATGAAACGGATCTAAAAAACCAAGGTCTTCTTCCTCCGCAAATGATTTGTGCGTTAGCTTTTAATGTGGATCAGGATTCTAACGGACTTCTGGGACTGGGGTCCAAACTTATAGCTGAATCATACAATACAGACGATGAAGAACTGATGGATACCCTGGTCAACAACCTTGTGGTTGCCCTGAAAAACGCCAGATCATTCGAGGAAATCAAAGGCCTCAACCTGGACCTTCAGGAGAAGAACATCCAGCTTGAAACCGCCCTGGACCAATTGAAGGCGTCCATGCGAAAAGTTGAAATCTTGGAGAGCATCAAGGACAATCTGAGCAAATTCGTACCGGTCACGGTTTCCAGGATGATCGAAAAATCACCGACCAATGAAATACCTGAAAGTAAAAAACAGGACCTTTCGGTTCTTTTTCTCGATATTGAAGGGTATACCAAACTCTGTGAAAAACTCGGCAGCACCGAAACCGGTAAAATTATTGAAATGCACTTTTCCGCCTTTATGGATGCCATTTATGCCAATAACGGTGATGTGAATGAAACCGCCGGTGACGGCCTGATGGTGCTCTTTTTGAATGAAGACAAGCAGACCAGTGCCCTTGAAGCTGTACGTACAGCGCTTAAGATTCGCAAAGAAACGGTCAGAATCTATGAACAATGTGACTCCCTTCAATATCGTCCCCTGGACATCAACATGGGGATCAATTCGGGGGAGGCCCTTGTGGGTGCGGCAAAATTCGAGACCTATTCCGGTTCGCGCTGGACTTATACCGCCAGAGGAAGTCTTACGAATATAGCTGCACGTATCGGAGCCCAGGCAACAAGGGGAGGTATATATCTATCTAAATCCACAGCAGACCGGATAAAGGAACATTTTTCACCAAAACCAAAGGGCAAATTTAAGTTGAAGAATGTTTCGGAGGAGATTGAAATCTTCGAACTATGAAGAGTTTCCATCCAGAAATGTCCCTTTTCCGCAATCTCTGCGTCAATCTGCGGAATCATTTGTGCGGTGTACTACTTGTACGCCTCCGCGTAATTCCTCGATTGACTTGACCTTGCGAAAAATTGCTCATTTCTGAATGGGAAACCTAATTTGTGCCTGAATGAAAACTGTCTTTTTCGTCAATATCTGTGCCTGCCCTGTGAAACGTTAAACGTGAAAGGTAATCATATTAATTTTCACTATTCACTGTTTACTATTTACAATTCACTTTTCACCAGTGAACCCCGAACCCGGAACTTTGAACTAAGAGGTTAATCAATGCAACAGGATAGAATAAAAGACAACGTAAATATGAGTCTGATACAAATGGTTGCAACTCGTAACGTAGAAGAACAATGTTCCGTCATTGCAGAATGGCTGAAACAGCATTATAATATAGATGTGATTGGATTTTTTCTCAAGGAATCTAATGCAACCCGGTCTCACTTTTTCACGGAAAACGTTCCTATGAATATTATACATAGCCTGGAGGACATGTTTCTCAAACAAAACCAGGTTGAGGAAACACTTAATTCTGTTTTGCTTTTTGCACTAAAAGAGGGGAAGCTGACAGCGTTTGATGCCATGGAAAAATCAGATACACTGAAACCCATGGGAATAGCCATTCCCCTGCGTGTTCCGGGGAGCCTTATTGGAACGCTGGCTCTGGTTGCAGATCCACAAACGATTCGATATTTTACGACTGAAACACTGGAAAACATCTCATTTGTTTCGCTAATATCTGCCCTTATGAACAATGCCTACCTCCATGAGCTGAATGACAAAAAAATACGAATGCTTAACCTGTATCAAACCGTGAGCTCGTCACTGGCGTATATCGGTGACTTACAGGAGCTGTTGACCACCATCACCGGGATTGTGACATCGGAGCTCCTTTGTGAAGAAAGTTCAATCCTCTTTTATGATGAAGACACCAATGAATTGGAGTTTTTTACAGCCTTCGGCAATACCGGTATAGGGCTGGTGTCGAAACGGTTCCCCGCTGACAGAGGAATCGCCGGCCGGGCACTGAGAGAAATGAAAACACAGGTGGTCAACGATTGTCAAAGCGATCCGGATTTTTATTGCTCAATCGATGACGAGAATGAATTTCAAACCAAAACCATCATTTCGGCACCATTGATTTCCGGTAACGAAAAAGTCGGGGTCATTAACGCTCTCAACAAAATTGAAACCAATTTTTTTGACAAAGAAGACGATCAGGTTCTGTCGGCTATTGCGGATGAAGTGGCTTTAGCGGTCAAGCATGCGAGACTCTTTGAATATGTCGTTAACAGTTACTGTAACATAAGAAGGGGGATAAATACCTGCAAAGGCTGCAAACGTCCCTTAAAATCCTGGACGCCTTGTGTCAGACAATTGGAAATGTCCGGAGTCTAAATAGTACCTGACGAAAACTGTCTTTTTCGCCAATATCTTCGCCTGCCCTGTGAAATGCGGAGCCTATTTCTCTGGGGTCAGACTTAAATTTTAATCCTCGAAATACTGACAGTATTACTGTGGTTAAAATTTTCGTCTTCCTTGATCTTAACAAAAAGTCCTAGTTCTCATTCGGGCACTAAATTCTCCATATCGGTTGTTTAGAGGTTTATGAAATCCATCTGTAGATCTATGCGTCGAAAGAGACGGCGAATGAAGAAAGATGAAGCCAGATGAAAGTTAAATTTTATGGCGTCAGAGGTTCAGTCCCAACACCTGATCCGGCTTATTTTCAATTTGGCGGAAACACATCGTGTATCCTAATAACGTTTAGTACCGGCAGAATTGCTATTTTGGATGCCGGCACTGGAATTCGAAATTTGGGGAATGATCTGATAAGAAACTCTCACGAACAATACGATAATATCAATATTATCCTGTCCCATACCCATTGGGACCATATTCAAGGTTTTCCTTATTTCGAACCGGCTTATGACCCTCAACGGAACTTCACCATTTCCATCTGTGGGAAAGAGAGGATAGGCAAGGATCTTAAAAGCCTTTTTGCGACACAAATGCAGAATGATTTTTTTCCTGTCCCCTTGGAAAAAATGGGTGCGAATTTTACTTTCCTGCAACCGGATATAACCTCTTATGAACACCCCACTGGTATTAGACTTGAGGCTACCAAGTATAGCCATCGCGGCGATGCATATGGTTATCGTATTGAGGAAGGAGAAAAAACTTTAGTATATTGTACGGATGTTGAACATAAGGATGGAATAGATCCTAATGTGGTGGCACTTTCCAGAAATGCCGATCTCCTCATTCATGATGCCCAATATACCTCTGAAGAATTGAAGGTGAAGAAAGGATGGGGACACAGCAGTTGGGAGCAGGCTATTGAGGTCGCTGAACGAGCCGGAGTGAAAAAGCTGGCTCTTTTTCATCACGACCCGGAACACAACGATACCTTTCTATTGGATATGGAAAATGAATGCCAAAAACTTTTTCCAAACGCTTTTCTTGCCAGAGAAAACAATCAAATCGACCTATAGTTGAATTACCTTATATCATCATGCCCCAAATAAATTGAGCCCTCGGGGTGTTTTTCTTTAAAATCGCTTCATGGACTTAGTAGAGAAGCTTCTCGACTCCTCAGATAAATTCAAAATATGCTCCTATCCTTCCATGTTGCTCACCTATTGATGGAATCACCTCATCAAGCTGAAAAAACCCCAAAAAAATAGTGGTTTTTCGGGTTGACTATTATTTTTTTATCGCTATTTTTAAGGGATAATACCAAGCTTATTTCATTCACGGTGCAACTGAATCGTTGCAACGCTCAAAATTAAGGAGTTGAGGCTAATGGCACAACAAACTTCAGAAGAGAGAGAGAAAGCTTTAAACGGTGTGGACAAGGCCATCATTCGCGAGGACATTCTCCAGAACTTCCCGAGGCTTTTCGGGACCAAAACGATAAACAACCGAAAAGTCAATGTGGAACAGGAAATTGCCGCAATCGCCCAAGAGCTGCATCCCGAGATCGCCGCGGTCCTCACCGCGCGTCGTGAGCTGCTGCATTCTCCCGAACCGGTCCGCGAGAAGTATGCCTGGCCGAAGTGGGACGACACATTCGAAGATCCCGCAACGAAGAAGTTCTGGACATATCGCCAGATCGTCCAGGGCTTGATTGACAACTTTCTCGGTCGGAACAGCGAGTGGCGCTGGCGGCTCAACGATGAAGTGCCCATACCGAAAGACGCCCATCCGCTGACGAATCCCGGTTTGGAACTCACCGGACCGTGGCATCCGCTGGACATGGCCTTCAATGCGTTGAATAGCCCGGCGCCAATGAATATGCCGGATTTTGAAGACGCCTCCCCGACCCATTTCCGGCCCGACGGCACTCCGGAGAATCAGCCGATTCCGATTTTCGCGGCCTTGGAGAACGCGAAAGAGATCTTCGAAGGTGCCTGGGACAACCGCACCTATAAGGTTGAAAAGAAAGGCAAAACGCGCGAGTACAAGATCAAAGAGTCCCCGGTGCAGTGGCCGACCCGGTTTGCCCGACCTCCGAGCATCCATGTGCAGTATGACCACATAACGGTCAAAGGGCAACCGGTACATGGTATCATTCCCATCACCCTCCTCTGGGCGCTCAACAACTACGAATCCCTCACCCGGATCGGTACAGGCCTATACTACTACATCCCAAAGATCCAGACCCCTCAGGAAGCCCTTATTGTGGAAAAGCTCCTGGTACGTGTGGAAGGCTTAATCGGTGTCCAACCCGGCACCATCAAGATCAAAGTCCTATACGAGGAAGGGAATGCGGGCCGGTTCTTGCCGGTAGTCGCCTGGGTCTTGCGACGCAGGCTTCTCGGGACAAACGTCGGTCGCTGGGACTACCTGGCCAGCATCATTGAGATGTGGAAGGAGGATCCGCAGGGTGTGTTTCCGGATCCGCAGTCCATCGGCATGGCCACCCCGAACATGATTGCATATCAGCGCTACAATGCGCTGATGATGCTCATGGCCGGCATGAAGAATGGCGAGCTCAGCCAAGGAGCGCCCATTGGCGGAATGGCGGCGGTAATGATCTATCAACCGACCGATCCCTATGGCCGCTCGGAATATAACCCACTGGCCTTGCGCGGGATGGTCATTGACAAGATTCGAGAGCGTCTTTTGGGTCTCATCTTTGTACCTGAGGGGAAGCTGCCCGCAGGTCGACAGCCTACCCTGGAAGAGATCCTTGCCGGAGAGGTGAAGGGACGGCTCTACGATGCCTATCGCCAAAGTTGGGTGGCCAGCCCCGAACCGTCTTACGTCGCCGCCGGCAACGCACCTTTGCAGGCTCCCGTAACGAAACTCCAGGAGATCCTCGATGCGCCTTCACAGGAAGATCGGGTGAAAGACAAACCGGTTCCGACGGTCGCCAGCGGTCTTGTGGAGGCGGAGCGTCTCCTGCTGCAATCCCGCGGATTATTGAACCCGCAGGGTAAGATCACACCCTGGGTCGTCACCGAGGACCTATTCAGCATGCCGGAGAAGCTCTTCACGCAAGAACTCTGGGACAATATCTATGGTGTTCCCAAGGGTGAGATCACTATTGAGCACATCCAGCACGCCTTTTTCATGGCGGCGAACTACGGCTTCCAGATTCTCAACGGCAACTTTGCCGCCGCCATCGACGATTACGAGCTTTCGCTGCGTTTCATGAATGATCTCGCTACCTACAGGATCGATGTGTCATGGCTGTGGACCCTTCTCCATCACCAGGCCGTCATTACCAAGGACGGCTACCTAAAACGGCCTGCGCTCACCGAGAAAGGACTCACGCCGGCTGAGGATGCCTTTGAGGTCAAGGCCGGGACCCGCTTCACCCAGGAGCTTTTCCAGAGGCTGTGGGACTACCACAACGAATGGACGTCGGCGTTCTTCGCCGAGCTGGACCGCCTCGGCAATCCGGGCCGTTTTGACCAGGCTAAGGCGCCTGTCATTATGGAGATTCTGAAGCGCCAGCTGCTGTCACCCCAATACGTTCAGCACAGCGCCCGGGTGCTCTTCGTCCTGGCGCCGGCAAACGAGCAGGAGCGCACGCAGCTTTTCGAGGCAATCTTCAGCCTCTCCCGCGAGGAAGTCGTCAAGCGCGTTCATGAAGGCACCCTGAACAAGTCCGCGTTGGATGCCCATGATTATGTTTATGACATCTTTCCAGGGATCGAAGGAGAATAATCCGAATATTTCATGAAAATTTTTGAGAGCTTTTTTTATTGGCAAATAAAACAGTTTGATATTTACAATTATACTTCACGCTGAAAAGTGGTAGCTTGTACCGAACATTTTCTTTTTTAATTTCTCAAAAGTTTTCACCCTTCGGGCGTGAGCGAGACACCCATTTGCTTCGTTATCAAGGGTTTGCAGTAGCCTACTACGGCAGCTCCCTTGAATGCCTTGCAAGTGGACGCCTCACGCACGTGAAATATCCGGGATAGCGATTAAGTTCTGTCCCTAGAATTGTGATATTAATCAACCGCCTGAATCGCATTTTTAATGATATTCAGGGCCATCTGATCTAAATTTGCAAAATTTCCCCTGATACCTGGCAGATCCCGGTCATGCGTTTCAACTATGTCCAGTTCTTAATGTTTGTATGGATTGGAAACTCTAATATTAATGACAGTTAAATTCAAATAAGACCAAAAACAGTAATTTTATTTACGATATCAAATGGTTTTATAATATTCAAAAATAAAAAATAACAACCGTTCAATACCCCAAAAAATCACGACTATTTAACATAATTATTCTATTGACTAAAAAAATAATTCAAAATATTTTATTAAGATAGATTTTCTTTTGAAATTGATCTCACACCTCAATTTAATTTCCATTCTGCAACACTTCTTGCGCCGCGAATCTCAACGCATTTATCTATCAATTGGATCAACTTGTGCCGTTTGATGCGATCACTTTCATTCTGAGTATTAGTGTTGACCATCGTTTAATAACAGAGGAGAAAATAAATGGCTGTAATCACGATCAGCAGAGAAACAGCTACAGGCGGTAGAGAACTGGGACGGTTACTTGCAAG
>Ga0210144_1001152_pt1 | contig 11450 bp, 10 predicted proteins | sample Muzzi_PWA_D2_FD_185532 | JGI IMG/M metagenome (GOLD analysis project Ga0210144, IMG submission 185532) | Wetland microbial communities from San Francisco Bay, California, USA, that impact long-term carbon sequestration - Muzzi_PWA_D2 (SPAdes) | ecosystem: Environmental > Aquatic > Marine >...
CGCCGCTGCGGCGGGCGCTCCTCGACGAGTACTCCTACGACGGGCTCGACACCTGCGCAGCCGACGGCTCATGCCGGCTCGCCTGCCCGCTCGGGATCGACACCGGCGAGCTGGTCACGGAGCTGCGCGGCGACCGTCACGGAGAGCGGGCCGAGCGGCTGGCGCTGGCCGCGGCGAAGCGCTGGGGGGCCGTGGAGCGCGCCTCGCGCGCCGCCCTGCGGTTTGGGGGGCCGCTGGCGCGGCGGACGAAGCGCGGCAAGGGCCTGCCCGGCCCGGCGCCGACCGAGCTGCCGCCGACCCGGCGGGGTGGCGCCGCCGCAGTCTACGTCCCCTCCTGCACCAACCGGATCTTCGGGGGCGGCCCGGCTCCCGCGCTGGTCGACGTCTCGGCGCGTGCCGGCCTCCCGGTTTGGATCCCCGACGGCGTCGCGGGCTCGTGCTGCGGCCTGCCCTGGAGCTCGAAAGGCTTTCAGGCCGCCCACCGCCACAAGGCGAACGAGGTGGTCGCGTGTCTCTGGGAGTGGAGCGGCGAGGGGGAGCTGCCGGTGGTGATCGACGCGTCCTCCTGCACCCATGCCGTCGCCGAGCCGGGGGAGGGGGTGCTGAGCGAGGAGAACGCCGGGCGGCTCGCCGCCCTCGACGTCCTCGACTCGGTCTCCTGGGCGCACGACCGCCTGCTGCCGCGACTGGAGGTGACGCGCCGAGTCGGCTCGGCCACGGTCCACCCGACCTGCGCAGCCCGGCAGCTCGGGCTGCAGCCGCGCCTGCGCAGGCTCGCTGCCGCCCTCGCCGAGGACGTCTACGTCGCGCCCTCGGCGACCTGCTGCGGCTTCGCCGGCGATCGCGGCTTCTCCCATCCCGAGCTGACCGCCGCCGCCACCCGTCCGCAGGCGGAGGAGCTGTCCGGCCGCGACTTCGACGCCCACCTCTCCAGCAACCGCAGCTGTGAGATCGGCCTCAGCCGCGCCACCGGCCGGCCCTACGAGTCCTTCGCCTTTCTGCTGGAGCGCCTAACCCGCTGACCATTCATGGGCGGACGCCACCGCGGCGGCGCCCTGCGCGTCCGTCTCGGCCTCGACCTCGCGGATCGTCGCCGTCATCGTCGCGTCGCGTTCGAAGCGGCGGTCGAGCAGCGGGTTGAGGATTCCGCGCAGGGTGGAGACGTAGCGCCACCACTTGGGGGCGAAGATGCGCGGCGTCCGTTCCTCGATTCCGCGCACAACCGCGGCGGCGGCCTCGTCGGGCTCGATCCGCTTGCGCAGGAACTCGGGCAGGTTTTCCTCCATGCGCCCGCCGTTCGCCTCGATGGCGTCTTTGACCATCTTGGTGTCGACCCAGCCGAAGTAGGCGACGCCGGCGCTGGCGCCGAGCGGCGTCAGCTCTGCCCGCAGCGAGCGGCCGAGCGACTCGACGCCCGCCTTGGCGGCCGCGTAGGAGCTGTTGAAGACCCCGTTGACGAAGGCGTAGACCGACGAGGTGAGCACGATGTGACCGCGCCGCTCGACGATCTGCGGCAGCGCCGCCCGCGCGGTGCGCCAGACGCCGAGGATGTCGACCTCGAAGACCCGTTCCCACTCCTCGGCGCCGACCCCGCGCACGGTCGCCATCTTCTCCGGGGCGATGCCGGCGTTGGCGACGGCGACGTCGAGGCCGCCGAAGCGCTCGACCGTCTCGGCGACGGCCCGCTTGATCGCCGCGTCATCGGTGACGTCGGCGCCGATCCCGATCGCCCGCGGGCCGATCCGCTCGGCCGCCTCGCCTGCCTGCTCGGGGTCGAGGTCGACCAGCGCAACCGAGGCGCCGCGGAGATTGGCCTGGCGGGCGGTCTCGAAGCCGATCCCCCGGGCGCCGCCGGTGACCAGCGCCGCCTTTCCGTTCAGGTCGTAGAGGGGCACGTGGCGCGCAGCGTACCCGCTCCTAGAATCCCGCGTTCATGCCAGGCTTCCGCCCAGTCGACCCCAGGCAGTCCTTCCCCGAGCTGGAGGAGCGCATCCTCGACCGTTGGGGAGAGCGCGACGTCTTCCGCCGCTCGCTGGCCGCCCGCGAGGGCGCCGAGGTGTGGAGCTTCTACGAGGGCCCGCCGACGGCCAACGGCCGCCCGGGCTCCCACCACGTGCTATCGCGCGTCTTCAAGGACGTCTACCCCCGCTATCGCACGATGTGCGGCTATCGGGTGCCGCGCAAGGCGGGCTGGGACTGCCACGGGCTGCCGGTCGAGCTGGAGGTCGAGCAGCAGCTCGGCATCTCCTCCAAGCGGGAGATCGAGGAATACGGGATCGCCGAGTTCAACAACCGCTGCCGCGAGTCGGTCTTCGAGTACGTCGAGGACTGGAACCGGCTGACGGAGCGGATCGGCTTCTGGATTGACCTCGACGACCCCTACGTGACGCTCGAGAACGACTACATCGAGTCGGTCTGGTGGTCGCTGAAGCAGCTCTGGGAGAAGCAGCTCCTCTACGAGGGCCACAAGGTCGTCCCCTACTGCCCGCGCTGCGGCACCGCGCTCTCTTCGCACGAGGTCGCGCTCGGCTACGAGGACGTTCGCGATCCCTCCATATACATAAAGATTCCGCTCGTCCCCCCAGGAACCCCCGCCGCCCCTGGACGCGGGAGCGAGGGTGGATCCATATCTGATTCCTCCGCCCTCGCGGGAGCAGAGGAGGCGGCGGAATTTCTCTTGGTTTGGACGACGACGCCGTGGACGCTGCCGGGCAACGAGGCGGTCGCGGTGGCGCCCGACGTCACCTACGTCAAGGCGAAGGTGGACGACGAGACCCTGGTCCTCGCCGAGCCGCTGCTCGAGCGGGTGCTGGGCGAGGACGTCGAGGTGCTCGACCGGCTGCGAGGAAGCGACCTGGTCGGCCGCAGCTACGAAGGCCCCGTGTTCGCGCTCTCCGACCGCGAGCCGGGCCCCTTCCCGGTGATTGCCGGCGACTTCGTCACCACCGAGGACGGCACCGGGCTGGTCCACATCGCCCCCGCATTTGGCGAGGACGACTACGCGGTCGCCGCCCGGAACGGGATCTTCGACCCGACCAGCCACGGCACCCTCTACAACCCGGTCCGGCCGGACGGCAGCTTCGACGGGCGGGTCGTCGGCTTCGCCGATCGCTTCGTCAAGGACCCCGAGGTGACCGCCGCCCTGATCGCCGACCTGCGCGACCGCGGCCTGCTCTTCCGCGAGCAGGTCTACGAGCACGCCTACCCGCACTGCTGGCGCTGCGGCACGCCGCTCCTCTACTACGCGAAGTCCAGCTGGTACGTCGCCACCTCGCGCGCCCGCGACGAGCTGCTCGCCAAAAACGAGGGGATCGGCTGGCACCCCGAGCACATCAAGCACGGCCGCTTCGGCAAATGGCTGGAGAACAACGTCGACTGGGCGCTCTCCCGCGACCGCTACTGGGGGACGCCGCTGCCGGTCTGGGAGTGCGCCGCGGAGGGCTGCGAGGGGCGCTTCTGCGCCGGCTCGGTCGCCGACCTGCGCGAGCGCACTCGCGGCGAGGTGCCCGACGACCTGCACCGCCCCTACATCGACGAGGTAGCGCTGGACTGCGAGCGCTGCGGCGGCGAGATGCGCCGGGTCGAGTCGGTGATCGACACCTGGTTCGACAGCGGTGCGATGCCCTTCGCGCAGTTCCACTACCCGTTCGAGAACGAGGAGCTGTTCGAGCAGCGCTTCCCCGCCGACTTCATCTGCGAGGCGATCGACCAGACGCGCGGCTGGTTCTACACCCTGCTCGCCGAGTCGACCCTGCTCTTCGACTCGACCAGCTACCGGAACTGCGTCTGCCTCGGCCTGATCCTCGACCCGGAGGGACAGAAGATGTCGAAGAGCAAGGGCAACGTGGTCGAGCCGTGGGACGTGATCTCCACCCACGGCGCCGACGCCTTCCGCTGGTACTACCTGACCTCGCAGCAGCCCTGGTCGGGGTACCGCTTCTCGCTCGACACGGTGGGGGAATCGGTACGCCAGTTCCTGCTGACGCTCTGGAACACCTACTCGTTCTGGGTGCTGTACGCGAACGCGGAGAGGCTCAGTCCTTCGGATTTCGCCGAATATTCCGCCGCCTCCTCGCTCCCGCGTCCGGGGGCGGCGGGGGATGACCTCGATCGTTGGGCGCTCTCGCGGCTTCAGGCGACGATTTCGACGGTGCGCGAGCGGATGGACGCCTTCGACTGCACCGCGGCGGGCCGGGCGATCGCGGCGTTCGTCGAGGAGCTGTCGAACTGGTACGTGCGGCTCTCCCGCCGCCGCTTCTGGGAGGGCGACGGCGCCGCCTTCGCGACCCTGCGCCACTGCCTCCTGGAGACGGCGGCGCTGCTCGCCCCCTTCACCCCGTTCCTTGCCGACGAGATCCACCTCAACCTGGCCGGGGGCGAGGCCGGTGAGCTGGGCGAGCTGCCCGACTCGGTCCACCTGCGCGACTTCCCGGCCCCCGACCCCGCGCTCGCCGACCCGGGGCTGGAGGCGGCGATGGAGGCGGTGCGGCGCACGGTCGAGCTGGGCCGCGCCGCTCGCGCCGGGGCGAAGGCCAAGGTCCGCCAGCCGCTGCGCCGCGCCGTGGTCGTCGCCAGCGACGCCGAGCGCGAGGCGATCTCGGCCCGCGCCGGTCTGGTTCGCTCGGAGCTGAACGTCAAGGAGATCGACTTCGTCACCGACGAGTCGGAGCTGGTCAGCTACGCGGTCAAGCCGAACTACCGCTCGCTCGGGCCGCGCTTCGGCAAGCGGATGCCGCAGGTCGCCGCGGCGATCGAGGCGCTCGACCCCGTTCACGTCGCCGCGGTGATGGCGGAGGGCGGCGAGGTCGGGATCAACGTCGACGGCGACGAGCACGCGATCGGCGCCGACGAGGTCAGCCTTTCCCTGCAGCCGCTGGAGGGCTACGAGGTCGAGGCCGAGGCGGGCCACGCAGTCGCCCTTCAGCTCGAGCTGGACGACGAGCTGCGGCGTGAGGGGCTGGCCCGCGAGATCGTCCACGCCGTCCAGAACGCCCGCAAAGAGACCGGCCTGGAGATCACCGACCGGATCGAGCTATCGCTGGGCGGCGACGAGGAGCTGCTGAACGCCGCCCGCGAGCACGAGCCCTACGTCGCCGGCGAGGTCCTCGCCACCGACGTCAGCTACGACGCCAGCAGCGGAGCCACGGCCAAGATCGACGGCCGCGAGCTGAAGATAGAGGTCAGTCCTCAGACTCGCCGATGATGAAGTCGGTCTTCGCCGAGTCATCGAACTTCACCCAGCACTGCTCCGGTGCGACACCGGCCACCTCGACCAGCGCCGCTTCGATCCGCTTCGCGACCTCCGCCTTCTGCTCGTCGCTGCGGCCCTCGAACCAGTGAATATGGACGAAGGGCATCGGCTCGCCGCCGCTTCCCGCCCCGAGCGCCGCGCTAGGCGAGCGCCGGCTCCAGCTCCGCCTCAAGGCGCCGCTTCGGCATCGCCCCGACCACTTTCTTGGCAATCGCCCCGTCCCTGAAGAGCAGCAGGGTGGGGATCGAGAGGACTTCGTACTGGGCCGCCGTCTGCTGGTTCTCGTCGACGTTGAGGCTGACGATCTTCAGCTCCTCGCGCTCGGCATCGATCTCTTCGAGCACCGGGTGGACGACGCGGCAGGGACCGCACCAGGGGGCCCAGAAGTCGACGAGCACGGGGCCGTCGGCCTCGAGCACGTCGGATTTGAAGGTGGCGTCGGTCACGTCGGTGAGCTTGCCGGTCACTGGTATCGGTCTCCCAAGAGTCGAGGTTCAGCTCTCAATACTTCAGAAAGTATAGCGACAGCGTGCGGCACCCGCCCGCCGTCCCTATGTTGCCGAGTATGACCAATGCCGAGATCGCGGAGGCGCTCGAGGAGCTGGGCGTGCTTTACGAGCTGGACGGGGCGGTCAAGTACAGGGTCATCGCCTACTCGACCGCCGCCAAGGCGATCCGCGAAAGCCCCGTCTCGGTGGCCGAGCTGGCGGCGCAGGGGCGGGCCGTCGAGATCCCCGGGGTCGGCAAGACGCTGGCCGAGAAGATCGACGCCCTACTCGCGACCGGCGAGATCCCGGCGGCGGCGAAGCTCAAGGCGAAGTTCCCACCCACCCTGGTCGAGGTGACCCTGGTCCCCGGGCTCGGGGCGAAGACCGCGAGGCGCCTCTACGACGAGCTGGGGGTGGCTTCGGTCGAGGACCTGGAGGCGGCGGCGGAGGCAGGGAGGATCCGCGAGCTGAGGGGCCTCGGCCCGAAGGTGGAGGAGAACGTGCTGGCGGCGCTGCAGCGGCTCGGCGAGCCGGGCGAGGGCTGCCCGGGTCGGCTGCTGCTCTCCGCGGTGCGGCCGATCGCCGAGCAGCTGGCGGCGGCTCTGCGCGAGCACCCTGCCGCCAACCGGGTCGAGGTCGCGGGCTCGGTGCGGCGCTGGGCGGAGACCTGCAAGGACATCGACCTGATCGCGACCGCCGAGCAGCCGGCCGCGCTCGCCGAGCACCTGGCCGGCCACGAGCTGATCGCCGCCGCGGGCACGCCCGGCCCGAACGGGCTGCGGGCGCAGAGCCACAACGGGGTCTCGGTCGATTTGAGGATCGTCCCGCCGGAGGCGTTCGGCAACCTTCTCCAGCACTTCACCGGGTCCAAGGCCCACAACGTGCAGCTTCGCGAAGAGGCCGTCGCCCGCGGCCTCTCGGTATCCGAGCACGGCATCACCGACACCGAGAGCGGCGCGGTGATCCTCTGCGCGAGCGAGGCGGAGGTCTACGAGCGACTGGGCTACGCCTACGTCGAGCCGGAGTTGCGCGAGGGACGCGGCGAGCTGAAGGCGGCGCGGGAGGGCGAGCTGCCCGAGCTGCTCGCCCTCGAGGACGTGCGCGGCGACCTGCACGCGCACACCACCCTGTCCGACGGCCGCAACACGCTCGAGGAGATGGCGGCGGCCGCCCGCACCCGCGGCTACGCCTATCTGGCGATCACCGACCACTCGGCCAGCCATGGCTTCGGCGACGACGTCAGCGCCGAGCGGCTCTGGCGGCGGATCGAGGAGATCCGCGAGTGGAACCGGGGCAAACGCGGCTTTCGCCTGCTCGCCGGCTCCGAGGTCAACATCGGCCTCGACGGGGCGCTGGACTATCCCGACGACCTGGTCGAAGCGCTCGACTGGGTTGTAGCCAGCGTCCACACCTCCTTCGCGATCTCCGAAGCGGCGATGACCGAGCGCGTGCTGGCGGCGATCGAGAACCCGAGCGTCAACTGCATCGGCCACCTCACCGGCCGCCTGATCGGACGCCGCGAGCCCTACGGGATCGACGTCGAGGCGGTGGTCGAGGCGGCGGCCCGCAGCGGGACGATGCTGGAGATCAACGGCAACCCCAATCGCCGCGACCTGAACGAGCAGCACGCACGGCTCGCCAAGCAGGCGGGCGTGACGATCGTTCTCGATACCGACGCCCACGGAGTCGAGACCCTCGACAACATGGTCTACGCGGTGGCGACGGCGCGGCGCGCTTGGCTGACTGCCGCCGACGTCGCCAACAGCCGGGGGTGGGGGGATTTCAAGAAGCTGATCAAGGCGTAAGTACGGCGGGCCCGCGCCGCGAGCTACATCTGGTGGAGTCGGTCGCTGCGCAGCCCCGGCGTGCGGACCAGCTGGATCGGACGCAGAGCCGAGTTGGGGACGACGTAGAACTTGACGCCGTCGCGCTGCTCGATCCCGAGCACGGCCGCCTCGCGAGTGCGCATCGCGAGCGCAACGAGGAGCGCATAGCCGGCGCCGATCGCCGCCACCCCCGGGTAGAGGACGCCGAGGACGCCGGCGGCGATCGCGGTGGCGCCGATCGGCCAGAGGCGGACCAGGGCGATCCGGCCGGGCGACTCCGGCGGCAGCGAGGTTGCGGTGCGGGCGCGCGCGAGCGCGTCACGGACGCCGTCAGCGGCGCGGGCCGGGCGGCCCAGCCAGAGGCCGAGGGCGAGCGAGACCAGCCACCAGACGGCTGCGACCAGGGCGGTCGTCGTGTCGCCGTCGCGACCGGCGGCGATCGCGACGATCGCGCCCAGGGCGGTGGCCTCGGCGCCGGTCAGGAACACGGTGACGCGGAGCAGTTCGGTATAGGGCATCAGTCGTCTGGCTCGGCCAGCGCCTCGAGCACCGCCAGCCAGCCGTCGGGACCGTCGACCGTCAGGTCCGACTCCTCGGCGAGCTCCGGAGGCGACTCGGGGGAGACGATCCCGACGCAGACCGCCGTCGTCAGCTCGCCCTCCTCGCACAGCTCGCGCAGCCGCCGGAAGGCGTCGAGGTCGGTGCGGTCGTCGCCGGCGTAGACCGCGGCGCCCACCCCGTCGGCGGCCAGCAGCGCTCCGATCGCGGCATCCTTGCCGCCACCGCCGACCGGGCGCAGCTCCAGCACCTTGCGGCCCCAGCGGGGCTCCAACCCCGCCCGCCCGGCGGCTGCCGCGATCTGGTGCGCGTGCGCCTCCGCCGGCCGCTGCGACTGGGCGCCGCGCCAGTGCAGAGCCTGGATCGGTCCCTTGTCCTCCAGCCGCAGGCCCGCCTCGGCCAGGGCCTCGGCATCCAGCCCGGCGACGAACTGGGCGGCGCCGGCCTCGCGACCCCGCAGCGACGGGTCGAGGCGCGGCGCCTCGTCGCCCGGCAGCAGCAGCTCCAGGCCGTGGTTGCCGGCGTAGGCGATGCCGTCGACGCCGACCAGGCGGCGCGCCTCCTCGGCCCGCCGCCCTGAGATGCATCCGACCATGCCGTAGCGCCCGCTCAGCCGCTCCAGGGCCTCGCCTGCCCGCCGCGGCACCGCCGCCTGCTCGGGCCGCTCGACGATTGGCGCCAGCGTCCCGTCGACGTCGGTGAGGATCGCCGCGCTCGGCGGCTCGGCTCGCAGCGGAGCGAGCGGCCCGAGCTCCGTCCCCTGGCCGATCTCGGATTCGGGAGGCACGGCACTAGTATCGCGCGATGCCCTCGTCGCGCACCTTGAAGCTCGCCGCGATCGGCTCCGCGGCCGGCCTCTTCAGCGGTCTCTTCGGGGTCGGTGGCGGCACCGTCATCGTGCCGCTGCTGATCTTCTGGCTCGGCTACGGAGAGCGGCTTGCGACCGGGACCAGCCTGGCGGCGATCGTGCTGATCGGCTTGCTGGGCGCGATCGCCCAGGGCGGCATCTACGGCAACGTCCACGTCGGCACCGGGCTGCTGCTCTCGATCCCGGCGGTCGGGGGCGTCGTGATTGGCACCGCGGTCCAGCAGCGGATTCCTCAGCGGGCCGTCTCCCTCCTCTTCGCGGCGCTGCTGATCGCCGTAGCGGTCGAGCTGATCGTACGATGATGAACGAGCTGCTCGCAGTTCTGATCGCGATCGCCGGCGGCCTCGCCGGCGGCCTGGTCGGGGTCGGCGGGGGGGTCCTGTTCGTCCCGGCGCTGACCGTCTTCCTCGGCCTGTCCCAGGTCGAGGGGGAGTCGACCTCGCTGCTGGTAATCGTCGTCGTCGCCGTGGTCGGGGCGGCTCGGCAGAACGCCTACGGCAACCTCAACCTGCGCGACGCGGCGCTGATCGGCGTCCTCTCGCCGCTCGGCGTCCTGGCCGGCGTCGCCGCCGCCAACGAGATCCCCCAGCGGGCGCTGGAGCTTTCCTTCGCCGGGCTGGTCCTGTTGATCGCCTACGAGCTGATCCGCCGCGCCCTCTCGCGCACGCCCGATTAGGTTTCTAGGCGGGGAAGGGACAGACATCGTCTACGCTCAGAGCGTGGACTCCTCCTCCCTCAGCTGGCACGCCGAGCTGCCGCAGCTCCGGTCTCCGGTGCTCGTCTGCGCCTTCCGCGGATGGAACGACGCCGCCGGCGCCGCCTCCACGGCGCTGGCCACGGTCGCCGACTCGTTCGACGCCGAGTCGATCGCCGACGTCGACCCCGAGGAGTACTTCGACTTCCAGGCGACCCGGCCGACGATCGTCCTCACCGAGGGCCAGTCCCGACGCATCGACTGGCCGCAGAACGACCTGATCGCCGTCCGCGTCCCCGGCGCCGAGCGCGACCTCGTCCTCTTCGACGGCACCGAGCCGAACCTGCGCTGGCGCACCTTCTCGGAGGCGATCGCGACCGCCGCCGACGCGCTCGGCGTGGAGATGGTGATCACCTTGGGAGCGCTGGTCGCCGAGGTCTCCCACAGCCTGCCGGTGCCGATCACCGGCCTCGCCTCCGACGAGCAGCTGGTCGAGGAGCTCGACCTGCAGCGCTCCAGCTATGAGGGGCCGACCGGGATCGTCGGCGTCGTCCACGACTGCTGCCGCAGCATCGGCATCACCTCGGCCTCGCTCTGGGCGGCGGTGCCCCACTACGTGTCCGCGGTCCCGAACCCGAAGGCGGCGCTGGCCCTGCTGCGGCGGCTGGAGGGCCTCACCGGGATCGCCGTCGACGCCGCCGAGCTGGAGGAGGAAACCGCCAGCTACGAGGAGCAGATCGGCCGCGCCGTGGCCGCCAATCCGGAGATCGCCGAACTGGTCGAGCGGATCGAGGCCGAGCAGGCCGAGGCGTTCGGCGACGAAGTCCCCGACGTTCCGTCAGGGGACTCGATCGCGAGCGAGTTCCAGAGGTTCCTGCGACAGCAGGGCGATTGAGAGCCGGCGACCCGCCGTCTCAGCCCTCGGCGGCGGGGCAGACGAGCCGGTAGTCGCACCAGCCGCAGACGGCCGGCGAGGGCCGCGGCTCGAAGTCCTGGCCGAGGATGCCCTCGCCGACCTGCAGCACGGTCCGCTCGACCCGCTCGGCGTCGTCGGGCCTGACCGGCGCGGCGACCTTCTCGGCGTCGAGGACGTAGTAGTAACTGCCGCTCTCCGCCTCCAGGTCCCAGGCCTGGCGTGCGGCGAGCCGGTACAGGGCCAGCTGCAGGTCGCTCTCCAGCGCCGCCTCGTCCTTGCGCTCGCCGGTCTTGTAGTCGATCAGCTCGTGGCGGCCGCCGGGCAGGCGGTCGACCCGGTCGACCCGGCCGCGCACGCGGTGCTCGCCGATCCGGACGTCGAACTTCCGCTCCAGCCAGACCGGCTCGCCGTCGGACTCGCGCTCCTGCTCCCAGTAGAGGCGCATCGCCTCGCGTGCCCGGTCGCGGAACTGGAGCTCGTCGTCGCTCGAGCCGAAGCCGGCGCGCCGCCAGCCCGCCTCGAACAGCTCCATCAGGCGCTGCGAGCCATCCTCCTCGCGGCTGCCCGCGTCCTCCTTGTGGAAGCGCTCGAGCACGTTGTGGATCAGGATGCCGAAGCGCTGGTTGATCGTCGGCTCCTGGGGGATGCCGAACACGCGCGCGAACTTGTACTTCAGCGGGCAGGTCAGGTAGAGGTCGAGGTCGGAGGCGGAGAGGCTCAGCGCGCCGTCGCCGCGGCGCGGCAGGAACTCCTCCAGCGAGGGCTCCCGGCGGGCGGCGATCAGCCTGCGGCGGGCCTCTCCCTCGCGCTCGGAGTCGAGCAGGTAGGCGTCGAGCGAGGAGGCGTCCA
>Ga0210144_1001153_pt1 | contig 11444 bp, 10 predicted proteins | sample Muzzi_PWA_D2_FD_185532 | JGI IMG/M metagenome (GOLD analysis project Ga0210144, IMG submission 185532) | Wetland microbial communities from San Francisco Bay, California, USA, that impact long-term carbon sequestration - Muzzi_PWA_D2 (SPAdes) | ecosystem: Environmental > Aquatic > Marine >...
CCCCGCTTTGGCGGTGCCCGTGGCCATGTCACTCCAAGGCCTGCCGCTCGCCGTGCAGTTGGCAGCCCCTTTGGGCCGCGACGGCTGGCTGCTGCAGCTCGGCGACCGGCTCATGGCCGCTCTCCCTTTGCAGGAGGTGTTCGCGCGATCGTGATCCCTTGAGCTCTCTGCGAGTTCCGCGACCCGACCCATTGCAAACCACCTCGAAAAGGGACAGAACCTGAACGGACTAAACTCATCAGTGGGGGAATCACTAAAGCAACGTCACCCTGAACGATCCAACCGTCAAGACAGAGGCGAGCAAGAATCTCTGTGGCTTGGTCGACAAGATGGAACACACACCCCGCACCGAGGGCGGCGGATTGGACGCGCGACTTTACGGCGACCTCGCATAAATCCTGTTTTTTTGCGACGATAAGAAACATAAACGGAAACTCCCCAGAACAGACGTTTCGGGGATTCAACTCTCGCTGGTTGCGAGGGCCCGCAATCAACTTTATCTACTTTTCGTGGCGCACGGATTAATCGGCGATAAGTTATTGAAGGCTAGAGGAGAATTCCCTATGCGCCGTGAAACCGTATAGTGGCGCGGAATTGCCATCGACTCCCTTCACCGCGACACGACATCGGAATTGCCGGCCGCCCGCTCGAAGGCGTCGAGCACCACGTCCTCAGTCAGAAGCTCGGGCAGCACGATACCGTCCGGCGCGGAAGGACCGTAGACTATGTTGAAGGGAATTCCGTAACGGCCATAGCTCGCCAAATAATCGGAAATCGCCTCGTCAGGCAGCGTCCAGTCCGCCTCCATCGCGACGACGTCGCCGTTGCGAAGCCGGGCCGCGACCTCGCCCCGGTCGATCACCAACGCCTTGTTAGCCTTGCAGGTGATGCACCAGTCAGCCGTCACGTCGACGAACACGGTCCGCCCCTCGCCTACCAGATGGTCGATCTCGGCGCGATCGAACGCGATCCAGCCGGACGGTGCGCCGGCCGAGGTCCCCGGAACTTGCGCGCTCGTGCGTTCCATCAGGACGGGCGCGGTCAACGCACCGGCGAGAAGCAGGCCGATCGCGAACGCGGTCGCCGGCCGCCAGCCGCCGTTAAACCAACGCCGGGACCACAGCGCCAGTCCGATCAGGGTCGCGAGGGCGCCGACCACTGCGGCAGCGGTCGTCGAGAGCTGACTGGCAAGAATCGACAGAAGCCATACGGCCGTGGCAATCAGGGCCAGGCTGAGGATCCACCGCAGGACGAAAATCCAGGGACCGGGCTTGGGCAGCCAGCTCACGGCGCCGGGCACGGCCGCGACCACCAGGTACGGTAGGGCGAGCCCGACCCCTAGGGCCGAGAAAATTCCGAATATCTCGCTCCCGCTGCCTGCCAGGGCGAAGCCCACGGCCGTGCCCAGGAACGGCGCCGAGCAGGGCGTGGCGAGCAGGGTCGCGAAGGCCCCTGTGGCGAAATGTCCCTTGAGACCACCGCCAACGCTTTCGTGCTGAACCCAGTCGCCCATCCTGCGGGGCAGACCGATCTCGAAGATGCCCAGTAGATTGTAGGCGAACAACATGAGCAGCAGGATCATCGCCACGAGAAAGAGCGGCTGCTGGAACTGGATGCCCCAGCCTACCGTGCCGCCCAATGCCTTGACGGCGATCAGGCCGCCCGCGAGCAACCAGATCGAGAAAAGAATGCCGGCGGCCGACGCCAGGAATCCCATACGGATCTGCCGTCGGTCGCGACCCTGGTGGCGCAGCACGGAAAACAGCTTCAGCGAGAGCACCGGCAGAACACAGGGCATCAGGTTGAGGATCAGCCCGCCAAACAGGGCGAGCCCGAGGATCGCCAGAAGCCCCGTATCCGCGGCCTCACCACTGCCGACGTAGGGACGGACCTCGACCGACCGCTCCAGGGCGCGCCCGCCGTCGACGACGGTGATCGTCGCGGAGACCACGTCGCCGTCGAGCCGCTTTGGGTCGTAAGGCCGCAAGATCGCAATCAGCCGCCGCAGTCCGTCCCGGTAGGCGATCTTGGGTGCGGCGAAGGCCACGCCGTCGTCGACTTCGACGAAGATGTCGGGGCTTTGCCAAGGCTCGCGGGCGGTTGCCTCGATCCGGAGATTCCGCCCCTCCGCCCCGCGGATCGAACCCACGGAGACCAGGCCGAGCCCGGCGGCGGCCCCATCGTCCGGCACCTGGGCCGCGTAGCGCGCGATGAGATTGGCTGTCGGGCCGGCCGGCGCGGGCGGACCGGCGGCAAGATCCAGCGCCACGTCCAAGCTGCTCGGCACGCAGATCTCGCTGCACACCAGAAGCTCGACGCGGCCCCGCAGGCTCACTGGCTCGCCCAGGTGCTTCGGCACAACATCCAGCGGAAAGACGACCTCCCGCTCGTAGCCGAAGTTGTCGAACCCGAAGAGCTTGAAGCGGTGCGGCGCGGGCCAGCGGAACGTCACCTCTTTGACATTCGCGGAGCCGGACCAGCCCATACGCGGCGGCAGCCCCGCATCCCCCGGCGAGCGCCAATAGGTCTTCCAGCCCTCGGCCAGTTGCAGCTGCAGACCGAACGGAATCGACTCGAGATTGCCGACGCCTTCAACGGCGACAATGAGGCGGCCCTTGACGGCTTCGGCTTCAGACCAAGGCCCGGCCTGAGCCAGCGCCGGCACCGCGGAAAGCACCAGGGCGACAAGGCCGGCAAGCACGCTGGCGGCGATCCGTGTCATGGTCGCAGTCCCGGAGTCGGCCGCCTAGAACGACATGAACGGGCTGCGATGCCCGTCGGCCGAGAATGCAATGACCTCGAGAGGCGCCTCTGTCGGGCCGCCCATCCCCGGAGAGCCGCTCGGCATTCCGGGAGCGGCGATGCCGAACACGTCCGGACGCGTCGCGAGCAGCTCACGGATCGCTTCGGCGGGCACGTGCCCCTCAACGGTATAGCCGCCGACGATCGCGGTATGGCAGGAGACGAGGTCCTCAGGCACCCGCGCCATGCGTTTGATGGCATCCAGGTCGTCCATATTCACAACCTTGGCTTCGAAGCCGGCGCGTTCGAGATAGGCAATCCACTGCTCGCAGCATCCGCAGGTCGGGTTCTTGTAGACCGTCAACCGCGGTGTCCCGCCAGCGGCCGCCACTGGCGTCACCAGACCCGCCAATCCAGTCCCGGAGACGACCGCCGCCAAAGTCGATTTGAGAAACGCTCGCCTCGTTTTCATGTCGAACATCCTTCCTGGCCAATACTATGTGATGGGAATGCTCCTTCCCCGAGTCTGATCCCTCCACGCGACGCAAGCCGCCGTCACCCCTGTTCCCGGACCCGACGGATCGCCTGCCGGAGAGTCGGTCCCGATTGGGCGCCGGATAAGACCTCCCGGCCGACAACGAAGGCCGGCGTGCCGGTAATACCCAGGCGTTGTGCCAAAGCTTTATTGCGGTCGATCTCGGTCTGGATTGCCGGGTCCTCCATATCCTTGCGCAGACGTGCCACGTCCAGCCCGATATCCGCGGCCACGGCCAGGACGGACTCTTCGGTCAGCCGACCCTTCGCGTCGAGCAAACGGTTATGAAGTTCTTCGTATAGATCCTGGCTCCGACGATTGGCCGCCAATGCGGCCTTGGCCGCGAAGACCGAGGACTCGCCAAGGATCGGAAATTCCTTGTAGACGAAGCGCAGTTTGCCGTCGGACTTCAGCACTTCGAAGACCGTGGGTTTGACGGCCCGGCAATAGGGGCAGTTGTAGTCGAAGAATTCGACTAGAGTGACGTCACCATCGGGATTGCCGCCGACCGGAGAGGATTCGGAGGCGAATACCTCGTTCGACATGGCCGCAATGGTGTCGCCCACGCGCGCCTGAGTCGCGGCCGCCTGCCGCCGTCTCAGCTCCTGGATGGCCTCGACGATCACCTTGGGGTTCCGGATGAGATACTCGCGGACGAACTCACCGAGTTCTTTCTTCTCTTCCGGCGTAAATGCCTCCTGGGAGCGTGCCGTGCTCCCCGAAGCGAGCCACAAAAACGCGGCCAGGGAGAACGTCCCGAGCAGCGCCAAGCCCGTCAGGACAAATATCCGAATTTTAGGTGCTTTTATCATTCTTGCCTGGCCGTATCGAAATGCGGTTTTGCCGGCGCTTCACACCGTATTTGCTACAACATTCCAGTCACTGGAAGGCAAGCCTCCCGACCCCAAAATCGTTTCACTGAGGACACGAGCGCCTCTATATCGCCATCGTCGATCGACAGCGCGGCATTTTGAACTTCCTCGCTACCCAAGCCGAACAAACCAGTTGCCGCTTCAAATAGGACCAAGCGGCCCTGTAAGAACGACACCGAACGTCTCGCGGTCGAGGAAATCAGTTTACGGGGTCCGTACTGACGAAAGAGCTCCGGTGTCGGCTGAGGCGCTTTAAGTTCCACCAGCCGAGCAAGATGCCGATGACGAAGGCGGGCGCATACCAGCGGGCCATCAAAGGTCGGACCTGAGTTGTAGCCGGATCGATCCAACGGAATGGAACGCCGGGCACGAGCGTCACCGCCTAGAAATCTTGCATCCGGTTGGGCAGATTTGTCGCAAAAATCTGGCGGCCGTGATGATCAGCATCATCAAGCCGCTGGCCATAGAAAAAAGGGCAATCCATGAGGGGTATGCACCAATTCAACGACAGAGTGAAAGTCCATCGTAGTCTCATTTCACATGGTGTGGGGGTGATAGAATATTCCGTTGGCCTCTTGAAGTTCCCGGACATAGCGAACGATGGCAGTCAACTCCTCGTCGGTCACTTGGGGCTGCGGCGGCATGTCGCCGAATGGCCAATGGTGGCGTCTGACGCCTTGCCTTGCCGCCAGATAGAATGCCCGATCTGAATGGTGCCCTGGGTTGTATATGTCATGAACAAAGGGCGGTCCGTTATCGGCACCCGCTGCGTTGGCGCCGTGACAGGATGCGCAGTTTGCATCGAAGGCGGATTTGCCGCGTGCGGCCAATGCAGAGAGCTTGGGTACGACTACATCACCTCCGCTTAACGAGTCCTTGGGCGAGATCAATCGCATTGCCGTAGCACCAGCGCCCAGCAAGAGCACGCTGATAACCAAGAAAGGAATAAGTCGATTAGATACCGTCATGATTCTGTCGGCTCCTCTATTGCCTTCGCCGGTGACGGCCGGATTTAGGGTTTTCGCTGGTCGCTCGCACCAAATCGATCCTTCAGGCTCCTTTGCTGCCGACGTTGTCTCCAGCCTGGCGCCTCACATCACCCGATCCGCACCAGCTCGTCATCTAGGAACACGTAGGGTGGCAGATAGAGGTTCTTGGGCGCCGGTCCCTTGCGAATGCGCCCGGCCGTGTCGTAGTGCGAACCGTGACAGGGGCAGAACCAGCCGGCCCATTCGCCGCGTGGATCCCCAGACTTCTGGCCCTTCGGAATGCACCCCAAGTGCGTACAGATGCCAATCACGATCAACCATTCCTTCCGCTTGGCCCGCGAGGCATCGGTGGCTGGGTCGCGCAGGTCGGCATCATCGTCCGCCTTTGCCAAGGCGATCTCCTTCCCTGTGCGATGCGCGATGAAGACCGGCCGGCCCTGCCACTTGATCGTGATTCGCTGTCCCAGCTCTATGGGCGCGAGGTCGACCTCGGTGCGCGATACAGCACGCACGTCCGCCGCCGGATTCATACTGTCTATCAAGGGCCAGACGGCGACCGCGGTTCCAACAGCGCCTAAAGTGCAAGCGGTCAGGTACAGGAAATCGCGCCGCGTCTCCGTCCCGTCCTGCGGTGCCGGTGAATTCATGTGGATCGTCGCAGGCAAGATATGTCTCTCCCAATTTTGGGCTCATCGCTTTAACTTCCTTCAGAGTCCCGCTCGTACCCACCACCCAATTGCATCAATCCTTGGTCTCGTCGGCTTGATGCTCCTTCTTATGCTCCTCACTCTGATCTTCGTCCATGTGATGCATAAGTTTCTCGATCCGGGGCGGAATATCCTTTCCGGAAAATTTCTTTTGTTCTGCCGGGCTGTGAACGAAGGCAATAATGTCGGCCAATTCGTCACCGGTAAATTCTATCTGATCGCCAAGCTCCTCGCGCTGCATGTAGATCATGGCTTCGGCGCCGCGCCACATCTTTGCCGTAAACTCAAAGGGGTTCATGAGGTGCGGCATGGTCGACGCGTCAAGCTGCGGTGCATCCTCACCGCCGACACCATTTATCGAATGGCAGACGACGCAACCTTTGCTGGCAAAGAGTTGACGTCCTCGAGCAGGATTCATCGATGGCATCATCAGGCCTGGGCTCATCATGCCCTGGTCCATCATCATGCCGCCCTGCTCCGATGGGGAGGTCGTCACTTCCGGCTGCTGACCGGCCCATGCCTGCGCGCCCAATAGCGCTCCAAAGCCAAGGAATGCGCCTGCGACTGCTTTGATGGTCTTGGAGTTTTTCATCGTATTTTTCTCCTTAGAGAGTGAGCGTGGATCGGCACCTGCCGCCAATAGGCGGGGCGGCCAATGCGGTTGATAGACGTTTCACAGTTCGGCGGAAGAGTCTTTGGTCATCAGAATGCCTTTCTCAGGCCGATTTGGAGCACGTAGTCCCGTTCGAGCTGGGGGCCATCCAGGTCCTGGACGACGGGAATGATGCCCTCGATGGATAGCCGGACACCTGCGGCCGGGCCGGAGGGAACCAGGAAATTCAGCCCAAGCCCCAGGCTCAAGAATCTCCCGGCGCGCAAATTCGGGTCGGCGGTTGGGGCCTGAAGTGGATTCAGCCGCGGGTCCGCACCGTTGATATCCTCGACCATCTCACCAGTTAGGCGAACCGACGAACTGACCCAATCGACCCAACGCCGGGCGCCCCAAACGGACGCGCTGTAGACATTGCCGAGGGTATAGTTGTGGTCATTCTCACCGAGCCGAACAATCGCGTTGAATTGGCCGCCCCAAGACCAATCATCGGATCTCCCAGAGTATGTTATCCCCGGCAAGAGGTCGAAGGTGCCGGATCCGTTCTGCATGGGATACGGGAGCAATCGGTTCGGGCCGGCCGGCGTATCGTCGCGCTCGTCGGTCGAGCCAGTGGGGAAACTAAGCCCTGCGAACAGGTTGATGGTATGGCCGCCGCTCCTGTAAACGTCATATCCGCCGATCAGGCGAAAATCGCCGAACCCTTCCGAATTGGTCGTGAAGTGGGAGCCCATGCGCGTCACGTGCTCCATCGACTTCCAGATATACGGGATCATTGCCATGACGGAAACATCGTCGGTAACGCCGTACATGACACCAGCCATCAGCATGTCCACGTCCATGTTGAGCGGTGCGACCGGGAACTGAGATAGCACCCCGGCCGTGCTGACCTCTCCGGTCCCGTCCCGGTTGCCATCCATGCGCATGTGCATGTATTGCAGCGATGGCATAATCGCCCCCTGCTTGGGACTCATACCGCCAATAACGCCTTGGGGTGGTGCCGCATCCGGGCGCATCATCGAACCCATACCCCCCATGGGCATTCCGGCCATGTTATCGGACGACATGTCCGCTGCGGCCAAGATCGGGCCCGTCGCGGGCGTCGCCGATGGATGGGCGTTCGCTTCATTTAAGGTACCGGGAGCGAACGAGAAGACCAGGACGACAACGCCGGCATGGGCCAAGCGCCGCAGCCCTCCTGTCGGCCACAGTGTTTGATCCGACTCGTGTATCTTAAGTGTCATTTCGTAAGTCATTTTTCCCTATTCCCCCTAGAGGTGTCGTCGAGAAAGATAGGCCAATCGCAGAACGAAGGCTGGAACTACGGCCATGTAGTGCACGTAGGTTTCCTAAAAGGTAGCGAGACAGTCGCGTTCTTCCTTCCGGGCCAGACAGAGGTACGCCCAGACCAGGACCGGGAACATGATCACCGTGAGGATGATCGGCCATTGCACCAGAAAGCCGCGCATGATCAGGATCAATCCGACATATTGTGGATGGCGAATGCGCGCATAGGGCCCCGTCGTTGCCAGGACTTTTCGACGCTGCGCCTCGTACAGAACGCGCCACGCGCTGGCGATCAGGATGAATCCTCCGCCTTTGAGCAGGCGGCTCAACAGATGGAATGGGCCAAAATGCGGACTCGCTTTCCAGCCGAGCAACGTCTCTGGCAAGTGGCCGGCTTCGTGACTGGACCAGTCGACGCCAGGGTAACGCATCCGGAGCCACCCAGACAAAAGATAGATGGTTGCCGGAAAGTCGTACATCTCGGGGAAAGAGCGCCACCAGAAATGCGCTAAAGGCACTCAAAAAGCGCCAGTATCGCTCGGTCCGCGGCTTGAAAAAGCTGAAGGGGAAGACGATGAACACGGCCGAGTTGACGACGACCGGCGACCACAGTCCATAAGCGGGAGTCGCTGCGCTCATGCGTCGTCTCCGCCGCCCCTCGAAGATTGCGTGCCCTCCCCCGATTTGCCGTTGTGCCCACCGTGCCCCCCATGCATGAAGAGATGCATGACCAAGCAGCCGCCAAGGAGGAGCCACGGCAGGATTTCGATCACGTGCGCCTGGTGTTCGGTCCAGAGGAAATAGCCTCCGACGGCCAGGAAGCCGAGCATCACCAGCCCGGAGCGAGAGCGCAAAAAGCCGAGCAGGGTCATCATAATTCCCTCATTGGTGCGTCACCGCCAACTGGTGTCCTTCGCCGTCGATCGAGATTTCCCCACGGATGGCCAGCGTCTCCGGGTTTACAATCCAAATTTTGGGTTCCGCGGCGCTCGACACGTAGAGATTTGCACTGTTGACGCTGACCAGATGATAGGGCTCGGGCGCAAGCGGTGCCTCGCGCATCTCCAGGCCATGGAGGGAAACCGCTACAATCTTGCCGCGCTCTCTTGCGCTCACAAATAGTTGGCGCCCGTCCTGAGACAGGTCCAGGCCGTGCAGCATCCCGCCGATTTCGAATTTTCGAAGGGTCGAACCGCTTTCCGTTGAAATCTCTTCAACGACGCCTTTCTCGGCATCAGCCACGTAGAGCCGGCGGCCATCCGGTGACAGAACCAGGTGTTCCGGACCCTCGCCCGCCAGGAAGTTCCTGAGAGCGATTCGGCGCTCGACGTCGATTTCACTGACGGTGCCGTTCCCTGCGTTGCTCACATAGATCCGCTTCGAGTCGGGACTTACCGCGGCATAATTTGGAAGCGGTCCGCTCTGCACTGTCGCTACCAATTGCATCGACGGCAGGTCTATGATGCTGATGCCACCGCCGCCGGGGTGCGTCGCGACGGCAAAGCCACCGTTCGGCGCGACGGCAATATGATGGACGGCGCCGGGCACCTCGATCCGACGAAGGATTTCGCCACTCCGGGCACGGACGACGGACACGAAGCTGACGGAATCCGTCTGGAGATTGGCCATCGGCGCTGGCTTTGCGTGGTGCGCCGCGTGCTCGTCCTCGGACATGCCTTCCGGCCTCTCGGGCACACCAGCCGCATCACGTTCCTCTTCCAGCAAGCTGCCGGCGACGAGGTATTCTCCATCCGGTGTCACTGCCAGACCGTGGACGGCCGGCAGGCCCCGGATGCGGCGCTCCGGCACACCACGCTCCGCATCCACGACAAGCACTTCGCCGGCGCTGCCGAGCGGAATGTATACGGTCTCGGCGGCCCGTGTATCCGTCGGAAGAAGCAGGCAGACCGCAAAGAAGAACCCGATTAGGACCACCTCAAGTCTCATCGTCTTCATTCCTAGGTTCTCTCCTTTGGCCAATTCGTGAAATCAATTGGAAGTGCCCGTCGCGCCGCCATAGAGATGCTCGAATGAACTCTCCAGGATCGAGTCCCGTACACGGCGTGCACTCTCGATATTTGCCGACACTTGAGTGATGAGCTCGCGTTCCCGCTGAAGCAATGGGTCCTCCTCAGGCAGGCGCGTGCGTTCCTTGGTGATGGCGTCAGCGGCGACCGCGATGCTCCGCATCCAGGGGTTGAACTCTTCGGAGAATAGGTACCGACTCGTCCGCATCGGGTGCGCCCACTTGAGCGCCTCCGCGAGCCAGGGGGTCGCCATCGCTCGGACCCAGGGGCTGACGAAGGCACGGTAGAACACTTCGTTTGTCTCCGACACGGCACGAACGCGCTCGAACGCCTCGGTCTGTTGTGGAAACTGAAGGTCCTCGACGCGGCGCTCCTCGAAGCGCACGGAATATTGCGGCTTATGGCAGTCCGGATGGCCCGTCGGGTTGTCGATCTTCATCTCGTAAAGGCCGGGTGTGAGCGCCTCGATCTCTTCCAGGCTCTCGAGGATCGCCCGGTGTTCGAGGCGCGCGACGCTGGCCGAAACGAAGATGCCAAGATGGCCCACGTGCGGATTGGTCAGGTAGACGATCCGCTGGCCCGCCGCCTTCAGGTCTTCCGTGTCCTTATAGACGGCGGGGATCCAGCCAAGCGCCTGGTGCGGGGGCGTGATATTGTCGCCGTAGGAGGCGAAGACGACGAGCGGATTGCGGATCCGCCGCAGGTCGGCCATGCATCCTTCGCAAATCCGGAATTTTCCCTGCTCCAGCTTGTTGCCGATGAACAGGTTCTCGACGATCGCAACGATTTCCTCGCGGCTCAGGAAATAGAAGCCGTTCCACCAGCGCTCGAACTCGAGGAACCGCGCGCGCTCGGTGTCGATTCTTGCGAAGAGCCCGGCATATTTATCCCAGATCGCCTTCTCTGGCTTCAAGTTCTCGAAATTCTGGGCGAGCCAGGCACCGTCGAAGCGGCCATCGCCGAGGTCGGCCGCGAGGTGCGCAAGCCAGGCGCCGCCCAGCAGGCCGCCCGCGACGCGCATGGGATTCACGCCGGACTCGCCAGCCCAATAGGAGAGTGGCGAGCCGTTCAGGACCGCCGGTCCGACCAACCCCACACAGTCGGCCGAGAGCAGGGTGACCGCCCAGCCCGCTTGGCAGTTGCCGTAAAGGATAGACGGCTTGCCGGGGTGGCGACGGGCGACCTCAGAGACGAAGCGGCGCAGCGCATGGTGGACGTCGGCCAGAGTCTGCCCTTTGGCCGGCTCCGGAAAAAAGATCACGAAATAGACCGGGTGGCCCTCGCGGAGCGCCATGCCGACCTCGGATTCACGCTTGAACCCGCCGATTCCGGGCCCGTGGCCAGCGCGGGGATCGACGACGATAACTGGTGGCTTGGCGGGATCGACACAGCCCTCCACGCAGTCCTCGCCGACCTCGGTGATGCGCAGTAGGGCGTAATTGGCCGGATGCGCGAAGCGTCGCGCATCGAGAACCGTCTCGTACTTGAAGTCGAGCAAGGGCGGTAAACCTGCTCGCTCGTGCTCCAGCATATTGTCTGCGCGCTTACGTAGCGCATCGAAGAACAGGATGCTGCGCTGCCAGACATCGAGGCCATAACTCCAGGCGTCCTGCAAGGAATCGGCAGCGCCGGGCACGGCCGGCGCAGCGGCGGCCTGCGCCGGTTCAGCGGCGGG
>Ga0210144_1001155_pt1 | contig 11437 bp, 11 predicted proteins | sample Muzzi_PWA_D2_FD_185532 | JGI IMG/M metagenome (GOLD analysis project Ga0210144, IMG submission 185532) | Wetland microbial communities from San Francisco Bay, California, USA, that impact long-term carbon sequestration - Muzzi_PWA_D2 (SPAdes) | ecosystem: Environmental > Aquatic > Marine >...
AGGGTAGGCCGGCACCAGGGTCGCTGTGTGCACTGGCGCTGTTCAGGCCATTCATCAAACTGTCGATCAGGGCCCGGGGCTGTAGCTGTTTGCCAGCCGTAATGATTGGTGTATGATCATCCACTGGTTGATCTGGCGACAATAATATCTTTTGAATACAGCCGGTTATCTATCATTGAACTCACGGGGGTCAGTGGTATGTCCGAGCCAAAAGATGGCATCTGCACAGGCAGCATTGTTCACGCAGGGCGCCGCGAGTTGCTTCGTCTTGGCCTGCTAACCACGGCCTGGCTGGCGGCCGCCCCGGTCTTTGCAAATCGACAACCTGTCCTTGAGCGCGAGCTGAGACTGTCCAATACGCATACCGGTGAGCGAGTGTCCGCGGTTTATTGGGCAAACGGTGAATATCTCGAATCCGAACTAGACACCATCAACAGCGTGTTGCGCGATCACCGCTCGGGTGATGTGCACACCATCGATACCGGTCTGCTCGACCTGCTCTTTGTATTGAATTCGCTGCTCGACAGCAGGAAGCCGTTTCAGGTGATCTCCGGTTACCGTTCACCGGCTACCAATGCTGCCTTGCGTGCCTCTAGTTCGGGTGTTGCCAGAAACAGTTATCACATCCAGGGCAAGGCAATCGACATCCGGTTGCCGGGCTGCGAGCTTGATGACTTGCACAGGGCGGCCCTGTCGCTTGCGGCCGGCGGTGTCGGTTACTACCCGGGATCGGACTTCATCCACGTGGATGTCGGCCCGGTGCGCAGCTGGTAACAACCAGCGGGTGGCGGCCGGTCCGTCCCCTGACTGACATTCAGGCGGGAATCAGGCCATCAGTCTGCAGTTCCCGGCAACGGTGAATCCCCATGCAGCAAACCGCTTCCGGTCCGGCAACCATCGAGACACTGCTCGATATCATGGCGCGGTTGCGCGATCCGGCAACGGGCTGTCCCTGGGACCTGCAGCAGGATTCCAGGAGTATCGCGCCGTATACCCTTGAAGAAGCCTGCGAGGTAGTCGAGGCCATTGAGCAGGAGGCGCCGGAACAGCTGTGCAGTGAGCTGGGTGATTTGCTGTTTCAGGTCGTGTTCCATGCGCAACTGGCAGCCGAGTCCGGGTCCTTCACATTCGCCGATGTGGTGCAGGCCATTTGCGACAAGATGATCAGGCGTCATCCGCATGTTTTTGCCGGTGAGCAGATTGCGGATGCGCAGGAGCAGACCCTGGCCTGGGAGCGCCACAAGGCACGGGAGCGTGACGGGCGCGCCAGCCTGCTGGATGATGTACCGCTGGCGTTTACTGCACTGACCCGTGCCAGCAAACTGCAACGGCGTGCGGCACAGGCCGGTTTTGACTGGCCGGGCATCAGCGGTACGCTCGACAAGCTCGGGGAGGAAATCCGGGAACTGGAGGCTGCTGTCACCGCGCACGCCGGGCCGGATGCAGTCATGGAAGAAGCGGGAGACCTGCTGTTTGCGGCAGTGAACGTGTTGCGCCACGCCGGCATCGATCCGGAGAGCGCGTTACGGCGGGGCAATCGCAAGTTCGAGCGCCGCTTCCGTGCGCTTGAGCAGAAGTGTGGTGCGGACGGGGTCGAACTGCGGGCGGCTGATATCGACACCCTTGAGCGCTACTGGCAGCAGGTCAAGCAGGAAGAGCGTGTCCGAGATGCATAGCCTGCCATGTGGTGTGTGCTGCGGTTTGGCCGTGACTCGCTAGTTCTTCACCCGGTTGCGGCGGTACTGGGAATAGGCATCGCGCATAAAGAGGTAGGGATCGAGTGCATCCCGCTTGATGCTCTCGTAGGTGTCCTTGTCCAGTGACAGTCCGTTGATTTTGTCGAGGGTATATGCACCAATGTAGTCATAGTTGTCTTCACCCTTGCCGCGACCCCAGAAGTGATAGGAAAGACCCATACTGGCATCGCCGATTGAGCCGATGCCGTCGCGCAGGTTGGAAGGCCCGAGCAGTGGCAGGACCAGATACGGGCCGGGGCCGATGCCGTAATGACCAAACGTCTGGCCGGTGTCCTCGTCCACTTCTTTCAGCTTGAAGTTTTCCCTGGCAGGGTCAAACAGGCCGGCCAGGCCCAGCGTGGTGTTGGTGAAGAAGCGCGCCAGTTCATTGCCCGCGCCGGCAAACTTGCCCTGCAGACTGGCATTGACGATCCGTATCGGTGCCCTCAGGTTGTCGAAAAAGTTATCGACCGACTGGCGGATCGGTTCGGGTACATGCCGATAGACCCGGGCAACCGGTTTTGCGAGGTAGAAGTAAACCTTGTCGTTGAACCAGAACATGCCCCGGTTGACAGGCTCCAGGGGGTCACTGACCTCGATGAATTCAGCCTCGTCGAAAAGCGGGAAGTCTTCCGGTCCGGCCTCGGGTTGTTCCATGTCAGCAGGCGTGACAGTCTGCTCTTCGGGCACACCAGTCTGATCTCCAGTTGCAATGTCCGCGTACAGATTGACAGCCGGGAACGTCAGGGCGATGAGCAGGCAGATGGGAAATTTCATGAAGTACCTCGAACCGGCGCTACATCATGTGGAATTGGTCGGGCAGAGAGGATTTGAACCTCCGACCCCTTCGTCCCGAACGAAGTGCGCTACCAGACTGCGCTACTGCCCGATTGTTAATAAGATCGGTTGACCGAGAATTCCGCGAGGTTGTAAAGGGCATCCTTGTAAGCCGAGTCCGGTACCGGTTCCAGTGCATCTATTGCCCGGTCGGCCTCCCGTTGCGCGGCCTGCGCAGTGTAGGGGATGGCCCCGGTCGATTCAATTATGGCACAGACTGCCTGCATGTTGTCATGCCCGCCGTTCTCTATGGCCTTGCGCAGCAACCTGGCCTGGCCCGGCGTGCCCTTGTGGATGGCATGGATCAGCGGCAGTGTTGGTTTGCCTTCCGCCAGGTCGTCGCCGACATTCTTCCCGGTGTCTTCCGGTGAGGCGCTGTAGTCCAGCACATCGTCGATCAGCTGGAAGGCGGTACCCAGGTGCAGCCCGTAGCTGGCCAGTGCGGTTTCGATCCGCTCCGGCTGATCACCCAGTACTGCGCCGATCTGGGCGGCAGCCTCGAACAGGCGCGCAGTCTTGCGGCTGATGACGTCCATGTAGCGGATTTCCGTGGTCTCGGCATCGTGGCAGTTGAGCAATTGCAGGACCTCGCCCTCGGCAATGGTATTGGTGGTATGCGACATGATCTCCATGATGCGCATGTTGTTGGCGTCAACCATCATTTCAAAGGCGCGCGAGTACAGAAAGTCGCCGACCAGCACACTGGCCTCGTTGCCCCACATGGCATTGGCGGTCATGCTGCCGCGGCGCAGCTGGGAAGCATCGACTACATCGTCGTGCAATAATGTTGCCGTGTGAATGTATTCGATCACTGCTGCGAGGTTGATGTGCTGCTTGCCCTGGTAGTGGCAGGCATTTGCCGAAAGCAGTACCAGCATGGGCCGCAGGCGCTTGCCGCCACTGTTGATAATGTAGTGAGACAGCTGGTTGATCAGCGCGACATCGCTGTGCAGGCTGTGGCGGATCAGTTCGTCGACCTGCTGCAGATCGTCGGCAAGCAAGCGCCTCAGGGTGGCGATGTCGTTCGCAGCGTTTTGTTTGTTAACAAGTTTTAGCATCTTCCCGGGTCCCGGAATGGGCCAGCCAGGCGCATCCACCGGCGCTTGACGGACGGCAAGTCTAGCGTTGTTGGGCATTCAGTACCAGATGCTAGTTGATTGACCTGGGCTGGTCCAATCATTAGAATGAGCGGCCTTTTTCGACAATGCAGTATCGATTGCGGAGTTACTGGATATGTATGCGGTTATCAGGACAGGTGGTAAACAGTATCGCGTGACGCAGGGAGACACCCTGCGTGTGGAGACGCTGGATGCCGATGCCGGGGACTCGGTTGAATTCGACCAGGTACTCATGGTTGGCGAGGGTGCCAGCGTGAAGATCGGTGCGCCGCTGGTTGACGGAGGCAAGGTCACTGCGACCGTCAAGTCGCACGGCCGTGCCAAAAAGGTCGAGATCATCAAGTTCCGCCGTCGCAAGCATCATATGAAGCGCATGGGACACCGCCAGAACTTCACGGAAGTGGAAATCACCGGCATTAGCAGCTGAGCACACGCACGAGGAAACACACATGGCTCACAAGAAAGCAGGCGGCAGTACCCGAAACGGCCGCGATTCGGAATCCAAACGACTGGGCGTGAAGCGCTTCGGCGGCCAGAGCGTGCTGGCCGGCAATATACTGGTACGCCAGCGCGGTACCCGGTTCCATGCCGGCAAGAATGTCGGCATCGGGCGCGATCACACGCTGTTTGCCAAGAGTGACGGGGTAGTTCGCTTCGTGCAGCGCGGCGCCGAAAAGCGCAAGTTCGTCGAAGTCGACGCCGGCTGACAGGACAGGTCATCCAGACCCGCAAGCCCCGCCACCGTGCGGGGCTTTTTGCTGATAATCCCCGGCGCAATGCCGCCAGGGATCGCTACAGACCGGTTCCATCAAGATGAAGTTCATAGACGAGGCAATCATTGAAGTTCGCGCCGGCGATGGCGGCAATGGTTGCGTCAGCTTCCGGCGGGAGAAATACATTCCCATGGGCGGACCGGATGGCGGCGACGGCGGTGACGGTGGCAGCGTTTACCTGCGGGCCGACAGCAGTATCAACACACTGGTCGATTTCAGGCACAGCCGCAGGTTCATGGCCGGACGTGGCGAAAACGGACGCGGACGCAACTGCACCGGGAAGTCGGGGGATGACCTGGTCATCAGGGTGCCGGTCGGTACCGTGGTCCACGAAACAGATACCGGCGAGGTGATGGGTGACCTGACCGCGCACGGACAGCGCTTGCGGGTGGCACAGGGGGGCTTTCATGGCATCGGCAATGCACGCTTCAAGAGTTCCACCAATCGTGCACCGCGCCAGTCCACGCCGGGTACGACCGGGGAACACCGTACCCTGCAGCTGGAACTGAAACTGCTGGCCGATGTCGGTCTGCTGGGAATGCCGAATGCCGGCAAATCGACGCTTATCAGCGCGGTCTCCTCGGCGCGTCCGCGTATTGCCGATTACCCTTTCACTACACTGCATCCCGGTCTGGGTGTTGTGGAATTGCCCGGTCAGCGCAGTTTTGTCATGGCCGACGTGCCGGGCCTGATCAAGGGTGCCGCCGGGGGAGCCGGGCTGGGCATCCGGTTTCTGCGCCACCTGTTGCGCACGCGCCTGCTCCTGCATCTCGTCGATATCGGGCCGAATGGCAACCCGGTCGAGGATGTGGCAACCATCACAGCGGAATTGCAGGCCTTCGGCGCAGGCCTCGCCACACGCGAGCGCTGGCTGGTCCTGAACAAGATCGATCTCGTTCCGCCAGACCGGCGCGCGGCACACTGCCGCGAGATACTGGATGCACTGCACTGGGAGGGGCCGGTTTTCGAGGTGTCAGCCTCGGAACGCACCGGTACCGGCGCGCTGGTCGAAGCCGTGATGCGCTATATCGAAAGTTTGCCGGCAGATACAGATGCAGACGGGCCGGACAGTTTGCCGGGTGAATGACGTGGCAGACTTGCGCCTGTTGTGCATTCGTCACATTATCGCGGTTTCTTGCATCAAACACGGGATCGGCGTCACCAGGCCATGACAGTGAAATTACAGCCCGGTGCTTGCCGACGCTGGGTTATCAAGATCGGCAGTTCCCTGCTGACCAACAACGGGCAGGGTCTGGCGCTGGATGCCATCAGCGCATGGGTGGCGCAGATTGCCGCGCTGCGCGAGTCGGGTCGTGAGGTGGTGCTGGTTTCGTCCGGTGCGGTGGCCGAAGGCATGTCGCGGCTTGGCTGGAAGCAACGCCCGCACGCCCTGCACGATTTGCAGGCTGCTGCGGCAGTCGGACAGATGGGGCTGATCCAGGCCTATGAGTCACGCTTCCAGACATTCGGGCTGCACACGGCGCAGGTGTTGCTGACTCACGAGGATCTGGCGGATCGTCAGCGCTACCTCAATGCGCGCAGCACCCTGCGCACCCTGCTGCAACTGGGTGTGATCCCGGTCGTCAATGAAAATGATACTGTGGCCACGGATGAAATCCGCTTTGGGGATAACGATACCCTGTCGGCACTGGTTGCCAACCTGGTCGAGGCCGACCTGCTGGTGTTCCTGACCGACCAGGGCGGCATGTACGAAGCCGATCCCCGCAAACGCCTGGATGCACAACTGGTTGTCGAGGCGGCCGCAACCGATCCGGCGCTGGATGACATGGCCGAAGCCTCCGGCGGTGTGCTGGGCCGGGGTGGCATGCTCACCAAGATACGGGCGGCACGCCGTGCGGCACGTTCCGGGGCCATGACCCTGATCGCAGCGGGGCGCGAGGAAAATATCCTGGGGCGGATCGCAGATGGTGAGTCAGTCGGAACCCGGCTCTACCCGTCACGCAAGCCGCTGGCGGCACGCAAGCAATGGCTGGCCGGACAATTGCAGCTGCGCGGCCGGTTGTTGCTGGATGACGGGGCGGCGCAGGTTCTGCAGAGCGCCGGCAAGAGTCTGCTGCCGGTCGGTGTGGTGCGTGTGGAAGGCGCCTTCGAGCGCGGCGATCTCGTGGCCTGCATCGCAGGTCACGGCGCGGAGGTCGCGCGCGGCCTGGTGAATTACAGTTCCAGCGAGACCATGCGCATCATCGGTCAGCCCAGCAGCCGCATCGAATCCATTCTTGGCTATGTCGACGAACCGGAGCTGATACACCGCGACAACCTCGTGCTTAACGACCAGCCATGAAAAAGCCGGTCAGGGACCGGCTTTGTGGTGTTGTGCGGCCGCAGTCTACAGGGCGCGGATGTGCCGGTTGAGGCGACTCTTGTGTCGCGCTGCCTTGTTTGCGTGGATCAATCCCTTGCCGGCGGCACAGTCGAGCAACGGGACGGCGGCTGTATAGGCCTTGACGGCCGCATCGCGATCACCGGCCTTGATGGCGTTGATGACTTTTTTAACGGCGGTACGCATGTTGGAACGCTGGCTGGCGTTCAACTGGCGGTTGTTCTCTGCCTGGCGTGCGCGTTTGATGGCCTGTGCTGAATTTGCCAAGGGTCTGCTCCTGCATCGGGTCGATCGAAAAGACGCCGTACTATGCGGATATTGCTGCATCTTGTCAACGACAGGGGGCTGGCACGCGCGCGTCCCTGTGGTCGCCGGCATGGCCCCGACACGCTGGGCCGGGGTTGCCGTAATCCCGCGCGCTTTCTGCTATCGGGCTATTAAGTTGTTGTTTTTCCAGTATACTTTACACCCTCCAGGGGTAGCCCGTCACCCGCCGGTCCGCGTGTAATGAGTCGCAAGTTACTGAAAAGCACAGCAATTGTTGGCAGCATGACGCTGCTGTCACGAGTACTCGGGTTGCTGCGCGACATGGTACTGGCCCGGCTGTTCGGCGCGGATGCCGGCATGGACGCCTTCTTCGTGGCCTTCAAGATTCCGAATTTCATGCGCCGGTTGTTCGCTGAGGGTGCGTTTTCACAGGCCTTTGTGCCGGTCATCGCCGAGTATCGCGAACAGCAATCGCATCGCTCTGTGCAGCAACTGGTGAACCGGGTGGCAGGGACCCTGCTGGGCGTGCTGTCAACCATAACGGTCCTCGGTGTACTGGCCAGTCCGGTCATGGTGACGGTATTCGCGCCAGGTTTCCTGCACCAGGACGCGCAGCAGTTCACGCTGGCCTCCGACCTGTTGCGCTGGACCTTCCCCTACCTGCTACTGGTGTCGCTGGTGGCATTTGCCGCGGGCATTCTCAATACCTACGGCCGCTTTGCCGCCGCGTCCTTTGTCCCGGTATGGCTGAACGTGGCACTGATCGTCGCCGCCGTGGCCGTGGCGCCGCACCTTGAACAACCCGAGTTTGCACTGGCCGGCGGGGTGTTCGTGGCCGGCCTGATGCAACTGCTGTTCCTGCTGCCGTCGCTGCGGCGGCTGGATCTGTTGCCGCGCCCGCGCTGGGGTGGCCGTGACGAGGGTGTGCGCAGGATCATGCGCCTGATGCTGCCGGGAATCATTGGTTCCTCCGTCGCGCAGATCAACCTGCTGTTCGATACGCTGATTGCCTCATTCCTGGTCGCCGGCAGTGTCAGCTGGTTGTACTACTCGGATCGACTGGTCGAATTTCCGCTGGGTGTATTCGCCATTGCACTGTCCACGGTGATCCTGCCCAGCCTGTCACGCAGCCATGCCAACCATTCCGCGGACGAGTTCTCCGGCACGCTGGACTGGGGTCTGCGCGTGATTCTCATTATCGGGGTTCCGGCCACACTGGGGCTGTTCCTGCTCGCACAACCCATGCTCGCGACGCTGTTCCAGTACGGCGACTTCATGGCCGAAGACGTACACATGGCGGGCCTGAGCCTGATGGCCTATGCCCTCGGGCTGCCCGGGTTCATGCTGGTCAAGGTGCTGGCACCGGCGTTCTACGCCCGCAAGGACCCGCGCACGCCGGTACGTATCGCGGTGATCGCCTTGCTGGTGAATATCGTGTTCAACCTGCTGTTCGTGGTGCCCATGGTGCTGAATGACATTCCCGGGCCACACGCCGGGCTGGCACTGGCGACCTCGGTGGCGGCCTGGGTGAACGCGGCCCTGCTGTACCGGATGCTCAGGCGGCGTGCGATTTTCCAGCCGCGCGCCGGCTGGTTGCGCCTGGGGCTGCAGCTGGCCCTGGCCGGTGCCCTGATGTCAGGCAGCCTGCTCTGTGCCGTTCCCGGCATCGAGAGCTGGCTGGAGTGGCCGGCCGGCCGGCGCGTGCAATGGTTGTCTGCGGCGGTACTGGGGGGTGCCTGCATCTACCTGCTGGCCCTGCAACTGTCCGGTGTGCCGCTGTTGCAGATGTGGCGGCAGATGCGGCGCCGCGAGGAGAACTGATACGTCATGCAGTTGATCCGCGGTCTGTACAATCTGCCGGCGTCCGCTGCGGGTTGCGTGGCGACGATAGGCAATTTCGATGGCGTTCACCGTGGCCACCAGGCCGTGCTCGGACAATGCCTGCAGGCGGGCAGGGCGCGGGCATTGCCGGTAACGCTGGTTACCTTCGAACCGCAGCCCAGGGAATATTTTGCACCGCAGTCAGCACCACCCCGGCTGACGCGATTGCGCGAGAAGTTGCAGGCGTTGCGGGATTGCGGCATGTCGCGGGTGTTGTGTCTGCGTTTCGACAGACGTTTCGCGGACCAGGATCCGCAGGACTTCATTCGCACCATCCTGGTCGACGGCCTGGGCGTCCGTCATCTGGTGATCGGGGATGATTTCCGTTTTGGCCGGGAGCGCGCCGGCAACTTCAGCCTGCTGCAGCAGGCCGGTGAGCGCTTCGGCTTCAGCATCGAGCGGATGCGCACCTTCAATGTAGACGGTGAGCGGGTCAGCAGCACGCGCGTGCGCAAGGCACTGGCCAGCGGCGATCTGCAGCTCGTGCACCGGCTGCTGGGCCGGCCGTATGCCCTGTGCGGCCGGGTGGCGCATGGTGACAAGCGCGGGCGCACCCTGGGTTTTCCGACCGCCAATATTGCCCTGCATCGGGCGGCCTCGCCGGTTACCGGCGTATTCGCCGTGCATGTCGGCGGGCTGGCAACGAAGCCGGTTGCAGGGGTCGCCAACATCGGTCACCGCCCCACGGTGCAGGGCACGCGCACACAGCTGGAAGTGCACCTGTTCGATTTCAACCGCGATATCTATGGCGCTCATGTACAGGTCAATCTGCTGCAGAAATTGCGCGAGGAACGGCACTTTGAGTCTATCGAGGCACTGCGCACCCAGATCATGTGTGACACGCAACAGGCGCGGGCGCTGTTCGATGCCGGTATGGCGGAGACCGGCCATTCTATGCAGCTCAATGCCCCCATAATCAAAGACTAGTGGGATTCACGGGCTTATTGGGTTATAAATTCACGCTTTCCGCGGCAGTGCGCATGGCAAATCGATGACGGAATACAAGGACACTCTCAACCTGCCCAGTACCGACTTCCCGATGCGGGGCAACCTGCCCCGGCGCGAGCCTGACATGCTCGCGCGCTGGGAGGCCATGGACCTGTACGGCAAACTGCGTGCCGCGGGCAAGGGGCGGCCGCGGTTCATCCTGCACGACGGTCCGCCGTATGCCAACGGTGACATTCATATCGGGCACGCCGTCAACAAGGTGCTCAAGGACATCATCGTCAAGAGCAGGACCCTCGCAGGATTCGACGCGCCGTACGTGCCGGGATGGGATTGTCACGGCCTGCCGATCGAACTGAATGTCGAGAAAAAGGCCGGCAAGGCCGGGGTCAGGATCGATGCGGCCGCGTTTCGCAAGGCCTGCCGCGACTATGCCGCCAGACAGGTCGATGGCCAGCGCCGCGATTTCACCCGCCTCGGCGTACTGGGAGAGTGGAACAATCCCTATCTCACCATGGATTACCTGTTCGAGGCAGATATCATCCGCGCGCTCGCAGGTATCATCGATAACGGTCACCTGCACAAGGGTTTCAAGCCGGTGCACTGGTGTACCGATTGCCGCTCGGCGCTGGCCGAGGCGGAAGTCGAATACGAGGACAAGACTTCCCCGGCCATCGACGTACGGTTCCACGTATTGAACGAGGACGGTCTGCTGTCCTGTTGCCACCATGTCGAGGGCGCGGCCGGCCACGGCCCGCTGTCGGTGGTGATCTGGACCACTACGCCGTGGACCCTGCCGGCAAATCTCGCGGTGGCGCTGAACCCGCAGCTGGATTACGCAGTCGTGCAATGCGACGTCGGCCACGGCCAGGAACGCCTGCTGCTGGCCGATGCCCTGCTCAAGGACACGCTGCTGCGCTATGGCACGGAACATTACCAGGTCATTGCCTACTGCAAGGGCAGCGACCTTGAAGGACAGCAGCTCGCGCATCCTTTTTATGCGCGCGAGGTGCCGGTCATACTCGGCGACCATGTCACGACCGAGGCCGGAACCGGTGCCGTACACACTGCACCCGGTCACGGCCAGGATGACTACGTGGTCGGCAGTCGCTACCGGCTCGATGTCTATAATCCGGTGGGAGCCGACGGTTGTTTCCTGCCGGATACCGGGCTGTTCGCCGGTGAGCATGCGTTCGCCGCCAACAGCCATGTCATCGAGGTGCTTAAGGCGAAGGGTGCGCTGGTGCACGAGGAAATGCTGCGCCACAGCTACCCGCACTGCTGGCGTCACAAGACGCCGATTATCTTCCGCGCCACGCCGCAGTGGTTCATCAGCATGGACCAGAACGGGTTGCGCGAGGCGGCGCTGGCCGCCATCGAGGGTGTGCAGTGGCTGCCGGACTGGGGCAAGGCGCGCATCCGGGGCATGGTGGAGAACCGGCCGGACTGGTGCATATCGCGTCAGCGCACCTGGGGCGTTCCGATCCCGTTGTTCGTGCATCGCCAGACCGGTGCACTGCACCCGGATACCGCACGCCT
>Ga0210144_1001159_pt1 | contig 11431 bp, 8 predicted proteins | sample Muzzi_PWA_D2_FD_185532 | JGI IMG/M metagenome (GOLD analysis project Ga0210144, IMG submission 185532) | Wetland microbial communities from San Francisco Bay, California, USA, that impact long-term carbon sequestration - Muzzi_PWA_D2 (SPAdes) | ecosystem: Environmental > Aquatic > Marine >...
GCCCGGTATATGTTCTCGCCCTCCGATTCGTCGGGGAAACGCTTTCATCGGGGCGTGGCGCAGTCCGGTAGCGCGCCTGAATGGGGTTCAGGAGGTCCCGGGTTCGAATCCCGGCGCCCCGATTGCTTTATCTGCAGTAACTACAAGTAGTTAGCAGAAACGCGCTGATTCCGCCATTTTGGCACTCCCTGGAAAACTCCCTGAACATTTTCGGATCGCGTGCCTGAACTCGTTTGGTCTACTCGGCTGATACGGGTTTTCAGGCTATACCAAACGAGGTCTGTATCGGGGTTGTACGTGTGCATGCTGCTCGACGGAGCAGGCTCGGCGACCAGGTCACCATCCTAATCGCCGTGTGAGCTGCCTTCATAGCGTTCTGTGTGGACCAGCCATAGGATGCCCGTGGATTCCCAAACATCAGCTATATCAAGGGACCAAGTTACTGGACTCCGATGACTGAGGACGTCGTGCTCCGTAAGCGAGAGGCAGTTCCGGACCCTCGCGCATCTATCTGGAGAAGATTCACCTTACTTACGCTCTTGGGGGCTGCCGGAGGAGCCCTCTTCGTACCGTTCATCGCGGCAGGCTCCGCTGATACGCCGGACCTTCCGGTGCTCCTAGCCAGCTTCGCGATCGGGTCCGCGTTTGTGACAGGTCTCGCTGCTCTATTCGGTCTGAGGTGGGCGGATCAGGTCGCGTGTCCGATGCCATGGTTACGTGCGTGGGAAGCGGGCGAGCGGCCGGAAATCGACTGGCGCACCGGCTTCCAGCCAGCGATCTTCGGCGCAGGACTCGGCATCCTCGCCGCCTGCGTGGCGACCCTCATAGGTGTTCCTGAGAACCCAGGCTCTCTTTTGGTTCGCCTCGCAACGGTTCCATTCGCTGCCATCGTACCTGAGGTGCTCGTACACCTATTCGTAATGAGCGGTCTTGTGCTTGTCTTGAAGCGCGCGGGGCCGGCGATCTTGCTTTCGGCCTTAGTCTTCGTCTTCATCTTCCACGGCAACCCGCCAGGAGATGACGTCGTTGTACCTGTATTCATCGCCGGGCTCAACTTCTCTCTCGGCCTGCTCACCGGCTGGCTCTATTGGGCTCGAGGCTTCGGTGCCGCAGTGCTGGCGCATGGGGCGGCGCACTTTCTGGTCTTGGCTATCAACTGACCCTTGACGTCCGATGGCGTTCGAATCCCGGCGTATCGGAATGCTGACCCCTTCCATCCTTGTTGCCTTGTTGGCGGCCTGTGGAGGCGATTCACAGCCACGATCCAGTCCCGATTGGTTTACCTGCAGTATCTACAAGGAGTTAGCGGAATCCCGCTGACTCCGCCATTTCGGCACTCCCTGGAAATCTCCCTGAACTTTTTCGGTTCACGCGCCTAATTCGTTTCGTTTAGTTGGCTAACACGGGTTCCTAGACCATTTCAAACGAGTACCAGGATCGACGCGCCCCGGTAGTAGAACCGCGCGAGAAGCTGCGAGACAGGTCCTTCTCAGCGCGTCGCCGGTGTCGGCCCGGTGATGGCAGCGGGGTCGGGCGGGCTCGAGGTTCTCTAACTCCTCTTCCGGGGGACTCTGGAAATGCCGATCAACCTCATCATTGGAATAAGCGACCCATCAAAATCAACGGCTAAACAGCCGTCTGCATCCATGTAGCGACCTACGGTAGGTTGTCCCGGGAGTTCCAGTGCTTCCCCGTACGTGCTCAGCACGTCGGAGGCATCTTGAGCTAGCTGTGGTAGTTCAGTCGATCGAGTCGAATCTCGGATCGCACGCACGTCTCCGGCCAACCCAGAGAGGGTCGCGGCAACATCGAGAAACGGTCCCCTCTCCTCGAGTTCGGGCACTAGCGACCTCCACACAGTCGTTCGCTCTTCGAGAAGTTCCGATACGTCAAATAGGACGGCCACGTCTCGAATTGGCTCCTTGGTAGCTTCGTCAATCGATTCGGTCTTGCTGATCCTTCCAATCGGCGGTCCGTGGTGAAGACTGAAGTTTCGCAGCCGGCAAGCGAAGCGATAGGCAAACGAGCGGTCGTATACGGACGAACAAGTCGCCTTGAAGGCAACAGCTTCGTTGGAGGACTTCCCGTATCGCCGCTTGATCCGTTTCTCTTCGTAGTCGAGGTAGAGACGCATCGAAGCAAGGTAGCTGGCGAGACGCCTATTCACGTCATGCGCGGCCTTCTCCTCGCCGAGATGGTCGCTTATTGGTTTGGCCGGAAGAACGACCTCAGCCAGTGCGGTCCGAGTTGAGTCCGTAATCTTGTGTAACTTTGTTTCCGCGGAGGGGGCAGCGGCTTGAAGTAGAGAGGCCACCGCCCTTCGCTTGGTTGATGAAATCCATCCAGGGAAATCACAGCCGAGCGGGAGGGACGATGGCCGAGATCAAGCTTAACATCGAGTCGGATCAGATCCAAAGGCTGCTGGGGAGCGACCGGGCGCTGGCGGAGCTGCTGGAGCAGGTGCTGAACCAGGTGTTGGAGGCGGAACTGACCGAGCATCTGGGAGCCGAACCCCACGAGCGGACGCCGGATCGCAGAGGGCGGCGCAACGGCCATTACGTGCGGCAGCTCACGACGCGAGTGGGGACGCTGGAGCTGGAGGTGCCGCGGGATCGGGCCGGCCGATTCCAGACGGAGCTGTTCGAGCGCTACCAGCGGAGCGAGCAGGCACTGGTGCTGACGCTGATGCAGATGGTGGTCAACGGAGTCTCGACGCGGAAGGTGAAGCGGATCACGCGGCAGCTGTGCGGGCGGGAGTTCTCGCGCTCGACGGTGAGCGAGCTGGCGAAGGGGCTCGACGAGCAGGTGGAGACCTGGAACGAGCGGCCGCTGGATGGGAGCTATCCCTTCGTGCTGGTCGACGCGATGCAGATCAAGGTGCGGCGGCAGGCGGCGGTGCGGTCCACGAGCGTGCTGATCGCGCTGGGGATCAACGCGGAAGGCTTCCGGGAGATCCTGGGGATCCGGGTGGCCGACAGCGAGAGCGAGGCCGGATGGCTGGAAACCTTCCGGTGGCTGAAGCGCCGAGGACTGGATGGGGTGGACGTCGTGGTAAGCGATGCCCACGCGGGTCTGGTCTCGGCTCTCGAACGCTGCTTTCAGGGCGCGATCTGGCAACGCTGCCAGGTCCACTTCCGGCGCAACGTGGTGGATCGGGCCCCGAAGAACTGTCAGGACGAGCTGCACGGTGGCCTGAACCGGATCCTCAAGGCGGAGGATGCGCCGACCGCCCGCCGGGCTTTCAAGGCCCTGTGCGAAGAGCTCGAGGGGCGGGCCGACCGGGCCCTCGAGATTCTGGAGGCAGGACTCGAGGACGCGATCGCTGTGCTCGCGCTGCCGGACAAGTACCGGAAGCGACTGCGCTCGACGAACATGCTCGAGCGACTGATCGAGGAAGCCAGGCGACGGGAGCGTGTGATTCGGATCTTCCCCGACGAGCGCTCTCCGTGGCGGCTGCTGAGTGCGCTCCTGGCCGAGCAGCATGAGCTCTGGATCACGGGGCGTCGCTGGCTCGCGATGGACGACTACTGGACGTGGAAAAAGAAGCGGGAGAGCGAAGACCTGGAGCGCGCCGCCTGACGCGGCGCGCCCTCAACCGACGAAGGGCGAGTTACACAACTTTCCGGACTTGATCCCGGATCACGATCTCTCGAAGCGTAGAGTCGCCCGGCACGGGCGGATGCGCGAGAGTCGCGACGAGGCGCTCGTCCAGGTAAACGGGATCGAGCAGATAGGGCGGGCTGAGCGACACCTCCGCGAGTGGGGCGCCCGAGCTGTCGAAGCGCACGAGGGCTCCTTTGCCCAGGTCCACCACCCCCGCCGAACCGTCCGGGCCGACCGCCAGGGAGAAGGGAAACCGCAACTCACCCGGTCCAGCGCCTTCCGAACCGAAGGTACGAACGTGGGCGCCGCCGCTGGTGAACACCCGGACCTCGCGATTCCCCTGGTCGAGAACGTAGAGCCGCCCCCGGGAGTCCGTGCTCAGAGCGCCACGGTCGACGCGGAAGAACGCCGCGGGTCCTTCGTCGGTGCCACCGAGCGTCCACAGGGGTTCGAGGGTCCAGGAAAGCTCGACGTCGGATCCCGCGTACTCCGCGATGGCGACACCGGCGGAGTCCCGAGCCTGGGTCTCCGTCGCCTGGCTGGCGGAGGGTCGAACCCCGGCCACCGACATCGTCAGGCCCAGTGCTGCGATGACGAGTCCACGCCTTGCATCCCTGTTCCTCGTCGTCCAGCGCATGACGTGCCTCCTTCCGCCGAGCCGTCCTCAGGGCGCCGGATTGTACGGTTCGCATGAAGATAGCCGCGGAGGCCCGTCCCGATCGTCCGGTTCACGACAGCATCCGTCCCATCCACCCCACGCAGGCTGGATTGGGCGATGGCTCGTCGTAGGATGTGCTACCCGTGACAAAGGAAGAAGCCATGAAGGACGTCCACGAAGTGTCGATGCTCTGGCTGGCCGTCTGCCTGATCGCCGGCTGCGGATCCGATCCGAACGCTCCCGAGACTTCGGCGGGGGATGTCGACGTCTACTTCGGCCTCTCCATCGACGGCCATCCATATCCGAGCGCCTTCACGGAGACCGATACGGTCCTGTATCATACGTTCGTGCTCGATGCCTCGGGGACCGTTCGGTCGTGGTGTGGAGTGAGCCGCGGCGGGGCGCGCTCCGTCGAGTGCCCCTATTCCGGAACATGGGAAGAGGTTTCCGACATGGCCTTGCGCCTGATCGGAAGTATGTGGGGCACCCCGAGGGATGTCGCGGTCCACGCCGATACGCTGCGCTGGCTGGGGGACGGCGGTCCGGAAGTGCATGTCCGCTGCCTGTTCAGCGAGGTCGGGAGGATTCCCTGCGAAACGGAGCCGCCGGGTGACACTATGACCGGACGGATCATGGCCACGGACCGCCGGGCGGTCCCCTGACCTGAGGAAAGACCGATGATGAACCGGATCGACCGCCTGGAACGCAGCGTCCGCCGTTTGCGCACGTATGCGGGTGTGATCACGGTGGCCATGGTCGCGCTGGTGACCTCGGCCCTCGTCCCACCGACCGCCGAGGTGCTGCGCGCACGAGGGCTGGTGATCGTCGACGAGGCTGGCCGTGAGCGCATCCTGATTGGCGCGCCGATCCCGGCGGCGGAGAACCGTGTGCGCACGGACATGGAACGGGTCGAGCGGATCTGGGGCACGCGCTTTCCACGCGCGTATGTGGAGGAGTACTACCCGAAGTACCGTCACTCCGTGCACGGTATGGTGGTACTCGACGAGAACGGCTTCGACCGCGTCGTCATCGGTGACTCGGTGCCGGACCCGAACATTGGCCGCCGGATCGGCCCCGCGAGCGGCATGGTCATCAACGACGCGGAGGGATTCGAGCGGTCGGGCTATGGCCTGCTCGACGTGGATGGTGCCTACCGCGTGGTGCTAGGCCTCGACGGAAACGACGGGCGTGAGGGCGTCACCCTCTCGCTGCACGATGGCGGGCCTCGCGGACTGCAGATATCGGGCGACGGAACGATCTTCGTCGGCGCGGCTCCCGAGAGCACCTACGTTGCCGATGGAGAGGCGTTCACCGGGCTGATGATGGAGCGTGATGGGCACGTCGCGCACCGCCTCGGACTCGACGACTGAGGGGTGCTGACGGCTGGCCGGCCTTCTCCCTCGATCGGCCTTCTTCGTCGCCGGTACGGCGCAGGGCGGCGACAACTCCCAGACGACGGACGCTCCGAACCGTTATGTGATCGACGGGGAAGACGTCTGTCCCAACGCTCCTACAACCGCAACCATGATCATGGCTTGAAACACAGCGGGTTCACGACGAACTACCTGTTCGATGGGGTCGGTGGGACTAACGACCGAGTCACCTGACCAGGGGTCGGGTCGTACCCCTACCGCCCCTCCATCCACCGGTTCGTCGCCATCAGGCAGGCGAGCACCGAGGCTTCCTCCACCGAGTCGGTCACTGTAGCGATGCCCGACAGGATGCTGTTGGTACGGCCGACCGCGGCGCCGACCACGATGACGACGAATGCGCGGCCTAGAGACTGGAGCTGGCTGACGCCCTGCAGGGAGAAGTGGACGTCGTCACCGGCGGCGACCTGGAGGGCCTCCAAACAGGCAACGGCCGCGACTTCCATGCGGCTGCGCTCGAAGTCGGGGCCTTCGGCCTCGCCCACGTAGGTCTCGTCGTCCCGCTCGACCTCCACGCGGCACGAGAACTCGCGGCCGGCCATCCGCTCCATGTGCACGTCCCGGAGGATCGTGCGGATGGGGCGCGCGGCCTCGACGGCGGCGGCGATCGCCTCTTCAGCCTTCGCCTCGTCGGGCGCCTCGATCGCCTGCTGGGCCTTCAGGGCTTCGGCCTTCGAGATCTCGGGGGCGCGGGTCTGGGCGATCGAGATCTTGCGGTGGTCGATCTGCAGCCCGAACTCCGCCAGGAGAGCGGACTCGATATTTCGCACGATCTGCTTGGGGCTCAGCGACGAGCTGCTCAGCACGTGCACTTCGTCGATCCCCCCGTGTCCGTCGGGGACGATCTTCAGGGAACCAACGCCTTCTAGCTCGACGAGCAGCTTCTCGATCCTCCGGAGACCCCAGGGATCGAGTCCGGAGACGGATTCGCGCTCCATGCCTTCAGTGCTCATCTGACGAGTTCGCCTCCGACCGTTGGATGTACGGTGTTGCCACCCTGTGCCTTGGCGACGTAGAGCGCCGCATCCGCCTCGGCCATCAGCTCTTCGCCGGTCAGGTTGGTCTGGGTGACGCCCGAATGATATGCGACGCCTATGCTGACGGTAACCCCTGCCTGCTTGCCGTCAGGCGTCGCGACGGTGAACGCTTCGATGTCCGAGCGGATCTGTTCGGCCACCCGATCGGCGCCCTCTCGATCCGGGTTCACGAGGATGACGACGAACTCGTCGCCCCCGTACCGGCAAACGATATCGGTGCTTCGGGTCGCGTCCTTGAGCACCGCCGCGACGCCGCGCAGCACCTGGTTTCCGACCGCGTGTCCGTAGGTGTCGTTGACCGGCTTGAATCTGTCCAGATCGACGAACAGCACGGCCAGCGACGTGCCCGTACGGCTGGCGCGTGACAGCTCCTCGCGCAGTCGTTCGTCCAGCACCCGGTAGCTGAACACGCCCGTCAGCCCGTCGTGGATCGCGTCCCGCATCGCCTGCTCGTACTGCCGTGCCAGGTAGATCGGGCACAGCGCCATCGATGAGCGGCCGCGCGCCACCGCTGTCGCGAACTCGACGCAGGTACCGTGTCCGCACGAGCCCGTGTTCCAGTGCTTCCCGTCGGGCGTCGTGCCGATCTTCTCCAGGATGCGGCCCACCTCGTCCGGGTCGACGTCGGACAACACGTCCTCGCGGGGCTTGTAGCGCATGGCCAGGTCGACTTCGATCGGCTCGACCACCGGCTCCCTGGAACGGCTCGGCTCGACCAGGTCGGCGATCGTGCGCCGCCAGAACAGGTCCTCCGGCGGCCCGTAGGCCGGGTGGCCGAGCCCGCCCTCGAAGGGGAGCACGTCCACGAACCCGAGCGGTGTTTCGTTGCCGATCACGGCGCGCGCCACCGCCGCCAGCCCGAACAGTCCGCGCACCCGCTTGAACTTCCGCGAGCTCTGTCGCTGCTCGTCGAGCAGCGACAGGGGGAGTCCGCCTGGAAGCGACAGGTGGCGTCGGCGTTCGGGCGGCATGCGGCGCAGGGTGAGCGGCTGATCGAACAGAGCGACGCCCTCTTCGTGCAGGATGCCCTCAAGCTCCATCAGCGAGATGACCATGTCGATCGCCGACGAGTCGCCGTTGACGCCGGGGACGCCGACGCCGGCGTAGATGATCTGCAGTTCTGGCTCACCGGCCGCACCGTTGGCCGCCGGGGTGGTCGGCAGGGCGCGCGGTCCGCCGGGCACGGCGGCCCGTTCGAGAGCCCGGATGTAGCGGGCCAGGGCCACGGCGGGTGTGACGACAGGCGCGAGGAAGGGAAGCAGCTCGGGAAGCTTGGTGCGGCAGTAGTTGACCACGATCGGGCTTGTCGAGCGGATCCACGAGCGCCCCTCGCTCTCGCGCCACAGCTGCAGGTACTCGCCCGCCACCAGCTCGTCGCCGACCGATTCGAAGTAGATGCGCTCGAACCCGGCCTCGAAGCAGGCATTGATGAGCTGTTCGGGGGTCGCGGGGTAGAAGAAGACCGTAGCTTCGCTCGGGAGGATCAGCGCCGCGCCGCCCTGGTCGAGGGCGGCGCGGCAGCGCACGTCGTCGCCCACCACGTCGATCGCGTCGTGGTAGCAAGCGGGCACGCACAGGCCGCACTCAATGCACGTGTCTTCAACGATCGCGACCTCGGACCCGGAGATCGACACCGCCTCGACCGGGCACACGCGCACGCAGGCCATGCAGGCCGTGCACTTGTCGTTGATGGAAAACTTGAGCCCCACGGTCTCCGTTTCCGTCGTTGTGCTAATCCGTCCGATGCGGTCGCTTCCCGTCGGCCAGCACCGGTGCAGTCCCGTGAGCAAGGTACAAGAAACATACCGACGACCGCGCGGGACGGGAACCGCGGGTATCCAGACAGTGTCGTGTTTTGCAATATTTTAAGTGGTTGATATACCGTGGTTTATGCGGGCGGGCACCGGAGCCCCGTGGAGGCGTAGCGTTCGCGTCACGGGCGGCGACGCCTCGCCGGGTGTGGCGGCGCACCTACGGTTTGCGTCCCGTTCCGCCGGATGTACTCCATGCCGCCCCTGCCGGTCGTTCCCCGCCCGAATGCCCGGACGTCGGCGTCGATCGTGATGTGAACTGGTCTCCTCGTGCGGCGAGCCGGACGGTCCGGGTCCCGCCAGGACGCTACTTTTTTCGACCAGAGCATCGAAAGGCCCAAGGGCGAGGCAACGAGGGAGAGCCAGGAGGTGGACGAAATGACGAGGTCGGCCCGGGGGAATCGCTTGAAGGTGCTCGTCAAAGTGCTGCTGGCCGTGGCGACCACCGGACTATGGCCAGGGCTTTCCCGCGCACAGGAGATCCTCCCCGGCTGGTACGCCACGTCCGACGGACGACATCAGCTCGTCTCTCCAGCTCCCGGCGAGGGCTTCCGCCGGCTCGCATTCGACGCGGCCGAATTTGGCTCGCTGCGCCTGGCGACGCCGGACGGTGGGGATTCGAGCGGAGAGGCGTATCGCTGGATCTCGCCGACCGACGGCGGGCCCGCGCTCGTGGGACCGGACGGCGCTCGCTGGACCCCCTGGGCGAAGGCCCCCTATGAGCTCAGGCCGGTGCGATTCGGGTCCTCCGACGGCGTCGAGCTGGCCGGCCTCCTACTCCTGCCGCGTGAGCAAACCGACCGCGGCGCGATCATCCTCCAGGGTTCGGGCGACAGCGACCGCGACAACGTGTGGGCCTATACGTTCGCCCACGCCCTCGCGGCACGGGGCGTGGCCGTGCTGTTCTTCGACAAGCGTGGCTCCGGCGAATCCGGGGGGGACTGGCGGGCGGTCGGCCTCGACGCCCTCGCACGCGACGGGGTAGCGGCATTCGACCGTCTCGTCGACGATGCGAACGTGGCTCCGTCCTGCACGGGTTGGGTCGGATTGAGCCAGGGAGGTTGGGTGGCGCCGCTCGCCGCGGCGATCTCGGGACGCGGCGGTTACGACGTGAGCGTCTCCTCGGCCGCCGTCCCGGTCTTCGAACAAATCTCGTTCGAGATCGAAAACGCGCTGCGGCGCGACGGAATTCGGGGCGAAACGCTTGCCGCCGCCCTCGACCTGCAGGCCAGGCTCCGCGCCTATGCAACGGGGGACGCGAGCTGGGGCGAGTACGTGGCCGCGCGCGCCGCGCTCTTGCCGGGACCCGCCGCGCCCTTCGCGGAAGCGATGCCAGCGACCCGAGACGACTGGCGCTGGGCCTGGTGGGCTCGCGTGGGACCCGTGGATCCCCAGGAAGCGTGGGCCCGCGCTGGGGTCCCGACACTGGTCCTGTACGGGGCCGAGGACGAGAACGACAACGTGCCCGTGAGGCGGAGCGTGAGCCGCCTGGAGCGGCTGTCGCTACGTCCCGGGGTCGGGCCGCAGGTCACGTGGGAGGTTTACCCGGGGCTTGGACACGCGCTCATCGATGAAGACCGGGGGTGGATTTCCCCCGTCGTCCTCGATCGCATCGTCGAGTTCGTTCAGCAATGTCCCGGGGGGAGTTGAGAGTCCGAAGCCGCGGTTCGGCGGACGCTGTCTACCGCTGTCAACCAAACTCCTCCGCTTCACGTCTCACGGGGTGTCGGTCACGATCCCGGGCCGCCCCGGTCCCGGGCGGCCACGGTCCTCCCAACGATTCATCGAGGAGCTCGAACATGCTCGCCGTGCTAGCTCTCGTCCTCCCGCTGCTCACCTTCCCGGCCTCGGACTCGGGTCCGGGCGGCGTCTACGGGATGGACGCCACGCAGCTTCTCATCGTGGCGCCCGTGAACGACACCTTGATCCGGTACCGCCACTTCGACTCGGGGCGGATGGGGATCCTCGCGCTGGCGGGGGAGAACCGCTTTGCCTCCGATTCCTCCTGGGTCGAATTCGAGCGCTCCGCCGCCGCCACGATCGTACGGGCCCGCTGGTCTTTGGGCGGCGGCGGGCTCGAAGGAGAGGGAATACGTCGCGACCTGCGGGTCGAAACGGTCCGCTGGTCGAGCGGTGGAGAGACGCTGGTCGGCGAACTGATCCTGCCCGCTTCGGGCGACGCTCGTTGCACGGTGATCGTCCAGCCGGGCGCCAGCTGGACTACCCGGCGCAGCGCGAACACGCTCGAAACCGCCTACACGTTCGCCGCCCATGAGATCGCGTCCCTGGTCTATGACAAGCGCGGCTGGGGCGAGTCCTCGGGTGAACGGCTGGTGAGCTTCGCGGCCAGCGCGGCCGATCTCGCGGCGGCCGTCGACATGCTCGCAGGGCGCGACGACGTCGATGCGGAGCACATCGGCGTGTGGGCGCTCAGCCAGGGAGCCTGGATCGCTCCCCTCGCCGGCACGCTCACCGACGGCATTCGCTGGTTCGTGCTGGTCGGTGCGCCCGGGACGACGCCGGCAAGACAGGAAATCCAACGTGCCGGCGCTCTGTTGACCGCCCTGGGTCGCCCACCCGAGCAAGTCGCAGCGATTCAGCGTTTCCAGGAGATCTCGTTCCACTACTCGGTGACGGGAAAGGGCTGGCCCGAGTACGTCGAGGCCCGCCAGGCAGGGGAGCGGCAGGACTGGCTGCGCTACGTATGGTCTCCCGCCGAGCCCGGGCCCGACAACTTCCTGTGGGGCCGACTGAACGGGACGTTCAACCCGCTCCCGAACTTGCTCGTCCTGGATGAGCCCATTCTCGCGCTCTGGGGGGCATACGACGTGAACGTGCTGCCCGACGTGCACCGTTCGATCTTCGAAGTGGCGCTCGATGCGGCGGGGAATC
>Ga0210144_1001160_pt1 | contig 11421 bp, 9 predicted proteins | sample Muzzi_PWA_D2_FD_185532 | JGI IMG/M metagenome (GOLD analysis project Ga0210144, IMG submission 185532) | Wetland microbial communities from San Francisco Bay, California, USA, that impact long-term carbon sequestration - Muzzi_PWA_D2 (SPAdes) | ecosystem: Environmental > Aquatic > Marine >...
CCGGGTGAACCATGGCATCTGGTGCGGCAATCCATCTGCCGGGCGGCACCTCGCCTGTGGTGTCTTTCTTGTTGACGATGTTTTCCCAGAAGGTGTCAAGGTCCGAGGCACCGGGAAACAGCCCGGCCATCCCGACCACGGCAATGGGTGTTTTTTTCTCGTTGGTCATTAACTTTAGCTTTTATAGCTCACTTCATTCTTTAGCCACTTTTATGATCAATGGCCCTGTTGAATGGAATGGTTTTTCATAAAACACATCATCTTATTTGCGAATTAGAGCACTAAGTCATTATCTCTAACATTTCAAGACGGTCTGTGCAAGATTTGCGAAATTTTTCATGGACTCCACGCATCCCTCCTGGTATTCTTTTCCTGAATTTTGTATGAAAGTCAATAACCACCCCTAAAAAGGGTGGCATGATGCTGACCCTAAAAGGGTCTTTATAAAAATTTATTCACCGCAGAGGCACAGAGGACGCAGAGCTTTTGGTTTTTTTTTGCTTTTCGCTGAGACGCCGAAAAGCAAAACGACTCAACCCTTCGGGTAATAAAATGTCTGTATTGGCACCTTGCAACCAAAGAATTTATGTTTTTTGTTGTTTCCGCAGCGTAAGCTGCTTAGTGCTTTTCCATTACCGTCCTCTCAACGGTAATGGAAAAATTATTATTCTCTGCGTTCTCTGTGCCTCTAATGAGCGAAGCGAATGGGCGGTTAATATAAACTCACATACCTGCATAGCAAAGCTGGGACCATCAGCGTAGCTGAAGGTTTAATGAATTAATTAATAAGAATCTTTAGGTTATTTGATTGAAGAGGGTTTGAGCAAAATCATAATATGTAGGTATTTCCGGGGTGTGCTTCCCCGTTTCCCACCGACGATATCGTTACACGAGAAAGTACACCCCGCAACACGTGCAAAATAGTCGTTCATTTATTTCGGTGAACCCCTAAGGTGCTTTGAAATCGAACATCATTGCGAAGCGCCGGGGCCGGCCTGCTGTTTTCCGGATGATGCAGAACGGACTTACGACTGCTCTTTTGAACATTTTTCCCGTCTGGGCACCAGCAAAAAAGTATAACCCCCTTATATTCTTCATCCTTTTATGAAAACCTAATTGAGCGAAAGTCGATGGTGTCCCTTGTTTACGCACAATTAAGGTTAAAGAATTCCCTCAAAATTCCGATATATCATTGAAGGACATGGGTTGCTTGTGTCGTTATTAGGATTAAACATAACATTTGAACATAACACGGCATAAATCCTTGGTCTGTTAATACTTTTGCCTTCGAGGATATATATATGGGAGCTTACATCGACAACGGATGGTCTGCCTCCAAATCATGGAAAAAGGCTGCCGGAAAAAGACAAAAAAGACGAAAACTGATTTTAGGGCCGCAGTACCGAAATTCTTTACATGATGAATGTATGATCGCTGTCGTGTTAGGTCATAATGGTCCGTTGCTGGCAAAAATCCTGGCATTCTCTCATCCCTCCGAGCATGAATATATAAAAGATTTATTCGCCAACGAAATTGACATCAATTTCAGTAACGGAAATCTTGTTATCTCAAATTGAACACAGACCGACCGTAGTACTTTATCAACCCCTAAGCGTCTAAATGAGTGCATGTTTTTCACCGCGCACTTGTCCCGCATGAAGCGGGGTTCCCTCCACCTTCGCAGGGGTCATTAATGGCATATCTTCATCCCCCAAAAAATCTACTACATTGTGGCATTTATTTCTTGACTTCGTCGTATTTATGCACATGTTAATTGAAATATTTACCCGAAGGTTTCATTAAAATTTTTCCCCGGTGAAACGAAAATTTTAAAGTTGGATTTTTTATATTTTTCACAAACAAAGGATGGACACCATGAAAATACAATCGAATGAAAAAATTGAGACGCTCAAAAACAACGTGAAGGGCCAAATAGTGCTTCCAGATGATTCGGATTATGATGAAGTTCGGGAGATATGGAATGCTATGATTGATCGCCGGCCGGCTGTTATCGTACAGTGCGCAGAAGCTGATGATGTTTTGCATGCGTTATCTTATGCCCGTGAAAACGGATTAGAGATATCCATCAGAGGTGCTGGACACAACATCGCCGGGAGTGCTTTGTGCGACAACGGCGTGTTGATCGATTTTACCAACATGAAAACTGTAAGCGTCGATGTACAAAAAAGGCGTGCCTTTGTCGAACCTGGTGCCACGCTCGGTGATTTTGATAAAGCGGTACAGGCCCATGGATTGGCGACACCGGTGGGAATTAATTCAACCACTGGTATTGCAGGACTGACACTGGGCGGCGGTTTTGGATGGTTGACGCGTAAATACGGTATGACCATCGATAATCTTGTCTCCGCGGAAATGGTCACAGCGGGTGGAAGGAAGTTACGAGTTTCGGAAAAAGAAAACAAGGATCTATTTTGGGCGATTCGAGGCGGCGGCGGTAATTTCGGTGTGGTCACCCAGTTCGAATTTTCTCTCCATCCCGTGGGACCTGAGATATTGGCTGGGTTGCTTGTTTTTCCGTTTCACCAGGCAAAGCAAGTACTCCAAAAGCATCGTGAATTTGTAAAAACAGCACCAGAGGAGCTTAATATTTGGGTCGTCATTCGCAAGGCTCCGCCATTGCCTTTTCTTCCTGAGAATGTACATGGTAAAGAAGTTGTTGTGCTGGCCATTTTCTATGCCGGCGATATAGAAAAAGGTGAGAAGCTGATCGATTCTTTGCGTAGTTTCGGAGACGCTTATGGTGAACACATTGGAGCCCAGCCATATGCACAGTGGCAGCAGGCCTTTGACCCATTGCTCACGCCCGGTGCAAGGAACTACTGGAAGTCCCATAATTTAACCGAACTCAGTGATGGCCTTCTGGATTCGATTATCGAATTTGCGGGAAAGTTGCCTTCACCACACTGTGAGATATTCTTGCCGCTTATGTCAGGTGCAGCCAATCGTGTACCATCGGATGCCATGGCATATGGTCATCGGAATTTACAGTTTGTCCTGAATGTGCACGGACGATGGGATGAGGGCGCCCAAGATGAGGCCTGTATTTCATGGGCACGTGCATTTTTTGAAGCGTCTAAATCCTACGCCTCAACCGGCGTCTATGTTAACTTCATGAGTGGAGACGAAAGCGACCGGGTGGCGGCGGCTTACGATGTGAACTATGATCGATTGAAACAGATCAAAAAGAAGTATGACCCTGAGAATATTTTTCATAATAATCAAAACATCAAAGCGTAGAATGATTGATATTAATATTTTGAGATATCAGGATCAAGATGGTCTACGGTTCCCCAGCCATTTAGACCACCTGTCAACGGTTTTGGGGAGCGCGTAGGCCTGATTGAATCATTTTGAAAGGGATAACACCATGAGCAAATTACAATCAATTCCAAATATATCCGATGCAACGTTGTGGGACGCGATTAAAAAAGAATATGAGAATGTCGCTTTTTACCCTAACAAAGGATATCATTTTCATACGGGTCGAGAAGCAGCAAACTGCATTGGCTATGATAAAAAGCTTTATGATAACGTGCCTGAAAATAATATCGCCTCATTCGCAGGAACAGGCAATCCATTTAATCTCGGCCCGATAAACCTTGGTGATGTTGTTGTTGATGTAGGTTCTGGTTCGGGATTCGATTCTTTGATTGCATCCAAGATGGTGGGTCCTGAAGGGCGTGTAATCGGTATCGACATGACTCCTGCGATGTTGAAAAAGGCTCGATCCGGCGCTTTAGAAATGGGTGCGATCAATGTTGAGTTTCGAGAGGGACACGCAGAAGACTTACCACTTCCGGATGGGTTTGCAGATGTTATCATAAGCAACGGTGTGCTCAACCTTACCCCGGATAAAAAGAAGACATTGAGTGAATGGGAACGGGTTCTCAAGCCCGGTGGACGTCTTTATATCGGGGATATTCTGGTCGCAAAATCAATACCTCAGTCGGCTTTGAATGATATTTCGTTATGGACCGGCTGAATAGCGGGCGGCCTGCCGGAGGCAGAGCTTCTCAAGACTGTGAAGGCTGCGGGTTTCATCGAGGCAGTGATAGTGCAAAAACACACCATATTCGAAAATGTTCCGAACCCTTCGAGTGCGCTTGATTTCGGGACTATAGGAATAAGCCTTAGCGCACGAAAATCAAAGTAATTATAAGACACAGCCGCAATCAGCAATCATGAGCACTTAAAGTTTTTATGGGCTTGCGGCGAGCTATATTGGATAAACTAAGATCCTTACCCGGGCGCGAAGCCCTGCTGCAAGGCAGAACTCACTTCCTAAAAGGCGGGGGAGGCGTCACTGCCCAAATGTAATCGCAAATTTTCGATTAAAAAGGCCAACCACTATATTGTTTGGTTGGCCATTATTTTTTCCGAGTCGATTCGATTGTTATGCAACTTATCCCATGTTCTTTGTGTAACGTGGTGACGTTTTCAGTAGATCAGGTGTTGCGACACTTAACAGGATGTTCCTTCTTTAATTCCGTTAAAAACCATTTCTCTAAATTCGGTGGTGTCTTCGTATCCATGAACTGTCGTTGCATGCTGAACAACGGCTTCCAATAGCTCCTCCTTTGAGTCAGCCGAAAGAGCTACAGAGCACTTCACATCACTAGGATGGTCGCGACAATCAACACAATATCTATTCATGATCGTATTCCTTCCATTGTTAAAAGTGAAAATGACACAGGCTGCTGTTTATTTTTAAAGGACAGCATCCCGATTTGTTAATATAGAATAATACCGCATTGTGGTATGTCAAATCTAAAAAGCTTGGCTGATAATCAGCTGTTTGATCTACAAATCTATTAGACTTATTCGTTGGAACACCCAAAGGGTTTGTTTTTTTGATTTTTTAATATTAAATATTTGTAATCAATATATAATAAACCTCCTTGACAACTTTTCACTTAGTGTACATATTTGTTTTTAAAGCACAAAAGGTTGAAGGTTCAAAAAGCGAAGTTTTACATTCAGAAATAAAATTGAAAAAAGAATGGAACAATGGCAGAAATCGCATCAAGCTCACGGAATGATTTGCTCATAAAATTGGGTGAATTGCGCCGCCAAAAATAAGAAATGGAAACGCTCAGAAAACGTTGCCAACAGGCGGAAGCTGCCTTGAAGGCGATTGAAGAGAGAAACCGTGTACTTGGCGATAGTGCGCCGTTTGGTATCTTCACCACTGACCTGAAAGGGCGCATCACCGGTATGAACCGTAAAATGCAGAAGATGCTCCCTTGGCCTGTAAGTCAACATCCGGAATCGATGAGCATTTTTGAATTTCAGTCCTTGGTTGATTCGGGAGTCAGTGATGATATCCGCCAATGTTGGCAAACCAAACAATCGATTATTCGCGATTATTCTTGCATTAACGATAATGGAAATTGCCTGGAACTACGCTTTTACATAAGCCCTGTTGTAGATTCCACTGGTAATGTGTCGGGTGTCATGGCGTTTGTGGAAAACTTTACCAATTTGAAACTAGCCCAGACGGCCGCCGAAGAAAGCGAACAACGCTATCGCTTGTTATTCCAGTCAGCTCCAATTGCCATGATGGAACGAGATGCCTCCGATCTCAAAGCCTATCTTGAACAACTTCGTCAATCAGGTGTTTCTAATCTAAGCCATTACTTACGGCAGCATCCCGAAGAGGTGCCACGTTGTATGTCACTCATTAAAACCGTTGACTGCAATGATGCTTTTTGTGAGCTGTTGGAGGCACAGGACAAGAACGTTCTTATGTCGGAATTTCCCTTGATGGCACTGGGCAGCGAATTCCAACAGATTGCGGAGGATACTATTCTAATGTTGGCTCAAGGCACTATTCGACGCGAAAGGGAACAAACGATTCATACGTTGAAAGGAAATCAGAAAAGTGTCCTTGTTCGAGCGTTGGTTCTTGCAGGTCATGAAGATACACTGTCGAGGGTTGTAATTTCTATGGTGGATATTACCGAACGCAAGGAAGCCGAAGAGGCATTACGAGCCAGCGAGCAAAGATTTCGTGAGCAGTCTCTGCGTGATAATTTAACCTCCCTTTATAATCAGCGTTTTCTTTACCAGTCTCTGGCGGTTTTGATCGAAACCGCTAAAAATGGTCAAGGCCAGTTATCGCTTCTTTTCATGGACCTGGACAATTTCAAGAAGGTTGTGGATACCCACGGACACTTAAACGGCAGCTATGTGATTCAGGAAGTCGCAGCCACTATCCAAAGCGCCCTCGAACCCCCGGCTTATGCCGTGGCCTACGCAGGTGACGAATTTGTCGTGGTTCTGCCGGGCTTAGACCAACATCAAGCTGCGAGCAAAGCATCACAAATTCAATCTCAAATTAAAGCGACAGTATATCTGCGCAGCAAAGGCAAGGCAGTACAGCTTCAAGCCAGCTGTGGAATAGCCACTTTTCCCGAACATGCCGTTGATACGGATTCACTTTTAGCCGCAGCTGATCAAGCATTGTTCTCCATCAAGAAAATCGGCAAGGGTGCCATCGGTTATTATGAAAACATCGATACATAATCAGGTTTGAACCCCAAGTCTCTGACCTCTGATCCCTGGTCCCTGGTCTCAGAATCCTGATCCTTATATTCTTTTAAAATCGCCAATTTTATTGGAGATGGTTCTAATTTTTTTGTTGCTATTATTAAGGTTTTATTATAACAAATTTAATTATAATCCCACTTAAAATCGGTCGTCTATTGTAAATCAATTTCCTGTTAAAGATTAAGAGAATTTAAACAATATTAGTTACCTCCTTTTTAAAAGAGGAATCTATTGAAGTTGAAGCGGTTATCTATTTTTATTGTCTGTGTCTTTCTTGTTTCTATTCTTTCTGTTAATTATCATCATTGTGAAGATAGGATCTTTCAAAATGGGTCTCTTTTTTTTGATACTTTTGATGATAATTCAGATTTTTCAACTTGTGATATATATCAAATCCTTTTAACTTCCCGATTTATTGCCACAATTATAATAGAAAAAAAAATATTCACGCCACGCATTTTAACATGCAAATTTATTACACGTGCCCCTCCTGCATAATCTCCAAGACTTAAGTGACACGACTTTCAAATTTTTCAGACAAAACAAAATAGACCAGTTCCCCGAATAAGGGTTCGTTAGTAGTGTAAAACGAACCGGTTTATGGGCCATTCTATTTTTAGATGAAGAAACTTTTCAAAATGTGCATGATTTTTTTTAAACAGGGAGGCATTAATGTGTTTCCCAAAAGAGATCTCAAATCAACAGACCAGTTAAATTATCCTTCATAAGTTTTAAACACTAAATTATATAATCAATAAAGTAGGAGACAGAAGAATTGTGGAAAACAAGATATGTCAAAACTGTTGGTATTATGCTCCTGCCCCCGTCAAGGATAATTTTTTTGAAGATCATGTATTGCTGGAATATTCGCCGTGTTGCGAGTTCAATAACGAGTTTCCCCCTATAACACCCGATAATACTTGCGAAAATTGGGAAAGTAAGAAATTGAAATTAATAAGCGTTGTTAAAACCTTATACGGTGTATGATTCGCTTTTCATATAATTGAATGGAATTTAAAAGATGGAGACCGGCTTCAAGATATCGTATTAGCCTTTTTTGATCATTCTGAGTTTTTAAAAATATCCATAATGGCATTAAACTCCCTGGGTGGATAATTGATATGAGCACTAAAAAAATTCTTGTTGTTGATGATAATTTAAGCCAACTGAAATTAATGAAGAAAGTGTTGGGGAATCTCGGCCATATGACTGTGACGGTTGATAGTGCAGAAGAGGCTGAATATCTCTTGAGATGTGGAGAACACTTTTCATTGATTATTACCGATCTGAGAATGCCTTGGTTAAATGGCTTAAACTTTTGCCGCAGGGTGAAAATTTCATATCCTGATTTAAAGATATATGCATTGTCCGGCTATATTTATAATTTTGACATGAAAGAATTAGAGGATGCGGGCTTCGATGGGATTTATCAAAAGCCTATCAGCAAAACGAATTTAGAAGAAATTTTAAACGCCGGTATCTAAGGAAAACAGAGATTGATCTCAGACAAATAGTTGTGTACTTAACGGCAATAAAATGTGCTTATCACGTTCATAAAAATCGTGTGATGTCGTTTTTCAATTGGGCAAACTCATTTTACGGGGTTTGCTTTTTTTGATTTTTTGTGGATTTTACGATATATGTCATCGTCCTTGATCAACCTTGGGTTGTTTTTTTCGGACAGATATCTTCCATGCAGAGCAGACCTTTTTCTTCCAATCGATCCTGTCACAATGTAGCATATTCCTTCTTGACTTGGGTAATTTTGTATTTATCTTCCTTGCACCTCATTAATGAGCCCGAGTATTTTTTCGTTCTCGAAATGATAAAAGGAGGATACAAAATGAGAATACTGATGAATGTGAAAATTCCTCACGAGCCGTTCAACACCCTCGTAAAAGAAGGAAGAGCCGGCGAAATCATTCAAAAGATTTTGAACGATTTGAAGCCTGAATCCATTTATTTTACGGAGCAAGGCGGCACTCGAGGTGCTGTAGCCATCATAGATGTGGAAGACCCTTCGCGGATTCCATCTTTTTCTGAACCTTTTTTCTTAAACTTCAACGCAGATTGTGAGTTCAGAATTGCAATGTCTCCCGAGGATCTTGGGAAAGCTGGTCTTGAGGAACTGGGGAAAAAATGGGGATGATTATCGCTTCAATTTTTCACGTTTTCCAAGGTTTATACTTTTCATCTTGATTTATGTTTGCATGTTTGACTGCGTTTTTGTTGAAATTTGAGTTATTTGAACCCTCGGGGAGTTTTTCTTCTAAATCCTTGAATATAGCGGAATGGATGATCTTTTTTAAAATCGGATGCTGTTTGACCCGCCTGCCACGTAAGGCACGAGCGGGCAGGGTGGCTTAGGAATCGTTAGAAAGAACAGGCGTATGCCGAAATCGTATCTTTAAAAGAATTTTAAAATATTGCATTGAATCTATTGTTATTGCAAAGATAGCTTCCTGTTCTTTATTTTCGATGCCTTGCCACGAGTTTTATCCGCCTCACCGCAAGCGGCATCTTCGACTGGCGTGATCATGCGGTTTAAAAAAGATTATCCGTGCAGCGATGATTTAGGAAAACACGCCGACCCCTGCTCTCTGATCCTAATTTCCCTTGACATACCTTATGGTTGGACGTAATAAGCTAAATACATTCAATTTTTACGATTCTATATTCTGCTCTTACTGGATATCTTAAATGAAAAGCTATTTTCCTTCGACATTGATATGTATTTTTTTATTGCTTTGTTTTGCCGGGATTTCTTTTGCAGGATCGAGCATCCGATGCGGTAATTATCTAATTTCTGATGGTGATTTAAAAATCAAAGTGTTGGATAGGTGCGGAGAGCCGATCTCGAAAGAAAAAATTGAATTAAATTCATCCCGACACCGTAGAGTAGATGATAATTATAGATATTTGGAACTATGGACCTATGAATTCCATTATGGATATTACGATGTTCTGACATTTAAAGGCGGCAAATTAATTAAAATCGAGTCAATGATTCCAAAATAACCCAGCACATCCTAACCCTTAAATCCGCCACGCAATTTTTTTAAAAAATTTCTCCCAAAAAAATAAAAATAATCACAACATAATTTTATCAAAAAACCATTGACTTTCATCAGCCGCTTTGTATCAAATAAATGATGCAACACGATAAACATCCTTCGCTGCAACACGGCCATGGCTTCGGGCAAGACCAAAAACGTCCGGGTGAGGTTCGCACCATCATTGTCATTGGCATTACCGGAACCATGATGGTTGTCGAAATCGCAACCGGCATCCTCTTTGGTTCTATGGCCTTGCTGGCCGACGGCCTGCACATGGCCTCTCATGCGGTTGCGCTCAGCATCAATGTATTTGCATATATTTACGCACGGCGTCACGCACATGACGAGCGATACACATTTGGAACCGGAAAGGTCAATGCGCTGGGCGGCTTTACCGGGGCAATTCTGCTTGCATTTTTTGCGCTGATTATGGCTTGGGAAAGCATTAAGCGATTCGCCTATCCCGTCGAGATCGCGTTCAACCAGGCGATCTTCGTGGCAGTTCTCGGATTGATCGTCAATGGTGCTTCTGTGTTCATTTTGGATTACCGGTACGATCATCCGCATTATGAACGAGGCGATCACAGACACCACCAAGACCATAATCTGAAAGCCGCTTATCTCCATGTCCTGGCGGATGCCCTTACATCGCTTTTGGCGATTTTTGCGCTCTTGACGGCCAAATACCTCGGGTTCATCTGGATGGATCCCTTCATGGGAATTGTGGGTGCAGTATTGGTATCCCGTTGGTCTCTCGGGCTGATACATGATACCAGTGGTGTTTTGCTGGACAAACGAGGTTCCGAAGAAATCAGAACAACGATAAAAAAATGTATCGAAAATAATGAAGGCATCCGGATTTCCGATTTACACCTTTGGTCAGTTGGGCCGAATATCTATGCTGCCATCATTACGGTTGTCACCAATGATCCGAAACCGGCCGAACATTACAAGCAGTTAATTCCATCTGACCTCAACCTGGTGCACGTGACCGTAGAAGTTCAACATTACTCAAGGAACTGAATTCTGGTATTGCGTGGTCATAGGTTTACGGCTTCGAAAGTTACTCAAAAGGTTTTATCCGGATGGTCATCGTCGGATAGAAATGCGAAGGGATTCTCATACATCGGACACTGACGGTTTGATGAAAGAACGGCCCAAGTTTCTGAAAGCAAACGAGGACTTCATGAAGGTATTTCCTCCACTCAACAACCTTTGGCAAAACTGGAAACCTATACTTTAAACCACTTATAGCGGTTATAAAAGCATACAGTACCACAAAATTTCCATTTTGAAATCATCTTTCAGTGTTTTTACTCTTAGTCTTAAAGTGTCAATACGTTAGCAACAATTTCTCTGTTCGATTCCCCAAACTTCAGTATCAGATCCAAATAACATCTCTCATTGTCAACATGGGTTTTATCTTTCTTATATTATTTGAGTTTTAGCAACCACAGAAAAACAATGGGGATCATTTATAAATGGCACAAATATTGCTCAAGAAGGTTGCGTTAATCCCTTTTGAATTTCAATAATTTGAAACCCTTCGGGATTTCCAATTTCACCGCATCTACTGCGTCAGATGTCGTTCCACACAGACAACTATAGCGAAGCAACATCTTCCCTGTATCTGCGGCAAACTTGAAAATCGCTAAACTTAGGTTAAGCGTAAATTTTTCTAACATAATGTTTAAACTACAGAATCATTTTGAATATGAGGCAGTTACAAAAGAGGAGACGATCTATAAATTTAAAATTATTTTTGCTGTTCTTTTTTATATTTTTTTGTTTCGTA
>Ga0210144_1001161_pt1 | contig 11409 bp, 12 predicted proteins | sample Muzzi_PWA_D2_FD_185532 | JGI IMG/M metagenome (GOLD analysis project Ga0210144, IMG submission 185532) | Wetland microbial communities from San Francisco Bay, California, USA, that impact long-term carbon sequestration - Muzzi_PWA_D2 (SPAdes) | ecosystem: Environmental > Aquatic > Marine >...
TCCTGACCGGAACCACCGCGTCAAGGATGCGTGCCCGCGCCTGCGCCACGTTAAGCAGACCGGTATTCAGCTCGTCTTCACAACCGGGCTGGATGGTGATTTCCGGGTCATCCATATCGGCTTACCTGTGTCGCAAGCCTGTGCGTTCTGCCTGCCATGCAGTCCATGTTTTCAAGGTACTGTTTCATGCGCATTATTCCAGTGCGATCTCCCCGTCCACCGTGTGCACCAGCCCGAGGCCGGCTATCTCCAGTGTCATGCTGACCCTGAGAGGTTCGCTGCCGTCCAGCCGGCCTGCTTCAGCAGCTTCCTGCAGCGCTTTCTCAATTTCCCGTTGCGAGGTTACTCCAACCTTTTTGAGAAATTTCCGGATATCCATATTGACGACATCTTCATTCATCATAAACCCCCGTGGAACAAGCGGCCGTTATTGTGCACGCCCCGCCCTTTCTGATCAAACGCCGCGACGCCTGCACGGATTAATGATCGTCTATACTGAATGCCACGATTCACGCAGGCAAGCAGGCCAGGTCGAAACCGCAACCGGTTCGATCCGAAACGCATGACAACGACGAAAAAAGCACAGGGGGATGTGGCACAACCGGGGCTGCCCGATCGAGGTGATCGCAGTTCCCGGCTGCAGACGATGCTGGGTGACGCCTCGGGCGCCTTTGCCGATCTGGGGACTTTCCTCCCACTGGTGCTCGGTGTGCTGATGGTACGCCACTTCAACCCGACCGGTCTGTTGGTGGGATTCGGGGTGTTCGCGCTGGGTACGGCGGCCGTTTATCACCGTCCGGTACCGGTTCAGCCGATGAAGGTGGTTGCCGCAATCGTGATCGCGACCGGAATCAGTCCGCAGGCCGTGGCGGCGGGTGGACTGCTCATGGGGTTGATTCTGGTGCTGCTGGCCGTCAGTGGTTCGATTACCGCATTGGCCCGATGGGTACCACAGTCGGTCCTGACCGGGGTGCAGCTGGGCATCGGCCTGCACCTGATACTGGCAGGTTTCAGGCTGGTCAGCGATGGCTGGATCGTCGGCGCAGCGTCACTGGCGGCGTTGCTCGCCTTGCAGTTGACCCGTTTCAAACCGGTGGCGGCACTGGCTGTGCTGACCACATCAGCTGTCTGGGCGCTGCAGCACTCGGGTGGCATGCCGTCGTCGCTGACGCCGGGATTCTATCTCCCGGAATTGACGCTGCCGCACTGGCGTGATAGCTGGACTGCGCTGCAATCCCTGGCATTGCCGCAGCTTCCACTGACCCTGACCAATGCGGTGCTGGCGCCGGCGGCTATTGCCCTGAGCCTGTTTCCCGAGGACGCTGCACGCATCACGGCACGGCGTCTGGCCCTGTCCTCGGGCTTGTTGAATGCGTTGCTGGCGCCACTTGGCGCGTTTCCGATGTGTCACGGTGCCGGTGGCCTGGTGGTGCAGTACAAATTCGGTGCGCGTACCGGAATGGCGCCGGCGTTGTTCGGCCTCAGCTGTCTTGCCCTGGGGCTGCTGTTCGGCCCGGACGCACTGCTGTTGCTGGGTGTTCTGCCGATGGCGGCGGTGGGCGCACTGCTGGTCGTTGCCGGTGGTGAACTGGCCGTCAGCAAACGGCTGTTTGACGCCAGCCAGGACGACCTTGCGGTTATCGTACTGACCGGCGTAATCGCGGTAATGGTCAACATCGCGACCGGCTTCGTCGTCGGTATACTCGCGGAAATCCTGCGCCGGCGATGGGTCATGGCGCGTACGGCAAAATGAGGAAAACCCGTTTCAACACTGCAGAAGGCGTGTCAAGATCACATGAATCGAACAACCCGCCCTGCCTGATCATTTCGACGGCAGGCCCGTCGTCAGGGCAACGGTGCGGGACCGGGGCGCGGTGGTCGGGAGACGGTATTCGGCTTGTCTTCGTCCGCCTGCGCCGCACCGCTTTTCAGCTGTTCATACCAGACACTGTGATGCTCCTTCATCCACTCCTCGCTCACCTCGCCTTTCACCATGCCGCGCAGGCTGCCAGGTACGCCGAGGGTCCCCAGGTAGATGTGGCCGAAGGCTATCGCCAGCCACAGGCCGGCCAGGGCGCCGTGGATCACGTTGGCTATCTGCATGGTCTCGCGGCTCTGGCCGAAGTTGGGAAAATCCAGCACCAGGCCGCTGATACCGACACCCAGCAGCCCGACGGTGGCGATGATCCAGAACCAGACCTTTTCTCCGGCGTTGGTGCGCCCCGCGGGTGAATGCACGCCTTTTTTGAACATGCCACCCGCGTTTTTGAACCATTCAAGATCGTAGGATTTGAAGGTGTTGTAGCGTATCCAGGTGATCACTTCCAGGATGACGCCCACCAGAAACAGCGGCCCGCCGTAATTATGCACCAGTTTCGCCACACTCGCATAGGCGGCAAATCCTTCCGGACCCATCCAGGGGATCAGAACGGCACGCCCGAACAGCAGGCTGAAGCCCGTGATCGACAGCACGATGAACAGTACGGCGGTATACCAGTGCAGTACGCGTTCACCGCCGGACCAGCGCGGCATCGTGCGTCCCGAGGGCGCCGCCTCGACGCGCTTCGGCCCCTTGATGAGGTGAAACAGCACGATCAGCAACAACACGGTACCGGTTACTACCGTCACGCCCAGGGTCACGTAGCCATTGCGCAGTTGACGCCACTCCTCGCCCTGACTTTGTATCATGTCGCGGGTGGTATAGGGGCCGCTCGCCGCCGTGTAGCCTTTATCCCCGTCGCGCACGGCGCGCCAGTAGTTGGAAATCGGGTTCACTCCGGCGTTGCCGTTCTCCGCTTGCGCCGCCCGGGCCTGGACGCCGCTTAAGGAGACAACCACATAACCCGTCAGCGGCAGCATCAGCGTGCCCGCCACGATGATGACCAGACTCCATATCATGATGCGGATGTGGCGCCGGCGTCCCGCTTCTGTGTGCATCTTCTCCACGACCTCGCCCTCCAGTTCGGTTGCCATCAACGGTCGATCTGTGTGAGTGCTGCCCGCTCCCGCAATTCCGCATCGGGAGTCTGGCTCGCGAAGTGAGACTGCTTCCACTGCGGATCGTTACCGGTCCAGGGTTCCTCGATATACCCCCGACTGCACGCCGCCAGCGTCAACACACAGATCCCCGCAAGTCGCATGAGGTGGCTTGCATTCGGCGTTGCGTGTACCTGGTTCATGGTGCGTATCCCCTGGTTATTCGTTCCCGTCTGCCCTAGCGATCCATTTGCACGGTACGCAGGCGCTGCTCCAGCCTTTGCTGTTGCTCCGGGGTGGCTTCCAGAGCCAGTAGCGGATCCGTCCGTCCCTTGTATTCGCCGGGTTCGAAGAAAACAACCTGCGGCTTTTCATAGCACCCCGTCGAGAACAACCCGGTTGCCAGCAACACCAGATACAGCATCGCTCGTCTGTTCATCCGCTACGCCTCCGCTCCCTGCAGTTCTCTGTTCACCGGCTGCTCAGCCGCCGGGGTAGGCGGTCTCCCAGCCCCAGCTCTGCGGCCTGCCGCCGCGCTTGAGTATGCGCTTGCGGTAGATGTCGGCGATCACATCGCCGTCACCGCCGAGCAGCGCCTTGGTCGCGCACATCTCGGCGCAGAGCGGCAACTTGCCCTCCGCGATGCGGTTGCTGCCGTACTCTGCATATTCCGCATCCGAGTTGTCGGGCAGCGGTCCGCCCGCGCAGAAGGTGCACTTGTCCATCTTGCCGCGCACGCCGAAGGCCTCCTCCTGCGGGAACTGCGGTGCGCCGAACGGACAGGCGTAGAAGCAGTAACCGCAGCCGATGCACAGGTCCTTAGACCAGAGCACGATGCCGTCGGCGGTGGTATAGAAACAGTCCACCGGACACACGGCGGCGCAGGGTGCGTCGGTGCAGTGCATACAGGCGACCGAGATGGACTTTTCGCCCGGTTCACCGTCGCGCAGGGTGATCACCCGGCGACGGTTCACGCCCCAGGGGACATCGTTCTCGTTCTTGCATGCGACGACGCAGGCGTTGCACTCGATGCAGCGTTCCGCATCACAGAGAAATTTCATTCGCGCCATGGCTGATCGCTCCTTTTATGCCGGCCGTATCTGACACAGGGTGGCCTTGGTCTCCTGCATCTGGGTTACCGAGTCATAACCGTAGGTGGTGGCGGTGTTGCAGGCCTCGCCGCGCACGATCGGGGCCGTGCCTTCGGGATAACGTGATTCCAGGTCCTCGCCCTCGAACCAGCCGCCGAAATGGAAGGGCGTCCAGATCACCCCGCGACCGACGCGCGGGGTGACCATGGCCATCACCTTGATCTTCCCGCCGCGGGTCGGACCCGGGTACTCACCGGCATCACGCCCCGGACCGTCCAGCCATACCCAGTCGCCGTCCTTGATGCCGCGGTCGTTGGCGTCCGCCGGATTGATCTCGACGAACATGTGCTGCTGCAGTTCCGCCAGCCACACATTGGAGCGGGTTTCGGCGCCACCGCCCTCGTATTCGGTGAGCCGGCCGCTGATGAAAACCAGCGGGAACTCCTTCGAATAGTCCTTGGCCTGCACCGAGGCGTACAGGGTCGGCAGTCGCCAGAAGGATTTGCGGTCTTCATAAGTCGGGTATTTTTCGACCAGGTCGTAGCGCGGTGTGTACAGCGGTTCGCGGTGCACCGGCACCGGGTCCGGGAACTGCCAGACCACGCAGCGCGCCTTGGCATTGCCGAACGGGGCGCAGCCATGCTTGATGGCGACGCGCTGGATGCCGCCGGAGAGATCCGTCTTCCAGTTGCGGCCCTCGGCCGCGGTTTTTTCCGCTTCGGTCAGGTCATCCCACCAGCCGAGCTGCTTGAGCATGTCGGCGGTGAATTCCGGATAACCGTCCTTGATCTCCGATCCAACGCTGTAGGAATCCTCGGCGAGCAGACTGACCCCGTTGCGCTCGACGCCGAAGCGTGCGCGGAATACCAGTCCGCCCTCGGCGACCGGCTTGCTGGGATCGTACAGAATCGGCGTACCGGGATGCTTCATATCCGCCGTGCCCCAGCAGGGCCAGGGCAGGCCGTAGTACTCGCCGTCCAGCGGGCCGCCTTCCGCGCGCAGCGTGGTGGTGTTGAAGGTGCGGCGGTGCTTGGCGTGTTCCTTGAGCCGCTCCGGACTCTGGCCGGTGTAGCCGATGGTCCAGGTGCCGCGGTTGATCTCGCGCAGCGTGTCCTCGATCGAGGGCTGGTTGTTGCTCACCTCGATGTGCTTGAACATCTCGTCGGCGAAGCCCAGCTTCTTGGCCAGCAGATAGAGAATCTCATGATCGGTCTTTGATTCGAACAGCGGCTCGATAAGCTGGTCGCGCCACTGCAGCGACCGGTTGGAGGCTGTCACCGAACCATAGGTTTCGAACTGGGTGCAGGTCGGCAGCAGAAAGGTGCCGTTTTTGCGTTCGCTCATCACCGCCAGATGGGTCGGATAGGGATCGGAGATCACCACCAGTTCCAGGCGGTCACTTTCCAGCGCCTTCTTCATCTCCACGCCGCGGGTCTGGCTGTTGACCGCATGGCCCTGGAAAATGATCGCGTGATAGTTGTCCTTCTGCGAGAGGTTCGCCCTGTCCTCGAGGATGCCGTCGATCCAGCGCGACACCGGCATGCCCTCGATGTTCATCGTATAGGCCATGGTTCCGCTGCCATCGTCGTATTGCGCGGAGGTATCAAAGCGGTTTTTCAGCCAGTCGTAGTTCACGTCCCAGACGCGCGCCCAGTGTTTCCAGGCCCCCTCCGCGAGGCCGTAGTAGCCCGGCAGGGTGTGACAATTGGGCCCGACATCGGTTGCGCCCTGCACATTGTCGTGGCCGCGGAAAATATTGGCGCCACCACCGGAGACTCCGACATTGCCCAGTGCCAGCTGCAGGACACAGTCGGCGCGCGTGTTGTTGTTGCCCGTGTGGTGCTGGGTATGCCCCATACACCAGACGATGGTGCCGGGATGGTTCTCGGCCAGGGTTTTGGCACACTGGTACATTTCCTTTTCCGGCACCCCGGTCACGTTCTCGGTGGTCTTCGGGTCCCACTTCTTCACCTCCTCGCGCACCTCGTCCATGCCGTAGACGCGCTGGCGGATGTACTCCTTGTCTTCCCAGTTATTCCCGAAGATGTGCCAGAGCAGGCCCCAGATGAACGCCGTGTCGGTACCGGGGCGCAGGCGGATGTACTGGTGCGCGTGGGCCGCGGTGCGCGTACGCCGCGGGTCGACCACGATGATTTTCGCGCCATTCTCCTTGCCCCGCAGGATATGCTGCATGGCGACCGGATGCGCCTCGGCGGCGTTGGAACCGCAGACCAGCATCGCCTTGCAGTTGTGCATATCGTTGTAGGAATTGGTCATCGCGCCATAGCCCCAGGTGTTGGCGACACCGGCGACCGTGGTCGAGTGGCAGATGCGGGCCTGATGGTCCACGTTGTTGCTGCCCCAGAACGCCGCGAACTTGCGCTGCAGGTAGGACCCTTCGTTACTGGCTTTCGACGAACCGCAAAAGAACAGCGAATCGGGACCCGACTTCTCGCGGATCTCCAGCAGTTTGTTGCCGATGGATTCGATGGCCTCGTCCCAGCTGATGCGCTTCCATTTGCCGTCGACCAGCTGCATGGGATATTTCACCCGCCGGTCGCCGGTGCCGTGTTCGCGCACCGAGGCGCCCTTGGCGCAATGCGCACCGAGATTGATCGGGGAGTCGAAGTCGGGTTCCTGGCCGACCCAGACGCCGTTCTGGAGTTCGGCAATCACGCCGCAACCGACCGAACAGTGCGTGCAGATACTGCGACGGATCTCGGTCTCGACGCCCTGTTCGGGGGGGCCGTATTCCTGCGCCGCGCGCACCTTGCGCACCAGCGTCAGCGGCAACGTGCCGGCCAGCGCAGCACCGCCCAGCGCCAGACCGGAACGGCGCAGGAATGTCCGCCGGTTCAGCGTCTGTCCGAGCGCGTCGAAGCCGGTGCCCTGCCGTACCGCCATGCTCACCTGATCCTGCTTGCGCGTGAGTTTCATTGCCTGATCTCCTGTATTGCCCCGCCGGCGACTGCCCGGCTCACGAGCGGAGCGTCTCGTAATAGCTGCGGATATGATCGGTCACCCGGTAACCCTGAGAGACGGATGCCTCGCCGGGGTGCGCATTTTCGGACTGCGAGTCTGCGTCGGCCTCCGCTCCCGCCGTCAGCAGCACCAGCACACCGCCCCCGGCTGCCGTCATGGTCTGCCTGAGAAACCGGCGCCGTTCCCGGAATTTCTCGCTTTCTCTGTTCATATCGAGCTCCTTCATGAAGACAAACAGTTCAAACCTCAGGCCGGTAACACTTCACTCTTCCAGTTCGAAATACCGGTTCTCGAACCGCAGAAATGCCTCACCCAGCCCGCCTACCGCGGCATACAGGCAGGCCGCCCTTGCCCGCTGCAGATCCTGGAAAAACACCGGCATCCAGCAGGCGATATGGTTAAGGAAAAACTGCCGCTCGGCCGGAAAGGGAATGTCCCCGGCGCTGATGATCACGCGCATGCTTTCACACAGTGCCGCCGCATGGTCCTCCGGATCGTTCGTGCCGGGCTGCCGCTCGATCCCGAGTACCTTCAGATCGCGGCGCAGGTAAGCCAGCGGACGGTCCATGAGGAAGCCGGTCAGATACCATGAGGCATAGGGAACCAGCTCGCCGCGCCCGATGCCGATAAAAAGGTTATGGTACTCGTCGTCGAGCGCCTCCGGTTTGTTCTCACGAGCCGCCACCTTGAGCAATCGCCAGGCGGTTGACAGGTCGTCCGCGACGGGGCCGCCTTCCTCGATCTCATCGAGCAGTTCCAGCAGCTGCGGCGATGGCGGTTTTGCCAGCAAGTGAGCCAGCAGGCCATAGACGCTGGCGCGCAGGCCGTCCTGGTCGGTTTGCGGTATCGGCATCGTGTTGGTACCCGCGTACAGAGCTGTCGGCAGTTCCATCAGGTGACTCCCGCCGGGGGGCTGTGCCGGCTCAGTCATGGTTTTGCAACACCTGTGCCCGGTTGCGGTGGAACAGAGTCCGTGAGACGGACCGGATCACCCTTCCCCGCCGACAAGGCCAACGCAGGCTCCGCTGTGTCGTGGACATAATGTCCCACCCTGGGTACAACCGGGTCAGGTGGCGTCAAGGCATCTGCCTCAGGCATCGGCAACCGGCTTGTCATAGACATTGGGGCTTTCCTCCTGCTCGAACATGTCCAGCGCCTTGCAGTCCTGGCACATCCGGATCCGGCGGCGCGCAGACTCTTCACGGAACATCCAGTGCTGCGACAGGCGTTCCGTCAGGCGCTCCATCACCGCGCGGGTCGCAAAGGGTTTCCCGCAACGGATGCAATGGAACGGCTCTTCCTCGTGCAGGGTGCGCAACCGGCGACGCCGCTCGCCATCGTAGTCGATGCGCGGCAGCAGTCTGACGGCATCCTCCGGACAGGCGGCGTGACACAGCCCGCACTGCACACAGTTGGCTTCGATGAATTGCAGGGCCGGGCGGTCATCGCCCGCATACAGCGCCTTCGAGGGACACACGGCAACGCATGCCATGCACAGCGTGCACAGGCCGCCATCGATTTCGATGGCGCCGAAGGGTGCGTCATCAGGCAGTTCAGCCATTGGCCTGGCATCAGGGGCCTGTGCCTGCAGATGATCGATGGCAAGTCCGAGCGTCGTGCGTTTTTCGTTGAAGGGCATGAAGCCGGCGGGCTCGATCGCGGGCGGCGGCAACCACCGCCCCAGTGTCCCGATCAGCGCGCCATTCCGATCCCCGTTCAATACCAGTTGCAGGCAATCGCGCTGGTAACCCATGCCGCTCAGAATCGCTCTTGCGTAGCTGATCTGCAGGGAGATCTCGCGTAACACGGAAGGCGGTATGGAACCGGTGGTGAATAGCACGACACGCCGCGCACCGTAGGCGAGCGTCGCCAGCCAGGCATCGATGCCGACCGATCCGGGCTCCTCGATCTGGAACGGCAGTGCCGACTCCGGCAGTTGTGTGGCCAGTGTTTCCAGGATTTGCCGTCCGCTGGCACTGTCGAAAAAAATGACCTGCGGATCGGATCCGCCCGCCTGCCGGTAGCGGCTGAGGGCATCACGCACCGACGTCAACAGGCTGCCGAGGTCCGGGTACGCGTAACGGATCGCCCCGCCGGGGCAGGCACTCGCACAACTGCCGGCGCCCTGGCAAAGGTAGGCATTGACTTCGATAATCTCACCCAGCGAACGAATGGCCTGGGTGGGACAGGCATCGATGCAGCGCCGGCAGCCGGTCAGTCCGCTGCGCCCATGCGCACAGATGTCGGGATCGTAACTGAAGTATTTCGGCTTCTCGAACTCGCCAACCAGATCACGCAGTTCGTTCAGCACCGCGGCGAGCGCCTGCGGACCTGCTGGCGCGTAATAACCCGGCGGCGGCACCTCATGGTCCAGAAATGCGGCGGCAGAGAGGTCCAGAACCAGATCGACGTAGTCGGTCTGCGCACCAAACAAACGGGACGCCTCCAGTTCCCGTCCGTCGCACTCGATACGGACCGCGAACCTGCCGAAATGGCCTTCGAGCTGTTTCACGCGTCCCTTGACCAGGGCAAGATCCTGCGGGACGGGCGCCCCGGAATCACCTGACGGCTCCACCAGCAGCACGCACTGCAGCGCCGCTTGAAGCGCCCGGGCGCAGGACACGGCTTCCGGCAAGGCGCCGATGATCAGCAGATTGCCCTGAGAACGGTAACTGACGGTACCCACACCCGCGCCGGTCGCGGTGTGCGCCTGCAGCGCAGCGGCACGCGCGCGCCCGTCGGCGGTGAGGCTCGGCAACGCTGTACGGACTTCGGTTGCTGTGGTCATTTCCCGGTCTCCTCCGCGCGCTCCGCCGGCAGCGTCGGTGCGGAATCCTGTTGCGCTGGATCAGCAGCGCAGCGGACCTGTTCATCGGTCGGCTGATCCGCGGCGTCTTCGCCGCTTACCGTTAGCTTTTCGTTGACGCGTTGCAGCTGCTGCGTCAGCTCGTCCTGCGTCACCCCGGCCAGCACCCGGCGCAGGGGTTGCAGCAGGTTATAGTCCGTGTCGTAATCGTCGAGACCGTCACGCACCTGGAATTTGGCGGCGCCGAACAGTTTGCGCAGCGCCAGCCGCTGCAGCCCATCGCTGACGCCGGGAGAGAGAAAACCGCTGTAATCGCTTTCCTCATTCAGCGACTCCAGGCTCGGCATGTCCTGGTCTGTGAGCGCCTTCTGCGCCTCGCCGGTTGCGGGCTGGCGCGCGCCGGTCCCCGCCACGGGTGGCTCCCGGGTGTCGTCGTCTCGCGGCGTGACTTCTTCAGGGGGCACAGCAGCAGCACGCTTGCGCTCGCTCCAGCGCGCGAGAAACCCGGACGCTCCGGCCTCAGGGCCGGGCGAGTCGTGGCGATGGTTTCCAGCCATCGTCGGCCTTCTCGGTCCAGTTGACGCGTTTGCGTTTTTCCGGCTGCTGCGGTTGGTAGTGCTGCATCACGAACGCCTCCACCTGCAGGTGCAATTCCGGCGGGATCGGTGCCGAAAAAACCAGGTCATCGATTTCCATGTGGGCACCGGCCTCGTCGTAGTTCGCAGTAACGGTAAAGGGCACCAGTTCACCTTCCGCGTGCTCCCGACAGACCAGGAACAGGGACGGCCGGCGACCCACGAGGTTGTACCAGTAGCTTTCGGCAGAATCGCGGAACAGGGCAACGTTCAGCCCGGTCCACAACCATTGTGTCTGTCCCTCGCTGGTGTGCACCGGCAGCCGCTGCGGACTGTCGCCTGATACGGACTGCCCGGCGACAAAGCCGATCAGGCGCCACACCGGCACGTGCCAGGGGCCGCGCTTCGAGCGGGTGGACTCCATCACCGCCGACACGGGATAACGGGCATCAGGTTGCACAGGCTGCTCCATCATTCGTCAGGACACAGTTCCCTGCGCAAGAGTCGTACCAGCATGGATTGCACAGGGAATCAGGGGGTTATATGTGGCTGTCGCAAACCGGCTGCGACATAATGTCCCATTGCACGGACAACGCTATACACAGCGACCCGATCAGCGGCACCGCCGTAAGTTCTTCAGCACTGTGCGCGGACGCTGATTAACGGCGTCCCCGGGTAGCAAGGGTGCCATGCATCATGACTCGCTGTTCCAGACCTGAATCTTGCGTTCGAGGGTCTTGCGGGAAATATGCAGACGTCGGGCCGCTTCGGACTTGTTGCCACCGACACTTTTCAGCATGCTGAGCACGTGCTGCTTGCTGACTTCCGCAAGACTCAGGGTCAGCGGAAACGGCTGCCGCGTCGCCGCGTCCCGGCCCGGGTCGCCACCCTCGTCCCAGTCGCAACATTCCAGCAGCGGTTTGCCCAGCAGCAGGGACCGCTCTACCAGGTTGCGCAACTCGCGTACGTTACCGGGCCA
>Ga0210144_1001162_pt1 | contig 11397 bp, 9 predicted proteins | sample Muzzi_PWA_D2_FD_185532 | JGI IMG/M metagenome (GOLD analysis project Ga0210144, IMG submission 185532) | Wetland microbial communities from San Francisco Bay, California, USA, that impact long-term carbon sequestration - Muzzi_PWA_D2 (SPAdes) | ecosystem: Environmental > Aquatic > Marine >...
AGCCACTCTCCAATGTCGGCTCAGCCAATGATCCGATTCATTGCCGCGAACGGCTTGGTGGTATGCTCAATTTCTACTATCGTGAAGCGGCTTGAAAGTACTCGTTCCAATTCTTGCACCAAACGGGCTTACATCATCATCATTATGAACGGTTGGCGGCGTGATACAGAGTGTTATGAGTTTTCGAGAACTACAGCTGCTGAAATATTACCATCGGGAAGCTGCATGAGTATTTTGACCCTGCGACCGTACGAGCTATGGGCTTTAGCTAAAGCTAACCGAGGTGATTCAAGAACTCGGCAACGGTCTGGATACAGATGCCAAATGTATTTTCCGGTTGATTCATAAAGGGTCCAAAGTCCTTAAGATCACCGGTAAGCAGGTGAGTTGCCTGACAAGCCAGCGCCGCTTCGAATATCGGTTGGTCCTTTTGTGTAAGGCCTTCAGGGAAGCCTGGGCCAGCTCGATGTTTAACAAGGTGGACGCCGCGCTGTAGTGCGCCAAGATCATCCAGGGAATGCGGAAATTTTCTCTCAAGGTTGCGGCGCGCTTCTTCCAGCGCATAGGGACTCGAGTACAGTTCCCAGTAACCCTGGCCCCCGAGTTCGATAACCAGTGTGGCTTTTCCTCTCGGATTATGTGCCGCAGTGAATAATACGTTCGCGTCGAGAAACAGCCTCATTTTTTTGCTGTAGCCAGCATGCCTACTAGTTGAGACCGCTCTTGATCTGAAAGCTTATCCTCGGCATCCCACTCAGCGATTTGCTCATCGCTGTAGTGCTGGACTTCGAGGACTATGGCCGGCTTGAGTACGACTTCATTGCCGCGCTCTTCCAGAATCACGACGTCACCGCTTCTGATTCCCAGACGTTTTCGTAGTGTGGCGGGCAGGGTAATCTGGCCGCGGCTGGATACCACCAGTGTTTCACTCATGTGTTTCACCCTGCAATTCGAATCCGAGATACAGAGTCTAGCATATATTCGGAAATGCAGAAAATATGCTAATAACGCACATGTCACAAAGATTATGTAACATAATGGAATATATAGTAAATATGTTATGTGAATAGTCACCTGTAGCTGATGGGTTAAGATCGGCTCCCCATGGAGACTCCATCTTATTTCGCAAATCGATGGCATTCGACCTGGCATTCGTGGGTTGCGGGACTTTTGCGGGGTTCAGTTGTGCATCTTCCTGCATTGTTGCGCAAATAGGGCAACGGGCATTCCAGTAATCTGTATTAAAAAACAAAAAGTTAGCGAATGTACTGCTAACCATGAACCACGCGGTCGGGAGTTCGAATCTCTCCGGGCGCGCCATATTATAAAACAGCAAGTTAGAGAAGATATTGCAGGTCTCTTATACTTGCTTTTCTGGCATCCCTCTTTCCCTTTCTCATGGGAATAATGGGTTATGAATTAACCCGGGCACCTGGTCAAAAAACCAGTTGGTCGGGTTTGTTCATCTGCGCACTGTAGTTAGAATAAATCACTCTGGTTGTACTGTATATCGATACACGATATAGTCTGGCTACGCTGAAAAACCTGGCCGACAAGACGACTCAGGATGTCTATGACGGTATCAAGAGTCGCCAGACACGGAAACTACCTCGTGACTTGCACGACAAGGCGAGACGGATACTGGACCAGATTAACGCGGCTCCGACACTTGATATGTTACGTATACCGCCGAGTAATCGGTTGGAGAAATTAAAGGGTGATCTAGCCGGGTTCGGGAGCCTTCGAATAAATGATCAATGGCGCATTGTGTTCCGCTGGCAAAGTCAGGATGCGCTAGATGTACAAGTGATCGACTACCATTAGGTGAATGACATGTTGCCGAAGAAACGCCCCCCGACACACCCTGGCGAGATGCTGCTGAAAGAGTTTCTAGAACCACTTGGTTTGACCCAGAAGGCCTTTGCCGCACACCTCGGCTGGACCTACGCACGCCTCAATGAGGTGATTAGAGGCCGTCGTCAGGTCAGTGCGGATTCCGCGCTGGCGCTGGGTGAAGCACTCAATACAGGCCCTGAATTCTGGTTGAATCTGCAACGCGACTGGGATCTCTGGCATGCTATGGATTCGCACCACAAGGTGCCACCGCTGAAAAAAGTTGGGTAAAGCGCCAGCCAGGTCACCGAACAGCCTTACGCGTATGCCGCCGTACTCCGTCTCATCACAGAACGTTTCGACTTGTACGCTGTCAGCGATCAGCGTCAGCCCGTCATCTTCGACGGGAATGCCACAGAGTTCGTGAAAGACTGCCTGCAGACCTGCTTCGCTGCTAGCGCCGAAACCCGGGAAATCCACATCGCGTGTCGGCCGGTGCAGTTGGTCACCCCATAACAGGAAGAGCATGGCACCCTTCAGTATGAATCTATCACGATAACTGGACTGGCTCAGGCGGTACAAGAGCGTTCGAGTCCATACCGGGTCAGTAGCAACTGAAAGTCCTCGCCCCGTTCCCGCGCCAACGCCAGCAATCGGTCGCGCACCGAGGCTGCAGTATTCTTTCCACATTTATTATTCATGGCGCGAGCGATTCGAGGTAGGGTCGCATGACATTGCGGACACGGCAGATCTCGGCATGGTTGTGCTCCGCAAATATTCATGCGGCCTTCGGCAGCAAGCCGTATTCATGATGTAATCCGCCCAGTATGGGGTGAGCCATCACCTTAAGATGATCAGGAATGCGATGTCGATGTGTTTGTAGTGCGGCAGGGAGATCGGATGGTGGGTTCGGTATGCCTGGACCAAGACTGGATGAGGTCGTCCTTCGTTGTAATGTGTCATCCAGTTTGTCGTGATGCTTCGCAGATGGGATTCTGTTATCGGGATAAAGTAATCAAGGCATTCGCGCCGGAGTGTGCCGATCACGCGTTCACAGAAGCGGTTGGCTATCGGGCTTCTCGGTGGTGATCTCAGGACACGAATCCCCATATGTGAAACCGATTTATCAAGCAGGGGAGAGAAAATGCCATCCCGATCATGGATAAGAAAGCGATAACTGTGATCTGAAGGGATAGCTTCACGCAGTTGCTGAAGAGTCCATGCCGCGGTTGGGTGTGCTGTCACGTTACAATGCACGATCCGCCGGCTCTGATGTTCGATGACATAAAGATGTAGAGCAGCCGGTACGTTGCGGTCACGACTACACAGAAATCACAGGCCAAAATGGCTGAAGCATGATTGCGAACAAAGGTTGACCAGCGTTGATCGCCACGTGGTTGTTCCCACGGGTGTAGTTGCCTATATTTTCGTACGCTACGCGGCGATACGCGAATACCCAGCTTTAGCAGCAATTCATTGGCAACGCGCTCCTCCTCCCGGGACGGATTGCTCATGGCCATTTCACGGATAAATTGCCTGAGTTCTATGGGTATCGGTGGGCGCCCTGGGCGTGATTTCCAGCGCCAGAACAGGCGAAAGCCCTGACGATGCCATCGAACGAGTGTCTGGTGCTGTACAACGACCAGCGTAATTATCGTTTTGACACCTTCCATGACGGGCAGTAGCTTGCCATGCCATGAAAGGTAGTGCGATTCGAAGGTAACTTCATCCCTAAGAATCAAAAAGATTCAATTATTGTGTACGACAGGTGTAAAAATTCGCTATGCACATTGAACGATAAGAATTACAGTTTTGACACATGATCCAATTGGTCGAGCGATCAAATCTCGAACCGCATAAAACCGGCTCAGACTTTGGGGTCATGATTGAGTGTCGCCACGCTGACGAAGTAACTGCCTTAGGTCACTCAGCTCCGCGCGTAGCGCCTGCAGATGCACTCCCAGATTGATGTTTTCATTGTGCACCACATCTTCAATAGCGGCCTGTTCCTGCCTGTGTGTGCTTTCATGCATGGTTTGCATTGTATTGACAATGATCGCAATGAACAGGTTCAGCATGGTAAATGTAGCAATGAGGATAAACGGAATAAAAAACAGCCAGGCATATGGGTGTGTAGCCATCACCGGGCGTACGATTCCCATCGACCAGCTTTCCAGTGTCATGATCTGAAACAGGGTGTACATGGACTTGCCGATAGTTCCAAACCATGCCGGGTGATCGGCGCCGAATAGCCCGGTTGCCATGACGGCGAACACGTAGTAGAGCAACACCAGCAGTGCGGCGATAGCGCTGATGCCGGGTATGGCGTGCAGGAGTGATTCAACCACAAAGCGCAGTCGAGGTACCATGGAGATCAGGCGTAATACACGCAGAATCCGCAGTGCTCTCAATACTGCCAGCGGGCCACTGTCAGGGATCAGTGCAATGGCGATGATGATAAAGTCAAAGACATTCCAGGGATCGTGAAAGAAGCGCCGGCTATGAGCGTACAGCTTGACAGAGATCTCGACAACAAAGACACCAATGACGATGTTGTCCAGTGCCAACAACCAGGGGCCAGCTTGCGCCATCACTGTTGCTGAGGTTTCCAGCCCCAGCGTGATGGCGTTGATGACAATCAGCACGATGATGCTGTACTGGACTTGCGGCGCCTCAACCCAGGAAGCCAGGCGAAGCCGCAATCTGTTGTGCTGCGAGACGGGCTCGGTTTGGATCATGATTGCTAACCTCCGGAAGTCATGCATAAAACTTGAGAGGCGTTGCCTCCCTTTGAATATGTCAGCGCTTCAACATGCAAGATGCCTGCGGTGATCGTCCAGATCAAGCAATGGATCAGTTATTCCGGGTGGATGTTCCTGTGGTGTGTGGCTTTTCCGGTGTTCTCCGTGAGGGATGGAGGCAATCAGACCTACGGTGTGTCCCTGCCTGCCAAAGATGAGCAGGAGTTGCTGTTTCATGAGCAGGCTGTCGGCGAGGAGGGTCTTCACAGCACCCGGTTCCGGGGGGCTGGCAATCGTGGTCAATAAACGGACGAGAAGTATCAGCAGGTCCTTCATGGCACAGCAGGGCAGGGGAAGTCGGCCATCTGGAGCACGACAGTCCACGTTGTCCTTTTCAGGAGCGCCCATGCTATGAACCGGACTTCTGAACCTCGTTGCCGAATCAGAGCCGATTCAAGTTAAGATCTGTGATTAACAATTATCTACCAGGAGGAGTCCGGGCCTGCCGCCCGTGCTGTCAAGTATGGTTACCCTGAGCCCGGGGCGTGGCCTTCGCCTGATTTTTGCCTGCTGCCTTGTCCTGCCGGTCGCCGCTGCGTCAGCCGATACAGCGCCCGCGCCGAAGGTGATCGTGTCCGAGGTGCGGGTCGCGCATTTCGTCGATCGCCTGGAGGCGCTGGGTACACTGCGCGCTATCGAATCGGTCACCCTTACTGCGTCGGTCACCGAGACCATCAGCGCCATCCATTTCGATGACGGTGACCGGGTCGAAAAGAACCAGATTCTGGTGGAAATGACCAATGCCGAGGAGCACGCCCAGCTCGAGGAGGCGAGCGCGTTGAAAGACGAGAGTTATCGTCAGTATCAGCGCGTGAAGTCACTGGAATCGCAGGGGACTGCCGCCAGGTCGTTGCTCGACGAACGGCGGCGCGAGTGGGAAACGGCCCGTGCGCGCCTGGCAGCAATCGAATCCAGACTTGCCGACCGCCTGATCAGGGCACCTTTTGCAGGCGTGGTCGGATTACGCGACCTCAGCGTCGGGGCGCTGGTGGAACCGGGCAATCCGGTGACCACGCTCGACGATGATTCGGTGATGAATCTGGATTTCGAGGTGCCGAGCACCTACCTGGAGGCGTTGCACCCGGGCCTGGGTGTTACCGCCAGCACCCACGCGTTTCCCGGGCGTGTGTTCACGGGCGAAGTCAAGGCGGTCGGCAGCCGTGTCGACCCGGCTACCCGTTCGATTCGTGTCAGGGCGGAACTGCCTAACCCGGAACGCATCCTCAAACCCGGTCTGCTGATGCAGGTCGGACTGCTTAAAAATCCGCGTGACACGCTGGTGATACCGGAGGAGGCCCTGCTCCCGCTGGGTGACAGGCAATATGTGCTGCTGAACGATGTCAACAATGGCAACACGGTGATACGTCGCGAAATCAGCATCGGTGCGCGCCGTCCCGGTGAAGTGGAGGTGCTGGACGGGCTCGCCGCCGGCGACCGGGTGGTCAGCCACGGTACGCTCATCGTGCGCCCCGGCCAGCAGGTTAGCATCGCTGCCGTGGATGACGACAGCACGACTTACGACCAGCTCCTGCGGTCGCTCGAAGACAGTAACGCCCCGTGATTCTTTCCGACGTCTCGATAACGAGGCCGGTACTCGCTGCGGTGGTGTTGCTGCTCTTGATCGTGTTCGGACTGGTGTCCTTCGAACGGCTGCCGCTGCGCGAATACCCGGACATCGATCCGCCGGTGGTGTCCGTTGAAACCCTGTACCCTGGCGCGGCTGCTAACGTGATCGAGACCCGGGTCACGGAGCTGATCGAAGACCGGATCTCGGGAGTGGAGGGCATACGCTTCATCGAATCCAGCAGCGAAGACGGCCGCTCGGTGATCAACATCGAGTTCGATATCGGCCGAGACATTGATGGCGCCGCCAACGATATCCGCGACCGGGTGTCGAGCATACTCGACGACCTGCCCGAGGAAGCCGACCCGCCGGAAATCCAGAAGGTCGATACCAACGAAGAAGTGATCATGTGGCTCAATCTGGTCAGTGATCGCATGAGCGTACCCGAGCTCACCGACTATGCGGACCGCTACCTGGTCGATCGTTTCTCGGTGCTCGACGGCGTGGCGCGGGTGCGCATCGGTGGTGGCCAGGTGTACGCCATGCGTATCTGGCTGGACCGGCGCGAACTGGCCGCCCGCAACCTGACCGTGGCCGATATCGAGGCCGCACTGCGCGCCGAGAATCTGGAACTCCCGGCCGGCAGTATCGATTCCGAAGATCGCCAGTTCACGGTGTGCACCGAACGCATGTTCCGCAGCGCCGCCGATTTCGCCCGTCTGGTTGTGGCACGCGGTGACGGGGGTTACCTGGTGCGTCTCGGTGACGTGGCACGGGTGGAACGCGGCACGGCGGAGGATCGCCTGTTCTTTCGCGGCAACGGCGTGCCGATGGTCGGCATCGGTATCATCAAGCAGTCGACCGCCAACACACTCGCGGTGGCGGAGGCGGCCAAGGCGGAAATGCGACAAATCAGCGCCGGCCTGCCCGAGGGCATGGCGATCAAGCAAAGCTACGACAGTTCGGTGTTCATCGAAGGGGCTATCCACGAGGTCTACAAGACACTGTTAATCGCCATCGTGCTGGTGATCGGCGTGATCTACCTGTTCCTTGGCAGTGTGCGCGCCATGCTGGTGCCCGCGGTGACGGTGCCGGTCTCGCTGGTTGCGACGTTTATGGTGCTGCTGGCGCTCGGTTTATCCATTAATCTCCTGACCCTGCTGGCGCTGGTGCTGGCCATCGGTCTGGTGGTCGACGACGCCATTGTGGTGTTGGAAAACATCCACCGGCGTATGGAACACTACGGTGAGTCGCGCCTGGTGGCAGCGTTCCGCGGCACCCGCCAGGTCGGTTTCGCGGTGGTCGCCACCACCGTGGTGCTGGTAGCCGTGTTCGTCCCGATCGCCTTTTTGCAGGGGGATATTGGCCGGTTGTTTTCCGAGTTTGCGCTGACCATGGCGGCGGCGGTTTCCTTTTCCAGTTTCGTGGCGCTGTCGCTGTCCTCCATGCTTGCCTCCAAGGTGTTGCCGGAGGAGGCAAAACGCGCTCGCCTGTCACAGGGTGTGGACTGGGTATTCGGCAAGGTCCGCCACGGTTATCATCGGGCACTTATTATTGCACTGCACCACGCCTGGCTGGTTGGCGGGGGGGGGTTGTCGCCGTGCTGGCCACTTCGTTGTAGTACATTGCCGGCTACATGACCGAGATCGAGCGGCGCGCTCGATGAGTTCGCTGACTCCAACAAACTCAACCGTTATAACCGGGTGCGCGCCATTACCCTGGAAGCCAATCTCGCCGACGGCGTGGCTCTGGGCTGGCCGCGTCGTGTTTGGCGGCCGGCGTTTTGCACCGCTGGCTCCGCCATTCTGCCCGGGGTGGTCTTGGGCATCGCCTTGATCTGTTCCGGACTTCAACGGTGGCTTTTGGCTGCTTGGGCGGTTTTCCGCGCGCCAGTGCGTGGAGCACGAAGCACCCGGAGCGCGCTGCTTGAATCCATTAATCCCCACCATCCTTTGCGACTTTCTCACCGGCCAGTACGCGTCCCTGGCCGGCCGGCCTGGCGGGCAGGTTGCCGGCCGCGGCATCCGGTGACCGGCCGAGTGCCGGGTACTGGCGTGCCCGGATGCCGTAGCCGAGCAGGGCGCCGCCGGTCGCGGACACGGCCAGCACGCCTAGCATCATGAACTGCGTAAACAGCATCAGCACGCCCAGACCAACAACGCCCGTCAGCGCCGCGCCCAGTTTCAGCGTCGAGCGGCTCTGTACGCGCCGGGTCTCGCGCAGTAGCTGCTGGTGGCTGTTCCTGATCTGCCTGGTCTTTTCCTTTTCGGCCTGGCGCATGATGCGGTCACGCTGGCGCTGGTATTTTTCGCTGACCTTGATAAGGGAATGCTGTCTGGCGTGACTGGTGATCGAGGTAAACCAGAACGCGGCGATCACGCCAATCAGCAGACCGAGGGCGCCGAACAGCCAGCCACTCTTGTTGAGGTCCGCGTCCTGCGCAGACATCAGCAGCAGTGCCGTCGCGCCCTGCAGCAGGAAGATCCCGATCAGGAACTTGATGAATGCTGCAAGACTGAAGGGAGTCATCGCCATGCCTCGAGTGTGCCACTTCGACGTTTATGCCACAATGGCCCGGGAGGAATGGCATGCTGCCTGAACCGGTATGATGAATTGATGAAGGTGTTGACATCAATGGCCACGGAATCCACGGAAGTTAACCCACTGGCCGTAAGTGCTCCGTCCGGAGTCCGACGCACCCGGTACTTCGAGCTCGGTATTACGATCGAAATACGCTCCGATTTCAGGCCTGATCTGCAGGCCGGACAAGCGGCCTGTGGACCGGGAAATGCGGAGGGATGCTATGCGCTATGAGCTCTTTTATTGGCCGTCAATCCAGGGGCGGGGGGAATTCGTGCGGCTGGCGCTGGAGGCAGCGGGCGCCGCCTATGTGGACGTGGCGCGCGAGAGCGGGCGCGGTCTCGGCGTCGAGGCGATGATGAGTCTAATGGAGGGACCAACCCTGGAGCGTCCGCCCTTCGCTCCGCCCTTCCTCCGGGCGGGCAAGCAGGTGATCGCACAGACCGCGAACATACTGCAATTCCTGGGACCACGCCTGGGGTTGGCGCCCGAGGCCGAGGCGACCCGGCTATGGGTGCATCAGCTGCAGCTTACCGTGGAAGACCTCGTTGTCGACATCCATGACACGCATCACCCCATCGCGATGAGTCTCTATTATGAAGATCAGAAAACCGAGGCAAAACGCCGTGCGAAATTCTTCACCGGGGAACGCGCGCCCGAGCTGCTGGGTTATTTCGAAAACGTGCTGCAGCGCAACCCGGGTCGCCGCGGTTACCTGGTCGGACGCAAGCTAAGCTACGTCGATTTATCGATGTTCCAGATCGTCGACGGGCTGCGCTACGCCTTCCCGAAGATGATGGCGCGGCTCGAGACCGGGATACCCGGCCTCGTGGCGCTTCATGACCGTGTGGCGCAGCAGCCAAACGTTGCAGCCTATCTCGCCTCTGAACGGCGCCTGCCATTCAACGTGGACGGAATCTTCCGGCATTATCCGGAACTGGAAGCGTAGCCTGTTGGGGAGACGCCCTGAGTCCGACGTGCGACGCACCCGGCACTTCGTGCTAGTGCTCAGCATGGAGTACGGAGATCCCGGGGCAGGGTGCAGGACTCGGGTTAATCACTGCGACATCAACGAATCAGTACGGCAACGCGAGCTCCATACCGGGAGCGGTCGTTCAGTGACAAGCTGTTTCCAGCACATATCGCACCTTCATTACTCAACGAGACTCGCAGCTCTCCAGACTCCGCGGTGGGACTGAAGCCGACAGTTTACTGGGTGGTTAGCTCAATCTTCGCAATTTCACGTAGTTGCTGAATGTGCTGCACTAGCTGCTGGTTCGTCACCAGAACATTGAACCGATCCTTGACATCGTCGAAGGCGGGCTGCGTGCGTTCCCGCAGGTCATCGAGCAGGATCACTGGCCAGCCGAACCGGGTCTGCACCGACTCTTCGGTATGGCTGCCCTATGTGAAAGTAACTGGCATATAAGCTATCCTCAATCTTTGAAACCAGGTGTTGAGAATAGTCGCGTCGCTCCCCGTCATCATAAAAGCTTGCCGAAAGGAAACGGGAACTCTACGTAGAGGGCTGTGGGGACAGCCTGAGCATGCGCCGGGTGATGCACCGGAACCCGCTAATCGATAACGCTAAAGGGTGAAGGAGGACAGGCGATGAAAAACAACACCACGAGTTCCGATGGGATTGTGGCGCCGCATCTGCGCACGGCCTTCATTCTGCTCGTACTCTGCTTTACCGCCTGGGGTGCAGCGGCCAACCTCACCGACGTACTCGTCGGTGTGTTCCGCGGCATTTTCGATATGTCGAACTTCCAGTCTTCACTGGTCCAGTTCGCTTACTATGGCGCGTATTTCCTGCTCGCCTTGCCAGCTGCTTTCATAAACAACCGTTTCGGATACAAAACCGGCGTGCTCGTTGGGCTTGGGCTGGCTGCCACCGGTGGCTTGCTTTTCCTGCCAGCGAGCCAGGTATTGGCTTACCAGATGTTTCTGCTTGCCCTCTTCGTTCTTGCTGCCGGGTTGTCAATTCTCGAAACGTCGGCCAACCCTTTTGTGATTGCCATGGGTACAGAGTCGACGGCGACCCGTCGGCTCAATCTTGCCCAGGCATTCAACCCCATTGGCGCCAACCTCGGTGTGCTCATGGGTGCGGTGCTCATTCTGCCCGCCCTCACGCCCGAGGCGAGCAAGGTGATTATGACGGGCCCGGAGTTGCTGGCCAGTCAGGAAGCAGACCTTGCGCTCGTCCTCAAGCCCTATCTTGGTATCGCCGCCGTACTGTTCGTGATCTGGCTACTCATATTCTTTCGCAAGTTCGATCTGTCGCGGCCTGCAGCGATACCTGTCGCGAAATCGGGCAACACCGCTTCGCGACTGTGGTACAACCGGCACTACCGCTACGGGGTACTCGCGCAGTTCTTCAATGTGGCTGCCCAGACCTGTGCCTGGACATTCACCATCCTCTATGCCCAGGATGTGGTTGGCGTCTCCCCGGAGGCCGCTGGGTGGTGGCTCCAGGCAAGCCTCATCATATTTCTCATATCCCGCTTCGTCATGACCTGGCTGTTGGGCATCATCCCGCCGACGCGGCTGCTGTTCATCATGGCCGTATTCGGGGTGTTGTGCTGCCTCACCGCCATGTTCGCACTCAATATCGTCGGA
>Ga0210144_1001164_pt1 | contig 11391 bp, 5 predicted proteins | sample Muzzi_PWA_D2_FD_185532 | JGI IMG/M metagenome (GOLD analysis project Ga0210144, IMG submission 185532) | Wetland microbial communities from San Francisco Bay, California, USA, that impact long-term carbon sequestration - Muzzi_PWA_D2 (SPAdes) | ecosystem: Environmental > Aquatic > Marine >...
TGTCTTTGCGCACGTCGTTGCCGCTCCTTTCGATTTCCAGCCGTTGACAAGCCGGAAACCTAGGCGCGGAGCGGCGTGCGCCTCTTCTTCACCTGCTTACTTCACCCACGGGAACGTCAATAGAGCCATTTTTTGCTTCCCCCCGGACCCAGATGCGGATAGGGTCAAGATCAAGATGACGCCCAGCAGTAGCCGGACGTTGGAGAACACCAAGGCCGCCCTGCGATCCGCAGGGCTGGACGTGTAAAGTCAAGAGGCTGATGGCGAGCAGCAAGCGGGACCGCGAGGCCCACGTTCTTCTGGAGATGGTCATGGCCGACCCGATGTCGGAGGAGGTTCTGGACGCCAACTCCGACGACGTCATGGACGCGCTTGAGGACCACGCGTCCGATCTGGCCCTCGGTCCGGTCGTCGCGCTGAACATGACGGCTTGCTCGATCAAGCTACGGTTCAATGTGCTGGGCACCACCGATGCGCAGATCCATAAGCGGATTGCTCAAATCATCGCCATCATTGAGCGCGAGACGGATTTGGAAATGTTCCGTAGTCGCGTTGAGTCTCGCGAAGATGCGGCCGACTCTCCAACTGGCGAGATGGCCGCTGCCTAGCTCGCCCTTCAAGTCGACTCCTAGTCCAGCAGCGCTGCGGTCTCTTCCAGAGACCAGATGTGGTCGGCGACTCCAGCCGCCATCGCAGGCGTCCGGGGGAAGCGCTCCTTGAGCGGCTGGTGAGGCCGGGCGAAGTTGTAGTGCATGAAGTGCAGCGAGACCGCATGCGCCAGGGGTCTCTACGCGCTTGCTGAATCCATTGGTCAGCCGCGTGAATCGGGTCAGGCTCGCCCTTGTGGAATCGACCAGCACCTTGAGCGGCTTGGTGACTATCTCGACGTCCGGGCGGACTGGATCTCAAATCCAGCAAACATCAGGGCTTAGCTGGGCAGCTCTCGCCAGACGACGGTTACGACCACTACAGGTGCTCCCGAAGGGCTGAGAACCCGCGGGCGCGATCCTGGAGGCGGTTGACCGATTGGGCCACCAGTTGAGGCAAGCAACCGGGCGATGGAGCTAGCTGCTAGCCGGGCTCGAACCCGCGACCTCCTGAGCGCGAATCAAGAGACCGCCGTCACCTCCCCCGATGTGACCGCCACGGCGTGAGCCTCCTCGGCCCCAAGGAAAGGAGCCAAGATCAAGTAGGTGGCCGCGGGCACGAGAGCGAGCAGCCCTTTGAGCCCCTTCGCCTTCACCTGCTCGTAGATCAAGGCGAAGACGGCGGCGATGATCGCCTCCGAGGCGATCGGCAGCGTGTCCGGCTTCAGCTCGTAACCCGACGCGAGAAGTCCCTCCAACCCTTCGGCCGACGCATCGCGCCGCTCCAGCGCCCTCTCTCCGTCGCCGTAGACCGCCACGTAGCTCAGCTGCGGGTACTCGGGCTCCGCGACGGCGGATGCGAGGATCGCTTCGATCGCGCCGCGCATCCCGTGCGGCCAATCGGTCGCCCGACGAAAGGCCGGAAGCGCCGCGGTGAGCAGCTGCGAGTAGCCGCTGTCGAGCGCGGCGACCAGAGCGACCTGCTTGTTGGCGAAGTTCTCGTAAAAGGTCCGGTTCGAAGTCGAGGCGCGCTTCGAGACGTCTTCCGCCACCACCTCCGCCAGCCCCTTCTCGCCCGCCATCTCCGCCAGCGCCCGCAGGATCCGCTCCTGGGGGTTTGCGGAGGCCTGGCGCTGCTCGAAGGAGAGCGTCCGCGGCGCCCGCCCCCGCGGCGCCTTCAGCGGGCCGGGAGGCGGGGGGCAGGAGAAGATCCACTGCCACAGTTCCAGCGCCAGCCCGGGCAGCTCCTTCTCTTCCCCCCGGCGCAGTCGCTTGCGGATCACCTGCTGCACCCCGCCGGCGATCGCCCGCACCACCTCGGGCGGCGTTCCGGCACGATTGGGGGTCTCCTCCAGCGCCCTACTGACGATCCGCTCGAATCCGCGCGAGGCACGCTCTGCGCAGGCCGCCCCGCGAGGCCCGGCCGCGTGGGCTTCCACCAGCAAGGCCTTCGCCGCCACCGGCTGGGAGACGATCAGCTCCACCACCCGCTCGAAGACCCGGCCGAGGTCGTCCAGATCGCCGACTTGCGCGAGTTCGGCGTCGAGCCACTCCAGCAGCGGCTCCATCATCTCCTCCAGGGCCGCGGCGAAGCAGTCCTCTGGGTCGCTGAAGTAGCGGTAGAAGTCCCTGCGCCCGATCCCGGCCAGCTTCAGCACGTCGGCCACGCGCGTCTCGGCGAAGCCTTTGTCCGCCACCAGGGCCAGCATCGCGGCGTACTGGCGCTCGCGCTGGTTTCGTTCGGAGGCTTCGCGCGGGATCCACCGGCTGAGCGGCAGCATCCGCTCCCGCAGCTCAGTCGACTCTCCCCACGGCGTCAGCGCCATCGCGGCGGACCCTGGTCAGGCGCTCGCGCCCTGCCGCCGGCTTCTACCAGCCCACCTCCCGCCGATAACCGCACAGCCACCCGCGGCCGCTCTCCGCCGCCTCGCTGCCATTTCGCCTCACGACGTCGCCGTCGCATAGGCCTCCTCCGCGCCCAGAGACGGCGCCAGCGCGATGTAGGTGATCAGCGCCAACAGCTTTGGGAGACCTTTCGCTCCCGGCCCCCGTGCCTGCTCGTAGAGGATCGAGGCGGTCGCCCTGCTGGCCGCCTCCGCTGCAATTGGCGAGGCGTCCGGTGCCGCCCGATAGCCGGGCGCCAGCAGTCCCTCCAGCTCCCCGATCATCCGCTCGGCATGCACCTGAGTAGCCGAGCTTCCGGCGTACCCCTCGACTAGCCCAAGACGCACCAACTCCGGCTCGCGCTGGCTGAAGCCCAGAATCGCCTCATAGGCGTCCCGAACCGCTGTCGGCCAGCTCTGGGCCCGCCGGTAGGCCGGCAACGCAACCGCGAGCATCTGGGAGAACGCGAAGTCGACTCCGGCCGCCAGCACCTCGTCGCGACCTGGGAAGCTCTCATAGAAGCTGCGCTCCGAAGTCCGCGCACGCGTGCTGATTGCCTGTACCGAGGTGTTCAGCCACCCTCTCTCGCCTGCCTCTGCGCCGAGCGCCCGCAGTAGGCGTTCAGCCACGTCTGAGGACGCCTGGCGCTCCTCGAAGGACGCTACGGCGATCCCCCGGCGCCGTGGCGGCTTGAGCGGCCCCGGCGGCGCTGCGTAGGCGAACACCCACCGGTAAACCTCCCCCGCCAACCCGGTCAGCTCCGCCTCTTCGCCCCCGTGCGGTCGCTTGCCGATCACCCCCAGCACCCCCCCGATCAGCGCTCGCGGGATCTGCGGCGGCATCCTCCCCTGGCCGCGCTCTTCGAAGACGCACGCCAGCCCGCTGGCTGCGGCATCGCTGCGGCGCTGCAAAAGATCGGCTGCCTCAGAGCCTTCCGTGTACGACTCGATCAGCAGCGCTCGGGCCGCCGCCGGCTGCTCCGCGATCAGCCCCAGCAACGCGACCAGGCCGGCCTCGGAGTTCTGCGCGTTCAACGGCCCGCCGAGCCGATCGTGCAGCTCACTCCCGCTCGCCTCGAGCGCCCCCTCCAGCGCCGCCAGAAAGCACGCCTCCTTGTCCTCGAACTGGCCATAGAAGGCACTCCCTGAGACGCCCGAGAGCTTCAGCACATCGGCCACCGTGGTCGCCTCGTAGCCCTCCTCGGCCACCGTCGCCACCATCGCCGCGAACAGCCGCTCGCGCTGGCTGCGCTCGGCCTCCTCCGGCGGGATCCCGCGGCCTGGCCGCAGCTTCCTCTCCCGCAGCTCGGTCGAATCCCCCCAGGGCGTCAGCACCATCGGGGCGCCGCCATTCCCAGTCCGCGATCACGACTACCGCACATAACTTCTAAAGGGTACAGGTACGCGTCGTTACGCCTTATAGAAGCCAAAACTAAGCAATTTCCAGCGCTTTGTAGCTTAGCAGCCCGAAATCCCTTGACAACACGGTCCGCATGTGTTCTCATACCAACCAGCCCGACGGGACAAGCTACCCTTGGGGGTGCGCGGCGTTCCAGGGCTAGGAGAGAAAAAGGGTCCGACGGCCCCGGTCAGGGGACCAGGCGAGAAGCCGGTCAGGCGGGGGACGACGGCCAAGGGATACAGAGGAGAAGAGCTACGTGAGACGCCACGCGAAAGCATCGTTTGCGGGATCGACCCTGGGCAGCGGCATCCGCCGCGGCCGCCTCGGCCTGATCTGCCTCTGCGTCCTCGGCCTCGCGGCCTTCCTTGGGAGCAGTGCGCCCTCGGCCGGCGCGCAGGCCTGCCCCAACGAAGCCTTCCGCAACGGTCCCTCCGCCTTCCTCCCCGGCTGCCGCGCCTACGAGTTGGTCAACCCGGCCGAAATGGAAGGGCAAGAGGTCTCCGCGGCATTGGATGGCTTCTCGCCGCCGCCGACATCGTCTCCGGACGGCGAAACCGTCGGCTGGGGGGCGCTCGGCGCGTTTGGAGAAGCCACCTCGAGTCCCGCCAACAGCATGTTCCTCTCACGGCGAGGCGCAGACTGGAGCAGCGAGGAGATCATGCCCCCGATCGACCCGTACGCCACCATTTACATCTTCACCAGCTTCGGGTTCAGCGAAAACCTCGACAAGTGGGCGTTCGAAGGCGCGTTGGAACCGCCCCTCACCCCGGGTGCCACGAGCTTTGCCCCCAATCTCTACGTGCGGGACAACACCAGTGGCTCCTACGAGCTGATGACCCCGGGGCTGCCGGAAGTGGAACTATTCCTGCCGACGGAATTCTGGTCTGACAATTCACCGTGGGGAATGTCCGCGGACGCTGGCCACGTGATCTACCGCGCGTTGTTGCCGGTGACCGGGGACTGTGTAGCTCCGGCCGTCAGCCCCCCGCTCTGTGACTGGAACGCGGCGACGGGCACGGTCAGCCTGGTTGGACGAGCTCCAGTCACCAATGAAGTCCTGACGAGCGGCAACGTCACCCTCGCGAACCGGAACTACCGTCGCCCAATTTCCGCGGACGGCTCGCGGATCTTCTTCAAAGGCGGCGGCGAAGGCTGCGGCGTCTGCGTCCGCATCAACGGCGCCACCACGCAACTGGTCAGCGAAACGGGCAGCTTCGAGTTCGCCAGCAGCGACGGCTCGATCGCCTACGTCACCGAAGGTGGAGAACTGAAGCGCTACAACGTCGCCGCCGACGAACTGGGCCCGTCCATCGCGGGCGAAGTGCAGGGCGTGCTCGGCACCTCCGCGGACGGTTCGATCGTCTACTTCGTGTCCGATGAAGGGGGCGAAAACAGCCTCTACATGTGGAGCGAAGGTGGTGGGACCAAATTCATCGCTGCCGGGAACGGCAGCGGCGACTTCACGGCCAACTGGGCGGCCGACCAAGATGGACCGAATTCCCGAGTCACCCCGGACGGGATGCACCTCGCCTTCCAGGCCAACAACAGCCTCACCGGCTTCCCGGACAATGGCAAATCCCAGGCTTACATCTACAGCGCCGCAACGGGAGCGCTGGTCTGCGCCTCCTGCAACGTCGCCGAACCGGCGGACGGCGCCTTCATCGAAGGAGGGACCAACTATCAAATCAGCCGTCTGTCGCGCAACCTCTCCAACGACGGCAGCCGCCTCTTCTTCGTCACCGATGAAGCGCTGGTGCCGCGGGACTCCAACGGCCTGGAAGACGTCTACGTGTACGAAGCGGGGAGCGGCGCGGCGGCACTGATCTCCCCCGGCAATGACAACTGCAGTTACTGCGGTCTTGGCAGAAACAATTACTTCGGAGACGCGAGCGCGAGCGGCGACGACGCGTTCTTCTGGAGCCGCGACGAGCTGGTTGGGGTCGACCAGAACGAAAACCTCGACATCTACGACGCGCGGGTGGGTGGCGGCCTCACCTCGCAGAACCCGCCGCCGCCGGCCCCGCCGTGCACGGGCGACGAATGCCGCGGCCAGTCCAGCTCCCCCGACCTGCCGGGGGCGGCCTCGGCCGGCTTCGTCGGCAAGGGCAACGTGTCCCAGAAGCAGAACTGCAACAAGTTGGGCCGCGAAGCCAAGAAGCTCTCAAACCGCGCCAAGCGGCTGCGCAAGAACGCCAAGACGGCGAAGCGAAACGGCAAGTCCGCGGTCGCCAAGAAGCGCAACAAGAAGGCCAACCGCCTCGCGAAGCAGGCGAGGAACAAGAGCAAGAGCGCCAAGAAGTGTAGGCAGCGCAACCGGGGGGCGAGCAAATGATCGGGCGCCCACGCAAACGCAATAAGCGAAGCGAGACCTCAATCGTGGACAAGGAGACAGCACAGATGAAGGCCCCGATGACCCACCGCAACCTGCCGCGCTTCCTCGGCGCCCTCGCGGCAGCGGCCCTCTGCATCCTGGCGCTCGGCGCGGGCAGCGCCGGCGCCCAGTTCGGGATCACCAACTTCGACGGCGAAGTGACCAAATGCAAAAACCCCCCCACCTGCACCGAAACCGAAGCGGCCACCCAGGCCGGCAGCCACCCTTACGAAGCGGGCACCGAATTCGACGTTGCCAAGCATGAAGGAACCGGGCCCTGTTTCCCGACGTTCATGTGCGAAGTCCCGGACGGGCAGTTCAAGGACGTCGAAGTGAAGCTCCCCGCCGGCTTCGTCGGCAACCCAAACGCGGTGCCCACCTGTCCGCAACGTGACTTCGTGAAAGGGCTGGTTTTCGGGGGAGGGCCAGCGAGCTGCCCGAAATCCGCGGCGATCGGCACGGCCGTGCTCAGGGGCAACACTGGTGGTCTTCTGCCTCTGAATTTGCGCGTCTACAACCTGAAGGCCGGCCCGAACGAACCCGCCAAGTTCGGCTTTGCGGCGCTGAGCGCCAGGATCATCCTGCGCCCGTCGATCAGAACCGGGGGCGACTACGGGCTGACGGTGAAAATCCCGAGCGCCTCGCAGGGGCTGCCGGTCGTCGGCAGCGAACTGAACTTCTGGGGGGTGCCAGGCGACAAAAGCCACGAAGCGGATCGCGGGGCGCCCTTCGAAGGAACCGTGCGGCCCTTCCTCAGCAACCCGACCTCCTGCGTGGGGCCGGTGGTGACGAGCCTGCGGATGAACTCCTGGCAGGAACAGGGCAACTACCAGGAAGCGAGCTTCCTCAGCCACGAAGCAGCAGAACCAAACAAACCGATCGGTGCAGACGGCTGCGAGAATCTCAGCTTCGAACCGGCGCTCAAACTGCGCTCGGACCCGCCCAGCGCGGCCTCGCCGACGGCGCTGAGCGCGACGCTGCACATCCCCCAGCACGACAGCGACCCCGACGGCCTGGTCACCTCGCACCTGAAGAAGGCGGTGGTCAAGCTGCCGCAGGGCGTGAGCGTCAACCCGTCCGCAGCGAACGGCCTCGGCTCCTGCAGCGAAGCGCAGTTCGGCTACCACAACGCCAACCCGGTGAGCTGCCCCAACGACTCCAAGGTCGGCACGGGAGAAGTCGTCACCCCGCTGCTGCCGGATCCGCTGACGGGGTCGATCTACCTCGCCCAGCAGAACGCCAACCCGTTCGGCAGCCTGCTGGCGATCTACATGGTGGTCGAGGGGCATGGGGTGACGGCCAAGATTGCGGGCAAGATCGACACCGACCCGAACACCGGCCAGGTCACCGCGACGTTCGACAACAACCCGCAGCTGCCGTTCAGCGACTTCAAGCTGGACTTCTTCGGCGGCCCGGGCGGAGTGCTGGTCAACCCGAACGACTGCGGCGATAAGACCTACACCGGATCGTTTGACTCCTGGTCGGGCGGCCCGACAGTGAACACGACCGACGCGTTCTCGATCAACCAGAACTGCTCGAACGGCGGCTTCAACCCCGGCTTCTCGGCCGGGACCACCCAGCCGGTGGCGGGGGCATACGCGCCGTTCGGCGTCGACGTGACCCGCAACGACGGCGAACAGAACATCGCCGCGATCGGCACGACCCTGCCGAAGGGCGTCGCGGCGAAGATCGCCGGCGTGCCGCTCTGCCCGGAGGCAAACGCCGCCACGGCGAGCTGCCCGGCCACCAGCCAGGTCGGCGCGGTGAACATCGCCGCGGGAGCGGGCCCCGAACCGGTCTGGGTCCCCCAGCCCGGCAAGGCGCCGACCGCGGTCTTCCTCGGCGGCCCCTACAAAGGCGACCCCTACAGCCTGATCTTCCGGGTGCCGGTGCAGGCCGGCCCGTTCGATCTCGGCACGGTCGCGGTGCGGGCCTCGATCTCGGTCAACCCCGAAACCGCCCAGGTCTCGGTGACCTCGGACTCGCTGCCGCAGATCCTCAAGGGGATCCCGATCGACTACCGCCAGGTCCACATCGACGTGAACCGGGCGGGCTTCATGCTCAACCCGACCAACTGCACCCCCACGGCGGTTGCCTCGACGATCGTCTCCGACACCGGAGCGGCGGTCACCCCGGCCTCTCGCTTCCAGGTCGGAAGCTGCGGGGACCTCGGCTTCAAGCCGAAGCTCTACACGCGGATCTGGGGCAAGACCAACCGCGGCGCTCACCCGAAGCTGCGGGCGATCCTCCAACCGCGCAAGGGCGATGCCAACGCCGGACGCGTGGCGCTCACCCTGCCGCGCTCGGAGTTCCTCGATCAGGCGCACATCAAAACGATCTGCACCAGGGTGCAGTTCGCGGCAGGCGCCTGCCCAGCGGACTCCGTCTACGGCTGGGCGAAGGCAAAGACGCCGCTGTTCGATCAGATGTTCGAAGGGCCGGTCTACCTCCGCTCCTCGAACCACAAACTCCCCGACCTGGTGGCCGCTCTGAAAGGCCCGGTCGCCTTCAACCTGGTCGGGCGGATCGACAGCGTCAACAAAGGGATCCGAAACACCTTCGAATCCCCGCCCGACGTGCCGGTCTCCAAGTTCATCCTCTACATGAAAGGCGGCTCCAAGGGCCTGCTGGTCAACAGCCGCAACATCTGCAAGGGGACGAACCGCTCCAACGCCAACATGCGCGGCCAGAACGGGCGCAAGACCACGCTGAAGCCGGCGCTGAAGAACAGCCGCTGCAAGAAGGGCAAGAAGAAGTAGGGCGGAGCGGGAGGACGCCCGCCCAGCCCGAAGCGGCAGAGCATCCAATGGTCAAGGCCCGGCGGCCCCGATGGGGGCCGCCGGGCCTTTCTTCAGACGATCCTGGTTTGAGTGGCGGGGGTTTCCCGCTAGGCTGAAGCGCCGGACGCTGTCGGAGTGCGCGGAGTGTCGGTACGCAGGCGCACGCTTATCACCTGGGGCTCAAGGGAAAGAATCCGCGCTTGCGTTTAGGCCTCGGTCCGTGTATGTTCCAATTGACGGGGCCGGGCTAGGGACGGTTTGGATGGGTTGGAGCTAGTGAGGAATCCGCATACATCGACGTCGCTGCCGCGCTTCCTGGGCGCCCTCGCGGCAGCGGCCCTCTGCATCCTGGCGCTCGGCGCGGGCAGCGCCGCCGCCCAGTTCGGGATCACCAACTTCGACGGCGAAGTGATCACCGAAAGCGGAGAAGCGGCCACCCAGGCCGGCAGCCACCCCTACGAAGCGGGGACCGAATTCGACGTCAACCAGCATGAAGGATCCGGCCCCTGCTTTCCGGGCTTCATGTGCGAAGTCCCGGACGGGCAGTTCAAGGACGTCGAGGTGAGGCTCCCCGCCGGCTTCGTCGGCAACCCGAACGCGGTGCCCACCTGTCCGCAACTTGACTTCGTGGAAGGGCTAGTTTTCGGAGGAGGGGTAGCCCGCTGTCCGCAATCCGCGGTGATCGGCACGACCGTGCTCAGGGGCAACACTGGCGGTCTCTTGCCTCTTAAAGTGCGCGTCTACAACCTGGTGGCCGGCCCGAACGAACCCGCCAAGTTCGGCTTCGGGGCGCTGAGCGCCAGGATCATCCTGCGCCCGTCGATTAGGACCGGGGGCGACTACGGGCTGACGGTGAAGATCCCGAACGCCTCGCAGGGGCTGCCGGCGGTCGGCGCCGAACTGAGGTTCTGGGGAGTGCCCGGGGACCCGAGCCACGACGCAGATCGGGGCGGGCCTTTCGAAGGAGAAGTGCGGCCCTTCCTCAGCAACCCGACCTCCTGCACGGGGCCGGTGCTGACCACCCTGCGGATGAACTCCTGGCAGGAACAGGGCAACTACCAGGAAGCGAGCTTCCTCAGCCACAGCCCCGCCAACGAACCGGTCGGGATTGAACGCTGCGAGAAAGTGCCCTTCAACCCCTCGTTGGAGATGCGGGTCGATCCGGGCAAGGCCGACTCCCCGGTCGCCCTCAAGGTCAACCTGCACGTGCCGCAGAGCGAAGCGCCCGAAGGCCTCGCCACCTCGGCCGTGAAAGAGGCGGTCGTCACCCTGCCACAGGGGGTGAGCGTCAACACCGCGGCCGCAGCCGGCCTCGAAGGCTGCTCCGAGGCGCAGTTCCGCCTGCACGCCCACGAACCGGCCCATTGCCCGGACGCCTCGAGAATCGGCACGGCAAAGATCGCCACTCCGTTGCTCGATGACTCGCTGCACGGGTCTCTCTACCTCGCCGAGCAGAACGCCAACCCGTTCGGCTCGCTGCTTGCCGCCTATCTGGTGGCGGAAGGCCACGGGGTGATCTTGAAGCAGGCTGCCAGGTTCGACCTCGATCCGCACAGCGGCCGGATCACCGCCAGCTTCGAGGGCATCCCGAAGCTGCCGTTCAGCGATGTCGAGCTGAACTTCTTCGGAGGCCCGCGCGGGGTGCTGGTCAACCCGCGCAGCTGCGGCGATCACACCTACACGAGCACCCTCACGTCCTGGTCTGGGCGCACCGTGAGCACGACTGGCTCCTTCGAAGTTGACCAGAACTGCGACACAGGCGGCCTCAATCCGAGCCTCTCGGCGGGCACCACCAATCCGGTGGCAGGCGTCTACGCCCCCTTCGCCTTCAACGCCAGCCGCAGCGACGGCGATCAGAACATCGCGGCAATTGGTGCCGCCCTGCCGAAGGGCGAGTTGGCGAAGTTGGCCGGCGTGCCGCTCTGCCCGGCGCCGAACGCGGTCGCGGGCAGCTGCCCGGTGGCGAGCCAGATCGGGCAGCTGAACATCGCTGTCGGCGCCGGCCCGCAGCCGCTTTGGGTGCCCCAGCCCGGCAGAGAGCCGACCGCGATGTACCTCGCCGGCCCCTATAAAGGTGAGCCCTTGAGCATCGTGTTCAGGGTCCCCGCGCAGGCAGGGCCCTTCGATCTGGGCACGGTGGTGGTGCGGGCTGCGGTGAACATCGAGCCGATCACGGCGCAGGTCTCGGTCCGCTCCGATCCGCTGCCCCAGATCCTGCAAGGGGTGCCGATCGAGTACCGCCAGATCCGCGTCGGCGTCGACCGACCCGCGTTCATGGTCAACCCGAGCAGCTGCCGGGAAATGGCGGTCGCCTCGACGATCGTCGCCGCCAACGGCGGCGCGGCCACCCCGGCCTCGCGCTTCCAGG
>Ga0210144_1001167_pt1 | contig 11370 bp, 10 predicted proteins | sample Muzzi_PWA_D2_FD_185532 | JGI IMG/M metagenome (GOLD analysis project Ga0210144, IMG submission 185532) | Wetland microbial communities from San Francisco Bay, California, USA, that impact long-term carbon sequestration - Muzzi_PWA_D2 (SPAdes) | ecosystem: Environmental > Aquatic > Marine >...
GGGGCGGTGTTTGCCTATTTTGTCGTTTTCCCGCTGGTGTTCGCGTTTTTTACCAGTACCGCACCGGCAGGTGTGTCGGTTATGACGGATATCAGCCGCTACCTGGATTTTGTACTCACGCTATTCTTTGCCTTCGGTGCGGCGTTTGAGGTGCCGGTTGTGACGGTTCTTCTCGTATGGACCGGAATGGTGACGCAGGAAAGTCTGCGGAAGAAACGTCCCTACATCATCGTCACTGCGTTCATTGTCGGTGGAGTGCTCACGCCGCCGGATGTCATTTCACAGACACTGCTTGCTGTGCCAGTCTGGATGCTGTTCGAGCTTGGACTGTTTTTTTCAGGCTGGTTCTTGTCGAAAAAAGGCGACAGGCCGGGGAGCGGCGATGATGTGGACCCGGACCCGGATGCAGACGTGTATAAACCACTCACCGATACCGAGATGGATGCCGAACTCGATCGCATTGATGCCGATCAGGACAAGGACTAGTCGGGTAATCAGGTTGCTACCCGGCAAGTTACTCACACACTAGCGTTTGCCGGAGTAGGCCTCTATCGGTATGGGGTCGTTCTCCCCGATTTCGGGTAACGCTATCTCGACGGGTTGACCGTAGAGGCCGATTTCTATCGGCATCGGCCTGGCAATGGCGTAACCCTGGGCGTAGTCCACGCCGATCTCGCGTACAGCCGCAAGCGTAGACTCATCCTCGACGAACTCGGCGATGGTTTTTATATCCATCGTGTGACCGATATGATTGATAGCCTTTACCATCGCCTTGTCTATGGTGTCATTAACCATGTTCTTCACGAAACAGCCATCGAGCTTGAGGTAATCGACCGGCAGGTTTTTCAGGTAACTGAATGAACTCAGGCCGACACCGAAATCATCCAGCGCAAAACGGCAGCCCATGTCTCGCAGTATCGATATCATGCTGGATGCGTTGCACAGATTGGCAATAACAGCGGTTTCGGTGATCTCGAAACACAGGAGAGAGGTGGGAATGCCGCTGTCCTTGATGTGCTTGACCAGGAAGTCCGTGAATCTTTCATCCGACAGAGACTGTCCGGACAGGTTGATACAGCAGGTGCTCACGTTCTCCAGTAATCGATCCCTGTCGAGCGTCAGCATTTTGAAGGTGTTTTCTATCACCCAGCGGTCTATTGCCGGCATGAGAGAAAAGCGCTCCGCGGACGGAATAAAAGCTCCCGGACCGACGAGCTCATTGTTTTCATCAAGCATGCGAATCAGCACTTCACCATGGATGGTGTTTTTCTCGCCCTTCGCTCTGTTGATCTTCGCAATCGGCTGGAAGAACAGGCGAAAGCGCTGCTGTTCAAGCACATCCTGGATGCGTTGTACCCATTGCATCTGGCCATGGCGTTCAACCACCGCTTCGTCATCGGGCTGGTAGATATGGATCCGGTTGCGTCCCTGGTCCTTTGCCAGGTAACAGGCTGAATCCGCCGCGCTGAGAACGTCAGTCAGCGTGCCGCTGTCCGATGTGATCGCTACCAGGCCAATGCTGGCGCCAACCCTGAATGCCTTGTTGTCCCAGACGAAGCGGAAATTTTCCACGATCTTGCGCAGATTCTCGGCGGGATCATGCGCATTCTCTATGGAACAGCCCTCGAGCAGCACTCCGAACTCGTCACCCCCGAGACGCGCCAGCGTATCGGCTTCGCGGAGTTCCAGACGCAGCTTGATGGTGAGCTGCTTGAGCAACTCGTCACCCGCGATATGCCCACAGGTGTCATTTACGACCTTGAAATTGTCGAGATCGATATAGCACACTGCATGCCTGATGTCGGAATTGCGTGCATGATCGAGTGCGTGTTTGACGCGGTATTCAAATTCGCGCCGGTTTATGAGTCCCGTCAGGGAATCATGTGTCGCCTGATAGGACATCTTCTTGGCAAGGCCACGCAATTCGGTAACGTCGTGGAATACAAGCACAACGCCGGTAATGTCCGAGTTCGAGTCCCTGATGGGTGAGGCATTAACCTCGATCGAAAGGCGTTGATTCCGGTAGCGGTGAATCAGCAGCAGATGACCGGCCAGCATGGTGCTTTTGCCCTTCTCGAGACAGAGACTGACGGGATCGGGTGGCGCTTCCAGTGTTTTCTCATCAACGACCTTGAGCACCTTCGTCATGGGTTTGCCGCGTGCGTCCTCCAGTTTCCAGCCGGTTGACTGCTCGGCCACCGTGTTCATGTATTCGATATCGCCATTCATGTCGGTCGTGACGACACCATCGCCGATGGAACCCAGGGTTACCTGGGCGCGCTCCTTTTCCTGGTATAGCGCCTCCTTCGCCTGTTTGAGGGCCGTGATATCGCGTATGGTTCCCTCTATGCCGATGATTTCGCCATCGGTACCGTATTTATAATGGGAATTCTCCGAGATCCATATGTGGGGACCGTCCTTGTGCAGCAGCCGGGTCTCGAAATGCTGCAACCGCCCGTAATTGACGTCCAGGGCATGCCTGAAGTCCGCGTGATCGCTTTCGTTGACATAGAATTGCCTGATATTTTTTTCCAAAACTTCTTCAGGACTGTAACCCAGCAGCTGTCTGATGGACGGGGTGGCCCAGAGCATATTTCCGTCGATATCGGTCTGGTATATGGTGTCCTGCATGCTGTCGAATATGGCGCTCAGGCGCTGCTCAGATGCGCGTATACGCTCCTCGGCGCGCTGGCGTTCCTTGATGTGTTCCTGCAGTTCCTGATTGAAACGCTCCGAATCGCCTTTTGCATGTTCGGCCGTTTCCCTTGCGATGACGAGTTTGCGGATCAGTTCTGTATTATGCGAACCCAGGCTGAATGACTTCGCCAGTATGTTGCGCATGGTCCGTGATGAAGTAAGCATCAGGGTGGCAAATACGACCGACAGGATGCCGAGCGACAGCTGGAGATTCTTCCCCTGATAGAAGAACCACACAGTAATCGGTAACAGCGTCGGTATCACGAAGGCGGCAATCGTCTTCGGCGAGGACTGCATCGAGACATAGGCAGTCAATGAAATGCCTGCCAGTACGAACAGAACGAACAGCTGCTGCGTGAGAGAACCGAATAAAACAGCGAAGACACCGAGTGCGCCCCAGCACATACCGGAGAACATCACCCCGATGACGTAATGCCTGCCCCAGAGCTCGATGTCGTCAATGGATCCATCCACGCTCTTTCCGGATATGAACAGGGAGCGCACGCCCACCGTTACGATGATCGCGATTGTCCAGCCGAGCAGCAACGAGGGCGGCGCGAGATCCCAGAAGATGGTGGTAACAATGGCGGCCATCAGCATGCTGATGATCAGTTCCGTCTGCACCTGCTGATACAGGAGTTGGACCTGGTCCGCCCGGAATTGCCAGCGGTTCAGGCTGCGGCGATCGGCATATCCCGAAGCTCCGCTGGCCTGTTCCTGCGTATAGGCCTTTTCCGTGCCGGCCATGCCATTATCGTCTTCGTTATGCATCGTGTTTACATTGCCGATGGACAGGCCTGATTTTTTTGCGTACGGATACAGGCTGGTTCGATATGAGCCGCCACACAAGTCCATCGGGAGGGATGCCGTAAACTTTAACGATGCCCATAAAATTAATTCATAATTTTCAGCCAATTACGAAAACCAGTTCCAGGCGAATTCAACCAATGGAAATGCATCCGGAAATACATCCGGAAATACATGTAGTTACGGGAAAGAACTTCAGGCAGTTGCCGCAGCGGGAATTTCATCCTGGTGATATCGCAGTTATGAAGCCGGTGATCGGTGATCTGTTCACCAGGTAGCGGCTGTCGCGACTGCGGGGTTGTACAGGGCCCTGCGTTGAAATACTGTTTAATTATCTGCAGGCAAGGCGCGCCGAATAACAAGTCCCGGGGGGAAGTGAAGAAATGCATTTTACCGTAGCAGGAACACCACTTCGGCGGTTATTCGCGGCCTCAGGGCTGTTGGTGGCGGCAACCCTGCCGGCGTCAGTCATAGCCAATACGTTCCTGCGCATGCAGACCGACCTGGGAGGCGTCGATATCGAACTGTTTGATACGCAGGCGCCGCTGACGGTCGCAAATTTCCTGAATTATGTGAATAGCGGTGACTACGATGGAACGTTCATCCATCGCAGCGTGCCGGGTTTCGTGGTTCAGGGCGGGGGTTACATCTTCAATCCTGATGACGGCGATTTCTTCGGGAGCGGCACCAGCCATATCCCTGTTGATGCTCCTGTTGTCAACGAGCCCGATCCGGTCAACCGGCCGAATGTGCGTGGCACCCTGGCAATGGCCAAGACCAGTGATCCCGACAGTGCGACCAGCGAGTGGTTTTTCAACCTGGCGGACAATGCGAGCCTGGATGATCCTGCCAATTCGGGTGGATTCACGGTGTTTGGACAGGTGCTGGGTGATGGTATGGTGGCAATCGATGCCATCGCGGCGCAGTCAAGGTGTATCAATATCGCTCCATTTCCTTCTTTGTGCGACCCATTTCGCGAAGTGCCGATTATAGGTAATGACGGTTCAGAGGCTATCCAGCCCGAAAATCTTGCGATAGTGAATACTATCGGCTATGACAACGATGGCGACGGCGCCATCAACTCCCTCGAGGATGCCGCGCCGAATCGCGGCGATGGCAACAATGACGGCATCATGGACAGTACCCAGGTGACTGTGGCGTCATTCCCGGGCAGCGCAGGCGAGTATATTGTGATCGAGGCTCCGGCGACTGCGGCAATCCGCTCCCTGGATATCCTCGGGGCCACGTTCGCCCTGGCCAATCCACCGGCTTTTCCCGGGCTGTTCGACGTGCTGGATTTCAGCAATGGTTTCGCCGGATTTGATCTTGCCGGTATAGCACCTGGCGCGGCTGCCAGCGTCACCGAAACCTTTACCACCGGATTCACGGCAGACACCTATTATGCCTTCGGTCCAACGACGGATAACGCCACGCCCCACTGGTACGAGTTTTTGTATGACGGTATGACCGGCGCCGAGATCATTGGCAATCAAATCATCCTGCACTACGTGGATGGCGGGCGCGGGGATGGCGACCTCGATAATGCCAATGGCGCCATCAAGGCATCGCCAGGGGGGCCCGCCCTCAATCTCGATGCCGATGGTGACGGTGTTCCCGACGCGGTAGAAGATGCCGCACCAAACGCTGGCGATGCCAACAACGATGGCACTCTCGACAGCATGCAGGCTTATGTGGCCTCGCTGAAGGACAGCAACGGGGATTATCTCACCCTGGAAACCGGTGCCTTGCTGCAGTTGACGGCCGTTTCCATTGCAAGTGCGCCGCCTGCAGGAGCTGATGCCCTTCCCGGCATCACGTTCTCCAGCGGGTATCTGTCGTTTGGCGTATCCGGCGCCGCCCCGGGGGGCACGGTCGCAGTGAAGGTAACACTCCCGAAGGGTGCTGCACCGAACACCTATTACCTCTACGGGCCGACACCGGACGACACCACGGCGCACTGGCATGAGTTCCTGTTTGATGGCGAAACCGGTGCCGAGATCGCAGGAAATGTCGTTACCCTGAATTTTGTGGATGGCCGGCGCGGCGATGGTGACCTGAACAACACCAATGGCGCCATCGCCATGGATCCCGGCGGTCCTGCGACCAATTTCGATATGGATGGCGACGGGGTTGCGAATGCGGTGGAAGATGCCGCGCCAAACGCGGGTGACGGCAACAACGACGGCATCGCCGACAGCACCCAGGGCCATGTCGTCTCGTTCCCCAATGCCGTTAATGGCAGCTACGTTACCCTGGTCACCACCCCGCCGCTGGTCTTCGACTCGGCGGGAGACCAGACATCGGTACTGTTCACAGACCCGTCAAAGGCGATTCAGGGCCTTAACTTCAGCAGCGGCCTGTTTGGTTTTAGCGTGATCCGCCCGAATTCGAACGATGCCGGTGTCGTCACGGTCGAGGTCATTCTGCCGGAGGGTGCATTGCCGACCACATACTATAAATACGGTCCCACCCCCGATAATCCTCAGGATCACTGGTACGCGTTTATGTATGACGGGGAGACCGGCGCCGAGATCAACGGCAATCTCGTCACGCTGCATTTCGTCGATGGTCAACGCGGTGACTCGGACCTTGAGGTTAATGGCGCCATCCTGGACCCGGGTGCGCCTGCGCAAAAGGCCAGCATTTCCGGCTCCAGTGGAGGCGGGGGCGGGTGCAGTGTGATCGGACAAGCAGGAAACCCGGCGCAGGCCGGTGCATGGTGGCTGCTCTTCATGCTGATTGCATTACTGCGAACGGGGTCGGCAGCCGGAATGCGCTCGCGCTTATAGCCCCGATGTGTATAACCCGGATGCGTATAACCTGAACGGGCAGGATTACGGCCTTGCCGTTGCCGGGGATTCATGCCGACACCTGTGCGGGTCAGTCCTGGACCTGCGCCGGGCCTTGTCTACCTGTCAGTAGCGGTGGTATGGCCTGAATCAGTTTTCTACAGCACCATTTTCTATCCAGACCCGAATGGTTTCGATCTCTTCATCGCTGAGGGGCTTTTTGCCGTGCGGCATGGTGACTGTCAGCCTGTCTTTGCCGGAAACCAGGATAAACAGCGAACTGGACATGGCAGAGCCCGGATTAATGACCTGTCCGAATGGAGTGCCTTTCATCAACGATTCGTAGGAATCCATCACAAGGCCACTTTCCCTGGCGCCTTGCTGTCCGCTCACATGACATACAGCACAATGCTTTTGTATGATGGGTTCCACATCATTCGCATAGGTCACCTTCTGATACTGTGGCTGCTCTGCCTTGTCGCAGGAGGACAGCCCCGCAGAGATCAGCAGTGGCGCAGCGAGATACATGGCTCGAATGTTCATTGGGCGCCATCTCCGGAATTACTGGACTGCCACCATCATACCATTCCGGTTTCGATGTCGAACACGGGCTTGAATCATCGGGCAGAAGCCATAGCGGCCTGGCTGTTTATGCCGGTTTTCGGATCGCGAGGCTGCGATCATCAGGATAAATGATCATTTTCGCCACGGTAATGAAAAAGTACGACATCTGATCGATGATCGCTGTAACCTCGGCGGGGGATTTCCCCTGGCCTGTGGTCAAATCTGGCGATGTCACTGGCACGCGCATGATGCCGGCGATGGATGCACGTCAATACAGCCCCATGGCGGGTCCGGTATGACGCCTGTGGCATATCGCGATGATGGCCCAAACAGCCGCAATCGGAGTGGTTATGACGGGATGCTTATTGCCGGGCAAGCGGACTAATCGTGACCGCCGAATGTTGCTGCCTGTCTGTTTGTTGACAGCGTCCTGGTTGACGCCGGCGCAACCACCCGGGCGCATTGAAGCAGGCCTGTTTTCATCATCCAGAGTCAATGAAATCCTGCCGGCTGACTGGCACCCGCAGACCTTTAGCCGGATCAAACGGCATACCGATTATTCCCTGGTCAAAGAGGATGACAGCGTCGTTGTCAAAGCCGTCAGTCATCAGTCTGCCTCCGCACTGGCGCGGTCAATATCCGTTTCATCGATGGAATACCCGGTCATACAGTGGCGCTGGAAAGTGAATAATGTTCTGCAGAAGGGCGATGTAACAAGCAAGGATGGAGACGACTATCCTGCAAGAATTTATATTACCTTTGCGTTTGATCCCGAGAGGGCGGGCTATCTGGAAACATTAAAGCACCGGACAGCCCGGCTCATGCAGGGTCAGGATGTGCCGTACAGGGCTATCTCCTACATCTGGGGCAGTAATGCACCAGTCGGCACCATGATTGCAAATCCCTACACGGACAGCGTCATGATGTTTGTTGTTGAATCAGGCAAGGAGAACTTGCAGCAGTGGGTAACAGAGAAACGCAATGTTCGTGAGGATTACAAAAAGGCTTTTGGTGAAGAGCCCACGATGATATCCGGCCTGGCCATCATGACGGATACAGACAACACCGGCGAGTCTGCCATCGCCTGGTATGGTGATATTGTTTTCACCGGCAAGCGGAAAACCATCGATTAGGCTGTTTCATTTATCCGGATGTTTTCCTGCCATCAGGTGCTGCCGCCAAAGCACAATTATGGCCCAGGACAGGGTGACAAACATCAGGATTCCTCCGAGCAAGTGAACAAACGCCCCCCATTCCTGCGCATTATGCCGTTGCCCCAGCACGCTCAGCAGGTAAATCCAGTCGTGAGGGCCGTCTTCGCCGGTATGACCGCCAAGCAGGATCAATTGCGGGTGACGAGCGTCGTAAATGTAGGGCGCGAGATCAAGCAGGCTGACGCCCGCCCACCACATACCGATGGCTGCGCCGAAGTTGTCTTTGTTGATCCAGAAGAAGGCGATCCCTGTTCCAACGGGAAGTAAAAGCTGGAACAGGCTGCCTCCCAGAAGACTCATAAAATTCCCGAAAGGCATGAACAGCACATGCCCGGCCTCGTGTATCGGCAACAGGATGTTGTGCATGAAAGATGTGCCGATTTCACCGATTCGGTAATCACAGGCAAACAGGAACCCGCTCCATAAGACTAACAGTGCGACTACGATGCAGCGTCCATAGAAAGTTGGCTTGTCCATCTTGTCCATGGGTTTCAGCAAGGCATCGATAATGTCGTGCAAGCGGTGTGATGGGTATGTCGTATGGTCGGAGGTCACGGGTTCATGCCTGGTTTGGCGTTGTGAATACTTGAAGAAATAAATTCCGCACGCAGGGCAGGCTGCGCTATCCGGCAACGGTGGCGAGAGTATGGTTCCGCACTTCGGACACTGTGCATGCCTGTATGACATCGGGTGTGATAACGGCCGGCTCCCGGATAACGGATGAGATGATTATAGGTATTCCTGATTACCCCTGAAACTCAGCTGCCAGGCACATGCAGACGGATTGACGGGTGCGGGGCCTGCAAAACAGGGACACGCGGTGAATACCTCCCGGTACGCCCGGCGACAGCCTGGCCCGGGCCAGCCTCTCGACCGGTTCCCGGTCTCCACGTGCTTGCGGGACAGTATCGTATCGAGCCGTCCGTAGCCCTGCTTGCCAACATGTTCGATACCCGCACTCGCATCGCTCGAAACATGCTCGAGATGCTGGAGTCACAGCTTCCGGTCGATCTGTGCGCCACCCGGATCCGCAACTCGGTATGCGTGCGTGAAGCGGCCTGTCACGGGGCTCCGCTGAGCGATTACGCGCCACGTGCCCCGGTAACGGCGGACTTCCGCCAACTGGCGGAGGAGCTGTTCGGTACCGTACTGCAAGGCGTGCGCAGTAAAACCGCGAGCGATCCCGGGGCGCGTCCCGATACCCTGCCTGCCGCCGGTAGGGTTGATGAAACCAGTAACCTGAAAGAAGTGGTGTTCCGTTTCGACATTACGCAGAGAGACCGGGTGCAGATTGCCGGAGAGTTTAATAACTGGATCCCTGACAAGAACGTGGAAACCGAGATTCTGGATGGATCACTGCAGAAGATCCTGCGGGTGAGCCCCGGGGGCTGCGAATATCTTCTGACAAACGATGGCGTCTGGCAACAGGACCCGGCCAATCCCAGGGCGGTGCCAAATGACATGGGGGGATACAACTCGCTGTTAAACGTTTGACGGAGGGGGAGTCATGCACAATCCAGCCTGGTGCATTGCTTGGGGAAGGGGACAGCCTCGTCGAGAATATCCCGCATCTCGACGACTGCTGTGTAGCGACATCGCACAGTCACGACGGGCCGGTGCTGCCCAGTTTCGATGCGCTCGATTCACAGCGCGCATTGCTCACCGGTCTGTCCCGGATGGATCAGCTGGGCAGTGAAATGGCGACGCTGTTTCTGCAGGATTGATGGTGCTTGCGCCTGCGGCGCCTCCCGGCCTGGCGCTCTTCTGCGGATTCTGTACCGTCAGCTGGCGGCGTATCCAGGTGCTGTCCGTTAATGGCAAGCTGGGCATGATGATTGGACCGCTCCCGGAAGAAACCGCCGCTGCAGCGCCTGTTCAGCCGGAACGGCGGCCCACGATCGTCGAATCGGTACTAAACCCGGAAGAAGAGCGGCACTTCAGTCAGCTGTAGCTCCGGTTGCGGGAATAACCTGCGGTTCAAGCAATATCATTCCCGCTTTCATGCGGGTTCCCCTGCTTTCTGGACGGGTACTATGTCGTAGTCCAGGGAAGGACAGATGTCATTCTCTATCAGATAGAGCATTACCTCATTCGCGAGTTCATCGGGGGTTTTATCAGCCGCGTTGAGCACCAGTTCGGGGGAGACGGGGGATTCATACGGGTCATCGATGCCGGTAAAGCCCTTTATCTCTCCCGCCCGCGCCTTCTTGTACAAACCCTTGGGGTCCCTCGATTCACAAACCTCGATTGGCGTCTCAACGAATACCTCAATGAACTCTCCCGGGAGCAGGTTATTCCTCACCCGGTCGCGGTCGATACGGTACGGGCTGATGAAAGCTGTCAATCCAATCATGCCGGCCTGAGAGAACAGCTGCGCCACCGCGCCGATGCGCCGGATATTTTCTTCGCGGTCTATGGCTGAAAACCCCAGACCAAAGCGCTGTGCAAACTGCTCGCCATGTGAGTCCATGAGCATCGACTGCCCGGCATTGAGGGAGTAACGGACATTGTCTCCATCCAGAACAACACTGTGCATGCCCCACTGATGAAGTTTATGGTCCAGCGTGTTTGCGACTGTGCTTTTCCCGGAGCCACTGAGCCCCGTAAACCAGATTACACAACCCTTGTGGCCGTTCAGGGACTCCCTGTTGCCTCGGGTTACCTGATGCTCATGCCAGGTGATATTCGAATCATTGCTCATTACCGACTCCTTGTATAAAAAATATTCGAAACTGATCTATACGATTGCTGAAAGGGCAGGGTTGAATCACCACGCCAGGGTTATCATGTCCCCGGCCAGCGAGTGTTTTCCAGGCATGTTGGCAATCGGGAATCCTTTCAGACCTCAGTGACTATCGGCACAGAGGCTGACTCGTGAAGCCAGTTTCTGATCAATTATTCTACAGCCATTCCTGGTGCATACCGGTAATCTGCAGGTCCTGGGCCTCTTCGGCCAGTTGTCGGACCCGGCTCATGGCCGATTCAAGCTGCCGCCGGTCACTATCAACGATACATACGGCGATTGTTGCCCTTTGCCACTTGTCCTGAAAGGCGACCTCGGCAACGGAGGCATTGAATCGGGAACGCAGACGATCTTTCAGGCCGCGTACGGCGCTGCGTTTGTCCTTCAGGGAGCGGGCCCAGGGAATCATCAGTTCGATGGTGAGCAGCGAGATGAACAAGTCTGGATCGGTCACTGGGTCTTCGCGTGTTTCCATCCCAGTAAATACCCGTCCAGTATCCAGTAATTCCCGTCCTTTATGACGAGCATGATATTTCTTGCATAGTCATCGGGCCAG
>Ga0210144_1001169_pt1 | contig 11358 bp, 13 predicted proteins | sample Muzzi_PWA_D2_FD_185532 | JGI IMG/M metagenome (GOLD analysis project Ga0210144, IMG submission 185532) | Wetland microbial communities from San Francisco Bay, California, USA, that impact long-term carbon sequestration - Muzzi_PWA_D2 (SPAdes) | ecosystem: Environmental > Aquatic > Marine >...
GCCGCGGCGCCACCGGACTGGATGCAGATCGTGCCGCCATTCGGCTTGATCTTCTGCGCGAGCTTGGCGAGGTTGGTGCCGATGTCGTAGTTGTGCGTACCGATGTAGGCGACCCGCAGGTCCTTGTTCTCCGGCAGCAGGTCGGAGTCCCAGGTCAGCACCGGAATGCCCTTCGCCTTCGCGTCCGGAAGCACGCTGGCCATCGCCGCTGCGTTGGAGGGCGAGACGGCGATGCCATCGACGCCCTTGGCGATCAGGTCGCCCACGATCTGGACCTGCTCATCGCCGCCGCCGTGCTCGCCCGGACCGGTGAAGTAGCACTCCACCTTGTCCGCACCGATTTCCGCGACCGCTTTCTCGCAGCCAAGCTTGGCCTGATCGAAGAACGGGTTGTTCAGGTTCTTCGGAACGACCGCGATGACCAGCTTATCCTGGGCGCTGGCCTGACCAGCGAAAAACGCGCCGGCGACCATAGCCCCCGCGACGAGCGCGGCACTAGCAAAGAGTTTCCTCATTCCATTCCTCCCTTTCACAAAAACGCGTGAGCACCTTGGCGAGACTCACGCGCGTTTACGCCCGCGGATCTTCTCAAGAAGCACCGCGAGAACGATAAAGACGCCGACGAAGGCGCCCTGCCAATTCGAATCGATCCCCTGCATCAGCAGGCTGTTGCGGATCACCTCGAGCAAAGCGGCGCCGATGAAGGCGCCGTAGGTGCCGCCTTCACCGCCCATCAGGTTGGCGCCGCCGATCACTGTCGAGGCGATGACTTTCAGCTCATAGCCCGTGCCCAAAGCGTTGATCGCCGAACCCTGCCAGCCGACCACCATGATGCCGGCGATCGCCGCCGTCGCGCCGGTCACCATGTAGGCCTGCATCTTCACGGCGTTGACCGGCACGCCGGTCAGCCGCGCGGCTTGCTCGTTGCCGCCGATGGCGTAGATGTGCCGCCCCCAGGTTGTGAACTTCAGGATGACGCCGACGACGACGACCAGGATGATCAGCGCCCAGACCATGTTCGACATGCCGAGGAACTCGCCGCCGCCGAAAGCGCGGAAGCCGGGTTTGTAGGGGCCGAAATTGTAGAGCATCTTGTTGCCGGACAGGACGATGGCGAAAGAACGCGCGAACGACAGCATGCCGAGGGTAACGACGAATGGCGAAAGGCCGGCATATGCGATCAGGACACCGTTGATCGCGCCAACAACGAGCCCGGCGAACAGGCCAGCCGCGATGGCAAGCGCCCAATGGAGCCCAGCCTGAAGAACCACGCCGCACGCCACACCGACCAAGCCCATGGTGGAGCCGACCGAGAGGTCGATCCCGCCGGTGATGATCACGCAGACCATGCCCACCGACATGATGCCGATGTAGGCGAAGTTGCGGGTGATGTTGTAGAAATTCTCTTCCGAGGCGAAAGCTTGCGGTTGCAGGTAGCTCATCAGAGAGATAATCAGAAGGAGGGCGACGGTCACCCAAAAGGGCTGGCTCGAAATGATCTTCTCGAACGCCGTCTGCTCCTTGATCGAGACGACGTCCTGAATCCGGATATCGCCAATGTCCGGGTGGGTTGCTCCCGCTTCTGTCTCAGGCGGCATGGATGGCTCCCGTGATCAGGCCCGTGACTTCTTCCGGGCTCGATTGGGACACGGGCTTTTCCGCAACCTTGCGTCCGCGACGGAGCACGGCGACGCGGTCGGCCACGGCGAAGACGTCCGGCATGCGGTGGCTGATGAGGACGATGGCGATGCCCCGGTTCTTCAGCCGACGGATCAACTCGAGAACCTCGGCCACCTGCCGCACCGAAATGGCAGCGGTCGGCTCGTCCATCAGCACGATCTTCGCCTCTGACAGCATGGTCCGGGTAATCGCGACGGCCTGGCGCTGTCCGCCCGACATGCGGCGGACAACGTCGTGCGGCCGGGTTTCCGACTTGAGCTCGCCGAACAACTCGCCCGCTCGATCGCTCATCGCTTTCGACTGCAGGAATTTCAGCGGCCAGATCCGCCTGTAGACCTCGCGGCTGAGGAAGACGTTGGCTGTCGCCGTCAGGTTGTCGCAAAGCGCCAGGTCCTGATAGACGATTTCGATACCCTTCTGCCGGGCCTCGGCCGGTTTATGAAAATGGACCGGCTTTTCCTGAAGGATCAGCTCTCCCGTCGTCGGCGGAAAGTTGCCAGCGACGATCTTGACCAGCGTCGACTTGCCAGCGCCGTTGTCCCCCATCAGGCCCAGCACCTCGCCGGGCTCAAGCTCGAGATCGATCTCGGTGAGTGCCCTGATAGCTCCGAAATTTTTTGAAATCTTGCGCAGCGACAAGACCGGCACGAGGCGCTCTTCCCATTTCAAATGCTTCTGTCTTTGAGGCCGCCATCAGGCCACCCGATGGCACAGTAGAATGTCCATTCCGGGTTGTCCAGATTATGAACCGGACATTCCGCACTCCAAAACGAGCGCGACGGAATAGGCGACGGAAGCGACCTGGACGGCTATGGTCTGAGCCCTTGGAATGTCAAGCGGGGAGGGAAACCGTGCCCGAATTTCCGATCGTCGACGCCCACGTGCATCTCTATGACCCAGGAGCGATTACCTTCGACTGGATGAAGGATGTGCCGCTTCTCAACAAGCCGCATGTGCCGTCCTATTACGATGAGCGGGTGGCGCCGGTCGTTGTTGACGGCATCGTCTTCGTCGAGGTCGACGCCGCCAATGGCGAGCACGTGGACGAAGCGCTGTGGGTCAGCGAGATAGCCGGAAGCGAGCCGCGCCTCCAGGCGATGGTTGCGTCGGTGCCGATGGAGCGCGGACCGGGAGCGGTCGAGGCGGATATCGCAACGATTGCCAAGCTGCCGATCGCGCGCGGGATTCGCCGACTGATCCAGGCCCACGCCGACGAGCCCGGCTGGTGCCTCCAGCCTGAATTCGTCGAGGCCGTCAGACTGCTACCCGGCTACGACCTCACTTTTGACATCTGCATCTTTCACTCGCAGATGGGCGACGCAATAGAGCTGGTCCTTCGTTGCCCGGAGGTGAGCTTCATCCTCGACCACATCGGCAAGCCGGGGATCCGCGACGGGATCAGGGACCCCTGGTGGGCGCAGATGCGCGAACTTGCGCAACTGCCGAACGTCATCTGCAAGATCTCCGGGGTGGTCACCGAAGCCGACCACAAGACCTGGACCTACGACCAGGTCGCCCCGTACATCGAACATGCCATCGCGTGCTTCGGCTTCGATCGGGTCGCCTTCGGTGGCGACTGGCCGGTGTCGGAGCAGGCCGTTCGCTACGCGGAGTGGGTCGGCGTCGTCGACCGCGTGACCGCTGGAACAAGCACGGCGGATTTGCGCAAGCTGTACCGGGACAACGCCATCCGCTTCTACCGGATGTGAGGCGATCTAGAAGAATGCGCCTATACCGCGCCACACCACATAGGCGCCTACGACGATGACGACGGCGGCGAAGGCGTAGGAGAGGGCTGACTTGCGCGCGGCGAGATTGCGGGCCGCGACAACGCCGAGCAGCCCACCGACGATACCGCCGCCAACAAGCAGCGCAGCCAGCCACCAGTCGACAAGCCCAGAAAGTGCGTAGTTGCCCGCCGTGGTCAGGCCGAAGGCGGTGACGGAAAGGAGCGACGACCCAACCGCCGTGAGGAGCGGCATGCCGGTCGAGAAAAGGAGGCCGGGAACGATCAGAAAACCACCGCCGATGCCAAAGAAGCCGGCCAGGAAGCCGACGCCGAGGGCCGTTGGCGCGATGCGCGGAAGCAGGTGACGGGCGGAATCCCAGTCGAGGCGCACGTCAGGCTGGCCGAGCCTGGCGGGCTTGCGGGCGATGGACAGACCCACCGCGATCATGACCACGCCGAAAAGGGCAAGCAGCTTCTCGCCGTCGAACGCCTTGCCGGCAGTGGATCCAATGGCCGCACCGATAATGCCGAAGATTGCGAACGCAATGGCGCAGCGAAACTTGACGTTGCCGGCCCGGAAGTGGGTGGCGAGGTTGAAGGCCGCGTTCAAGGCGACGGCGAGGGCGCTCGTGCCGATCGCCACGTGCGGGTCCTTGACGCCGACCAGATAGACCAGGAGGGGAACGGCGAGCACCGAGCCGCCGCCCCCGATCAGGCCGAGCGAGAACCCGACAAGCCCCCCAGACAGAAGCGTCAGGACGTCTTGTGTAAGGGACATGCCAGGTCAGGGATTGTTCAAACGAAGCCGGAAGGGCCTGCTCAGCCGCGCTCGGTCGGGTAGCCGGCGCGCTTCCACGCCATGATGCCGCCGGTCATGCAATAGGCGTCGCCATCGGTCAAAGCAGCGAGCGCGGCCGAGTTCCTGGTGGTCCTTGCGCCGGACGCGCACAAGAAGATCGTCGGTCCGTCGGGGATATTCGCCGCGCCGTTGCGCGCGAGCACCGACAGGGGTAGTTCGATCGCTCCGGGGATGCGCTCAGCCGCCTGTTCATGCCGCTCCCTGACGTCGACCAGAACCGCGTTCCGGTCGAGCAGGGCATGCGCATTCTCGACAGTGATGTCCTTCAAAAGTCGCGAGGTCATTTCGATCTTCCTTTGGTGGTCCGGGTCGAACTGCAATAGAGGTCCTTGAGGGTGGACAGGACATGAGACGCGATCGGATCGACAATCGCATAGTGCAAGGATTGGCCTTCCCGGCGATAACCGACGATGCCGTGATCGCGCATCATCGACAGGTGCTGGGACAGCGCCGACTGACTGAGGCCGACGCGGGCCGCCAATTCGCCAACGGTCATCTCGCCCGCCGCCGCCAGCTCGCAGAGGACAAGCAACCGCCGCTCGTTGGCGAGCAGTTTCATCAGGCTCGCCGCAGCCCCGGCCTTCTCGGCGAGGGCGCGGATGTCGGCAGACGCTCGTTTGGTCGAGATCGTGTCCATTAGCGTTGACTAAATTAGAGATCGCTAATATATCTTGTCAAGTGCCAACAGTCATCCACGGAGGCTCAGATGAAAGCCACCACGAGACCCGAGATCCGCGCCTTCTTCGACGAGCCGACCAACACGGCGAGCTATCTGGTGACGGATCCGGTCACCAAGCGCGCCGCGGTCATCGATCCGGTGCTCGACTATGACCAGTCCACCGGCAAGGCTTCGACCAAGTCGGCCGACGCGATCCTCAAGGCTGCCGAGGAAGCGGGCGCCAAGATCGAATGGGTGCTCGAGACCCATGCGCATGCCGACCACCTGTCCGCGGCGCCTTACGTGAAGCTGAAGACGGGGGCAAAGGTCGGCATCGGCGAGCACATTCGGGAGGTGCAGAAGATCTTCCGCCCGGTTTTCAACGCAACCGACATCTCTGGCGACGGCAGCGAGTTCGACCATCTCTTTGCCGAGGGCGACCACTTCCCGCTCGGGGAACTCGACGTCGGCGTGCTTCATACGCCGGGGCACACACCGGCGTGCGTTTCCTATGCGATCGGCGATGCGGTCTTCGTGGGCGACACCTTGTTCATGCCCGACTACGGCACCGCCCGCGCCGACTTCCCCGGCGGCGATGCGCGGACACTCTACAGGTCGATCCAGAAACTCCTGGCGCTGCCGCCCGAAACCCGGGTTTTTGTCTGCCACGACTACAAGCCGGAGGGCCGGAGCGAATACGCGTGGGAGACAACGATCGCCGAAGAGCGCAAGAACAAGCACATCGCCAACACCACCGAAGACGAATTCGTGGCGATGCGCAAAAAGCGCGATGCCGGCCTGGCGGCGCCGCTCCTGCTCTTGCCCTCGATACAGACCAACATCCGGGCAGGGCAGTTGCCGCCAGCCGAAGCCAACGGCGTATCGTATATCAAGATTCCGGTGAAGCTTGCCTCCTGAGCGGCCATCCGACCGGGCAGCGGACCCACATGTGCTCGACTTCGACGGAGACCGGTCTAGGGCTTGTTCAGGGTTGAGGGATATCCTTTCCTCGGCCGTCACGGAATGCGTGACGGGATGAGGAGGCAGGACACATGATATTCATCACCCAGGGACACTACTCAGAGCACGCCATGGCCGGCACACTGAAGAAGCCTGAAGATCGGGCCGCGGCGATCGAGAAGCTGCTTGACGCCGGGGGGATCAAGCTTCTCGGCTCAGACTGGACCTTCGGAGAACATGACTTCCTGTTCATCGTCGAGGTGGAAAACGAGCACGAATGGATGAAGGTGCTACTGCCGACGGCCTCGACTGGCGGGCTTTGCGATGTCAAGACCACCGTCACGATGTCCACGGCCGACGGCGAAAAGGCGTTCGAGAGGCCGAAGGCGCCGAGGGGGGCTTTTCATCCGGCCGGCGATGACTGACACAACCAGCTTCGGGCCCGATCCCGAATGATCGATTTTCGTGGGCTGCCGCTTCCCGTCAACATCGTGGTCCTGCTTGTCTCGGCCGTGATCGTTTGGGGGGCCGGAACACGCCTCGCACATGTCGTCGACGCCATCGCCGAGAGGACCGGGATCGGCCGTGTCTTCGCCGGGTTCCTGCTGCTGGGCGGCGTAACCTCGCTGCCCGAACTCGCTACCGTCATCACCGCAGCCTATAGCGGCCATGCGCACCTTGCCCTCAGCAGCATTCTCGGCAGCGTGTCAACCAACGTTCTGCTGCTGGCTTTGGCCGATGCGGTACTCGGCCGCGATGCGCTGACTTCGGTGGTGGCCCACCCGGCGACGCTCTTGCAGGGCGCGCTCGGCGTCCTGCTGCTCGCTGTCGTCGCTGCAGCGATCGCCGTTGGAGAGGTTAGCCTCTTCGGGCTCGGCGCATGGTCGGCGGCGGTGGTGCCGCTCTTCGCGCTGGCGGTGTGGATCACTTCGCTCTACGAGAACCGGCCGACATGGATCGTTGCCGAGGGCATTCCGGTCCCCGGCCTTGCTCCCGCCGAGGCGGACGAGATGGGTCTTCCATTCCGCCAGCTGTTGATCCGCGCAACCGTCGCGGGTCTTGTCATTCTGGTCGCCGGATACCTGCTGGCTGAGACCGGCGACGCGGTCGCTGTGCAGACCGGCGCCGGCGAGAGCATGGTTGGATTTGTCCTGATCGGTCTTGCCACCTCGCTGCCCGAGATCAGTTCGATGGTCGGCGCCGTGCGCCTCCATCGCTACGAGCTGGCTATCGGCGATATCTTCGGCACCAATCTGTTCGACCTGCTCCTGATCCCGATCGCCGACCTTGCCTATGGGCCGGCTCCGATCCTCGGCTCTGCCGGGCGGTTCGAGATGGTCGCCGTGCTCCTCGGTATCGTCCTGACGTCGATCTACGTGGTGGGGCTGCTCGATCGGCGGAACCGGACAATTCTGCGGATGGGATATGATTCGCTGGCCGCCATCATCGTGTTCGGGATCGGGCTGTTCTTCCTGCAGGCGATTAGCCGAGGCGGCTGACCCGCGAGCGGTCGGCTGTGGATAAGCGGCTGCGAAATTTGACCTTCCGGCCCATCGCGCCGACGTTGGAAGCATGACGCTCCATCTGATCAAGCTGTGCGTTGGCTGCGATTCCATCGGCGATCTCGCCGAATGGATCGACTATCGGGTTGCTGAGGCGCGCCGCGCGGGTCGCAAGCCCGAGCATATCCATGTCACGCGCATGGTGCCGAAACGGATCGGAGAATTGCTCGACGGCGGCTCGCTCTATTGGGTGATCAAGGGCAACGTTCAGGTCAGGCAGCGGCTGCTCGATGTTCGCCCCTTCGTCGATACGGAGGGAATCCAGCGTTGCCAGTTCGTGCTCGAGCCGAAGCTTGTCGCCACCGAGTGGCAGCCGAAGCGGCCGTTCCAGGGCTGGCGCTACCTCAGGCCTGAGGATGCGCCGGCTGATCTGCGGAAGGGAAAGGCGAGTTCACTCCCGCCGGCGCTCGAAGCGGAACTCGCAGAACTCGGGGTGCGATAGGCGGGCGGACGGCTCAGACGGCGATGTTGTCAATGAGACGGGTGCGGCCGAGCCTCGCCGCCGCGAGCAGGCGAAGCGGTTCGCTGTCGACATCGGTGACCTCGGCCAACGTCTCGGCATTGCGCAGCGCCACGTAATCGACCGCGAAGCCTGCCTCGGCCAGTGACTGGCGAGCGTCGCCGGCAACTGGACCCGGATCGCCGCGGCCGGCTCGAATTGCCTGGGCCGCCGCCTGAAGCGCCTGGTGCAATCTCGGGGCAATGCTGCGTTCGGTCGGTGAGAGGTAGGCGTTTCGCGACGACATGGCGAGGCCATCCGGCTCGCGCAGTGTCGGATGACCTCTGATTTCGATCGGGATGTTGAGATCGGCAGCCATGCGCCTGACGACCAGCAGCTGCTGATAGTCCTTTTCGCCGAAGACCGCGATGTCGGACTGGGTCGCAAGGAATAGCTTGGCCACCACGGTCGCCACGCCCTGAAAGAAATGAGGGCGAAAGTCGCTCTCGAGCCCAGCTGCCGGTCCGCCAAGCGATACCGTCGTGGAAAAGCCCTCAGGGTACATCTCTGCGGTGGTGGGAGCGAAGACAGCGTCGACGCCCGCTTGTGCCAAAGTGGCAAGGTCGGCGTCCATGTTGCGCGGGTAGGCGGCGAAGTCCTCGCTGGGCGCGAACTGGGTCGGATTGACGAAGATCGAAACAATGACCCTGTCCGCCGCCTCGCTAGCCGCGTGCACGAGCGCGAGGTGCCCGTCATGCAGGGCCCCCATGGTCGGGACCAGCGCGCTGGTCAGGCCGTTGCGGCGCCAGCCGGTTGATCGTTGCCGGATCAGGGCCACCGTCGGGTCGATTGCCGCCGTAGCGCCGGCCTTCTCTGGCCTTTGGGTCATTGGTCGGGGCGATGGAGGTTGCTCATTTCGGGCGGCGACGCTAGCAGAGCTGCGGCGCCCGGCCAATCCGCGGCTCTCTCCACCGGGCGTTGACCATTTCTTGGCACTTCCTCTGCATCCTCACCTTGGGGCACTGGGTTGGCCCGCGTTTCGGGGCACTGATCCGTATGATTGTCGAGCCGTTGGGGCGGAGATCAGCGCACGTCATTGTGCTTGGCAACGAGAAGGGCGGATCGGGCAAGTCAACGACCGCCATGCATCTGATCGTTGCTCTGCTCAAGTCGGGATTCCGGGTCGCGTCGGTCGATGCCGACAGCCGCCAGCGGTCGTTGACCCGCTACATCGAGAACCGCGCCCGCTGGGCGCGGGCGCGCGGCCTAACGCTGGAAATGCCGACGCACTTCATCGCCCGGCTGGCGGCTGGCGAGACGGTCCGGGAGATCGAAGCGCGGGAATTCGCCAACTATGCCGAGATCATCGATGAGGTAGAAGGCAGATTCGACTACGTGGTCGTCGATACGCCCGCCAACGACTCCTACCTGATGCGCCTCAGCCATGCGGCGGCCGACACGCTGATTACGCCGATCAACGACAGTTTCGTCGATCTTGACGTTTTCGGTCACGTCGACCCGGACGACCTGACGATCTCCGAGCTCAGCCACTACGCCGAACTGGTCCGGACCGCCCGTCGGCAGCGGCGCGAGGTCGACGGCGTGCGCATGGACTGGATTGTCGTGCGCAACCGCCTGTCGATGCTCTTCAGCCACAATCAGCGCAACCTCCTCCGCGTTCTGCACCGCCTCGCCTCAACGCTCGACTTTCGTCTGGCCGACGGGATTTCGGAGCGCGTGGTCTTTCGCGAGTTCTTTCCGGCCGGCCTGACCGCGCTCGATCGCCTCGACCGGCAGACCCACGGCAGCGAGCCGACGGTTTCACATCTTGCCGGGCGTCACGAGGTTCGGGCACTGGTGGACTTGCTGCGGCCTGGGGGGCCGTCCGAAAGCCTTGTCCTTCCGATACCAACGGAGACTGTCGCCTTCGCCGAGCGCCGGCTCGCGGCGGTCGAATAACGGTTGCTTCCGCCGCTATCAGTGCCACATTTCCCGTCTTGACTGATCCGGACGCCGGTTGGAACGCCGGCGGGCGTGTGAGGGAACACGAGCAGGCGCTTGTTTGATGGCGACGGAAGACAAGAAGATTCCGGTCAACCGCGGTGAGGGCGGCCAGCCGGTCGAGACTTCGTCCAAGGGCGAGATCGACGCCTTCCTCACGCAGGCGCGGAGCCTCGGCGGCCCCGTCGGGGGGCGAGGGCGGCTGATCTTCGCGCTCGACGCGACCATGAGCCGCCAGCCGACCTGGGATACGGCATGCCGGCTCCAGGCCGAGATGTTCCAGGAAGCCGGTAAGATCGGTAGCCTCGATGTTCAGCTCGTCTACTATCGCGGCTTTAATGAATGCCGCGCCAGCAAGTGGGTCAGCGACACGACAGAGCTTCGCGATCTGATGACCGGGATACAGGTCCGCGGCGGTCACACGCAGATCGGCAAGGTGCTCAACCATGCGCGCCGCGAAACCAAGAAGCGCAAGGTCGGCGCCATGGTCTTCGTCGGGGATGCTCTGGAAGAGCCGGTCGACAGCCTCGCCGCCAAGGCCGGCGAACTCGGCCTTCTCGGTCTGCGGACCTTTGTTTTCCAGGAAGGCCGCGACGCCACGGTCGAACGCGGCTTCCGTGAAATTGCCCGCTTGACCGGAGGCGCCTACGCGCGCTTCGACATCAACGCAGCCGGTCAGCTCGCCGAATTGCTGCGCGCGGCCGCCGTCTATGCTGTTGGCGGCCTCGAGGCGCTGGAGAACAGAGGCGGCGGCAGTCGGTTGCTGCTCGAACAGATGCGGCCTCGCTGATGGTCTTTCTCGTCGCCGGTCTCGGCGTCCTGATCGCATTGATCGTTGTTGGACGAGCATTCATAGCAGCCGACCCCCGTGCGCTGGTCCGCGCCGTGCGCTACGTGGTCGGCGGCACCATGATCGCCATCGGCGGCGTGCTGACCCTTGCGCGCCGGGTGGACTTCGGCCTGCCGTTGATCTTCCTCGGTATTTCGGCGCTGGCTATGGGGCGCCTCGGGCCGATCGATCTCGGCGGTGGCCGTCGGAGCCGGGGCTCACGCTCCGAGGTGCGTTCGGCCTTCCTAGAGATGGAGCTCGATCACGACAGCGGCGAGATGCGGGGCCGGGTGATCGGTGGCGCCTTTGCCGGCCGATCGCTCGACGACCTCGATATTCCGGATCTGCAGAAGCTCTCTCGGGAGATCGCGATGGACGCGGAGAGCCTAGCGCTCCTCGAAGCGTATCTCGACCGCCGGATGCCCGGTTGGCGTGAAGACGTCGAGGGTGACGACGCAGCGCGGCCTGGCGGCGCGCCGAATACGGGCGCCATGACTGACGAGGAGGCCTATGAGGTCCTTGGCCTTGCGCCCGGCGCCAGTGAGGCGGAAATCCGGAGAGCGCATCGGCAACTGATGAAGGGGGTTCACCCCGATCAGGGCGGCTCGACGTTCCTGGCGTCGAAAATCAACGAAGCTAAG
>Ga0210144_1001172_pt1 | contig 11341 bp, 8 predicted proteins | sample Muzzi_PWA_D2_FD_185532 | JGI IMG/M metagenome (GOLD analysis project Ga0210144, IMG submission 185532) | Wetland microbial communities from San Francisco Bay, California, USA, that impact long-term carbon sequestration - Muzzi_PWA_D2 (SPAdes) | ecosystem: Environmental > Aquatic > Marine >...
TCAATTCGTTCTCAATAGCGTACCGGATAATGTCGGCATTGGTTTCCAAATTCATCTTGTGCAGCAGACGGGTGCGGTAGGTGCTGACGGTTTTTGTACTCAGTGATAAATCCTCAGCAATTTCTGAGAGTGTTTTCCCGCTCGCCATCAGTTGCATGACCTGGAACTCACGGTCGGACAAGGCTTCATGCCGTGGCCGGACAGAGTCTGTATCCAGGCCAAAGGCCAGGCTCTCGGCCAGACCCCGACTGATGTATTTCCCACCACTCACCACTTTGCGGATGGCCTTGACCAGTTCATTTGGGGCGTTTTCTTTGGTTAAATAGCCGGACGCACCCGCTTTCAGAATGCGTACCGCCAGCTGTTCTTCAGCATGGATGCTGAGGACCAACACCGGCAGGTGGGGCTGTTCGTGTTTTAGTTCCTTGAGGATGTCGAATCCACTGCGGTCAGGCATGGTAATGTCCAGGCTGAGGTACGTGAGATGCCTGATGACCAGAAATGGTATTAGCGCTGTGATGAGTTCCCCAGTGCCATGGTCTCGGCCAGACACTTAATCAATATCCGGCAATACTGATAATTTTGCTGGTACTTGCGGCTAGATTTCTACTAATCTTGCTAAGAAATGTGCTTTAGGTCGGAACCCGTTCAAGTTTTACGCAGATGAGGTTAGGAATCACTCTAAAATTCGACTTCCTCCGGTTGGGGGATTGGTTCGGTTCCCCCCGGTGGAACAACCCCCTACTCCAGTTCCAGTCACCCCAATATCCTAAAACTCAAGCTCCTCAATGTTGGGTTTTGGTTCCATTCCCCTTGGGGATGAAGACCAAGACCACAAGCGAGTCAACAGCGTGATTTTTCCAGACCACACCAAATACTTTTTCGTAGCTGCTCAAGACATGGTTCAGAAACCTGAGTAGAGAAATGTCATATCATTTTTAGGTGACCATCTGGTGAGTCTCTCCCCGCTATATTAACATAATCCTTTTTAAATGTTGAACGTTATTACAACAAAAAAAGGCTGACCCAAAAGGCCAGCCTTGTAAGTAGTTCTACGGCAATTCCAACCTAACTCTTATTTCGAAGCAGTGACTATATTGACCAGACAATATTCTAGTTGATCAAAGGTGTTGTTGGTCAGTCTTACATCTTTTCGCAATACAAAAAACCAGCCAGGAAGCCAGCCCTCATAATGTGATAACGGGAGATATTTTCATGCTATTTGTTCAATCAATTGCAATCTTGCCATAGATGTAAATTTGCTCCCGATTGATGTTAGAACTACGTGTAATTCTCCAACTGGAGACGACACTTCGGTCACCATACCCCGCGTTAGAAGACAAGGATGGTGGGCCAGCCGCGCATGCGCTGGCTCAACTTCATTACGTTGCCATCGTGGTTAGGGAGTACAAAGTCCGGGAACTTATTACCCGGTTTCAAATCCGGGTGAATTTTCATCAATACCTCCATCATTAGTATGGTCGAAATATCAAGTTGTCATCTTGGAATCTACGTGTAAAATCTTGAGGTGCGAAATTTATTCCGCCAGGATTTGCAGACTGAAGTCTGCACTCCAATTTGCCGATAGATACCCAATTGTGTTAACTCATTGTTTATTTCTTTGGTTTCTGTCTATCCATGACAGTAAACAGATTATTAAACGATTCTACCAGTGTTGGGTGAGCAAATACCCCATCTCGAAGCGTAGTATACGGCAAATTCCCCATCATGGCGATTTGCAAGGCCGACATAATCTCCCCACCCTCGATGCCAAGGACAGCCGCTCCCAAAATCTGGTCGGTCTCCGCATCTACAATGGCCTTCATAAAGCCCCGCGTCTCATCGACCTCCAAGGCTCGCGCTGTATTTCGCATTGCCAGCTTTGCCACCCGAATATTACGCCCTTGCTCTAGTGCCTCTGTTTCACTCAACCCCACCCGGCCTAGTTGCGGGTCGATATAAACCGTGTAAGGCGTGAGACGATTTCTAGTTGTTGCCTGGCTATTCTCAACTAAATTGGTGCGGATAATCCGGTAGTCATCATAGGAAATGTGGGTAAAGGCTGGGCCACCGTTCACATCGCCCAGAGCATAAATTCCTGGCACGTTTGTCTCCAACCGCTCATTCACCGGGATAAAACCCCGCTCATCAACGTTGATACCGGCCGCTGCCAAATTGAGTTGCTCTGTATTGGCTTGGCGGCCCGTCGCTACCAGCAAATGAGACCCTATTAAGGTGCTTGTTCCTGCGGGTGTTTGTACGCCCATTTGAATCTGGCTGTCGGTAAGCTGCTCCACCTGGAGCGCCTGAGTTTGCAGCAACACTTCGATACCATCCTCGCGCAATATTTTGGCGACTTCCCCCGCTACATCTGGGTCTTCTCGACTCAAAAGCTGGTTACCCCGTTGGATAATTGTAACCTCGCTACCAAACCGTCGAAACATCTGCCCAAACTCCAACCCAATATAGCCGCCACCCAATACCAGCAAATGAGAGGGCACCCTATCCAGTTCCATAATCGAGGTTGAATCCAAAACAGGCACATCTTCTAAACCGGGTAGGGCTGGCCTGGCTGGCCTGGCTCCGGTATTGATAAAGATTTTGTCGGCGGTCAAGGGGCGCATTTCTCCATCGTTCATCGAAACCTCAACCGTCTTCGAGTCGACGAAGCGCCCTTCACCCAAAAGTAGCTCAATCCCTTCAGTTCTCTTTAAGCCTCGTTCGTTGCCCCGGCGAAAGCGGGCGACGATGTCTCGCTTTCGTTGACGTACTTGGGCTAAATCTATCGTAACCGGTCCGGTATTGACCCCATAGTCTGCGCCACGCCGGGCTAAATAGGCCACACGAGCGCTGGCAACCATTGATTTGGTTGGGGTACAGCCAACATTGATGCAGGTTCCTCCCACCTGGTCTCGCTCAACGATAGCAACTTTCCAGCCCGCCTTAGCCAGAGTCCTGGCCAAAGGTTTTCCGGCCTGACCGGTGCCAATGATAATCGCATTATATTCATGTCGTGTAGTCATCATCTAAATCTCTCAGGTTTTCTATCTTAGGTATATTTCACATGATAAACCAGAGAGATACCATCCCCAAATTGAGGCAATATATTTGGGTAACTTGAGTTACCATCTATCAGACCTGACAGGTTTTGGTTATGCATTTCAGAGAAAAACCAAGGTGATTTGGATGGTTTAGCCGGATTAATGCTATTTTGAAAACCTGTCAGGTCTTGCTTGGAGAACGGTATCAACTTGGGTTAGGTATCAAAAAAGCCACCCTTGAAATTGGGGTGGCCTTTTTTGTTGGATTACGTAAGGGTCAAGAAGTTACCCTCTTTTGCTCAAATTTTAATTCTTATTAAGAATAGGTAGGTAGACTCCTCCACCTCCAGGTGGTATGGTGTTATCCGGACAGTTACCACCGACCGGTTCGCTGCTATCCGGGCAGACCGGCGGAACTGTTGGGGGAGTAGGCACGTTGGTTGCTGTCACCGAAACAGTATTGGTAATTGACTTTCCGGCGCCTGTGTCATTAACCACCACTAAAATCATCAAAGATGCGGTTCCATTCTTGGCCAAATCGCCAACCTGCCAAACTAACGGGTCGGCACAAACCGGTAGCGGGCCGGGGCTTACACTTACGCAGTCTACTTCGTTAGGTAAGTCATCCGTGACCGTCACATTTAAGGCCGTCTCACTTCCGGTGTTGGTTACCGTGAGCGTATAGGTGATATTGCCGCCTACTGCCAATGGGTCATCCGCAATAGCCGTCTTGCTCAACGCAAGCGTGGTACTGGGAATGGGTACACCATCACCGCTACAGTTGGGGCCGGGAGTGCTGCCATCCGGACAAGTGTTGTCGTCTGGTGGGGGAGTAGGCACGTTAGATGATGTCACCTCAACGTTGTTGATAATTGTATTGTTGTTGGCGGTGCCCAGATTGATCTGCACCCGAACCAGTATGCTCTGGGTCTCGTTAGGACTAAGGCTGCCAACATTCCAAACGATTGGATTGGCGCAAGCCCCCGGCCCACCAATTACACTCAGGCAGGTGACTTCGCTGGGCAAGGTATCCGTAACAACCACATTGTAAGCCGTGAAGGCTCCGGTGTTGGTTACCAGCACCGTATAGAGGATTGTATCACCTTCTGCCAAAGGCGGACCGTTTTCATCTTTAGCCGTTTTGTTCAGGCTCAAGGTTGTTATTGGGATAACAAGGGTTGTGACATCTTGGGCGGTCACAGAGCTAAAGGTATGTCCACCAGCCGAATTCTGATAACTAAGTTCAGCGTTGTTGGTGAGGACAGTTCCATCCACCGATAGCTCTGGGTCAATTTGGTACGGAATGTTGACGGTGAGAGTGCCACCATTAGCCGCTATTGTTCCCAAGTTGTTGTTCCAGACCAGGGTTTGCCCATTCTGGCTGGTGGGAGCAGTACTAGGTGTGCCGAGAATAATATTTGATGGCAACACATCGGTAAGGACCAGTCCGGTGATCGCCGATGGGCCTGTATTGGTGATTTGGATGACATAAGTCAGCGAATCACCTGGCGCGGCTGTGGTTGCTCCATCCGTTTTGGTTATGGAAACCACCGGAGCGCGAACCGTGGATGTTACCGTACTGGACAGCACTCTAAAGGTATCGGCGGCAAGGCTTGGCCGGAGGATGGCTAAATTGGCCTCATTAAGCAGGACCGTACCATCGGCAATATCCGCGCCGCCACCATCAACCAGCACCGAAAAAGTGAGCGTACTTGAACCCCCCGGTGCAAGGTTAGTTATATTCCAGCCCAGCCGGGTGGCGCTTGATTCGCTCGTGTCGTTGGTCGGGTTGATTGTGCCGGGTACGATGGAAACATTCGCCGGGAGGTCGTCCCAAATCCACATAGAGCCAACTGTCTGAGTAGCATTGTTGGTATAGGTAATGGTATATTGTAATTGCTCTCCCTGCTGAACTTCCGTCCGGTTGACCGTCTTGGTCATCGAAAGAGAAACACTACCATTAACTTCAAACCTTGTACCGAAGCCACTCCGGCAGAAATCTTTATCAAATTTATCGCCGCCTGAAGCTTTAACGGCCGCATACGGACAAACGGTCGTGGTTGCGGGGAGTAGGGCTACAAATTCATAAGTGACTTCGACTGAGTTAACATTATCCTTGATGGCTATCGGTACCGTAACGGAAACGGCATCGGTCCAGGTGCCTAACTCAACTGTGCTAGAGAGAAACCGCCCGTAGACCTTGGTTAAACGGTAGGCGCCGGCGTTAAAATCAGTGTTGCCCACCGGGCCAAGGAGAATCTGATCCGGTTTAGTTCCGGTTGAAAAAACCTGGGTCATGGTAAAAGCGACCCCAACCTCAACCCCGAAGTCGGTTTGGGCAAGCCCCTGGTTTCCGGTACTTTGAAATGATTGGGTTTGAATTGTATAGGCGAGATTTGGTGTATGGCTATTTTTCGAGGTTGAAACCGGATCGGCATTATCGGCCGTGACGGAGACTGCGTAGGTATGAGTCTCGCCTATGGCGCCATTGGCCGGATTGTGCCGGGCAAACCAGTAAACGTACTGAGTTGTCGAAGGCGCCAGAGTACTCAGGGTCCGGGTTGGAATTTCGTTGTTTACCAGTGTCCAATTGGTAACTTCATTATAATCCAGCACGACTTTTACATTGGTCGCGGTGTCTGTAGCGCTTTGATTGGTCACAGCCGCCGCAATAACAGTTACTTCAGGCAGAACCCCACCGGTTGTTGATCCATTACTATCTACAACCGCCTTACTCGAAGTTTCGATGCTGACGGTTAAGGTTGTTGTGCCTGCCAGCGTCGGTATCGCCGCCTGTGGGCCGTTATTGGCTACTGACGGGTCAATTTGAGGCCCCATCTCTGCCGGCTCAATCATTTGTGGCGTCTGCTCAAGCTCGCCGGGAAGGGCGGGGTGAGCCGCTGTTGTCTCCAAAAACGGCCAGGCCAAAAGCGTGACCATGATTAACTCAAGTAGGGTTAATCCAGCAAAACGCAGCCACTTTCGCTTGGCGAGACTATTTCCATCTTTGGAAAAGTTCTTTATTTTTTTGATTAAATTAGTCATAGTATCCCCTCTCTCAGGTTACTAATAGAAATATTTAGATTAATCCATGTTTCCAGTTTGGTAGAATCAAGTGCCAGGTCCACTAGAACTATGAACACCTATCCCATCTTAGAGTTTAGCAATGGGAAATTAAATACATATCTGAAAAAAATTAGAAAAAAGTTAGAAAATGGGGTGCAGATATTGTATGGATAACAAAGCGGCTGTCAAAAGGGATGGGGCGTTTGAGTAAACATTGTTACTGATGTATCATCGTATTAAAACGGCGCAATAAAAGCACCAAGAGCGCTGCCTGAAAGACAACTCCTCCCAAAAAGTAGAACCAGGCTCCTGGCTCGCCCGCGTCAAGAACCCAATACAACTTAGCAGGCCAGTACGTTGGAATAACCCCAAAGGCCAGATGCCAGTTCGATTGGATAAAGTAGGCCACCATTGGCAGAACCTGAACCGTGCCGCTGGCTTTCATAATAGCAAATCCTTGCACCTTATTAGCGGCAAAGCTGGCTAGAAATAAGGCAAAGATCGGCGCTAGGGGGGCTGATAGTAAGGCAACCAGAAAGAGATACCCTGTAGGAAATGTTACCAGTTTTGCCAAGGGAAAGGTGAGCATGGTCAAGACCACGCTCAAAATCATCGGCAGGGTCACTCTGTAAACCAGATAGCTGTTGAGAGACAGTGGTGTTACTTGCAAGGCAATCAGGGTACCGTCGTCCCGCTCATCCAGTAGAAGGAACCCGATGACCACGCCATATAAAAGAGGCGTCCCTACCACAAAAGCATAGCTCATAAGCAAGATATAGAAGGGCGCGATGTCAAAGCCAGACTGTGCCAGCAGGCTATCTCTGACCCAGGGAACACCAAATCGAAAAATAAGGATAAAGAAGAATGGCATGGCGGCCATCCAGGCCAGCAGCGAGTCCCGCCGCACGTTTCGAGTATCAATGGGACCGAGTGCTCTTAGGGTATGAAGGATGCTCATCTTATCGTACGCCTTCCTTTAGAATGACAAAGCGATAGAAGGCTCGCTGGCTCCAGCTATAAGCCAGGCCAATCCATAATATTATATACACCACCCCATATCCAATCTGCCACACCATAACCGGATGAAAAGCGGCCTTCATCAGCAGCAGCGGGGCTTGAATGGGATGGAGGTACATGAGTTTGCTCTGCCATATCCCAAAGTAATCAAGTAAGGGAATAGAGAGAGCCGTGGTCATCAAAACGGATGGCAATAAAAAGGTGTTAATCGAGTCATAGCGGGCCACGGCAATAAATCCTGCCAGGGCGAAAAAGATACCGAGCAACCCCATGCCGATAATCATGAACAGGAGATTCAACCCAAACCCATAGAGGAAGATGGTAATCGCCAGACTTTCGAGGATGGACAATAGGGTGAGCGTAACAACCTTCGAGAACAAATATTCCCACCGGCGTAAGGGGGATACTACAATTGCTTCCAGGGTTCCTTCGCCTTTTTCTAATAAGACCAGCCCGGCAATAAAGTAAAAGGTATTTATCAAGACATTTTGCAAAATGATGGCTGGAAGCAATAAGGCCAGGGTCTCTTGAGAAAATTTGAATTGCGCTAAAAAGATAATAGATACCACAGCCACAAAGGCAGAGGCATAGTAAAAGCCGTTGCGAAATTGCAGCCGGACATCCCATTGAGTGGTGGAGATAAGGCGGGTCATGCCAGGCTCCTTCCCGTTACCTCAATGAAGATATCTTCCAGGGTGGCCTCTTGAGAGTGAATGGTTTGCAGGCTATTGTTGCGTATCAAGGCTAAAAATTCCTGGTTGTTTCCCAAGTTCTCCAGCGGAAAATCCTGGTGTTGAGTCTGCCCGTTTGACTGGTATTCAACCCGTACGTTATTCTGGCCATACTTTAGCCGCAGTTCACGCGGCGAATCGATGAGCTTGATTTGACCATCGATAATGAAGGCGACCCGGTCACATAGCTCGTTTGCCACGTTCATATCGTGGGTGGTTAGGAAGATGGTTTTGCCAGCCTCTTTCTGGGCTTGTATAAGATTTTTAATCCGTCGGGCGTTAAGCGGGTCCAGACCGGCAGTCGGTTCATCCATAAAGAGCAGTTCAGGGTTATGCAAAATCGCTCGAGCCACGCTGAGGCGATTTTTCATCCCCTTTGAAAATTGCGATACTAGCATGTCGCCATCTGCCTCCAGGCCCACCATCTCCAGCAACGCCTGAGGTTCTTGGGTTTCACCGCTGTATAGGGAGCTAAAGTAGGTCAGGTTCTCGATAGCTGTCAGCTTCAGGTAATGGTTGGGGAACTCAAACGATACCCCTATTCTTTCATAATAATCCGATTTCCAGTCCTTCAAGGCTTTGCCCATGACCAAAATATCCCCTTCATACCCTTTGAGTAAGCCGTTGAGGATTTTCTGCGTGGTCGATTTTCCGGCCCCGCTCGGACCAAGAAAGCCAAAGATTTCCCCATTTTCTACATCAAAATTTAGATTCTCGACGGCAGGCTTGCTTGTTCCTACATAGGTAAAGTTGAGGTTCTTTACTTCTATCACTTCGCCTTATATCCTTTTTTGCAACGATTTTGCTCCAAACCTGGCTTATTGTAACCCAAAAAGAATGGATTGTCATTTGGGATTAGGTGCAATTGGGGATGGTAGCGAGTGAAATTTTAGAGTATAATCAAGGCAAAGAATATGGGTTGTCCGTAACGTCATCGAAAATGAAAATGGTTCGAATTGCCGATTTTGAACATCTAATCCCGAAACCTGAAACTTGAAACTCGAAACCATTTATAAAGGAGATCCGGTGATGACTGAGTTAAAATCAATGCTGGTTACGTCTGAAATGATGCAAGCCGGAATCGCCCCGCTTCTTTTTACAGGGGGAGCCAGTAATATCCAGGGGCCAACCGGCCCCATTCGAAACCCAGGCCGAGACCCACTGGCAAAGTGGCTCGATGAAAAGGGCTGGTCCTATTTTGACCCCCAAATTCACCCCTCGACCCACGGGCGTGACTATATCTGGGGGATTGATGGTCCCCAGGAAAAAAAGGCGCGAGAGAAAGCCAAACTTCGTATTTACGAAATCACCGCCACCACCATTGCCGCCGTCACCATGTTAGAAATTATGGATGACGCCCGCCGGGGAAGAAAGAGCATTGTCTGGTTCAATGGCGGCAAAACCTTTGCCCCGATTGGCCTTGGTGATCGAGATGCGATTATGAAAAATGAGAAACTCCGGCAAGAAGTTGGCGAGCTGGTTTACGCTCATCTGGTCGCTTACGTGAACGCCGGGCGTCAATTACGGTATGAATTGACGCTTATGCTCGCCGATTGCTCACACATTATCTTTGCCAACAGCTTCGATGAGTTAAAAGCCGCTATTTTCTATCTGGTGAGTTTAAAATAGAAACGCGTTATCTTAACCGTCTCCTAACTCTAAACCAAATTCTTTCAGCAAAGACGTGATCTGCTGCCAGGTTTCCTCTTCGATAGGTATCCCCTTATGATGGCGCTCTTGCGCGGTGCGATATTCAATCTCACCGGGGTAAAAAACCTCATCGAAGCCTGCGGCAGGAGGGGTTTGTTTAAGATAATTTACAAACTTCGCTATATCTTTTTTGAAATCAGACAGGGGTCGAAATGCCTCCACGTTGAAAACTGCCAAAAATGTGCCATCGTTGTGGCGGCCCAAGGGATCAAAGCCAAAGCCCAGGCCGGTCAAAAGCCCCGACAGTGTTTCGACCATAAAAGATAAACCATATCCTTTATGTCCCTGATCACCACCGAGGGGCAAGAGTGCGCCACCATCATAGTAATCCTCTACGTTGGTGGTGGGGTTGCCCTGCTTGTCGATAATCCAGCCGAGGGGCGCTGATTGTCCTCGATTGCGAAGCACACCGAGCTTTCCGGCAGCTACCGCGCTGGTTGCCATATCCAGATAAATTGGCCCCTCAAGATCACTGGGAAAGGCCATAGACAGGGGGTTTGTGCCTAATCTGCGTTCACGCCCCCCAAAGGGTGTAACTGATTTTGGCCCTTGCCCCGAATCACAAGTGATTAACCCAATCATTCCCTCACGGGCGGCCATTATAGAATAGCTTGCCAGACGACCAACATGTCCCTGCTGGTAAATGGTGATGGCTGCCACATTATTAGCTTTGGCCTTGTCAATAGCCAGCCGCATTGCCTGAGAGGTAACAACATAACCAAAGCCCCAATGACCATTAATACGGGCAGTAGTCGGTGTCTCTTGCTCAACCTCAGCCGTAACCCCCGGCTTGATGTGACCTCTCTTGATATTATCAATATACCAGGGAATGAGGATGACACCGTGGGAGTCATGCCCGGCCAGATTGGCATTTGTCAGATGCTCTGAAACAGTCTGAGCTTCTTCGGGTGTGGCGCCTGCGGCTTGAAATAACTTACGACTAATTTGGCGTAATTGGTCAGGATGAATGTTAGGCATATCAAGTAAAAATGTCGAGAAGATGTTTGACTGACTGCTAAAGCCCCTGCTCTGCCAATCGGTACAATAGCTTGCAGTAAGCCTTTTGGCCCCGTTCGAAACTACTTATTCGGTAGAACTCGTTGGGAGCATGAGCGCCTTCGTCTTTGACACCAAAGGCAAAGTTAACAGTATAGGCATTAAGGTAATCGAGGAAGAGGCCGCAGATGGGAATACTGCCACCGCTACGAACATAGTAAGGTGTTTTTCCGTACATCTCTTCAAGAATAGCCCGAGCCGCTTCGTTGCCGGGGTGATCGGCAGCCATTGAGTATGGCTTTCCAAAAATCGAAAGCGGCCTAACCCTTACCTCTACTCCCGGTGGGGCATGTTTATTCACATGAGCCGTAAGTTTTTCAATGATTTCGTGAGGCTGTTGGTCGGCTACCAAACGGCAAGTGATCTTGGCGTGAGCCTGATTGGGCAGCACCGTTTTGATACCCTCGGCTTGAAAACCACCCCAAATCCCATTAATTTCCAGCGTGGGACGGACCCAGCCGCGTTCACGGGTGCTATATCCCGGTTCGCCAAACGTTGCACTAACGCCAAGTGTATCCAGGTACTCGGCCTCATCAAAGGGAACCCGCGCCATCTCCTCCCGTTGTTCTTGAGAATACTCAACTACGTTGTCGTAAAAGCCCTCAACCAAGATTTTTCCCTCAGGACTGTGCATCGAATCCAATAATTGGACCAAAACGTGAATGGGGTTTTGGATTGTCCCCCCATACATCCCCGAATGGAGGTCGGTCTTGGCCCCCT
>Ga0210144_1001173_pt1 | contig 11340 bp, 10 predicted proteins | sample Muzzi_PWA_D2_FD_185532 | JGI IMG/M metagenome (GOLD analysis project Ga0210144, IMG submission 185532) | Wetland microbial communities from San Francisco Bay, California, USA, that impact long-term carbon sequestration - Muzzi_PWA_D2 (SPAdes) | ecosystem: Environmental > Aquatic > Marine >...
TCACCGCCGGCTGTTTCTTTCTCGGCGTATCGCTGCTGCGCTTCGTTGCGGCCGGGCAGGTCCCCTATCGCCTGCCCGCGCCGCGCATCGCGGCGGACGAGGATGGCCTGCCGGTCTACACCGTGCTGGTGCCGCTCCTCCACGAAGCGCACATCGTCGGTCAGCTGGTCGCCGCGCTCGACCGCCTCGCGTGGCCCCACGACCGGCTGGATATCAAACTGATCGTCGAGGAGGACGACCGGCCAACGCGGGCGGCCGCGGCGCGCACGGCGCGCGGCCCGCCCTATGAGATCGTCGTCGTTCCGCCGGGCGGTCCGCGGACCAAGCCGATGGCGCTGCAATATGCCTTGACCTTCGCCCGCGGCGACTTCGTAACGATCTACGACGCGGAAGACCGGCCTCATCCCGACCAGCTGAGGGAAGCGTTCCAGGCCTTTCGGAGCGCCGACCAGGGGCTTGCCTGCCTCCAGGCGCCCATCGTCATTGACAATCCGGGGACGAGCCTCCTCGCACGGCTCTTTGCAATCGAATATTCGACGCTGTTTGACGGACTACTGCCGGCGCTCGTCCGGCTCAAATTGCCGCTGCCTCTTGGCGGAACGTCCAATCATTTCCGGCGCTCGGCCCTCGAGCAGGTCGGCGGATGGGACCCGCACAACGTTACCGAAGATGCCGACCTCGGCATCCGGTTCGTCCGCTTCGGCTATCGCGCCGGGATGATCATGCTGCCGACATACGAGGAAGCACCCGCCACCATGCTGCCGTGGATGCGCCAGCGAACCCGCTGGTTGAAGGGGTGGCTGCAAACCTGGCTGGTGCACATGCGGCAGCCGCTCCGTCTCACCCGGGAAATCGGCATCCGCCAGCTGATCGGCTTCAACCTCATCGGCCTCGGCATGATCATCTCGGCGATCGCACATCCCGCCTTTCTGGCGACCCCGTTCCTGGTGGCGAGCGATCCGCTCAGCTTGTGGCATGAGGGCGACCTCGTCATCGCCGCCATTCTCGGCGTCAACCTGTTCAACCTGGCCGCCGGTTATCTGTCGGTCGCCCGGCTCGCCGGCCGAACGCTGGCCCTGCGCGGCGGGCGGGGGCATCTATCGGCTCTGATATGGCTGCCGCTCTACTGGCTGTTGATGGCGGTCGCCTGCGTGCGGGCGCTCACCCAGATCGTCCTGCGCCCCCATCACTGGGACAAGACGCCTCATGTCGGCCGCGCGGCCGGGCAACGGCGATCCCCGGTGCCGAGGCCTCAGCCGCGCCTTGCGGCCAACCGGGAGCGGACGTAGTTGGCGAGCCTGGTCAGCCGCGGACTGGCCTTAACCAAGCGTTTGGCCCCCCGCTCGGCGCGGAGCATAATCCAGAGAGGAAGGCCGCGCGCGCCGAGCAAGGCGCAGCTGTCGCGGAGGCCTTCGCTCTCCTCGCACCAGTGTTCCTTGAAGTCCTCGTCGCCGATGGTGAAATCGAACTCCTCAATGCCGCGGTCGATTGACCAGCGCATCAGGTGGCGCATCAGCGCCCGCCCCGGCGACAACCGCGCCACCGGCCCGGCGTCGTAGGAGGTCAACACGTAGTAGTAGCGGTTGCCGCGAACCAGCCCCCAATTGGCGGCGACGATCTTACCATTGCACTCGATCGCCGAGACGTGCGAGGGGCCGTGGGGATAAGGCTTGAGCGCCACGGCCTCGTAGAACTCGCGCACGGCCTCGCTGGCGAACATGTTCGGAACGCCGCGGGCTGCGAGGCTCTGCTGCTTCTGAGCGAAAAGCGCCTTCAGGACACGGCGGATCTCCGCCGGTTCCACGGCATCGATGATGGCGACGGGGCCGGTCGCCTCCATCTTCTGCCATTTCAACCGGTCGCGACGGCGCGAGCCGGAATTACGCTTCGAACGATAGTAAGCGTCCCAGCTGCCAGCGAGGTGCGTCCGATGAGACCGCACGAGATGCGGATAGGCGTGCCAGGCGGCGAACGGGTTGGGATGGCCCGCGATCGACGCCGGCTGACGACGGAAATAGGCGACATCGGCTTCGCCCTTGAACCGGGTGACGATCGACCCGACAAAGGCGCGATCTCCATCGGGGTCGGCTGCCAGCGACGCCAGAAAATGCGGCGCGAAAAGGCCGGCGTGGTAGTCGGCATGATCGTCGCCGAGCCATTCCACCACCCGCGCGCCAAGGCAGTGCCGGATGCCGAGCGGGAGCAGGAAGAGCAAACCGCCGCCCGCTGCCCGGCCGATCACGATCCTCGGCGAAACCCCGCGAGCGGCGCCGACATGGTGCAGCCACGGCTCCATGACGTCGAAGGTCTGGAACACATGGCCCGCGGCGGACACCTCGAAGCGCCGCCAGTCGGCCTCGATCGCCCGCGGATCACTGACGACCGCGATCTCGGCGGGCTGAGGAAGGTCGCGGATTGCCGTCTCCGTCCTCAGCGCGGTCGGCGCTGCTACGCGGGCAAGGGAATACACGGGTGGACCTGCGACGCCAGATAATCTTCAAATTTACGTGAAGCTATCCGTCGCCGGGTTAACACCGCCCTACCCGCATCACTCGCATTTCACCGGTCGGCGCGGCCGAGCACCTCGATCAGTTCGTCCACCTTGCGACGCTGCTCGTCCGGGTCGCCGCTGCGGATGGCATCGGCCACGCAATGCGCCGCGTGGTCGCGGATCACTTCCTCCTCGATCCGGCGGAGCGCCGCGCGAACGGCGGCAAGCTGGGTCACCACGTCGATGCAATAGCGGTCCGCCTCGACCATGCCGGCGATGCCGCGCACCTGGCCCTCGACGCGCCTGAGACGTTTGCGGACCGATTCTTTCGTTGCATTTTGCATGGTGACTTCCTATACCCTAGGGGGGTATATTAAAGACCCCGATCTGGAAAGTCTAATACCATGAATGAGCATCAGCCCGAGCTCCTGCCGGCGAAAACGACGGCCGTCGATCCGGTGTGCGGCATGACGGTCGATACCGCCGCCGGCAAGCCGACCCATGTCCACGCAGGCACCACCTTCCATTTCTGCTCGGAGGGCTGCCGGTCGAAATTCGCGGCCGACCCGGACCGCTACCTGAACACCGACGGCGACGGCGATCACGCCGCGCATCATCACCACCAACCCGCCGCTCCGCAGAAGCCGGCGGAGCCGGCGCCCGCCGGCACCCGCTACACCTGCCCGATGCATCCCGAAATCGTGCGCGACGAGCCGGGCGACTGTCCGATCTGCGGCATGGCGCTGGAGCCGATGGTCGCCACCGGCGACGAAGGGTCTAATCCCGAACTCATCGACATGAGACGGCGGCTGTTCGTGGCGATCCCGCTTGCGGCGATTCTGCTCCTCGTCGACATGGCCGATCATTTCCTGGCCCTCGATTTCCTGCCGTTCCTGGCCCCGCACGCCAAGCAGTATTTCCAGCTGGTGCTGGCGACGCCGGCGGTGCTGTGGTGCGGCTGGCCGTTCTTCAAGCGCGGCGCGGCGTCGTTGCGCACCGGCAACCTCAACATGTTCACGCTGATCGCGGTCGGCACCGGAGCGGCGTTCCTCTACAGCGTCGTCGCCGTCTTCGCGCCGGAGCTCTTCCCGGCCGCGATGCGGAACGGCCACGGGCTGGTGCCGCTCTATTTCGAATCCGCTGCGGTGATCACCGCTCTCGTGCTGTTCGGGCAGGTGCTGGAGCTCAACGCGCGCGAGAAGACCGGCAGCGCGATCCGCGCCCTCCTCGACCTGGCGCCGAAGACGGCCGTGAAGGTTGCCCTAGACGGTACCACCGAGACCGTCGGCCTCGACACCGTAGCGGTCGGCGATGTGCTGCGGGTCCGGCCCGGCGACAAGGTGCCGATCGACGGCGTCGTGCTTTCGGGAAGCAGCGCGGTCGACGAGTCGCTGCTGACCGGCGAGGCGATCCCCGTCGAAAAAGGTGAAGGCGAGCGGGTGACCGGCGGCACCCAGAACACCACCGGCAGCTTCGACATGAAGGTGGACCGCACCGGTGCCGAGACCACGCTCTCCCGCATCGTCGCCATGGTGGCCGAAGCCCAGCGGTCGCGCGCCCCGATCCAGGGCCTTGCCGACCGGGTCTCCAGCTATTTCGTGCCGGCGGTGATCCTGATTGCCGCCGTCGCGTTCGTCTTCTGGCTCTTGTTCGGGCCGTCGCCGACACTCGCCTATGCGCTGGTGGCGGCGGTGAGCGTCCTCATCATCGCCTGCCCATGCGCGCTCGGTCTGGCGACGCCGATCTCGATCATGGTGGCGACCGGCCGCGGGGCGCAGGCCGGCGTGCTGATCCGCAACGCCGAGGCGCTGGAGCGCATGGCCTCGGTCGATACCATCGTCGTCGACAAGACCGGCACGCTCACCGAAGGCAAGCCGGCACTGACCGGCATCGAGACCGTGAAGGGATTTCCGGAGACTGTGCTGCTCTCGATCGCCTCCTCCATCGAGGCCGGCAGCGAGCACCCGCTCGGCGAGGCGATCATGGCGGCAGCGCTGGAGAAGGGGATCAAGCCGGAGAGGGTAACCGGCTTCAGCGCGGTGCACGGGCAAGGCGTCACGGGCAGGGTCGGCGGGCGGAAGGTGCTCCTCGGCAACGAAAAGCTGATGGAGGCGGAAAAAGTGTCGACCAAGCCGCTCGTCGAATCGGTTGCCCGGCGGCGCGCCGATGGCGAGACCGTGGTGTTCGTGGCGGTGGACGGCAAGCTTGCCGGGATTCTCGCAGTCACCGACCCCATCCGGAAGACGACGCCGGAGGCGATCCGGACCCTTCATCGCCTCGGCCTGAAGGTGATCATGGCGACCGGCGACAGCCGGGCGACGGCCGAGGCGGTCGCCCGCCAACTCGGCATCGACGCAATCCACGCCGAAGTGCTGCCGGAGGACAAGGCTCGCGTCATCGGCGACCTGCAGACGGCCGGCTCCCGCGTCGTGATGGCCGGCGACGGCGTCAACGACGCCCCGGCGCTGGCGGCGGCCGACGTCGGCATCGCCATGGGCGCGGGAGCCGACGTGGCGGTCGAAAGCGCCGGCATGACGCTGATGACCGGCGACCTCGGCGGCATCGTGCGGGCCCGGCGTCTGGCGTTAGCGACGATGCGCAATATCCGGCAGAATCTCTTCTTCGCCTTCGTCTACAACGGGCTCGGGGTGCCGCTCGCCGCCGGTGTCCTGTTCCCGGTCTTCGGCATCCTCTTGTCGCCGATCATCGCCGCCGCGGCGATGAGCCTGTCTTCCGTCTCGGTGATCGGGAACGCGCTTCGGCTGAGGAAGGTGGAGCTTTAGCCCAGACGGGACAGGGACGTTTGAAGATCGCCTCAGTCCTTCCAAGTCCACGCCAGGCGCCAAGCACTCCTGTTCAATTAGCGAACAAATACTTGGCGGCGGAAAAATCCTAACCCTGACGAAACCGTAACAACGAGGAAAAAAGCAACAGAGCCCTTGGGCGGCGTAGATGTCGCGTGCGACCTGCAGGCCGTCCAACTCGCCGACCAACTGGGTGCATGAGAGCATGTTCCTGATGTTCGGCATGCAATACATGCTTGCCGGCGCCTACGCCTACCGCGACGAGACGCATGTGCGCGTCGATATCGTCTACAGCCATCTTTCCCCACGCGGCCGCGCCATTTGCGACATTATCACCTCCGTTTTCTTCTTCATGTTCACCGGCACCATGCTCGTCACCGGTTGGCGCTTCGCCAGCGACGCCATCTCGGTCGGCGAGCGTTCCTTCACCGAATGGGGCATCCAGTACTGGCCGGTGAAGCTCGCCATCCCCGTCGGCGCGGCGCTCCTCATCCTCCAGGGCTTTTCCCGCCTGTTACGCGACATCGCCACCGCGGTGGGAAAGACCAGCTGAGCGATGGGTCTGGACCTCCCCATCCAGTGGCTGAGCGTGCTGATGTTCGGCGGCCTCGGCGTGCTGTTGTTGCTCGGCCTGCCGATGGCGTTCTGCACGGGCAGCCTCGCTGTCCTTTTCCTCTACCTGTTCGGCAATTCGGCGATGCTGAACATGCTGCCGTCGCGAGTCTTCCCGTTCATGACCGACTACCAGCTGTCGGCCGTACCGCTGTTCATCTTCATGGCGGCGATCCTCGAGAAGGCCGGCATTATCGAGGAACTGTACGATGTCGTTTACAAATGGCTCGGAGGGCTGAAGGGCGGCCTCGCCTCGGCAACCGTGGTCTCCTGCACGCTGCTCGCCGCCATGGTCGGCGTTGTGGGAGCGACCGAAGTGACCATGGGCATGATCGCGCTTCCGGCGATGCTGAGGCGCAATTACGACGCCAAGCTCGCCTGCGGGTCGCTGCTCGCCGGCGGTACGCTCGGCATCCTCATTCCGCCCTCCGTCATGGCGATCGTCTACGCCGTGGTCGCCCAGCAGTCGCTCGGCGAGCTTCTGATCGGTTCGGTGTTTCCGGGTTTTCTGCTGTCGGGCATGTATGTCGGCTACGTCACCCTGCGTTGCTACATCAATCCGAAGCTGGGGCCGGCGCTGCCTGTCGAGGAGCGGGTCAGTTTCATCGAGAAGCTGAGACTCCTCCGCCAGGCCATCATGCCGGTGCTGCTGATCATCCTGGTGCTCGGTGTCATCTTCCTCGGCATCGCGACGCCGGTCGAGGCGGCTGGTATCGGCACCTTCGGCGCATTCATCGTCTGCGCCGCCCATCGCCGGCTCACCTGGAACACCATCCGCGAAGCCGGCGTCGCGACGCTGAAGGCGACCGCCATGGTGATGTGGATCTTCTTCGGCGCCACCATGTTCGTCGGCTTCTTTATCCTCAAAGGCGGCCAGACCTTCGTTGCCGACTCGATCCTCGGCACGGGCCTGCCGGCCTATGGCGTGCTGCTCCTGATGATGGCGATCCTCTTCGTCCTCGGCATGTTCCTCGATTGGGTCGGCATCCTGCTCTTGACCGTGCCGATCTTCCTGCCGATTCTGAGCGGCCTCGCATTCTCTGGCGTGTTCGGCCTGCCCGGCCTCGCTCAGGAAGACGTGCCGCTTTGGTACGGCGTCATCTTCATGGTCAACATGCAGATGGCCTTCCTCAGTCCGCCTTTCGGCTATTCGCTTTTCTATCTGAAGAGCGTCGCGCCGCCGTCGATTTCCATGGTGACGATCTTCCGCTCCGCCGTTCCGTTCCTTCTCCTCCAGGCGGTCGGAGTCGGTCTTTGCATTGTTTTTCCGTCGATTGTGGTGTGGCTGCCGAAAGTGGTCTACGCGGGTAATTGAGGGGGCGCCGCCGATGACCGACCTGGCCGATCTCGATGCGCTTGAAGCTCGCGACCGCATGGCGCGCGGGGAGTTTTCCGCACTCGACCTCTGCGAAGCCTGCCTGAGAAGGATCGCCGAGCGCGAGCCGCAGGTCGGCGCTTTCGCCTGGCTCGACGCCGATCTCGCCCGCAAGCAGGCGACGGCGTGCGACGACGACCGGGCGCGCGGACGCGCCACCGGTCCGCTGCACGGGCTGCCTGTCGGCGTCAAGGACATCGTCGACACCAAGGATATGCCGACCGAGAACGGCACGCCGCTCGACGCGGGCCGCCGGCCGGCCGAGGATGCGGTTATCGTTAGCCGGCTCAGGGCGGCCGGCGCCGTCATCATGGGCAAGACGGTCACCACCGAACTCGGCGCCCGTACTCCGCGCGGCACGTCAAACCCACACCATCGCGAACACACGCCGGGCGGCTCGTCGTCGGGGTCGGCGGCCGCGGTCGCCGCCGGCATGGTGCCGCTTGCCATCGGGACCCAGACCAACGGATCGGTGATCCGGCCCGCCTCGTTCTGCGGCATCGTCGGCCTGATCGCGGACGCGCTGGCGGGGTATGACCCGCGCGATCCGGACACCCGGGCGGTGCCGCCGCTCCGCCGCCTCGACGCAGCACTGGCCGATCCGCCGATGACGCCGGATCTCGCCTTCGTCAGGACACCGGCGTGGGAAAGGGCCGAGGCCGCCACCCGTGACCGGTTCGTCGAACTGGCGGAGGCGCTGAGCGCTGTCTGCGAAGAGGTGGCGCTGCCCGAAATCTTCGACGAAGGCGACCGCGCGCTGAGGACGCTCACCAATGTCGGCGTCGCCCGCAGCTACCGGAGCTACTACGACCTCGGCCGGCAGCAGCTCAGCGACTACATGCGGACGACGATCGAGGAGGGCCTCGCCATTCCGGCGGTCGACTATCTCGACGCACTCGACTGCCAGGCGACGCTCCGCGCCGCGCTGGACCGCCTGTTCGATCAGTACGATGCGATCGTCACGCCGGCCGCCCCCGGCGAGGCGCCGCGCGGGCTTCACTCGACCGGCGATTCCGCCTTCAACAATCTGTGGTCGCTGTGCGGCGTGCCGGCACTGACGCTGCCGCTCCTCAAAGGACCGAACGGGCTGCCGCTCGGCGTGCAACTGGTCGGGCGGCGCGGCGAGGACGCCGAGCTCCTGCACGTCGGGCAGTGGCTGCAGTCGCACCTCGGCGGCTGACCGAGAATGCCAAGCGGGCCTGCCCGCGCGTGGGCGCCGCCGCGTGACCGACGCCGGCGCGGCCGGCAACCCGGATGAGGCGCCTATTCCAGCTCGAAGGTAATCTTGGCGTTGACGCGGTATTTGTCGATCTTGCCCTTGCCGTTCACCGTCGCCTCGAAATTCTCGATATAGATCGACCTGATGTGGCGGACGGTCTTGCCGGCGTTCGACACGGCCACCTGGGCAGCGTCCTCCCAGCCCTTGTTGGATTCCGCCAGAACCTCCACAACCTTGAGCATCGTCATTGTCGTTTCCTCCGTGTCGTTTGGAGTGGAGCGCAGACGATAGCACGACCGACCGGGATCGCCGTCATCGCTCGGCTCGTGGCCAAGGGCCGGTTGCCTTGCGGGTGCTGTCCTTGGCCTGGAGTTCGGCCACCGCATCGCGCACGGCGGCGTCGGGTCCCTCGCCGCCGGCCTCGCGGCCGGGTGCAGGCATGCCGCTTGCGGGCGAGCCGGAGACGGTTCAGTCTGCCGCTCCCGGTGGACTCGCTTGTGAGATATCGGCCGGCCTGGAGGAGCGCCTGGAATGAAAAAATTCATCGCGATCTACTCGATTCCTGCTTCTGCCCTCGAGCAGATGGGCACACCTACGCCGGAGCAGATGAAGGCGACGATGGACGAATGGATGAAGTGGGCGGAGAAGAACGGCAAGTCCATCGTCGATCTCGGCGCGCCCCTCGGCAAGACAAAGCGCATCACCGCCACTGGCGCCACCGACACCAAAAACGAGCTAACCGGCTATACGATCGTGCAGGGCGAATCGCTCGACGCCGTCGCGAAACTCTTCGCCGACAATCCGCAGTTCAAGCTGGCCGAAGGCGCTTCGATCGAGCTCATGGAGTGCCTGGAAGTCCCGGGAATGTAGATTTTCTGTTCTCCGGCCCGCGTCCGGCGCCCGCGCAAAGCGAGGCCCGGATCGGGCACCTTTCCAATCTGAAGGATCGCCCGGCGGCCTAACCGGAGCCGGCTGCCGGATGGGCTGCGTCGGTGGAGCGCAACTCCGCCACGGCTTGGCGGACCGGTTCGTCGAGGCCCTCGCCGCCGGCGTCGAGGTAGCCGACGATCTCGGCCCGCATCCGCGGGTCCCAGAACTTCCTGAGATGATCGGCGATGCCGGCAACCGCCGTCGCCCGGTCCGCGCTGACGAAGAACTTGCCGATCTGGTTGGCCATGTAGACGAGCTTAGGAAGCGACATGGCTGGCCGGCTGCAGGACGACGCGTTCGGGATGGGTGAAGACTTCGAAACCATCGCGGCGCGCGACGGCGACCAGCGTGATGCCGGCCGCCTCGGCGGTGCGGATTGCCAGCGCGGTCGGCGCCGACACGGCGACCAGAACCGGCGCGCCGATCATCGCCGCCTTCTGCACCAGTTCGACCGACAACCGGCTGGTGAGGACGACGATGCCCTCCTCGACGTTCGCCGTGCGACGCGCCAGGGCGCCGGCGAGCTTGTCGAGGGCGTTGTGGCGGCCAACGTCTTCGCGGAGCGCAACGAGGCCCCCCGTGCGGGTCCAGAAGGCAGCGGCATGGACCGCGCGGGTTTCCCGGTTCAGCGCCTGGCCGTGCTGAATCGCCGCCAGGGCATCGGCAATGGTGGCCGGCAAAACAACCGGACCCGCGCCGACCGACGGCAGCGGACGTAGCGCCTCGGCCAGCGATTCGATGCCGCAAAGGCCGCAGCCGACCGGGCCGGCCAATCGGCGCCGCCGCTCGGCGAGCGCCGCCGCACGCGGACCGGCGAGGCGCATGCGCAACTCGATGCCGATCTCGCCGGCAACGATGTCGAGCGCCTCGATTTCATCCGGCCCGCCGACGATCCCCTCGGTCAGGCTGAAGCCGACCGCAAAATCCTCGAGGTCCGCCGGGGTCGCCATCATCACGGCGTGGGACGAACCGTCATAGGTGAAGGCAGCCGCCGTCTCTTCAGGCACCGACCGCTCGGCGGCGGTGGCGACGCCATCCTGCCAGGCCGCACTCCCGACGATCTGGACCGGCTTCGCCACGGACGATCACTCCGCCGGTTCGGGGGCCGTCTCGACGCGGCGGCTGGCGCGGACCAGCGCCTCATATTGTTCCTGCCAGCCGGACGGTCCGTTCGATGGCGAGACCTGCACCGCGGTCACCTTGTATTCCGGGCAATTGGTCGCCCAATCGGAGTACTCGGTCGTGACCACGTTGGCCTGGGTGTCGGGGTGGTGGAAGGTCGTATAGACGACGCCCGGCGCCACCCGCTCGGTGATCAGCGCACGCAGCGTCGTCTCGCCGACCCGGCTTGCGAGCTTCACCCAGTCGCCGTCGCGGATGCCGCGCTGTTCGGCGTCGTGCGGGTGAATCTCGAGGCGGTCCTCCTCGTGCCAGACGGTGTTGGCGGTGCGCCGCGTCTGGGCGCCGACATTGTACTGCGACAGGATGCGCCCGGTGGTGAGCAGGAGCGGGAAGCGCGGCCCGGTGCGCTCGTCGGTCGGGATGTATTCGGTGACGACGAAATGGCCCCGGCCGCGGACGAAGCCGCCGCTGTGCATCACCGGCGTGCCTTCCGGCGACTTCTCATTGCATGGCCACTGGATCGAGCCGAGACGGTCGAGCTTGTCGAACGAGACCCCGGCGAAGGTCGGCGTCAGCCGGGCGATCTCGTCCATGATCTCCGACGGATGGGAATAGCTGAGCGGATAGACCATGGCGTTGGCGATCGCCAGCGTGATCTGCCAGTCCTCCATGCCCGATTTCGAAGGCATCACCTTGCGTACCGGCTGGATGCGGCGCTCGGCATTGGTGAAGGTGCCGTCCTTCTCGAGGAAGGTCGAGCCGGGCAGGAAGACGTGCGCATAGGCGC
>Ga0210144_1001174_pt1 | contig 11328 bp, 9 predicted proteins | sample Muzzi_PWA_D2_FD_185532 | JGI IMG/M metagenome (GOLD analysis project Ga0210144, IMG submission 185532) | Wetland microbial communities from San Francisco Bay, California, USA, that impact long-term carbon sequestration - Muzzi_PWA_D2 (SPAdes) | ecosystem: Environmental > Aquatic > Marine >...
CGGCTCGACGTGCTCGAGTCGCTCCAATACGAGTAGCGGCGGGCGGCGCCGGGGCGGCGTTCAGCCGGCCAGGCCGAGGCGCAGCGCGCCGGCCAGCTCGAGCATCGCGGCGCGGGCACTGCGGTTGACCCCGGTCAGGTTGGCGAAGCCGTGGATCAGCTCGGGATGGCGGCGCAGCGCCACCCTGACGCCGGCGGCGCGCATCCGCTCCGCGTACGCCTCGCCCTCGTCGCGCAGCGGGTCGAAGCCGGCGGTCGCCACGTAGGCCGGCGGCAGGTTGGAGTGGTCGGCGGCGCGCAGCACCGAGACGCGCGGGTCCTCGCGCATCGCCGGCTCGGGCAGGTAGTGCCGCTCGAACCAGTCCATGTCCGCCTTGGTCAGCAGGAACCCGACCGCGAACAGGTCGCGCGAGCGCCGCCTCCCGATCGCATCGGTCGGCGGGTAGAGCAGAGCCTGCATCGCCGGGCGGGGACCGTCGCCGTCGCGGGCGAGGAGGCTGACCGCGGCCGCCAGGTTGCCGCCGGCGCTGTCGCCGCCGACCGCGATCCGCGCCGGGTCGGCGCCGATCTCCGTCGCCGACTCCGCGGCCCAGCGGAAGGCGGCGAGCGCGTCTTCGATCGGGGCGGGGAAGGGGTGCTCGGGGGCAAGCCGGTAGCCGGCGGAGAGGACGGCGGCGCCGCTGTGGGCGGCGAGGAGGCGGCAGGCCTCCTTGTGCGTGTCGAGGCCGCCGATCGTCCAGCCGCCGCCGTGGAAGTAGACGAGCAGCGGCCGGGGCGGCGGAGCGGCGGCGTGGGGTACGTAGAGCCGCGCCGGGATGTTCCCGGCCGGGCCCGGAATCGACCGCGCCTCGACCCGCTCCATTCGCGGGAACCGCCCGGCGACCGCCGCGGCGCCGGCCCGGTAGTCCGCCCGCGCCTGCTCGAGGCTGCGGCCCTCGGCGACCGAGACCAGGCCGTTCAGCCTCATCATCCCCAGCAGCGCATGCATTTCGGGGTCCAGCTCGAGCCCGTCGAGCCGTGGCGGTGGCCCGAACGCGAGCCGCTGCAGCCAGCGCGGCGCCCCGCAGGCGAGGCGGAGCACCCGGTGCTCGATTCGCGGCGGGAGGCGGACTGGGTAGGCCACGGTTCCAGCCTACGTCAGCACGGGGCTCACCCTGCCGTTGCCGCAAGCTATACCGTGGTTCATATGGAGGCGGTGACGACAACCGCCCGGCGGCCGGCGGGCGCGGCGCCGAGGAAGCGCCGCCTACCACCCGGCCCGTCGCTGCCGCGCGTCGTGCAGACGGCGATCTGGTCGCGGCAGGCGCGGCGGCTGCTCTACGCCTGCCAGGATCGCTACGGCGACATCTTCACGCTGAAGATCCTCGGCGAGACCTGGGCGGTTCTGGCCGACCCCGAGGACGTCAAGCAGGTCTTCACCGGCGATCCGCGCGTATTCCACGCCGGCGAGGGCAATGAGTTGCTGGCGCCGCTGCTCGGCCCGTACTCGCTGCTCGTGCTTGACGAGGACGAGCACCTGAGCCAGCGCAAGCTGCTGCTGCCGCCGTTCCACGGAAGGCGCATGCAGGCCTATGAGGCGATCATGGCGGAGATCGCCGAGCGCGAGATCTCCTCCTGGCCGAGCGGCGAGCCTCACGCGCTGCGCCCGCGCATGCAGGCGCTCACCCTGGAGATCATCCTGCGCACCGTCTTCGGCGCCCGCGAGGGCGAGGGGCTCGCGGAGCTGCGCGACGCCCTGCGCCACTACCTCGAGCTGCTAAGCGACCCGCGCCAGCTGCTGCCCGTAACCCTGCTGGGCCCGCAGCGGATCCGCCGCCTGCCCTGGTTCCGGCGGGCGATGGACCGGGTCGACGCCCTGATCTTCCGCGAGATCGCCGCCCGCAAGCGCGCCGAAGACCTGGACGAGCGCGACGACGTCCTCTCGATGCTGGTCGGCGCCCGCCACGAGGACGGCAGCCCGATGAGCGAGGCGGAGATGCGCGACGAGCTGCTCACGCTGCTCACCGCCGGCCACGAGACGACCGCGACCTCGCTCGCCTGGGCGGTCGAGCGGCTGAGCCGCCATCCGCAGAAGCTGGAGCGGTTGCGCGAGGAGGTCGGGACCGGCGGTGAGGGGGAGGACGCCTACCTGAACGCGACGATCCAGGAGACGCTGCGCCTACGACCGGTGATCTCGATCGTCCTCCGCCGCCTCGCCGAGCCGGTCGAGATCGCCGGCTACGAGCTGCCGGCCGGGGTCGCGGTCGTGCCCTCCGTCTACCTCGTCCACCGCAACCCGGAGGTCTACCCGGACCCCCAGGCCTTCCTGCCCGAGCGCTTCCTGGACAAGCCGCCGGGCACCTACACCTGGATCCCCTTCGGCGGCGGCGTCCGTCGCTGCCTCGGCGCCTCCTTCGCCCAGTTCGAGATGGCGGTGGTCCTGAGAGAGCTGGTCAGGCGTTGGCGGGTCCGCCCCGTCAACCCGCGGTCCGAGCGGATCTACCGCCGCGCGATCACCGAGACGCCGCGCCACAACGCCACCGTGATCCTCGACTGACTCGGCTCAGCCGCAGCCGGTGTTGTTGCCGCAGGACGGGCAGGTGTAGCAGGAGCCCGTCCGCTGCATCATCCCGCCGCACTGGTCGCAGGCGGGGCCGAGGTCGAGGCCCGACATCTCCGCCGGGACGACCGGCGGCGTTTCGGTGAAGGCCGATGCGGCCGGGGCGGGCTTGTCGCCCCTCGCCTTCGCCCCCTCGGCTCCCTCGGTGTGGCCGTTGCCGCCGTTCGCCGGGCCGGCGGTGTCGCCGGTCGCGATCCCCAGCCCGAGCTGGCTGGTCTCCGCCTCGCGTTTCGCCCGCACCTCCTTGGTGAGGATGCCGAGGTCCTCCAGCTGGTCGAGGTCGTCGATGAAGCGGCTGGCCACCCAGCGCATGATGTAGTCGGGCATCGATTTGGCGAAGGGGATCTCCGGGTTCTGGGTGATTCCCTCCGGCTCGAAGCGCATGTAGCTGAACTTGCGCACGAAGACGTCGAGCGGCACCCCGTACTGGAGGCCGATCGAGATCGCGGTCGCGAAGGCGTTGAGCAGCCCGCGCATCGTCGAGCCCTCCTTGCCGATGTCGGTGAGGAAGATCTCGCCGACCGAGCCGTCCTCGTACTTGCCCGCCGTGATGTAGCCCTCGTGGCCGGCGATCGAGAACTTGTGGGTGATCGACTCGCGCTCGCGCGGCATCCGCTTGCGCACCGGAGCGACCGGCGCCTCCTCCTCGGCCTCCTGCTCGTCCTGGGCATCGGTGCGCAGCGCCTGCGCGGTCTTCGAGCCGTCGCGGTAGATCGCCAGCGCCTTCAGGCCGCCCCTCCATCCCCGCGCGTAGGCGTCGGCGATGTCCTCGACCGTGGCGCTCTCGGGCAGGTTGACGGTCTTCGAGATCGCCCCCGAGATGAACGGCTGGGTCGCCGCCATCATGTCGATGTGGCCGGTGTGGGAGATCGCCCGCTCGCCGACCGCGACGTCGAACACGGGCAGGTGCTCGTCCTTCAGCCCCGGCGCGCCGACGATCGTCCCCTTCTCGGCGACGTGCGCATCGATCTGGTCGACCTCGGCGTCCGAGCAGCCGAGCGTGCGCAGCGCCAGCGGCACCGAGCGGTTGACGATCGTCATCTGCCCGCCCCCGACCAGCTCCTTGTGCTTGACCAGCGAGAAGTCGGGCTCGATCCCGGTCGTGTCGCAGTCCATCAGGAAGCTGATCGTCCCGGTCGGCGCCAGCACCGTCGCCTGCGCGTTGCGGTAGCCGTGCTCGGAGCCCAGCTCGACCGCCTCGTCCCAGGCGCGCCGCGCCGCCTCGAGCAGCCTGCCCTTGATCCCGGTCTCGTCGATGTCGTAGGCGGCGTCGCGGTGCATCCGCATCACCCCGTTGTGGGCCTCGCGGTTGCGCTCGTACTCGTCGTATGGCCCGGTCGCCCCGGCGGCGATCTCCGCCGACTGCCGATAGGCGCGGCCGGTCATCAGCGCGGTGATTGCCGCCGCGACGTTGCGGCCCTCCTCGGAGTCGTAGGGCACTCCGTCCGACATCAGCAGCGCGCCGAGGTTGGCGTAGCCGAGGCCGAGCTGGCGGAAGGCGTTGGCGTTGGCGGCGATCTCCTCGGTCGGGTAGCTGGAGAAGCCGACGACGATCTCCTGCGCCAGGAAGACGACGTCGACCGCGTGCTCGAAGTCCTCGACGTCGAAGCTGCCGTCTTCGCGGCGGAACCTCATCAGGTTGAGCGAGGCAAGGTTGCATGCCGAGTCGTCGACGTGCATGTACTCCGAGCAGTTAGCAACAATCAGGCCATCTGCGATGTATGAGTGATGCACCGGCTCGGTGAGGTTGTAGACGACCTCCTGGCCGTCTTCCTCACGCGAGGAGAGGTTTACGCCGGCCTTGGTCCGGTAGCGGCCGGTCTCTTTGAGCAGCGTTTCCAGTGCAGCTGCCTTGCGTGGTGCCGAGAAGCCGATCAACTCGGCGAAGCACTCCATGTCGGAGCCAGAGACGCGAAGGTCGAATCCCTCGCGCGACTCGTACTCGACCGTGGTGCCGTCTTTGCGGGTATATGAGAAGGAGGCCTCGCGACTCTCCGAAACTCGGTAAATGCGTCCGCGGATGCCGAACGCCGAAAGCATCCGCTGCACATCCTTAAGCAGCTTCTCGCTGCGACTGCCGAGGCCGATGTAGCGATTCGCCTTGCCACCCGACTCGACTCGCGCGACGCAACCGTCGGCACCGTACAGCCCTCGCAGGAACGCTGCCTGTACCTCGCTGGGCGCAGAGAAGATCATGTCTGGTGCCCGCTTCTCGTGAGCCCGGGCGGTCCAAACGCCAAGCTGACGGAAGAATTCACGCACCGTCTCGCTGCCCGCGCGTAGTTGCACAGTGCCGTTTTCCATCTTCTGGCGGGAGACGCCCCCGATCAACTCCTTGAGTATTCCCTCATGGGAATCGGCCAGCCCGTCATCGATGTCGTCCCCCCCGTAGCACCAACCGGTCTGAACTTCGGTCATCCAGCCGTCGCCGATGAGGTGCCCGGTTAGCTCGCCGAGTCCCTCGCTCCAGCGGTCGGGAAGCTTCTGGTGGGTGACGGTGCCACCGCGGCTGAATGACTTGGCTAGCGCCTCGACCTTGACTGGGAGCGTCCAGGACCCATCCGTGGCCGGGGTGGGGCTGTCGTTCAGCAGAACCTCGTCCCGCTCGGTCAGCTCCTCGGCCGGAACGTAGCCGCGGCTGGCCGTCCAGAGCCTGTGGTTCGGAGTGCAGCGCAACTCGCGCCCATCCGAGAAGCGCAGCCGCAGCACAGGCTTGACGCCGTTACGCATGACCGCGGCCGGGGTCGAGGCTAGAACCCCCTCGCCGGGCTCCTCCGCGGTTGCGCGGTGCGTGTAGACGCGGAACTCCTCGCCGGCTTGCGCGCGCTCGTACAGCTCGCCGAAGGGGATCTGCCCGAGCGTCGTATGGACTCGTGCATCGGCCGGGAAGCATGGGTTCGAGGCGTTGATACGCCCCGACTCCGGGCAGGTGTGCCAGCGGTTGACCGTCGAGTCGTACTGGACGCCCGGGTCGGCGCAGCGCCAGGCGGCGTCGGCGATCTGGCCCATCAGGTCGCGCGCCGGCAGCGTCTTCACCGCGTCGCCGGTCGTTCGCGCCAGCAGGTCCCAGTCCTCGCCGGCTTCGACCGCCTCCATGAACTCGTCCGTGACCCGCACCGAGTTGTTGGCGTTCTGGTACTGGATCGAGGTGAAGCCCTCGCCGTCGATCGACATGTCGAAGCCCGCCTCGCGCAGCGCCGCCGCCTTCTTCTCCTCGTCGGCCTTGCACCAGACGAAGTGCTCGATGTCGGGGTGGTCGACGTCGAGCACGACCATCTTCGCGGCGCGCCGCGTCTTGCCGCCCGACTTGATCGTCCCCGCCCAGGCGTCGGCGCCGCGCATGAAGCTGACCGGGCCGCTCGCTGTCCCGCCCTTCGCCAGCGGCTCCATCGAGCCGCGGATGTTGGAGAGGTTGATCCCCGACCCCGAGCCGCCGCGGAAGATCCTGCCCTCCTTGGTGTTCCACTCGAGGATCGACTCGATGTTGTCCTCGACGCTGAGGATGAAGCAGGCCGAGCACTGCGGGCGCTCCTCGAAGCCGACGTTGAACCAGACCGGCGAGTTGAAGGCCGCCTTCTGGTGGAGCAGGATCGAGGTCAGCTCCGCTTCGAAGGCCTCGGCGTCCCCCTCGGAGGCGAAGTAGCCGCCCTCGCGCCCCCAGCCCGAGATCGTCCCCGCGACCCGGCCGATCATCTCTTTCACCGAGCGCTCCCGCTTCTCGCTGCCGAGCTGCCCGCGGAAGTACTTCTGGGCGACGATGTTGGTCGCGTTCTGCGACCAGCTCTTCGGGAACTCGACCCCGCGCTGCTCGAAGGCCGGGTCGGCGGGATCGCCGATCACCGCGTCGCGGATCTCCCACTCGACCTGGTCGAAGGGATGCGTGCCGGGGGAGGAGAAGCGCCGCTCTATCGAGAGGCCCTTGAGACCGTTCTTGGGAGCGCTGGTGGCGGTCTGGGACATCGAACTTCTCCTCTCGGGGCGGCTTTCAGGGGGAGCTGCCCAGGATCGTCAACGAGTCGGACAGACTTTGCGGCGGCGGAGCACGCAAACGCCGCGGATTTCGCGCCTTCTCCTTTATGGTGACAAGGCAGCGATGCGGGCGGAGGCAGCGAAAAAGGCGGAATCTGCAAAGGAAGTTGCAGGCGAGGCGATCGCCGCCGTCAAGCCGCGGCTGCGCGGCGTCTCCCACCAGTGGGCCTTCGTCGCCTCCCTCTTTTTCGGCGCCGCCCTGATCGTCGCCGCGAAGACGCCGAAGGCGACCCTCGCGGTCGCGGTCTACGCGGTCAGCCTCTCAACCCTGCTCGGCACCAGCGCCCTCTATCACCGTGTGAACTGGAAGCGCCCCGACGTGCGCCGCTGGATGCGCCGCCTCGACCACTCGATGATCTTCTTCCTCATCGCCGGCACCTACACGCCGTTCGCGCTGCTCGTTCTCGACGGCCCGCTCGCCGACGCGATCCTCGTCGTCGTCTGGATCGGCGCGATCGCCGGCGCCGTGGTCGAGACGGTCTGGATCGACCACCCGAAATGGGTCGCGGCGCTGATCTACATGTCGCTCGGCTGGGTCGCAGTGGTGGCCTTCCCGGGGCTGTGGAACGACATGGGCGTCGCCGGCACCCTGCTGGTCGCGGCCGGCGGCCTCCTCTACACCGCGGGCGCGGTCGTCTACGCCACCCAGCGGCCCAACCCCAACCCGCGCGTCTTCGGCTACCACGAGGTCTTCCACGCCCTGGTGATCGCCGCCGCCGCGGCCCACTTCTCGGCTATCGCCTTCTTCGCCCTGCCGGCCGCCTGACTCGTCGCTAAGCGGCGACCGGCTCTGCGACGCGCTCGGCCGCGGCGACCAGCTCGGCCATCAGCTCGTCGAGCTGCTCGGACTGCTCGGGCGCCAGCTCCAGCCGGTCCCCTTCGAGCAGCTCGTGCGCCCGTGCCACCGGCAGCTCGGCGTCGATCACGCGGCCGCCCATCGCGCCCAGCACTCTGCGCAGCTCGGCATGCGACCAGACCGCGCCGAACATCCCCGTCGAGGCGCCGATCGCCGCCACCGGCGTGCCGTTGAGGGCACTCTGGCCGGCCGGGCGCGAGGTCCAATCCAGCGCGTTCTTCAGCGCGCCCGGGATCGAGTGGTTGTACTCGGGCGTGGCGATCAGGACCGCATCGGCCGCCCGCATTGCCTCGCGCAGCTCCTCGACCGCCTCGGGTGCCGGTCCGCCCTGCTCGACGTCGGCGTCGTACGGCGGGATCTCCGGCAACCGCTCGAACGCGACCGGCTCCGCCCCGGCCGGCAGCCGCTCGGTGGCTGCCCGCAGCAGGGCGGTATTGAGCGAGTCCCGGCGCAGGCTTCCGGATATGCCCAGGACCCGCATCGCTACGCGGCCTCCGGGACCAGCTCCAGCTCGACCGCGATGCTGACGGCGTAGTCGAGCACCTCGCCGCCGCTCGGCAGCTCGGCGTTCCAGTCGAGGCCGAAGCTCCGCCGGTCGACCGCAGCCGCCAGGGAGACGCCGAGGCGGGGCGCACCGTCGAGGCCGGCGCCGACCTCGGCGAACCTGCCGCCCGCCTCGACCTCCCGCCGCTCGCCCTTGATCTCCAGCTCGCCGAGCAGCCGCACCGCGCCCTCCTCGTCGACGCTGAGCTCGGTCGAGCGGAAGCGGATCTGCGGGTGCCGCTCGGCGTCGAAGAAGTCCGGCGAGAGGAGGTGGCCCTTGAGCTGCTCGTCGTCTATCTCGATGCTGGCGACGTCGACGCTGCCCTCGAGGCTCGGCGCCTCGCCGCCGCTCAGTCGCGCCTCATAGGCCTCAAAGGCTCTGCGGAAGGTGGAAACGGCGTTGTGGGTGATCGCGAAGGTCACCGACGAATGGACCGGGTCCACCGCCCAGGTCCCCGCCGAGATCCCCCGCTCGATCGTCTTGGTGCTCATCTTCTGCCTCTCTGTCTGCGGTCGTTGTCAGGTCAATCTTTGACTCGGAAACAAGTTTACCAAAGATAATTAGCAAGTCAACTATTGACTCGGCAATGATAGTTTGGGATCATCGGGTCATGGGAAAACGCGAGTGGACCGGGTCATGAGCGAGGGGGCGACTGCAGCCGTCGACCCCGTGCCGTCCACCGGCACGCCCCACGGCGACGCCTGGGGGGCGCTGACGCGCACCCATGCGGCGATAGTGCAGCGCCTCCAGGAGGCGCTCGCCGCGGCCGATTTCCCACCGCTGCCCTGGTACGAGGTGCTGGCCACGGTCGCCGAGGCGCCCGAGCAGCGACTGAAGATGGGTGACCTTGCCGAAGCGCTGGTGATCACCCGCGGCGGCCTCACCAAGCTGGTCGACCGCCTGGTCAAGGCGGGCCTGCTGGAGCGGGCCCTCTGCGAGACCGACCGGCGGGTCAGCTACGCGACCCTGCTGCCGGCCGGCGCCGAGCTGCTCGATGAGATGCGCCCGGTCGTGGTCACCGAGCTTCGCGCCGCCTTCGCCGCCAACCTCAGCGACGCTGAGGCGCGCGATCTGCGCGAGGCGATGGAGCGGGTGCGCGTCTCAGCCTGTGGCCAGAGCTGAGGCGGCACGCTCCTTCGCCGCCTCGATCAGTCCCAGCACCTGCATCTCCTCGCCGTCGCGAAGCAGCGCCACCGGGTCCGGGTCGCCGTTGACGATTCCCTCGAAGAACTCCTTGCGGTCCTGGTAGGTGGGCAGCGTCGCCTTCGCCCAGCCGCGGGCGCCGTTGAGGATCACCGCCAACCGCGCGTACTCCTCGCCGAACAGCTCGGCGACCTCCCGCTTCATCCGTTTCGCCAGGGCGGGTGAGGCGCCGGCGGTCGAGATCGCGATCGCCAGCGGCCCGGTGCGGAGGATCGCCGGCAGGATGAAGTTGCAGAGCGGCGGCACGTCGACCACGTTGACCAGCATCGCCCGCCGCTCGGCATCGTCGTAGACGCCGATGTTGACCTCGCTGTCGTCGGTCGCGGCGATCGCCATGAAGGCGCCCTCGAGGTCGGCGGCGCCGGCGTAGGGGCGCTTCTCCCAGGCGATCGAGCCCTCCGCGGCCAGCGACTCCAGCTCCGGGTGGGCGACCGGCGCGATCAGGGTCACGTCGGCGTCGCAGGCGAGCAGGCCCTCTACCTTCTCCAGACCGACGTCGCCGCCGCCGATCACCAGGCAGCGCCGTTCCTTCAGCTTCAGGCAGGCGATGTAGAAGGGCGTTTCCAGCATGTCGCGCACGCACGACTGGTCGCAGATCCCCTTGCGGAGCTGGCAGACGCACTCCTTGCCGGCGTAGGCCTGGGCGGGCGACATATCGCGACGAAGGTTAGAGGGAGTCCAGGGTCTGCCGCAGGCCCTCGTCCAGCGCCGTCTCCGCCCGCCAGCCCAGCTCGCGTTCGGCACGCGCCGGGTCGACAGAGATCCGCTGCACCTCGCCGGCCCGGGGCGGGGCGAACTCGGGCTCGAAGCCCGCAGCGCCGCCCAGCTCGCCGAGCCGGGCGACCAGCTCGAGCACGTCGGTCTCCACCCCGGTGCCGACATTGATCGGTCCGCTCGCCTCCGACCCGACCGCGGCCAGCATCGCGGCGACCACGTCGCCGACGTATATGTAGTCGCGGGTCTGCCTGCCGTCGCCGTAGACGGTCGGCCGCTCGCCGGCCCGCAGCCGCCCGCAGAAGATCGCGATCACGCCCGCCTCGCCGAGCGGGTCCTGGCGCGGCCCGTAGACGTTGCCGAGTCGCAGGCTCACCCCGGAGAGCCCGTAGAGCCGCTCGTACAACGCCAGGTAGCCCTCCGCCGCGTACTTGCTCTGGCCGTATGCGGAGAAGGGTTCGATCGGGGCCCCCTCGCCGAGCGGCAGCTTCTTGCCCGCGCCCTCGCCGTAGATCGCCCCGCCGGTGGACACGAAGACGACCCGGGCCGCCCCCGCGCCCCGCGCCGCCTCGAGCAGGTTGGCGGTGCCGCCGACGTTGACGGCGGCGTCGAAGGCGGGGTCGGCGAGCGACTTGCGGACGTCGATCTGCGCCGCCAGGTGGAAGACGACCTCGGGTCGCCTCGCCGCCGCCAGCTCGCCCAGCCCGCCCGCCTCGCGAACGTCCAGCTCGACCAGCTCCGCCCCCGCCGCCAGCGCCGCGTCGAGGTTCTCGCGCCGCCCGGTCGAGAGGTCGTCCACCACGGTCACCGCGTCGCCGCGCGCCAGCAGGGCGTCAACCAGGTTGGAACCGATGAAGCCGGCGCCGCCGGTTACCAGGGTCCTCATGAGCGCGCCGATCCTAGTGCCGATGGGCCGATTTCGGACGCTATGCGTCCGTTTTCGTCCCGTCGGCCGCGAAAAGGGGTCGCCGAACGCCCCTGCTACCCTCGCCGCCCGCGATATGCGCCTGATCGTCACCGAGAAGAACAACAGCGCGAAGAAGATCGCCGAGATCCTCAGCGGCGGCGACGCGAAGGCTGACAAGACCTACAAAGTCCCCTTCTACACGTGGACCGACGCCGCCGGCGTCGAGCAGATGACGATCGGCCTCAAGGGGCACGTACTCGGTCCCGCCTTCCCCGAGGGCTACTCGAACTGGCAGAAGACCGACCTGCACGACCTGATCGACGCCGACCTGGTCAAGGAGCCGACCGACAAGAACGTCGTCAAAGCGATCAAGAAAGTCGCCAAGGGGGCAGACGAGCTGGTGATCGCCACCGACTTCGACCGCGAGGGCGAGCTGATCGGCCTCGAGGCGCTGGAGGAGATGCTCGAAGCCAATCC
>Ga0210144_1001175_pt1 | contig 11311 bp, 10 predicted proteins | sample Muzzi_PWA_D2_FD_185532 | JGI IMG/M metagenome (GOLD analysis project Ga0210144, IMG submission 185532) | Wetland microbial communities from San Francisco Bay, California, USA, that impact long-term carbon sequestration - Muzzi_PWA_D2 (SPAdes) | ecosystem: Environmental > Aquatic > Marine >...
CCGACACAGAACGGCGGGAAGTTGTAGTGCAGCAGGAAGGGCTTGTCCTGATCGCCGTAGATGGTGTCGACGCGCTGGGCGTCGCGGCCGACGCCGAGGGTGCAGGTAACCAGCCCCTGGGTTTCGCCGCGGGTGAACAGGCCGGAGCCGTGGGCCCGGGGCAGGAGCCCCACCTCACAGGTGATCGGGCGGATCTCGTCGGTCTTGCGGCCGTCGGAGCGTACCCCTTCGTCGACCACCTGGTGGCGCATCACCTCGGTCTCGAGGTCGTGCAATAGACCGTTGATGGCACCCTTGTGGGTGCCTTCCGGGTCGAGCTCGGCGAGGGTATCGGCGGCGACCTGATCGATCGCGGCGTAGCGCTCGAACTTGCCCTTGACCACGTTGGCCGTGGCCAGGCGAGGCTTGGCAAAGGCGCGCACCTTGTCGGCGATCGCCTCGAACTCCGGGTTGGGCTCAGGGTCGGCCAGCTCACGGGTCGGTCTGGCGTGGCCTTCGGCCCACTGGAGCTGGAGGTCGCAGAGCCGCTTGATCTCCTCGTGGGCGAGCGCCAGGGCGTCGATCATCACCGCCTCGGAGACCTCGTTGGCGCCGGCCTCCACCATGTTGATCGCGTCGCGGGTGCCTGAGACCACCAGGTTGAGCTCGGAGTCCTCGAGCTGCACCATCGACGGATTGACCACGAACTTGCCGTTGATGCGGCCGATCCGCACCCCGGCGATCGGGCCGAGGAACGGGAGGTCGGAGAGGACCAGGGCCGCGGAGGCCCCCACCATGGCGATCGTATCCGGCGTGCAGTCCGGATCCAGCGAGTAGACCGTGGCGATGATCTGGGTCTCGGACTGGTAGCGCTTGTCGAACAGCGGCCGCAGGGTGCGGTCGATGAGGCGGCAGATCAGGGTCTCGTGGTCGCCAACCCGACCCTCGCGGCGCAGGTAGCCGCCGGGGATCTTGCCGGAGGCGAAGAACTTCTCCTGATAGTTGACGGTCAGGGGGAAGAAGTCGCGACCGGCGGCCCCCTTCTCCCCGACGGCGGTCACCAGGATGTGGGTGTCACCATACTTGATCAGGCAGGCGCCGTTCGCCTGCTTCGCCATCCAGCCGGTCTCCAGAACCAGGGGGCGGCCCCCCAGCTCGGATTCAATCGTGTGTCGTTGCAAAGCAAAATCCCTTCGTCGCGCTTCGTCGGCGCGTTGCCATGGCCGTCCAGTCGGGCCCCATGCCCGGGACGACCCGAGTGGGAGCGGCTAGCGGCGGATGCCGAGACGGCCGATCAGCTCACGATAGCGCTCGATGTTCTTCTTTTTCAGGTAATCGAGCAGCCGGCGGCGTCGGCCTACGAGCTTGAGCAGTCCACGGCGCGAGTGGTGATCCTTGCCGTGGACGGTGAAGTGCTCGTTCAGGTAGCGAAGGCGCTCGGTGATGAGCGCGATCTGCACCTCGGGGGACCCCGTGTCGCCCTCGTGGACGGCGTAGGAGTCGATGATGCCCTGCTTCTGATCGGTGGTGAATGCCATTGCCGTGCCTTCGTCAAACCCCGCGTGTCGTCTACACCCGAGGCGCGGTGTGCCCTCACACCGCCCAGTTTCTCGATCCCTTGATTTGGGTGGCGCGTTGTAGCACGCCGCCGGGTTGCCGAGCAAAAAAAATTTGTCCACAGCGGCCCCGATCATGGGGGCCTACGAAACGCAGACGCCGGTCACACCAGCACCGCGATCGGGCGGAAACCCCACACCGGGGAGCCCAGGGGGAGGCTGATCGCGAGGAGGGTGCCGCCGGGGGTGTAGAGGAGGACCGGCTCCGGGAGGTCGTCGCGGCTCGGGGGCTCGACGTCGGCGAGGGTGATCGTCTGGCCGTTGCGCAGCTTCTGGTGGCCGGCGCTGTTGACCACCACCGTCTGCTCCGGGCTAAACGCGTCGGAGACCGGGCGCAGGATGGCATCCCGCTCCTCGTTCCAGCGCCGTTCGAGGTCCGCCAGAGGGACCGCTTCCGCCAGGTCGAAGGGGCCGGCCTCGGCACGGACCAGGCGCGCGAGGACGCCACCGCAGCCGAGGATCTCCCCCACGTCGTGGCAGATCGTGCGCACGAAAGTGCCCGACGAGCAGGTCAGCTCGAAGTCGACCTCCCAGAACGGGTCGCCGGGCCGGAAGGCGGTCGCCTCCAGCCGCTCGACATGGACCTGCTTGGGCTCCCGCTCCACCTCCTTGCCCTTGCGTGCCAGCTTGTAGAGGGGAACGCCGTCGATCTTCTTGGCCGAGTACATCGGCGGCACCTGCTCGATGTCACCGCGAAAGCGGGCGAAAGTCGCCTCGATCGCCGCCTCCGTGAGCCCCGTCGTGGCGCCGGTGAAGATCACCGCACCGTCCAGGTCCTGGGTGTCCCGGGCCTCCCCGAGGCGCAGGGTAGCGTGGTAGGTCTTACCCCAGCCGGTGGCGAAGCGGCTGATCTTGGTGGCGCGGCCGATGAGCAGGGGCAGGACCCCGCGGGCCGCGGGATCGAGGGTGCCCACGTGGCCCACCTGGCGGATGCCGGTGATGCGGCGCACCTGCTGGACCACGCCGTGGGAGGTTATCCCCGGCGGCTTGTCGACCACCAGGATGCCCATGACGCGGCTTCCGGCGCCGTTGCGCGCGTCTCGCCGGCTCGTCGCTCTCACCCCCATCATTGGCCCACCTCTCCGTGCCGCGGCAGCGCGTCACCCACCCGCTGTCTAGCGGGCGCCGCGGCGGCTGCGTGAATGCCGTCGCTACTCATCGCCATACGTTTCCTCCTCCTCGTCCGCCGGCGGGATATGCAGGGAGTCGAGGAGCTCTTCCATATGGGCCCCGGTCTCCAAGGAGGCGTCAAAACGGAAGTGGAGCTCCGGGATCCGCTTGGCGCGCATCATCTTGCCCAGGCTGGTGCGCAGAAAGGGGCCGGCGGAGGCAAGCCCCGCCAGGGCGGAGTCCTTGGCCGCCGCATCCCCCACCAGGCTGATGAAGATCTGGGCGTGGCGCAGATCGGGGGAGATCTCGGCGCCGGTGACCGTGACGCCGACGATGCGCGGATCCTTGCTACGCCGCTGGAGGAGCTCCGAGAGGAGCCTGACAAGCAAGGCGTTGAGCCGCTCCCGGCGGGAGAAGTCGGTGGAGTAGTGCATAGCGGGCGGGGTCGAGCCAGGTACCGTGTTCAGAGAGTCGCGCCCCTACAAGTAAGAGTAGTCATCCGGGATTCCCGGTGATGGCGGCCGTAGCCGCCTGTAGGAGCGAGCTTGCTCGCGAATCGGTGGGCCACACAGCACCGGTGTCGGTTCGCGGGCAAGCCCGCTCCTACGGATGCCCCTGGGGTCTCTCCCCCTAACCCCTAGCCCCTGCTCGCGCAGCGAGCCCTCACAGCTTCGCGGCGATCTCTTCCATGACGAAGACTTCCAGGATGTCGCCGGGCTTGATGTCGTGGTACCCGGCGAGGCCGACACCGCACTCGAAACCCGCGGCCACCTCCTTCACGTCGTCCTTGAAGCGGCGCAACGAGCCGATCTTGCCGGTGTGAACGACTATGTCGTCGCGCAGCAGCCGCGCCTCGGCATTGCGCTGCACGACCCCTTCCAGGACATAGCTGCCACCGATGTTGCCGAGCTTGCTGATGTTGTAGACCTCGCGGATCTCCACCCGGCCGATGACCTTCTCCTTATAGGTCGCCTCCAGGAGGCCTTCCATGGCCTCGTGGATCTCCTCCGCCAGCTTGTAGATGATGTTGTGCAGGCGGATGTCGACGTGCTCCGCCTCGGCCGCCTTGCGCGCCGCCGGGGTGGGCCGGACGTTGAAGCCGATGATGATCGCCTCGGAGGCGCGGGCCAGGTCGACGTCGGTCTCGTTGATCGCGCCGACCGCGCTGTGGATTACCTGCAACCGTACCGCCTCGGTGGAGATGCGCTGCAGCGTGTCGGAGACCGCCTCCACCGATCCCTGCACGTCGGCCTTGATGACCACGGGCAGGATCTTGGTCTCGCCGCCCTCCTGCATGGCCGCGGCGAGCATCGATTCGAGGGTCGTCTTGCGATCGCCGCGGGTGAGGTCGAGCTTGCGCCGCTTGTCGGCGCGGGCGTCCGCCACCTGGCGGGCCTCGCGCTCGCTATCCAGGACGATGAGATCGTCACCCGGCTCGGGCGCGCCGGCCAGCCCCTGGAGCTCCACCGGCACCGCGGGTCCGGCCTCGTTCACCTGTTTGCCGCGATCGGTGGTCAGGGCGCGCACCCGGCCGTACTGGGAGCCCACCACGCAAATGTCACCGCGCCGCAGGGTGCCGGACTGGACGAGGACCGTCGCCACCGTCCCGCGCCCCTTGTCGACCCGCGCCTCGATCACCACGCCGCGGGTCTGGGCCTTGGGCGAGGCCACGAGCTCCATCAGCTCCGCCTGCAGGAAGATCGTCTCCAGTAGCTGGTCGATCCCCTGACCCGTCTTGGCCGATACCGCCACCATGGGGACGTCGCCGCCGTAGTCCTCGGTGATCAGGCTGTGCTCGGTGAGCTGCTGCTTCACCCGATCCGGGTTGGCCTCGGGCAGGTCGATCTTGTTGATCGCCACGATCACCGGCACCCCGGCCGCCTTGGCGTGGTTGATCGCCTCCACGGTCTGGGGCATGACGCCGTCGTTGGCCGCCACCACCAGCACCACCAGGTCGGTCACCTTGGCGCCGCGCGCACGGATGGCGGTGAACGCCTCGTGGCCCGGCGTATCGAGGAAGGTGATGGCCCCCTGGTCCAGGTGCACCTGGTAGGCCCCGATGTGCTGGGTGATGCCACCGGCCTCGCCGGCGGTGACGTGGGACTTGCGCAGGTAATCGAGGACCGTGGTCTTGCCGTGGTCGACGTGGCCCATGACCGTGACCACCGGCGGCCGCATCTCGAGATCCTCCTCCGGGATCTCCTCCTCGGCGATCTTCTCGTTGAGCCCCTCTTCCGCCGCGGTGGTCGTGGCCGTACCGATGCTCAGGTTGCAACCGTACTCGGCCGCCAGGAGGGCCGCGGTGTCCTGGTCGATGGTCTGGTTGACCGATGCCATGACCCCCATGCCCATTAGCTTCAACACGACCTCGTTGGCCGGCACCTCCAGCGCCCGGGCCATGTCGCCGACCGTGGCCGCCTCGTCCCAGGCGACGACGAGTTGGTCCTCGCCACTGAGATCAATTACCTCGTTGGCCCCGTCCGCCTCGGACTGGGCCACCAGGTCGCGCCGCTTGCGCCGCGCCTTGTAGCGCGAGCGGCTGCCACGGCCGAGGACCTCGGCCATCGACGGCTTGGCCCCCTTCTTCCCCTTCGGCCCCTTCTTGTTGACCACCGTGGTGACCACCTTCTTGCCGCGGGCGGTGGTCGGGCGGCTAGTCGCCGGCAGGGGTCCCGATGTCTCGTCGGCGATGGAGACCACGTGGACGCCAGGACGGCGACCCTCGTGCTTGGAGACCTCGACCTTGGAGCGCCGCTCATGCTCGCCGTACTCCACGCCGCCGCCGGCGCGGGTGGTGATGGTGCGGTGGGCCGCGAGGTCGACGTGGCCGACCACCTCGCCGAGCTCGGAGCGCTTGGCCCCCGCCGGTCCGATGTCGGCGTCGATCTTGCGGCCCGTCAGGGCGGGAGCGATGGGGGGGCGCGGCGGGCGGGTGGCGACCGGCGCTTCCTCCGGCATCGCTGCAGGCGGCTCCGGGGCCTCGGCCGCCGGTTCGCTCGGGGCCTCGGCGACGGGCTGCTCGGCCGGGGTCTCGGCGGCCACGGTTGCAGCCTCTTGCTCGACGGGCGGCGCGGGAGGCTCGGGTGGCGCTGGCTCGGGTGGCGCCTCGGCCACCGCGGCCGGTGCCATCTCCTCGGGCATCGCTTCCGCCACGGGCTCCGTGGCCGCGCTCGTCCCGTCGCCCCCCTCCGCCTCGGCGGCGGCCGCCTTCTTGGTCGAGGCCTTCGCCTTGCGTACCTTGCGCACGCGGATCTTGCCAGGCTCCTTGGGGGCCACCTGGGCGAATTTCTGGCGCATCTCCTCCGCGCCCTCTTCCGGGACGGCGGTGAGCTCGGTCCGCACCTCGACCCCGAACTTCTTCAGCTCGGTCATGAGCTTCTTGGGGTCGACGCCGAGCTCCTTGGAGAGTCCGTGTACGCTAATCGCCATGGGCAAAATCCTCGTCCCTTCGTTCCTACCGTCGCGGGGTCATCCCTGCGGGAGCGGCGGTGCCGCCGCGTCGATGAGTTGCATGAGCCAGGCCACCCGATGCGCCGCCCTCGGCCTGTCCAGCCACACGACGCTGCACCCGGCCATGCCTAGGGCCTTGGCCAGGTGATCCTTGTTGAGTCCTCGGCAGATCTTCACGTTGTGCTTGTCGGCCCACGCCTGCCAGTAGCTGGCGGTGGTCGTTCCCGCGTCGAGTGCGAGCCACAGCATACCCGAGGGGGAGGGGTGGTTTACCAGTCGCGCCTTGAGTCGCTCGGCCCCGGCGATCGCCACACCCCCCTTGGCATAGAGGCCCAGCAAGTCCAGCAGGTCCCGTTGCGCCTGGGCGGCGAGGTGGCTCAACCACGAGGCGGCCTCGGGTGCCGCCACGTCGGTGCGAAAGGCGCGCCTCAGCAGGGACTGGCGGAGGACCGCCGTCAGACACGCCCGGGTTGGGCAGCAATGGCCGCCGCGCCCCGGTAAGCGATGCCCCAGGTCCGCAACCACCTCGCCGGCAGGCGACAGGACCAGGCGCACCAGCGCGTCGCGCGCCGCTCGCTCGCGGCACGCCAGACACTGGCGCTCCGGCCCGTGGCGTTGGCTCGGGGGGGCGCTGACGGCAGTAGCCTCCATATGGTTGGCTTGGGGTACCCAGGATTACTTCCCTTCCGGCTCCGGCGTAGTGGGCTCGCTGCCCTCGGTGCTCCCCACCAGCGGAACGTCGCCTGACTCCTCCAGCGCGGCGAACGGATTGACCAACTCGGGCCGGGCGAGGATCTCCTCCGGCACCGGCTTGACCTCCTCGTAACGGGCGTCGAGGCGCTGCACGACCTTGGCGTAGACGGCGAGGGCCTCGGCCTGCTCGATCCCCGGCAGGGAGGCGAACGCCTTGGGATTGGCCTCCAGCATCTGGCGCAGGGTGCCCAGCTTGATGGCCGCAAGGTCGGCGGCGAGCTGCGGGTCGACCCCATCCAGGGTGGCGACTGAGAGGTCGCCCAGCTCCCGCAGGACCTGCTCGCGGGCCTCGTCTTGCGCCTCCAGGAGGGTGAACGCGTCCTCGGTCAGGATGTCGATGCTGTATCCGGTGAGCTTGGAGGCGAGGCGCACGTTCTGGCCACGGCGACCGATCGCCAGGGCCTGCTGCCCTTCTTCCACGATCGCCGTCGCTTGCTTGTTGGCCTCGTCCACCACGATGCGCGTGAGCTCCGCCGGGTTCATGGCACGTTGCAGCAGGGTGGCGCTCTCGTCCGAGAACTCGACGATGTCGATGCGCTCGCCACGCAGCTCCTGGACCACGGCGCGGACGCGCGATCCCTTCATGCCGACGCAGGCCCCCACGGGGTCGATGTTCGGGTCCCGCGACACCACCAGGATCTTGGCCCGCTCGCCGGGATCGCGCACCGCGCGCACGATCTCGATGATCCCGTCGTACACCTCCGGCACCTCGTACTCGAACAGTCCCTTGAGGAACTCCGGGTGGATGCGCGACAGGATGACCTGCGGTCCCTTCAGGTCGTCGGTGACCTCCATGATCATCGCGCGCACCCGCTCCCCGCGGCGAAACCGCTCGTTGGGGATCTGCTCCTTGCGCGGCAGCAGGGCCTCGGTGCGGCCCAGCTCGACGATCATGTCGCCACCCTTCTCGTAGCGGATGACATTGCCGTTCACCACATCGCCGACCCGTTGCTGGTATTCGGCGAAGATCACGTCGCGCTCGGCCTCGCGCAGCTTCTGGACCAGCACCTGCTTGGCGGTCTGGGCGGCGATGCGGCCCAGGTCGTCGACGTCGATCGCCACGGCGATCTCGTCGCCCACCTCCAGGTCGGGATCGAGCGCCTGAGCGTCGTCCAGCAAGATCTGGCTGTCCGCCAGCTCCTCGTCGATCTCCGCCACTACCGTGCGGTACATGTACGCCTCGATCTCGCCGGCGTCGTTGATCTCCACCTCCACGTTGTCGTTCTCGCCGTACTTGCGCTTGGCCGCGTGGGAGATCGCCTCCGTGACCGCCTCCATGAGGATGGTCTTGTCGATGTTCTTCTCTTTGCTGATCTGATTGATCATCTGGACGATGTTCTGCAGCATGGCATCCGCTCCGTTGCTATCCGGCCATATTCCGGTTGCTATCCGGCGACATTCCGCATGAGGTGATCGTAGTCGGGGACCACCCGCGCCTTGGTGATCTGGTCCCGGGTGAGCTCGATGACACCGCCCTCGGTCTCGATCTCGAGGCGCTCCCCATCCTCGGTGGTCAAGACCCCCATGAGGTGCTTGCGCCCGCCGACCGCCTGGTAGAGGTTGACCTCGATGCGCTGGCCGCTGCACTCCTGGAAGTGCCAGGCGCGGCTCAGGCGCCGGTCGAGCCCCGGCGAGGAGACCTCCAGCTCGTAGGCCGTGTGGATCGGGTCCTCGACGTCGAGGAGCACCGACACCTCCCGGCTCACCTGCTGGCACTGGTCGATGGTGACCGGCTCGCCCCCGGCCCCGTCGACGCTCAGGCGCAACAGCGCCCGCTTGCCGGTGGGGCGGAACTCGACGTCCCAGAGCCGGAGTCCGAGCTCAGAGAGCACTGGAACAGCAAGGGTTTCGAGTTGGGTGATGATCTGGCTAGCCATGGTCGATATCCCCCAAAACACAAAAAGTGGACCCGAAGGTCCACTTTCCTCATGCAGCGGCACGAAAAAAGGGGGGTCGGATATTAGACACCTCGCGGGGGTGGATCCGCAAGGTAGATCGAGTTGGGGGTGGGGGATGAGGGGTGGGGGGAAGGATGGCCGCGTCGCGGCCATGAATTGTCTCAGGGGACCGCTACGCGAATAGACTCAGCCGGCCCGCAGGGCCGACCACCCCCTCATCCCCCACCCCCCAATCCCCATCCCCCTCTCACCCCGCCACCAGCGTCGCGTGCAGCGGCTGCGTCGCGAAGGTCTCCTCCGCCAGGCGCCGGACGTCGTCGATGGTCACCTCCTGGATCTCGCGGTTCTTTTTCTCGTAAGGGTTTTCCGTCTCGCCCTTGAGGACCGGCACGGCGATGATGCGGTTGTAGCCGTTGGAGGTCTCCGCGGTCATGCGCAGGCCCGAGAGGAGCGCCGCCTTGACCATGGTCAGCCGCTCCTCGTCGATGCGCTCCTCGCACAGCCGGCGGATGATGGTCTCGGTCTCGTCGTGGATGGTGGCGAGGTTCTCCGGGGCGCAGCCGGTCGCCACCTCCAGGACGGAGAAGCCATCGAACCGGGAGGTGCCGGAGTAGATGCCGTAGCACAGCCCCAGCTCCTCGCGGATTCGCTCGAAGAGCAGGGCCGAGCTGTCCCCGCCCAGGACGAAGCTCATCAGGTCCTGGCGCGTGGCGTCCGGGTGGGGGTAGGGCAGGGCCGGGTAGAGCAGGGAGTAGCGCGCCTCCTGGATGTCCGTCTTGGTGAGGTGGAGGTCGCCCCCCTGGTACGGAGTCGGGTCGATCGCCATGGTGCCGGCCGCCGGCCGGCTGGCGAAGTGCCTCTCGATCGCCCCCGCCACCGCCCCCTCGTCGACGTTGCCCACCACCGAGATCAGGACGTTGTCGCCGCCGTAGTAGCGCTCCTTGAAGGTCATCAGGGTGTCGCGGCTCAGGGTGCTGCGCACGGTCTCCTCGGTGCCGATCACCGGATGGGCGATGCCATTGGCGCAGAAGTGGCCGTACGCCCGGTCGGCCAGATAGGAGCTCGGGTCGTCGTCGTAGCGGCGCATCTCCGAGACGATCACCTCGCGCTCCTTCTCCAGCTCGTCGGCCGGGAAGGTGGCGTTCTGGTAGACGTCGCAGACGATCTCGAACGCCTCGTCGAGCCGCTCCCGGAGGGCGGTGATGTGGTAGACGGTCTGGTCGAACCAGGTCCACGCGTTGAGCTTGCCGCCGATCAGGTTCGCGTCACGATTGATCTTCTTGGCGTCGCGCTTGGGCGTCCCCTTGAAGAACATGTGCTCCAGGAAGTGCGCCGCACCGTAGGTGTCCGGTCCCTCCACCGACGATCCGATGTTGGTCAGGATCTGGATATTGACCACGTCGCTGTGGTTGCGGTGAAACAGCAGACGGGTGTTGTTCACTTCGAGTAGCTTCATCAATGCTCCGGAGCGCCGCGCAGCGCCCTACATTTTTTCCTCTAAGGAATGCAGGAAGAGAAGGAAGGCAGGAAGGGTGGTCATCCGAGCCGGTCGGCACATCTCAGCTTTCCTGCGTTCCTGTGGTTTTCCTGCCTTCCTTAGATGGAGTGAACGTTGAGATGGGTGGGGCGACTGTGGCCCTCAATAGCGGCTTGATGATAGGGGTAGGGCACCGGTGTGAAAAAGCAGACGGTCCAGCGACTTTTCGAGCACCTGCGCGACGAGCGGCCCGAGCCCCGCGGTGAGCTGGGTTGGGGGAGCCCCTTCGAGCTGCTGGTCGCGGTGGTCCTCTCGGCCCAGGCCACCGACATCTCGGTGAACCAGGCGACCCGCCGCCTCTTCCCGGTGGCCAACACCCCCGAGGCGCTCCTGGCCCTCGGGGTGGAGGGGCTGATCCCCTACATCCGCCACATCGGGCTCTTTAATAGTAAGGCGCGCCACCTGATCGCCACCGCGCGCCTGCTCCTCGACGAGCACGGCGGCGAGGTGCCGGCTGACCGCGAGCAACTCATGCGCCTACCCGGCGTCGGCCGCAAGACGGCCAACGTCATCCTCAACAACGCGTGGGCCCACGAGACCATCGCCGTCGACACCCACGTCTTCCGGGTCGCCAACCGCACCGGACTCGCCCCCGGCAAGACGGTGCGCGCGGTGGAGGAGCGGCTGCTCAAGGCGGTGCCGGCGGAGTTCCGCCGCGACGCCCACCACTGGCTCATCCTCCACGGCCGTTACACCTGCACCGCACGCCGGCCAAAGTGCCCGCAATGCGTGATCGCCGGCGAGTGTCGCTACCGGGAGAAGACCCTACCGCCGACGTAGCCCGCATGGCTCACAAACTACCTGTCCACTTAGCGCCGCTCTTTTCGCCTGGCTGCGCTGGAAGCCCTACAGGATGTGTCACCGAGGCCATCGCAACCCCGTGGAGGACGGTGGCTCCTGGCAGGTTGGTTCACCACGGGGGACACGGGGGGGCGTGGGGGGCAAATCACGCGCGGCAGTCGCCCGGT
>Ga0210144_1001176_pt1 | contig 11301 bp, 8 predicted proteins | sample Muzzi_PWA_D2_FD_185532 | JGI IMG/M metagenome (GOLD analysis project Ga0210144, IMG submission 185532) | Wetland microbial communities from San Francisco Bay, California, USA, that impact long-term carbon sequestration - Muzzi_PWA_D2 (SPAdes) | ecosystem: Environmental > Aquatic > Marine >...
GCGAAGTCGGCGCGGTTGGTCCCGTAGCGTTTGGGCCAGGGCCAGAGAGGTGACGCCGAGGACCATAAAGGCCGAAACCGCCATGTCCAGGGTCAGGATATGGCCCATGGCGACGTAGAGCGGATAGTTCAAGGTAATGATAAAGGCCCCGAAGCCCGCTTCGGGACCATAAAGACGGCGGCCGGCAAACCAGATGAATAGGGCGCAGAAAAAGCCGGTGAGGGCCGGCCAGAGCCGGGCGGTGGTGTTGCCGGCCCCGAAAAGCTCAAAGCCGGCTGCCGTGGCCCAGTATTGCAGGGCGGGTTTTTCGAAGTACTTGAAGCCGTTGAGGCGCGGGGTCAGCCAGTCCCCGGTGCTGACCATTTCCCGGGCTATTTCGGCATAGCGGCCCTCATCGGGTTCGATCAGGTCGCGGTAGCCCAGGAGAACGAACCAGGCCATGGCGGCCAGCACCGCCGTGATGATCATGAGTTGTCTGTTCAAACCAGTCAGAATCCTTAAATCCGCAGAGGTTCGGAGCAGGGGAAATTCAGCAGTTTCCCTGACAACCGGGCAGGCTGGAATTTCTCCCGCCGCGGCTGGCCGCCACTATAACTCTCCGGCCGGAAAGTACAACTTGAATCCGTGGCGGCTTTTACGGTGCTTGGCGGTAACCGCATGTTGTTACGTAATAGTACCGGGCCATCCGTTGTCGCCCCGGTTCACCCCGCCGCCCTGCGGGCGCCCGATTAGGGCGCATCTGCGGTGTTGGCAACTCGTTGATATACCCAAGTATAATCAACATCGTTGCCGCCTTGCAGCTGCACCCTTCTCGAACGCTCACGGATTCAGGTACAAGATTATATGGTTTTAGGTGGCCGCTTCCCCCCGGCGCGGGGCGAAAATCATGAGCGGCCCACTCCGGTGTAGATAAAGCCGGCTGCCCGCATGGCGGCCGGTTCGTAAACATTGCGCAGGTCCACGAAGATCGGGCTCTTCATCGAGTTTTTAATCCGTTCCAGGTCCAGGGCCCGGTACTGGTTCCATTCAGTCATCAGAACCACCGCGTCGGCGCCCTGGCAGGCGGCATAAGCATTGTCCATGTAGTGAAAATCGGGATGGATGGTGGCGGCTTCCGGCATGCCCTGCGGGTCATGGGCCTGGATGACCGCCCCCTTTTCGTGCAGAAGCGGCAAAATAGTCATGGCGGGAGCGTCGCGCAGGTCGTCGGTTTCCGGCTTAAAGGTCAACCCCAGGACGCCGATGGTCTTACCGGCCTCGGAGCCGCCCAGGGCGTCACGGATCTTCTTGACCATCCGGGCCCGCTGGGCGTTGTTGACCTCAACAGCCGCTTCGACGATCCGGCTATGGGCCCCGTGCTCCTGGGCCATGCGCAGGAGGGCCAGGGTATCCTTGGGGAAACAGGAACCGCCGTAACCGGGGCCGGGATGGAGGAATTTCCCGCCGATCCGGCCGTCCAGGCCGATCCCCTTGGCCAGGGAGATGACGTCGGCGCCCACCGTTTCGCAGAGGTTGGCCATCTCGTTGATGAAGCTGATCTTGGTGGCCAGAAAGGCGTTGGCGGCGTATTTGATAAGTTCGGCGGTGGACGGGTCGGTGACCACGAAGGGGGTGGAGATCAGGTAGAGCGGGTTGTAGACCTTCTTGATGATCTCGGTGGCCCGCTCTGAGGAAGAGCCAATGACGATTCGGTCGGGGAGCATGAAATCTTTGATGGCCGCCCCTTCCCGCAGGAATTCGGGATTGGATACCACGTCGAATTCGGCGTCCGGATTTACTTCGCCGATGACCCTGGCCACCTGCTGGGCGGTACCCACCGGCACGGTACTCTTATCGACGATCACCGTATAGTCCTGCAGCAGGGGGGCGATCTGCCTGGCGGCCGCGTAAATGTAGGAAAGATTGGCGTAGCCGTCGCCCCGACGGCTGGAAGGAGTGCCGACGGCGATGAACACTACCTCGGCCCTGGCCATCGCCCGGGTAAGATCGGTGATGAAGGAAAGGCGCTCCTCCTTGACGTTCTTGGCGACCAGAGCCTCCAGCCCCGGCTCGTAAATCGGCATCAAACCGGACTTCAAGCGGGAAATCTTCTCTTCGTCCTGGTCCATGCAGACCACCTGATGACCGAACTCGGACAGGCAGGCGCCGGTCACCAGCCCGACATAGCCCACCCCGATGATGGCAATTTTCACGCTAACACCCTGAAATAAAGTTATCTGTTAAAATCGCGGCTCTTTCCCCGGAAGGCCCGGAAGCGGCGACCATAACCGGCGATTATATCCGCAAAGGCAATAAAATGGGCGGGAAAAATTTCCATTTCACGATTAATGAGATGGGGAATAACAGTACCCGGATCAGTCCGCACCATTCTCCGGCAGGATGACCTTCACCCTGGTCCAGCCGTCCGGGTGGGAGGCCAGGCTGATTTCACCGCCATGCCGCTGGACGATGGTTCGGGCGATGGTCAGCCCCAGGCCCGATCCGCCGCCGGACAGCGAGCGGGACTTCTCCACCCGGAAAAATTGTTCGAAAACCAGCTCGTTTTCCTCCTCCGGCACGCCGGGACCGGTATTGGCCACTTCCACCACAACCTTCCCGTCCCGCTTCCCGCCGCTGATCCTGATTTCGCCGTTCCGGGCGAGGTTGTAACGCCAGGCGTTGTCCAGCAGGTTGACTAACAGGCGCTGCAGCTGCTCCTGGTCGCCGGGGACCACCAGGCCCGGCGGCAGCGTATTGGTCAGACGAATGGCATTGCTCTGCAGCAACGGTTCATATTCATGGATCACCGAGGTCAGGAGATAGTGCAGATCGATCTGTTGCCGCGGTGAACGTCCCTGCTGCTCCAAGCGGGAAAGATCGAGGAGGTTCTTGACCAGCCGGCTCATGCGGCGCAGGGTATCGGCCTGGCGCTGCAGCTCGGAGTGGACCCGTTCGTCGATTCCCGGGGTCTGAAGCAGCTCTTCATGGGAGAGCAGCAGCAGGGTAATTGGACTTTTCAGCTCATGGGCAGCATTGCCGATAAACTCCTTCTGCCTGGCAAAAGAGTACTGCAGCCGGTCGAACATCCGGTTGAGCGACAAGGTCAGGTCGTAGAGCTCGTCGTGGTTGGCGTCCAGGGGGATGCGGCGGTCGAGTGAGGTTTCGCCGATCTGCCGCGCCGTCCGGTTGATCCTGACGATGGGCTTGAGAATCCGCCCGGCCAGAAAATAGCTGGCCGCCACCACCAGCAGGACGAAGCCGGCCAGCGCCGTTCCCATCTCCAGGAGCAGGTCCTGAATACTCCTTTCCAGGTCTTCGATGGGTTTGCCGATGACCAGGGTCTTCCAGGGGCCGGTGTCGTTCTTGAGGGTCAGGACCCTGAACAGCACCTCTTCCCCGGAATCCTGGCCCAGTTCCACCAGCCGGCGCGGAATGGTCTTTTCCAGGTTGTCGACACCCGGCCGCCCGTGGGTGTCGATCGTGAAATAAGCGGTCATCGGCGACCGATACAGAACGTGCCCGTCCGGACCGCTGAGTCTGATCCAGTACTGCTCGGCCGGGAAAGGCAATGAAGCTTCGGAAATCTTTTCGGGCAGATGCTCCGGCGTAATCTCCGCCAGCTGGACCAGGGTGTCGGACATGCGCCGCAGTTCCCGGTCGATCAGACGGTAGGGTTCATCGACCAGCTCGTACACCACGTAGCCGGAAAACAGTGCCCCGGCCAGCAGGGTGATGCCGGCGATCCACAGGGTTATCCGGGGGCGGATCTTCACGTTGCTTCGATGATGTAGCCGATCCCGCGCAGGGTGCGGATTGCCGGCGTTTGTCCCGGAGTGTCCAGCTTGCGGCGCAGGTTTTTCATATGCACGTCGATGAAGTTGGACATGGTGAAGGGATCGAAGGTATCGCCCCAAACATGCTCGGCCAGGTTGAAGCGGGAAACCGCCCGTCCCTTGTTGTACAGGAGGAACTCGAGAATGGCAAATTCCTTGGCGGTCAGATCCACCGGCATTTCACCTTTTTTGACCTCCCGGCTCGCCGTATCGAGACTGATGGAACCGGTCGTCAATTTTGGCCCGCCCTCGCCGCCGCGTCGCAGAATAGCGCGGATCCGGGCCAGCAGTTCTGCCATTGAAAAGGGCTTGGCCAGATAGTCATCCGCCCCCTGGTCGAGACCGGCAACCCGGTCTTCAACATTGCTCCGGGCGGTAAGCATCAGGACCGGGGTGGACAATCCCATGGACCGCAGTTCCCGCAGGACCTGGAAACCGTCCCGGCCGGGAAGCATGATATCGAGCAGTACCAAGTCGTAGGTGTCCCCGGCCGCCTGGTCCAGGGCCTCGTCGCCATCTGCAGCGCAGGTGACCTGGTAATTCTGGGACTCCAGGTTCTGGCGCAGCATCCGGAGCAGTTCTTGGTCGTCGTCAATAACCAGGATGTTCATCGGGTTTATCCTTGTCCGTCGGTCTGACGGTAATCATATTATATAAGAAGCTTCACGGAAACCTAGTAACGGGCCAGGACAAAGCCGTCCCGCCCGCTTTCGTCCACCAACTTCGGCGGCGGCAGCGATTTTTCCCAGCGGGCGAAATTTTCGTGCCTGGCGACCAAAACCACCTGGCCCGGGCGGCGGGCGATCAGTTCCCCGGCCCGGGCCAGGCTGAGGAGTCTCCTGCCATTATTTTCTTTGTCGACCCCGAAGGCCAGCTCCCCGCTCTGTTCGAGAAGATAAACATCGTTGCGCTTGAAGATCCAGCAGACCGCCCGGAGCGGATCGTCATCGGAAATAATGATGGTTCCGGCCTTGATCTCCCCGCGATGTCGCTCCAGAAGGGGCCCCGGTGCCTTGGTCGTCAGGAGTTGGTCGGGCACGGCGAAATTAAGCGAGAGCAGCAGCGGAACCGGGGCCAGGCCGAAGTAGAAGTGACGCAGCTGCTTACGGCTGCAGCGGGCGGCGATGACGAAGAGCAGGATCATGGCGGCCAGGGCGTTGGCCGCCAGGAACCAGTTTCCCCCCTTGGCGTAGGGCCGGAAAGTGTCGCCGATCAGCTCTACACCTAGAAAGCCGCTCAGCACCAGCCCGAAAAGGAGAGCCGCGCCGGCAGCCCCGCAAGGGAAGCGGCGACAGCCGCGTTCCAGCCCGTTGTCGACCAGGCCCTGGGCCAGGAGAATGGCGAAGGGCGGAAAGCAGGGCAGGATATAGGTGAGCAGCTTGCCTTTGCAGGCTGAAAAAAAGAGGAAGGGGAGCAGCAGCCAGCAGAGGCAGAAACGGATCAGGGAGCGGCGGGAGGATGAGCCGGAGGAGTCGGAGCGCAGGCCGGACAGCGCTGCGGGGGCCAGGAAACTCCAAGGCAGGGCCAGGACCGGGGCGCTGGCCAGGAAGAACCAGAATGGCTGGCGGTGCTGGGCATTGTCGGCCAGGAAACGGCGGATATGTTCGTTCCAGAAAAAGAAGGGTCAGAAATCCGGTTCCCGGTTGGCGATGGCCAGCGCCCAGGGCAGGGAGACCAGCAGGGTGAGCAGGAGCGGCAGGCAGGCGAGACCGCAGGAGATTCCGGCCGCGACCAGTCGGGCGCGCTCCCGCCTTGAGCCCGGAACCTCCGTCAGGGCCCCATGGAAAAAATACATCGCGGCGGTGAGAAACAAGGTCAGCATGGTGTCCAGCACCGCGAAGGTCCCGACCCCCGCCACCTCGAAACAGGTGAGATAAATAAGGGCGGCCAGGGGACCGGCCCGATTTCCGGTGCCGCCCCGGTTCGAAGCGAGAAGGAAGATCAGTAGGCCGGTCAGTCCGGCGGCCAGGGCCGATGGCAGGCGCACGGCAAAGCCGTTCTCGCCGAAGATCAGCATGGAAATGCCGGTCAGCCAGTAGCCGAGTACCGGTTTTTCGAAGTAGCGCAGACCGTTCAGGCGTGGCACCATCCAGTCGCCCGAAGCGATCATCTCCCGCGGCACTTCGGCATAACGCATCTCGTCGGGCACGAACATCGGGCGCCGGCCCAGAGGCAGGATATAGAGCAAGACGAAGAGGACCAAAAGAATCGGCCAGGTCCAGGCGGGAATGTCGCGAACGGCTGAGTTAATCCGTTCACGGGGTTGCGGGGGGAAGTTTAATGAAAAGGGGAGCATAGTCATTGCCGGCTTTAAGGTGCGCTAACCATAGCCGGCTATCATGAAGAAATAATGAAGCGATGTTAAGGATGGTGCTCGGCGAAGGAATGGTAGTCGGGCAAGTACGAAGCGCCCGGTCAAATAGAGTCTGGATCGTGGAGGGCTCTTAGCCGGGCCGCGCCTGGTCCTTCTCGAGGGTAACCGGCTCAAGGTAAAAGAGACCGGCGAATTCGATACCTGTAGAATTGCTGGGTTTTCACTATGCGGCAATTCTGCCGATTTCAAGCCGGTTGTTGTTTAACAAAGATAAGTCACTGATAAGAGGCCTGAAATTCTCCAATTTATTTCTGTTCGGCAACTTATTGAAATCATTGTCTTTGTCGTTTCGGGAAGCAGATCCACAAAATTTTAAGATATTATTTGATTGCAGTCTTGATGGTAATTGTTATTGTTACTTACAGTCTTTCTGCGCCGGTGGTTGCCAGACGCCAGGTAAATTTCCAGTGTTTCATTGAAACAATAGAGATGATAATTTCAGGAAGTAGTGCGTCACTCTCCGCCCCTCGCTTTTTCCTCCAGAGTCTTACCAAAATCGCCGGCTGCCTCTGGCCTAAATATTTTCATGGTTCCGGTTTTCAACGTAATATCAAGATATTGGCAGATCAACATCGGTCAATTGAGTTGCCGGATAAAATTAATAAAAAAATTATTCATAATAGGTATTTTTTTACGATATACTATTTTCACCTACTAGCTAGATACCACGGTGTGGTATCTAGCTAGTAGGGGGAACGCGCATTTCCGGCAGGAAAGATTAATCGCCGTAAGCCTGGGGCGGCAGTAAATGCGGCTGGTAAAGGGGGCAGGGAAAATGGTGGTGGAGTTACTTCCTTACGTATCCCCAGAGATATATTAGCAGTTACTTAAATTTCAAAGTCGGCTGGTCGTCGTCGGGCGGCTGAATATCTCAGCGTCGGGATGATACGATTCCAATCTTGGTCAAGGGGCGCAGTGAAATGAACAAAGCAATGGTGATAACCGCCGTTTTACCGCCGGCATAATTAAAAAAGCGCTTTAGTTATCGTTTCCGTTCGTTGTATACCAATCACTGGGGTTCCTTAAAGAAGAGTGCGCTTCGGTTTATCTCTTTGGCACAACGAGTTGATATAATTTGATTTTTCTTATTATTTCGGTATGGCCAGGCAGTCGGGGAAATACCTGGATTCAGCCTTGATGGTAACTGTTGTTATTCTAAACTAAGCCGCTTGGGCACGGGGTATGACCCGGCCAAGGTATGTTGTAAAACCTCCAAATGAAACAATCGATATGAAGAGATCTTTCGGGGGCGTTCTCCTCTTCGTTGCCACCTTTCTTGTGTTCGTAATACAGCCGGTCCATGCCGAGGACCGGCCGTATCAGCGCAGCATCGTCTCCCTCTCGATCCCGGACGTGGTTCTGGTGAATCAGGAGGGGGAGAAGGTAAGGCTCAGGACCTACCTGGAATCGGACCTGCCGGTGGCGGTCGATTTTATCTATGCCACCTGCACCACTATCTGTCCCATTCTCTCGGCCGGATTTACCAATCTGCAGCGTCAACTGGGAGATGACAGCGGCCGGTTCCGCCTGGTCTCGATCACCATCGACCCCGAACACGACTCCCCCGAGATCATGAAAGATTACCTCGATCGTTATCGCGCCAAACAGGGTTGGGATTTTCTGACCGGGTCCAGGGCCGATATCAATCGGGTTATGGAAGGATTCGATGCCTACTTTCCCGAGAAGATGTCGCACCGGCCGCTCTATTTCGTCCGCACCGGGGAAGCGGGGAGATGGGTAAGGATCGAAGGCATGGTCGACGGGCAGAGCCTGCTGAAAGAAATCGACAACACGGTGAATAAATGAAAATGAGCGAAGTAGGTTGGCGTGGCAGCGACTGCATACAGCGCCTGGTCCTGACGGTTTTCCTGGTTATCGGTCTGGTCGGTTTGGCCGGCGGCGGAGCAGCCTCCGCCGGAGATCTATCCCCTGAAGAGATTCTTCGCCAGGGCGAGCGCATGTACCGGGAAGGGATCCTGCCTTCCGGTAAACCGATGCAGGCCTATGTCAGCGGCGATATTCCCATGGAGGGGACCTCTTTTACCTGCATCAGCTGCCACCTGCGGAGCGGTATCGGATCTTTCGAGGCCAACGTGGCGACCCCGCCCACTACCGGCCTCCATCTCTATCTGCCCCGTAAGCGGACGATCGAGGGCTTCGAGCATGTGCCCTCCTACCACAAGTATGCCACTTATTTCCCTCCGCGCCCGGCCTACACCGACGAAACCCTAGGCGATTTGATCAGGAGCGGCGACGATCCTACCGGCCGCTCGGTTCTCAAGGTCATGCCTCGCTACGATATCGACGACGACGACATGGCAATCCTCATCGCCTATCTGAAGACTCTGTCGCCCGAACTCTCGCCCGGGATCAGCAAGGAAGAGATCAAGTTCGCCACCGTCATCGGACCCGGCGTGGACCAGGTTGCCAGCGACTCCATGCTGGTGCCTCTGGAATTCCAGGTCAGCCGTAAGAATGCCCAGGCCAAGACCTACAAGAATAACGATCGGCTGGCCCGCATGGCCTTCAATATGATCGGCCCGGACCTGGGGGCCAAGAGTTTTTCCCTGGCCAAATGGGTCCTCAAGGGGCCGCCCGAGACCTGGCGTGCTCAGTTGGAGGAGTATTACAGGGCCGAGCCGCCTTTCGCCCTGCTCGGCGGCATCGTCAACGGCGACTGGGCGCCGATCCACAGTTTCTGCGAGGATCACCGGTTGCCTGACCTGTTTCCGATCACCGACTACCCGGCGATCTCCGATAGCGATTGGTACACCCTTTATTTTTCGCGCGGGATAAGGCAGGAAGGTGAGGCTGCAGCCCGTTACCTGCATGGCATGTACGATCTGTTCAGCGGGCGAAATATCGTGCAGGTGGTGCGCGACAACCGCGAAGGGCAGGCCCTGGCTATAGGCTTCCGAGAGGCCTGGGCTAAAACCGGCCATCCGGCTCCTCTGGAAGTTGTCCTGAAAGATGGAGAGGAACTTACCCCGGAAAGACTGCGAAAGATAGCCTCGACAAAGAACCCCGCCGCCCTCGTGGTGTGGGACGACGACAAGTCCCTGCCGGCCCTGGCCTCCCTGGGCGATTTGAAGGAAGATAAACCCGGAATCGTGATGGTGTCGGGGTCTTTCCTGGGCCAAAGCTTCTGGCACATTCCGGAGCAGGCCCGCAAGCTGATCTATCTCACCTATCCATATCGTCTACCCCAGGACGAGGCGCGGTTCGACACCAACATTAAGTCGATTCTGGTGGGCAAACCGATGGCCGATTATGACCAGACGATCATCCGGCGCTCCTACATCACCGGCGAGGTGTTGAACCGGGCCTTGGTCAAGATGCGGGACCAGTACTATCGGGACTATCTGCTCGACGTCATCGGCATGATGGCCAACGCCGTCTATCCACTTTATGAAGGCATGACCTTTGGTCCCGGCCAACGTTACACCGTCAAGGGCTGTTATATAGTGCAGTTGGGGCCTGGCGAAAAGCCCCAGCTGGAGCGTAGAAGCGAGTGGGTGATCCAGTGAGCCCGGCAGGTTGGGATAAGTTGGCATATCTGGCGGTTCTGGTGCTGGTCTCCACTTTCCCCGTCAAACCGGCTGCTGCCGGTGGGGATGCGACCCGGCAGCAGGGCAAGGAGAAGGCCTTTATGGTTCAGGAGTACCGTTATGAACCGCCCCAGGGCGATAATGGCAACCTGGATATCGGCCAGTCGCTATGCGGTACCCGTTGCAACGCCATTTCCGACAACTTCGGCAGCTACCTCAAGCCCAGGAATTGGCGGCTGGTCAAAATCGCTGGCGGCGTCGAACGGAGTGTTGCCCTGGACAATCCTTTTCTTAAGGGCAATTGCATCTGTGTCGGTGATGAATACCTGATCGACTGGTATGATCCGATGGTGCCCCAAGATCGGGCCGGGGCAGTCGGCAAGCAGGCGCAACAATGATTTTGCGAAGGATGAGTTGGGCAGGAATAAAAAAATAAAAATTTTTATTTTTTATTAGTAATCATTTCTTGATTTTCGGTATGATGGGTTTGGCAGATATAGATACCACGCAGTGGTAGGTTTTCTGGCCAAGGATTACGAGATTCCGGTAGATAAGCTTTTCTCGCATTTTTAAGCCACGGGGGCGACCGGGAAGAGCGGACGGAATTTTGAAGCTGCGCAGGGAGAATCAGTGGTGGGACCAATTCCGTGTTAATCCCCCCACATCAATGAGTTTTGTAAGTGGCAAAATCGGCTTATTCACCGCCGGGAGGCTGAATGTCTCAGCGTCAGGATGGTAGTGGAGAGGCCGTAGATACGGAGGAGGTAGAGTGAAAATGAAAAGACTAATGATGGGGACAGCCGTTTTGCTGCTGTCGGGTTTGTTGCTGGCGCCGGCGATGGCTGCGGGCAACGCCGATCCGGCTCAAGGAGGTGCCGCCGCTGCCAGCGGGGTCAGTAAAACCCAGCTGGAGTTGATGAAAAAACGCCAACTGGTGCGCCAGCGAAACGAGGACATGCAGTATCTGCGGGCGCAGACCATCGAGGCGGAAAAAAAGGCCGACGAAGAGGCCAAGAAGGGAAAATAATCCCAGCCAAAGAGCCGGCCATCGGCTTAGAAATATAACTATTACCAAGACAATCAAAAGCATGTTAAACCAAGGAGGCACAATATGAAAAGGCGCACTCTGCGACGCTCTTTTCTTACCCTGACTTTGGCCGTCACGGCCCTGGCCATGGGCGCCGGCAGCGCCCTGGCGTACCTGGGTGCGCCGGGAAACGTCATCGGGCCCGGCGACCTACCGGACTATCTCTCCAACCCGAACTGGGCCTATACCAAGGCCATCACTAAATTCGTCGATCTGCTGCCCGGTATTCCCGGCGTAACCAGCTACAACACCACCGCGGTCGATGCGGGGTACGATGCCGGCGGCTACAACAATCTCGGACAGGGCATGCCCCTGGCCGTGCCGGACATCACCACCTACCCCGGCTCCGACTATTACGAGATCCATCTGCAAGAGTACTCCGAACAGGTCCATACCGAACTGGGCGCTACCACCTTCCGGGGATACGTGCAGATGAACAACGGCACGGACACCAGCAGTTGCACTGATCCGATCCTCAAT
>Ga0210144_1001177_pt1 | contig 11301 bp, 7 predicted proteins | sample Muzzi_PWA_D2_FD_185532 | JGI IMG/M metagenome (GOLD analysis project Ga0210144, IMG submission 185532) | Wetland microbial communities from San Francisco Bay, California, USA, that impact long-term carbon sequestration - Muzzi_PWA_D2 (SPAdes) | ecosystem: Environmental > Aquatic > Marine >...
CCCGTTATACCCAGGCGCCGGCTTTCGGTGTGAACCCGCCGTTGCTCGAGTCATTCTCCTCCGCCGGCGGCACACCCATTCTGTTCGATCTTGCGGGAACACCGGTCAACTTGCAACGGCAGAAACCTGAGATCGTCGCCCCGGATGGCGGCAATACCACATTCTTCTATCCGGGGTCGGACTATGAACCCGACGGTTTCCCGAACTTCTTCGGCACTTCCGCCGCCGCACCGCATGCCGCCGGGGTGGCGGCCCTGCTGATGGACCGTGATCCGACACTCACGCCCGACGGGATTTACAACGCCCTGCAGGACTCCGCGTTAGACATGAATTCGCCGGGTTTTGACTATGATAGCGGGTATGGACTGATCCAGGCAGATACAGCGCTGGCTTCTCTGGACACGGATAGCGACGGTGTTGTGAATTCCAGCGACCTGTGTCCCGGCACGCTTTCGGGCAAATCGGTCGATGCCAACGGCTGCGCGGACTCACAGAAGGATGACGACGGAGACGGGGTCACCAACGATATCGATCTCTGTCCCGGCACGGTAACTGGCCAGTCCGTCGACACCGACGGCTGCAGCGCCTTCCAGAAGGACACCGACGGTGACATGCTCTCCGACGGTTTCGAATCGGGGATCGGAACCAATCCGTCACTGCCCGATACCGACGGAGACGGTCTGACCGATTTTCAGGAGGTGAACTGGGACGGCGACGCTACGGCATATGACCCTGTTTTTGATCTCAACCCGCTTGCCGCTGACACCGACAACGACGGCTTCCGGGATGGCATGGAGGTCGAAGCGGGCTACGATCCACTGCTCGCGACAAGCTACCCGGTATGGTGCGACATCAATGACGATCGTGTCGTCGACACCGTCGATGTGCTGCTCGCTTCACGTGCCGTCCTCGGGCTGGTGACGCTGACCAATGCCGAGCTGGCGCGCGGCAACGTCGCACCGCTCGTTAATGGCACGCCTCAACCGCCTGCCGTCGATGATGGTTTCGATCTCGCCGATCTCCTGCTGATCGAGCGCAAGGCGCTGGGAGAAGTCAGTTACTGACCGCCTGGAAACAAGTATTATTTGCTCCCGTGAAACAGCCGATCCAGGCAAATATGAAAAATCGATTTCCTCCCGATGACAGGAAATCCTTATTTTTTGTCGATTAACTTTACATTCGTGACGATTCTGTCGGAGGATCATTAAATCCAGGTCTTTGTCTGACAAGACATTCGATTTTCAAGGCGCGAATCTTGCTTCTTTTTTTACCTTGTCCATGAAGAGAATCCCCATGATGCGTTGTCCTCACTGTGATCAACCCGGCATTTCGCCGCTGCGCAAGGCAATATTGAGCCCCGGTATTTACGCCGTCTGCGCAATCTGTAAAAAGCCTTCGAGCATCAGCTACCCGTCCTGGTTGACGGCCATGCTTCCGGGCTCTGTGCTGATGATCGCGGCCCTGCTGGTCCAGTCCGAGCGGCTCGAGTGGACTCTAAATACCGCAGGCTTCCTACTGATGATCGCGATTCCCTTGCTGTTTACCCCGTTGCGCAAGCAGCAGTAGCGTACCCTCGACTTCACGGCAGTACTGTAACAAGCCTGAATGACGGCTGAATCAGGCATCATAACTCGATAGCGGTCAGACTACTGAAACAAGCCACACGGAGGGGGCCAACAGGTTGCGGATTTCAATAACAAGTGTGTCGAAGCAGGAAAAAAACACCTGATGTCTTTACTCCGAACAGAATCACTTACCGGTCACATTCGTAGCGACAATCACGCAGCTCCCCGGCATAAATCAATACAGCTGGCTCTCGTCTTTCTCCTGCTCTGGTCCGGCGTCGTCAACAGCGCCGGTGCGACCAACCCGGTTCAGGGCGCCGGCTACAGCGACCGCCTGATCAAGCTTGTCGAGCGCACCACGCAACAACCCGGCCAGGGGAACACCCTGATCACCTTCATCATCGAGACGGATGAACCGCCCGACAGGATACGCCCGATCATCACCGCGGGCGGTGGCAAACTGCGCTACCATTTCGGAAATCGTTACCAGGTCCGCGCCCCCGCCGGCAGGATTCAGCAACTGCTCTCGCACCTGCCTGCAACCAGTCTTGCCCGCCTGCCCTGGCCGCACCAGGCCGTCACGACCGCCCTCAGTCAGGGGGTTGCACTGACCGGTGCGAACGACATGCAGCTGCTGGGACAAAGCGGCGCCGGGCTCAAGATCGGCATCATCGACCTGCAGTTCAGCAATTATCTAACTTCCATCGCCAACGGTGAATTACCGAACAACACCTCATTCCACGATTACACAGGATCAGGGTCCGGCGGCGGCAGTCATGGCACCAATGTCGCCGAGATCGTGCACGACATGGCGCCCGGCGCGCAGTTGTACCTGGCCAAAATCGACACCGAAGTGGAATTGCAGATGGCTGTCGATGACATGATCTCCGCCGGGGTCAAGGTGATCAACCACTCGGTGGCCTGGTTAGGCGAAGCCTTCTACGACGGCACCGGGACATTATGTGAGACAACAAACTCGGCGGAAACGGCCGGCATCCTGTGGGTGAATGCCGCCGGTAACTACCGTAACAGCCATTATCTCGGCGTCTTCTCGGATACGGACGGGGATCTTCGCCATGAATTCGCTGCTGGCCAGAATTACAACACCATTGATCTGACATCAGGGAATACGGTCACACTGATATTGAACTGGGATGACTACCCCACAACCAAGACGAACTACGATCTCTTTCTTTACGATGGCGATCCCGATGCCGGTGGAACGCTCGTCGCCAGTTCAACAAACAATCAGGGGAATGGACGCCCCAACTTTCCTTATCCTTATGAGGATCTCGTTTACACGGCGGGGAAAACCGGTACTCATTACATCGTGGTGAAAAACACGGACAAATCAACGGCCAGTTACCGCCTGACATTGTTCTCGTTCACATCCTCGTTTGGGGTAAAAACCCGGGCCAGCAGTCTCGCGCAACCGGCGGACTGCGCCAGTGTACTTGCGGTCGGAGCAACGAATCTGTCGGACAGCCCGGAGGGGTTCAGTTCCGAGGGACCCACAACCGACGGGCGTGACAAACCGGAAATCAGCGCACCGGACCGCGTTGCGACTTCCTTGAGCAGCAGTTTTGCAGGAACCTCGGCGGCCTCTCCCCATGCCGCGGGCGTCGCGGCACTGGTATTGGCGGCGCATCCCGGATTTTCAGTCACTCAGGTGCGCAATGAGTTGACGGCAACTGCGAAAGATGTGCTCCCTGCAGGATTCGATTATCGCACCGGTTATGGCCGCATCAGCCTGGATGCGGATGGCGATGCACTCAATCACGACGAGGACAATTGCACGCTGGTGGCGAATGTCGATCAGTTGGACACGGATATTGACGGCATGGGCGATGCGTGTGATCCGGACGACGACAACGACGGACTGGCCGATACTCTGGAGATTCTCATCGGCACCGATCCCCTGCTGGATACCGACGCCGACGGCGACGGTCTGAGCGATTTCCAGGAGGTCAACTGGGACAGCGACCCATCCACATATACTCCGGGTGCGGATCTCGATCCGCTTGACGCCGACACCGACGGCGACGGCTTCAAGGATGGCATGGAAGACACCGCGGGGTACAACCCGCTGCTCGCCACGAGTTACCCGGTGTGGGGCGACATCAATGACGATCGTGTCGTCGACACCGCCGATGTGTTGCTCGCCTCGCGCGCCGTTCTCGGACTGGCGCCGCTGAACGGACCTGAAATGGCGCGCGGCAAGGTTGCGCCACTCGTCAATGGCACACCACAACCCGTCGCCAACGATCCCCTCAATGCCGCCGACCTGCTGCTGATCGAGCGCAAGGCGCTGGGAGTGATCAGCTATTAAGGACGGCGAAGGAAAACTGCCGGGGTACCTGGCAGCGTGTGCGGCAGTCCTGTCACTGTTGCTTCTGACCACAGGCGCAAACCGCCGGATGACGTGCGCTTCTACCTGGGATATGCCGGCTGGTCGCCGGGCAGACTGGAGCAGGAACTCGAACACCACTACTGGCACCTGGTGAAAGGCGACCCGGCGGCGGTGTTCGGTCCGCAAGCCGCCGGCCTCTGGGAGACGCTCATCGATCAGCTGGAACCGTTCGACTCTCCACCTCGATCCGGCAACCGCAGGCATCCCGAGGTCCTCCCGTAACGTCGACCAACAACGCCTCTACAGCGCCTTCGTCTTCGTGGCGCCGCAGCGACTGCAGCGGTAGACCGTCACCAGCCGCCCCTGCCGGACATCGAACTGCTTGTCATTGAAGACCACCCAGCGGTGGAAACCCTCCCGGCACAGCGTCTTGCCCCGCGCTTTTTCCGCAGCTTTTGGCTTTCTGAAGCGAATTACCTCGCCCATGCATCGACCTTCTCTGAAACGCTTGCACTCAGACAAGCGGTTAGCTTCGGACGACGCCCAGCCTAACCACACGTCGGGCCGGCAGCCCGAAAGGGCCAATCATCCGTAACGCCGGCGCAAGGACTGACGAACGTCCGCCATCGGCGCTCAGTACTTCGCGGGGATGAAACGCCGACCCTTGAGCGTAGCCTCGTCGTCATACTTGTCCTTCAGATTACGCCTTCCCAGTTTTACCTCCTCGAGCTGCGGGTCCTTGTAGGGAACGAGGCTGAGCAGGTGGGAAATGCAGTTCAGACGTGCGCGCTTCTTGTCGTCCGAGTGCACGATGTACCAGGGTGCGTACTCGGTGTCGGTAGCCGTCAACATGGCATCCCGTGCTCGTGAATATTCATACCAGCGCTTGTACGACTCCGTGTCCATCGGACTCAGTTTCCACGTTTTGCGCGGGTCATGGATGCGGTCCCTGAAGCGGCGTTCCTGCTCTTTCATGCCGACATCGAGCCAGTACTTGACCAGCAGAATGCCGCCATCCGTCATGGCCTTCTCGAAAATGGGCATGTAATGCAGGAACCCCAGGTACTGTTCCTCCGTGCAGAAGCCCATTACCCGTTCCACACCGGCGCGGTTGTACCAGCTGCGATCGAACAGCACGATCTCACCGGCCGCCGGAAAGTGAGTGATGTAGCGCTGCATATACATCTGGGTTTTCTCGCGCTCGGAGGGCGTCGGCAGCGCCGCGACCCGAAAGACACGGGGGCTGACCCGTTCGGTGATGCGCTTGATGATGCCGCCCTTGCCGGCCGCATCGCGGCCTTCGAACACGACGATGACCCGCAGGCCTTTCTCCTTCACCCAGTACTGGAGTTTGACCAGTTCACCCTGCAGCCGTTCCAGTTCCTTGTTGAATTCCTTGCTGGAGAGCTTCTGAGGTTTCCCGGCGGAAGGCGCTTCCGTCGTGTCAACCGGCGGCTTTTTTATCTCCTTGTCCTTCTTGTCCTTCTTGTCCTTCTTGTCTATTTTGGATTTTCGCGCCACGGCCACCCCCCTCTATTATGATATGAAGATATTCCGCTGATATTCGGCCTTAACGCCGATGCGAGAGCCGTCTCGCAAGCGCCACCCTGTGGCCTGAGCATAACAGACCCCGCTCCACAGGCAATCATTGTCTACGTCAAACAGGTGGCCGTCAGCTTCTCCAATCACCGCTTTGCCGGACCTGCCGCCAGCGACGCCGAGGGGCGCCGGGAACTGAAGAAACGCGCCTGCGACTACCTGCCCGAAATCGCAATGGCGGCGCAGCGTTACCCGGGTTGAGACGTCTACTGCGATAGCTGCTCGTGGTCGTGGTGGCTGAAGTTGCGGTTCAGCGCTGCCAGAACGGCTTGGTGAGAATCACCAGCAGCGTATAGAACTCCAGCCGCCCCGCAATCATGCACAGGCTGAGTATCCACTTGGCCATATCAGGAAGCTGTGCGTAGGTATTCATCGGCCCGACGCCGCCGAGGCCGGGACCGACGTTGAAGACGCAGGCGACGACCGCACTCAGCGCCGTAAAGAGGTCGACCCCGAACGCGGTCAGCAGCAGCCACGCGAAGATAATCACCAGCCAGGACAGATACACCAGGTTGAGCAGTCCGTTCACGGCCGGTTCGGGCGTAGTCTCACCACCCAGGCGTATCGTGAACACTCCCTGCGGTTCGGCCATGCGGCGGAACTCCCGGTCAACAATCCGGCTGAGGAACATGACACGCGCCACCTTGATTCCACCCGCGGTGGACCCGGTACAGCCACCCACGAACATGAGCATGAACAGGGTGAGCTGGCACAGCGGATACCAGGCGGCATAGTCATTGGTCACGAAGCCGGTGGTCGTGAGGATCGAGGTTACCTGGAATAGCGCGGCGCGGAACGCCTGCTCACCTCCCATGTGATTCTTCGAGAGCAGCACCGACGTGATGATGGCGGTCGCACCGAGCAGCAGCAGCAGGTAGCTGCGCAGTTCATAGTCAGTCCAGAAGCTGCGCAGCTGGCGTTCGATCAGGAGCCGGTAATGCTGAATGAAACTCATGCCGCTCAACAGCATGAAGACGATAATGATGTAATCAATCAGCGGACTGTCGAACCCGGCGATACTCGCCGTGCGGGTGGAGAATCCACCGGTCCCCAGGGTGGAGAAAGACTGGCACACGGCCTCGAAGCCGTCCATACCCGCCAGCCAGAGCGCGATGATCTCCAGCAGTGTCAGCAGGATGTAGATCTTCCACAGGGCCTTGGTGGTCTCCAACACGCGCGGCGTGAGCCGTTGGGACTTGGCGCCGGAGAATTCGGCACGGTAGAGATACATGCCGCCCTGCCCGACCAGCGGAAGGATCGCCAGCCCGAGCAGCACGATACCCATGCCGCCCAGCCAGTGGGAAAAGCAGCGCCACAGCTGAATCGGTGGCGACAGGACTTCCACCCGCTCGAGCACCGTCGCTCCCGTGGTCGTGAAACCGGATGCGGACTCGAAAAAGGCGTCGGTAAGATTCGGGAACCAGGGCGAGAAAAAGTACGGCAGGCAGCCGAAGAAGCAGATACCCATCCAGATCAGGACGACCACGAGGATACCCTCGCGCTGTTTGATTTCCCGCTCCGGCCGCCGGTGCGACAGCGCCATGAGGAGCCCTCCGGCGAGCGCGGTAATCACGAGGGACAGCGTCAGTGCGCGCAGTCCACCGCCGCCGGTCAACACGCCATAGACCAGGGGTATCAGCATGAAGGCGGCGAGGGCGGTAATGAACTGCCCGACTAACCAGCCGACGATGCGCGGCTCGACGACAGGGTACTGCATCACGCCTCGTCGGCCGTGGCGAGAAAGCCGGATTCGAGCTGTGCCACGCAACTCTCCGCGGCAAAGAACACCACCCGGTCGCCTGCTGCGATGACCGCATTCCCGCGCGGGATGATCACCTCCCCGTAGGGACGCACGATGGCGCCGACGATGGCGCCGCGCGGGAAATTCAGTTCGCGCAGCGCACGCCCCACGTATTTGGAAGAGGCGTGGGCGATAAGTTCGATCGCCTCCGCTTCCTCTTCCCGGAAGGTCCGTACCGATAGCACCTTGCCCTTGCGCACCAGTTCGAGAATGGCGTCGGCGGTCTTCACCCGCAGGCTGACCGTGGCGTTGATGCCGAGACGCTGGGACAGGATGAGATTGTGCACCCGGTTGACCAGCGCCACGACCTTGCGTGCGCCCAGCTGACGGGCCAGCAGCGAGACAATGAGATTGGTGTCATCGTCGGCGGTGAGCGCCAGAAAGGCGTCCACGCCCTCGACATTTTCCTGCAGCAGGGTGTCCTGATCGCTGCCGTCTGCATGGATCACGACACTTTTCTTGAGAATGCCGGCGACATGTTCGCATTGCGCGGCATCCTGCTCGAAGATCTTCACCGCGACCCCCTGCGATTCGAGGAGTTCGGCGACGGCGATGCCGCCCTCGCCTCCTCCGACGATGAAGGCGCGCTGGACCGCGGCCTGCTTCTCGATGCCCATGAAACGCAGGGTGGCATCGAAATTCTGCCGCGTCGTCACGACGTAGATGTGATCCCAGGGCCGCAGGATCTCGTCGCCGTGGGGGATGATGAATTCCTTGCCGCGGAAGATCATCGCGACCATGGTGTTCTGCGGCGGAACGGCGCGGACCAGATCACTCAGGCACTTGCCGGCAAGCCAGCTGTCGTGCTCCACGTTCATCCCGAAGACCTTGACCTCGCCGCCGGCGAAATCACGGATATCCGACACACCGGGTACGGCGAGTACATTGTAGATGCGTCCCACGATGTCGCTTTCCGGGTGTATGACCCGGTCGATGCGTACGCCCCTCGCCGTGAGCATCTTCTCCCAGTCGGTGAACTCCCGGGTGCGCAACCGTATGGCCTTGGTGGCGGCCGGCGCCTCGGCATCGGCGATCAGGCAGGCCAGCACATTGGTTTCATCGCTGTCGGTCACCGCAATCAGCATGTCCGCCGTGGCGATTCCGGCGCGTCGCCAGGCGGTCAGGCTGCCCGCGCTTCCCTGCACGATCCTGGCATCGAGGTGGGATTCGAGGTACTTGCAGCGCGTGCCGTCCAGCTCCACGATCACGAGCTCATTGCCTTCCCTGATCAGGCGCTTGGCGATGGTTTCGGCACTTTGTCCGCCGCCGGCCACGAAGATACGCATCAGGACACGCCCCCCGGGGCCGATCTGTGTCTGGATTGCGAATGGTTGAACATGGGTTACCCTTGATACATCAATAAGTTCGGATCCAGGAGCCTGTCGGACTCAGGTGATCGTAGCGAGCATGGTGGGAGAGCGAGAACAGATTTTCACGATTTCGAGGCGCATAGTCATTCTACGCAACGAGAAATCGGGGAAATATGGGCCGCTCTCCCACCAGCGCAGTAGATCAATCCCAAGTCCGACAGGCTCCTGGGAGCCGGCTTGCCGGCAAGGCGTGCAATATACCAAACTGGAGCTGGAAAAGTGACCGGCCTGGCGCCCGTGCGCGCCAGAGTGGATTCTTCATACGCTTAATCGGGGACGGGAGGCTGTCTGACCGGATAGGGATGAACTACGACACCGCGTCGTCACGGCGCGTTCACACACGTAGCAACAGGCTGGGTCAGTCACGTGGATATCACGGAAGCGGCCTGTCAGGCGACGACCCGCCGGTTCTGCGCTGACTGCTGCGCCGGGAAGCAGGCGGCAGGTTTCAGCGGGTCGGCACCGATAGTGCCGATCAGCCCCTCAAGATATTCACGGCTCTGAACCTGGGCGAGTTTCTTCCGGGCGGCGTCGAAGCGCTTGCCGATGCCCAGACGCTCCGCCTCGTCGCTGTACTCGGTGTCGCTGAGGAAACGCTGGAGATTTTGCAGATGGCGCTTCCACAGGACGATATCGTTGCGCTGCTTGACCGCCAGGCGTTCATGATACCAGCCGGATTCGAGCAGGTACTCGCGCGTGAACATGGAACGGATATCCGGGTGATGCACATCCATACCCTGGTAGCTGCCACGCGCCATGATGTGCAGCAACGCCCGCAGCGGCGGGCAGGCGTCCTCGATGCAGCCACCGTCAACGTAACGCCGGGCGACGCGTTGCTGGGCCTCGACGATGTTATCCACGCCGTCGACGTACACCTCCATCCCCTGGGTCTCCGGCATGAGGATCTCCTCGGTAAAAACGGCCCCGGGGTTATCGAATATCTTGCCCATGAAATCATGCACAAAATGGCCGGTGATGCGGTAACCCAGGCGGCTGGCAAGCACCGTTCTGCCGTTGTGCTCGAAGTCCTCCAGCTTTTCCAGGTAGCCGTTTTCGATAAGATACGCCGGGTCACGCACTTCGGGGGGAAGCCGGGACCAGATCTCCGGGATCAGCAGGCTGATGTCATGGTCGACCCGCATATCGGGTCCCACGTACCCGGCGGAACTGGAAAAGCCTGCATAACCGGTCAGGATGAATGACACCAGGGCATTGTTGAGATCCGCGGTGGCACGCAAGGCGTTGAACGGTCCCTTGGTGAGCGCGCCTTCGCTGCCGGCTCCGGTGGTGGAGGGCGACTTGCCGGTCAGACTGCAGATGAAATCCATGAACAGTTCCGGCAGTTCCTGGTAGTGGATCGGGTTGTACACCGCCAGTGAGCGGATGCCCGGTTCCGGCGGATTGTTGCGCCGCCCGGTCAGCACCGCATCCACGGGATGGCAAATCGTCTCCTCCAGACCGAGTCTGCGATGCAGGCGTATCCCCATCTCGGCAATGTACGTGTGCCGCGGTTCCACCAGGTCGGGGCGGGTCTGCAGATAACGTGGATTCTTCGAGGGCTTGCCGTCGACCAGGCGCGGGTGCGCCGAGGAGACGACGTAGCCGCGTCCCTCCTCGTAAACCGCCTTCAACAGCCGCTGCATGGGAGGGGTGAACCCGTAAAAGGTGTCGACGTCCTCGACCAGTGCGGCCAGCCGCTCGCCGTACATCGGCTCGAAGTTGGCGATGAAGTTATCGGCCCCCGAGAGGTCCTCTTCGGTCTGTTTGTCGAAGCCGGGGTGGATTGCCTCATCCGGACGCTGGAACAGGCGATATTCGCAGTTCTTCACCAGCTTGACGCTGAAGTCGCCGCTGTGCAAGGGGGCGCAGCCGGCAACACAACGGGCCGGGACCACGACCGAAGCACTGATATCGTCCTCCATTTGCACCTTTTCCGTTGCGATGAAGTCCTGCCGTAACTTGAAGGTCCGCCATTTGGATTCGCGGTCGAAACCGACGCGCAGGTAAGAGGCAATGATGGTGCGGTCGTGCAGTTTCAGTTCGTGCGCGGGCGCACCGTCCACCACGTCGACCGAGAGCTGCTCGCGCCACCGCTCGCCCCATTCGGGGCGATAGAAGCGCTTGATAAGATAGGTCAACGCCAGGATGCGCGGCGGCAGGGATTCCAGCCAGGCATTGAACTCGTCGGTGTACTTGGGGGATGGCGTCAGCAGCTTGATGACCGAACCGAGACTGCGACTGGTGCTCAACGGCTGGCGGCTGGCATCGTGGTCATCATCCTCGAAGCCCGGCTTGAAGCGCGCGGTGTAATCCCGGGTGAAGATCTCCTGCACCATGTCGAGATCCTTGTTCAGATCATCGACAAACAGCGGCCGATAGATGACCGCATCCTCGAGCGACTTGGAGATCTCGGACTTGCCGCCGCCCGATACCGTACAGGGCTTGTGGCAGAAGGTGCCTTCCGGGTCCGTGCCGACCAGCCGCCAGGAAGGCGCATCCGGGTGCTTCACCATCTCGAGCTTGTAACCGTTCGGCTGGATATAGACCACATCGGGCCGCAGACGAATCGATTGCGGTTCACCGTTCGATTCCCAGCTGACGGTCTGGGTGATGAGG
>Ga0210144_1001179_pt1 | contig 11299 bp, 7 predicted proteins | sample Muzzi_PWA_D2_FD_185532 | JGI IMG/M metagenome (GOLD analysis project Ga0210144, IMG submission 185532) | Wetland microbial communities from San Francisco Bay, California, USA, that impact long-term carbon sequestration - Muzzi_PWA_D2 (SPAdes) | ecosystem: Environmental > Aquatic > Marine >...
TCGAGGGATTGAAAAAGGCGTTCGGCGCGACGGTTGCCGTCGACGGCGTCTCATTCGACATCGCCCCCGGCACCGTCCACGCCCTGCTCGGCGAGAACGGCGCCGGCAAGTCCACCGTCGTCAAGCTGCTGGCCGGCCTGATCGAGCCCGACGAGGGCCGTTTTCACGTCTTCGGCAAGGCCAGCCGCATCCGCTCGCCGCGCGCCTCCCACACCCTGGGCATCCAGACGGCGTTCCAGGAAATGACGCTGGTGCGCGACCTGACGGTGCTCGACAACATGCTCATGCCGTACGCGCCGGTGGGGCCGACGGCGATGATCCGCAAGCGTGTCGCCGAAGGGGCAATCCGCGCCCATCTCGACGAACTCGGCTTCGATGTCGACCTGCGTGACGACGTCGGCGACCTCGACCTCGCCATCCAGCAGAAGATCGAGATCGCCCGGGCGATCTATCGCAAGCCGCGCATCCTGCTTCTCGACGAGCCGACCTCGACGCTGGCTGGCCGCGATGTCGACTGGCTCGGCGAGGTCATCGCCCGGCTCAAGGCGAACGGCGTCACCGTCGTCTTCATCTCGCATCGCATGCGCGAGGTGCGCGCCTTCTGCGATCACCTGACGATCCTCAGAAACGGCCACCATATCGCGACCGGCGCCGTCGCCGATTTCACCGATACCAAGATCATCGAGATGATCATCGGCCGGTCGATCGCCCAGACCTTTCCGGCCCGCCCGGAGAAGGCCGCAACCGAGGCGCCGGAGGTCTTCGCGGTCGAACGGCTGGCCGCCGGCGAAAAGCTGCAGGATGTGAGCCTGGCGCTGCACAAGGGCGAGATCGTCGGGGTGGCCGGGCTGCAGGGGATGGGCCAGCTCGACCTGTTCCTCGCCTCGTTCGGCATGCGGGAGATCGACGACGGCGGCATCCGCATCGACGGGCGGCCGGTGTCGATCGCCTCGCCGCGCGATGCGATCCGCCCCAACATCGCATTGGGGCTGTTGCCGGAGGACCGCAAGACCGAAGCGCTGTTCCTCAAGCTCAACGGCAAGCACAACGTCTCGCTGCCGGTCATCGAACGCTATGCCCGCGGCGGCGTGGTCGACACCGCGCGCGAGACGGAGGCGGTCAAACGGGTCTTCGACCGGGTCGAGGTCGATCACCGCGCATTGTGGACGCGGGTCGGCTCGTTTTCCGGCGGCAACCAGCAGAAGATCGCCGTCGCCAAGTGGCTGTTCGCCGAAAGCCGCATCCTGCTTCTGTTCGATCCGACCCGCGGCATCGACGTCGGCACCAAGCACGAGCTCTATGTGCTGATGCGCGCCTTCGCCGAGCTGGGCGGCTCGATCCTGTTCCATTCCACCGAGATCCCCGAACTGGTGCATCTCTGCGACCGGGTGATCGTCCTCTATGCCGGGCGGATCGTCGCCGAAATCGGCGCCGACGATCTCTCCGAGCACAACATCATGCGGGCGGCGCTCGGCGCCGACACCGCCGGCGTGGAAGCCGTGGCATGAGCACCTCGGCGACCGCCAATGCCGGTGGCAGCCACCCGCGCCGCGGTCGCGGCTTCGATTTCCGCTTCGGCCGCTTCCGCGGTCTTGTCACCGCGATCGTCGTCTTCGCCATCCTGCTCCTGATCGTCGATCTGATCAGTGCCGGCCCGCTCAGCTATTTCGACATCAGCTTCCTGTCGAGCGGCGGCGCCACCCTGGCGCTGGCGGCGGTCGGCGAGACCATCGTCATCCTCTCCGGCGGCTTCGACCTTTCTGCCGGCGCCGTCCTGTCGCTGGTCAATGTCGTCCTCGCCACCACCATGGACCCGACCAATTTCGAGGCGTCGGTCCTGTTGTGGACCTTCATCGGCATCGGCATCGGCATGCTGGTCGGCGCCTTCAACGGCTTCTTCATCGCCTTCCTGCGGCTGCAGCCGATCGTCGTCACGCTGTCGACCATGTTCATCGTCCAGGGCGTGACGCTGCTCTTCCTCGACAAGCCAGGCGGCTTCGTCTCACCGTCGCTCGGCGGTTTCTATCTCGGCGACTTCATCGCGAACCTCGTGCCGATGCCGATCGTGTTGCTGGTCGCCGTCGGCTTCTTCTGGCTGTGGATGAAACGCACCCGCTTCGGCACGGCGATCTATGCCATCGGCAGCGATCCCAACGCGGCGGCATCGGCCGGCGTGCGGGTCGATTGGGCGCGCTTCGCCGTCTACGTCGTCGCCGGCGGCTTCTACGGGCTCGGCGGCGTGTTCATCAGCGCCCAGACCGGCTCGGGCGATCCGCTGGTCGGCAACCCGCTGCTCCTGACCATCTTCGCCTCCGTCGTGGTCGGCGGCACCCGGCTCGGCGGCGGCCGCGGCGGCCCGATCGGCTCGATCTTCGGCGCCTACATCCTGATGATCGTCGTCAACATCCTGCTCGTCCTCAACGTTTCCGCCTACTACTCGACGGTCGCCGAGGCGCTGATCCTGCTCCTGGCGGTGCTCGCCGGTTCTTTGACGCGGGAATCGACGCTCGCTCATCAGCTGCGTGGCGCGGCCACCTGGATCGGCGCCTGGCGGGCGCGGACACTGCCGGCCCAGATCGGCGGCGGCGACCGGCGCCTCGGGATCAGCACGATCGAGCGGCCGGCCACCCGAGCCGAGGCAGTCCCGTCGTTCTGGCTGCGGCACGCGGAGACGTTGCGCTACGCGCTGCCATCCTACGTCTCGCTGGTGCTGGTGGTGATCGTCACCCAGCTCTGGCTCGGCAACGCCATCCTCAACTGGACGTACTGGAACTCGATCATCGTGCTGTCGAGCTTCCTGGCCATCCTGGCGCTGGGACAGGGCACGGTGATCCTCACCGGCGGGCTGGACCTGTCGGTGCCGTGGACGATCGGCTTCTGCGGCATCCTGCTCGCCGGCATCGTCCAGGGCTCCGACGCGGCGCTGATCTACGCGCTGCCGATCGTCGTGATCGTCGCCGTGCTGATCGGGCTGGTCAACGGCCTCGGCATCGTCTGGCTCGGCCTGTCGCCGATCGTGGTGACGCTGGCGACCAACGGGCTCCTGCAGGGCGCCGCGCTGGTCTATTCCGGCGGCACGCCGGCCGGCTTCTCCTCGCCGCTCTTGCGCTGGTTCATGACCGCACACGTGCTCGGCGCGACGCCCGTCGTCTATTTCATGGTCGTCTTCGTCATCTTCGCCGTGATCTTCCTGTCGGGCACCTCGTTCGGCCGGCGGGTGTACGGCATCGGCAACGGGTTGCGGGTGGCGCAGCTCTCCGGCATCGCCGTCGGCCGTACGCTGGTCGGCGTCTATATCCTGTCGGCGGTCTGCTCGGCGATCGTCGGCATCCTGCTCACCGGCTTCTCCGGGCAGGCAAGCCTCGGCATGGGCGACGACTATCTGCTGCCGTCCATCGCGGTGGTGGTGGTCGGCGGGGCGCTGATCACCGGCGGCCGCGGGCACTATCTCGGCATGCTCGGCGGCGTCCTCCTGCTCACTGCGCTGCAGACGCTGCTCGCCGGGACGACGCTGCCTTACGCCACTCGGGCGATCATCTATGGTGTCGTGGTGCTCGGTGCGGTCATCGCGCTCCGCGACCGGCGGGAACTTGGTTGAGACGGGATATTTCGAAGGAAGCACATTTCATGGCGGACTTGAGCACCGATCTGGCCGAAGGCATTGGCGGACAGCGCGTCCTGATCACCGCGGGGGCCGGCGGCATCGGCCTCGCCATCGCCGCACGGCTGGCCCGGCACGGCGCCCGCATCTTCGTGTGCGACGTTGCCGACGAAGCACTCGACGCGTTTGGGAAGGACTTCCCCGACGCCGGGCGGATCAAGGCCGACGTTGCCGACGAGGGTGATGTCGACCGCATGTTCGACGCGGTAGCCGACAAGCTCGGCGGTCTCGACGCCCTCATCAACAATGCCGGCATCGCCGGGCCGACGGGCGGCGTCGACGAGCTCGACCCCAAGGACTGGCGGCGGTGCATCGACGTCTGCCTGACCGGCCAGTTTCTTTGCGCCCGCCGCGGCGTGGCGATGTTGAAGCAGGCCGGCGGCGGCTCGATCGTCAACATGTCGTCGGCGGCCGGCCGCCACGGCTATGCCTTCCGCACCCCCTATTCGGCCGCCAAGTTCGGGGTCATCGGCTTCACCCAGAGCCTCGCCAAGGAACTCGGCCCCGCCAATATCCGGGTCAACGCCATCCTGCCCGGCATCGTCGAGGGGCCGCGCATGGAAAACGTCATCCGCTCCCGCGCCGGCCAGCTCGGCGTCTCCTATGAGGAGATGGAGGCGCAATACCTGTCGCGGGTCTCGTTGCGCCGCATGGTCAGCCCGCACGATGTGGCGGCGATGATCGCCTTCCTGCTCTCCGATGCAGGCGCCAACATCTCGGGTCAGTCGATCGGCGTCGACGCCAATGTGGAGACGCTGTGAGATGGCCAAGGTCGCGATCATCGGTTCCGGTTTCATCGGCCGCGCCTGGGCGATCACCTTCGCCCGCGGCGGCCATGACGTGACGCTCTGGGATGCCGACAAGGAGGCGCCGGCCCGCGCCCTCGACTTCATCGCCGTGGTGCTTCCCGATCTCGAGGCGAACGACCTCCTTAACGGCCGTTCGCCGGCCGACATGCTCGCCAGCATGACGATCGAGGACGACCTCGCCGCCGCGCTCGCCGGCGCCACGCACGTTCAGGAGAACACGCCGGAAGAGCTGGAGATGAAGCGGGCGATCTTCGCCCGGCTCGACGAGGCGGCGCCGGCGGATGCGGTGCTCGCCAGCTCGAGCTCGGCGATCCTGCCGTCGCTGTTCACCGAAAACCTCGCCGGACGCAGCCGCTGCCTCGTCGTCCATCCGATCAATCCGCCATACCTCATTCCGGCCGCCGAAGTGGTGCCGGCGCCGTGGACCTCGCCGGAGGTGGTCGAGCGGACGCGCGATCTCCTCATCTCGGTGGGGCAGGCGCCGATCGTCATGAAACGCGAGCTTGACGGCTTCATCATGAACCGCATGCAGGGCGCGCTGCTCGAAGAGGCGTTCCGCCTCGTCGCCGACGGCTATGCTTCGGTCGAGGACGTCGACACCGGCATCCGCGAAGGCCTGGCGCTGCGCTGGTCGTTCATGGGGCCGTTCGAGACCATCGACCTCAATGCGCCCGGCGGAGTCCGCGATTACGTGGTCCGCTACCAGGGCATCTACGAGAACCTCTTTACCCAGATGCAGCGGCGGGTGGACTGGGCCGGCCCGGTGCTGGAGACGGTCGAGCGCCAACGACGGGGGCGCTTGCCGGCAACCGATCTCGTCAAGCGTCAGGCCTGGCGCGACCGGCGGCTGATGGCGCTCGCCGCCCACAAACGCCGCGCCGCCAAGGAAATCAGTGAATAACAAGGAGCAAGAACATGGCAGTCAACGGCAAGGTCATCATCACCTGTGCGGTGACCGGGGCGATCCACACGCCGACCATGTCGCCCTACCTGCCGATCACGCCGGACGACATCACCCGCGAGGCGATCGCCGCGGCGGAGGCCGGCGCCGCCATCCTCCACCTGCACGCCCGCAACCCCGAGACCGGGCAGCCTGACCAGACGCCGGAAGCCTTTGCCCGCTTTCTGCCCCGGATCAAGCAGGGCACCAACGCGGCGATCAACATCACCACCGGCGGTAGCCCCTACATGCGCGTCGAGGAGCGGGTGCTGCCTGCCGCCCAGTTCAAGCCGGAGGTCGCCTCGCTCAACATGGGGTCGATGAACTTCGGCCTCTATCACCTGCTCGCCAAGTATCCGGAGTTCAAGTTCGACTGGGAGCGGAAGCACCTCGAGGCGACGCGCGATCTCGTTTTCCGCAATACATTCAAGGACATCGAGTACATCCTCGAGACCTGCTACGACAACGGCACCCGCTTCGAGTTCGAGTGCTACGATATCGCCCACCTCTACAACCTCAACCATTTCGCCGAGCGCGGACTGGTGAAGCCGCCATTCTTCGTCCAGTCGGTGTTCGGGCTGCTCGGCGGTATCGGCAGCCATCCGGAAGACGTCGCTCACATGAAGCGCACCGCCGACCGGCTGTTCGGCGCCCAGTATCAGTGGTCGGTGCTCGGCGCCGGCGCCGCTCAGCTGCGCGTTGCCGCCCAGGCAGCGGCGCTCGGCGGCAATATCCGCGTCGGGCTCGAGGACAGCCTGTGGGCCGGCAAGGGCAAGCTCGCCACCTCCAATGCCGACCAGGTGACGCTCGCCCGCAAGCTGATCGAGGGTCTCGGCATGCAGGTGGCGACCCCCGACGAGGCACGCGAGATCCTCAGCCTCAAGGGCGGCGACAAGGTCGCGTTCTAGGAGACGGTGCGATGCTGAGAATCGAAGTCCTGATCGACGACAAGGACAGCCTCGGCGAAGGGCCGCTGTGGGACGTCGACGAGCAGCGGCTCTACTGGATCGATTCCTACGGGCCGACCGTACACCGTTGCGATGCCGCAGGTGGCGACATCAAGCACTGGCGCGTGCCGGAGCCGATCGGCTCGATGGCGCTCCGCAAGGCCGGCGGCGCGGTGGTGTCGCTGAGAAGCGGCTTCCACTTTCTCGACTTGGACAGCGGCGAAGTCACCCGCATCAACGAGACGCAGCCCGGCGAACTCCGCCCGCGCCTCAACGACGGCAAGGTCGACCGCCGGGGCCGCTTCATCGCCGGGTCGATGGACTTCGAGGAGCGGGAGGGGGTCGGTAAGCTGTTCCGCCTCGACCCCGACCTGTCGCTCCACACGCTCGACGCCGGCATCATCGTATCCAACGGCCCCTGCTGGAGCCCGGACGACCGGACGTTCTACTTCGCCGACACGTTCCGCAAGGTCATCTACGCCTACGACTACGACATCGATTCCGGCAATGTCCGCTCGCGCCGCGTCTTCACCACCTTCGACAACCTTCGCGGCTTTCCCGACGGCGCTACAGTCGACGCGGAAGGCTGTGTGTGGAGCTGCGAGGTCTATTCCGGCCGCCTGATCCGCTTCGACCCGAACGGCGTCGTCGACCGCATCGTCGGCCTGCCGGTGAAATCGACCACCAGCCTGATCTTCGGCGGTCCCGATCTCGACATAGCCTACGTCACATCGATGGCCCGCCCGATGGGCAACGAATACCATCGGGAGCGCGAGGCGGGCTGCCTGTTCGCGGTGCACGGGCTGGGGGTGCGCGGCCTGCCGGAGCCGCGCTTCGCCGGCTGAAAGTCAAGAAGAGCCTTTCACGGGAGGAAACGACAATGCGGATCGAGGTTCTGGTCGACGTCAAGACGACGCTGGGCGAGGGGCCGCTGTGGGATGTCGGGGAGCAGCGGCTCTACTGGATCGACTCCTTCGACGGCCGCGTCTTCCGCTGCACTCATGACGGCCGCGAGGTTCGCGCCTGGGACGTGCCGGAGAAGATCGGCTCGATCGCAATCCGCAAGGACGGCAACGGCGCCATCTGCTCGCTTGCCAACGGCTTTCACACGCTCGACTTCAAGACAGGCGATGTCGAGCTGATTCACGATCCGGAGCCGGGAAAGCCGGCCAACCGCCTCAACGACGGCAAGGTCGACAAGCGGGGCCGCTTCGTCGCCGGCTCGATGGACACCATGGAGGAGGGGCCGAACGGCGCCCTCTACCGCCTCGATCCGGACATGTCCGTCCACAAGATCGACGACGGCATTATCGTCTCCAACGGCCCGTGCTGGAGTCCCGACGGCAAGACCTTCTATTTCGCCGATTCGTGGTCGGGGGAGATCTGGGCCTACGACTACGACCTCGACACCGGCAGCGTCTCCAACCGGCGGACCTTCACCAAGGTCGACATGTCGGAGGGCGGCGCCGCCGACGGCGCCACGGTGGACAGCGAAGGCTGCGTGTGGAGCGCCGCCGTCTATGTCAGCAAGCTCATCCGCTATGCGCCGGACGGCACCGTCGACCGCGTCATCGACATGCCGGTCAAGAAGGTGACCAGCGTCATGTTCGGCGGCCCCGACCTCGACGTGCTTTACGTCACCTCGATGGCCAAGCCGCCGCTGCCGCGCTTCCCCGGCGACGGCGTGCTGAGGGGCAGCCTGTTCGCGATCTACGACCTCGGCATCACCGGGCTCCCCGAGCCGCGCTTCGGCGGATAGCCCGCACGTCGCAACGGGCTGCGACTGACCGGTCGCGCCGGGAAGCGCTTTGCGTTGTCGACGGTTCCTGACATATGGGTCGGTGAAGCGACAGCGGATTCGAGGCGGCAGCGATGGCGGACGGGGAATTCCTGTGGGGCGCGGCGAGCGCCGCCTACCAGGTGGAAGGCGGCTGGCGGGATGGCGGTCGCGGCCTCTCGAAGTGGGACGTCTACACCAACGACGAGCGGATCACCGAGGCGGTGGTCGGGGTCCAGCACACCGGCAATGACGCCATCAACGCCTACGACCGGGCACAGTACCTGAAGGACATCGCGCTGATGCGCGATCTCGGGCTGAACGCCTACCGGTTTTCGGTCTCGTGGCCGCGGGTGCTGCCGGACGGCACCGGCGAAGTGAACCAGACCGGCCTCGACTATTACAGCCGCTTCGTCGACGACCTCATCGCCGCCGGCATTACGCCGCTGGCGACCCTCTATCACTGGGATTTTCCGGCCGGGCTTTTCGCAAGAGGCGGCTGGCACAATCGCGACTCGATTGCCTGGTTCCGCGACTACGCGGCCGTCATGTTCAGGGCGCTGGGCGACCGGGTGCGTCATTTCATCACCATGAACGAGCCGTTCATCGACATCTTCTACATGGACCTGATCGCCGAGAACGCGCGCGCCGGCCGGTCTGAATCGCGGCGCTTCACCAGCGAGCAGTACGGGCGGCAGGCCCCGGCGCTGCACAACCTTTTCCTGGCTCATGCCGAGACGGTGGCGGAGTATCGGCGCCAGCGGCAGGGCGGCATGATCGGCATCGCGCTGCCGCTCTCTCCGACCATCCCGGTCGATCCCGCTAGCCCGGACGACGTGTCCGCGGCGCATCTCGTCGACGGGGTGATCAATCGCTGGTCGCTCGATGCGGTGGTGAAGGGTAGCTATCCGGACGACGTTGTCGCCGCGTTGAAGGCGCACAACCCGGACTTCAGTGTCTCCGACGTCGACCTCGCGACGATGAAAGCCAATCGCGCCGATTTCGTCGGCGTCAATTTCTATTCGCCCGCTTATGTGCGCGCGGACCCGAACTCTCCGCTTGGCGCCGACCGCGACATCAATCCGGACACCGTCAAGGCGTTCAACGGTCCGGTGCGACCGGCGGCGCTGCACGGACTGTTGCTGCGCATCCGCGACGAATACGGCAACCCGCCGGTGATGATCACCGAGAACGGCGCCGGCTTCGGCGACATCGACGAGGTGCGCGATGGCGACGCGATTCACGACCCGCTGCGGACCGACTATATTCGCCGGCACGTGGAGGCGACCCTTGAAGCGAAGGCCGAAGGCGCCGACATCCGTGGCTATATGGTGTGGAGCCTGTTCGATAATTTCGAGTGGATTCAAGGCTATACGCGCCGGTTCGGCATGGTGTATGTCGACTTCCACACCCAGGAGCGGACGCCGAAAGACAGCTTCTATGCCTATCGCGATCTGATCGCGCGGCATCGCGGCGCGATGGTGCGCGGGCGTGAAGCAGGCTAGATTTCGTCGGCCGGATGGCCGGCAGCGGATGACTTCTCGCGCGGCGGCGTGTCTCTCCTCCTGTCCCCTCACGGCAAACCGCGTTAGGTTCCGCCGCTTGTAAGGACCCCGTCCGCCGAATCATGAACACCGCCATCGAGCCCCTGATCGACGAGGACGCGCTGCGCGCGGCCTTGGCCCAGCTTGCCGGGCCGCGGGCGGGTGACCTTCCGGCCAAGGCGCGCGGCGAAATGGTATTGGTGCTCAAGCAGGCGATGGCCGAGGGGCGCGCCGCGGCGGAGCGGCTGCTGCGCGCCGACGGCCACGGCACGCTGTGTGCCCGCCGGCTGTCCGATCTGCAGGATATCCTGATCCGCGCCCTTTACGATTTCGCCGTGGAGCACGTCTACCGGGTCGAGAATCCCACCTCCTCCGAACGCCTGGCGATCGTCGCCGTCGGTGGCTACGGCCGCGGCACGCTGGCGCCGGGCTCCGACGTCGATCTCCTGTTCCTGCTTCCTTACAAGCAAACCCCCTGGGGGGAGAGCGTCGTCGAATTCATCCTTTATCTGTTGTGGGATCTCGGCCTCAAGGTCGGCCACGCGACGCGCAGTGTCACCGAGTGCATCCGCCTGTCGCGCTCCGACATGACGATCCGCACAGCGGTGCTCGAATCACGCTATCTGTGGGGCGAGAAGGCTCTGCACGACGATCTCGTCACGCGCTTCGACGCCCAGGTGGTGAAGGGCACCGGGCCGGAATTCATCGCCGCCAAGCTTGCCGAGCGCGACCAGCGTCACAAGGCGCAGGGCGCCTCGCGCTACCTGGTCGAGCCGAACGTCAAGGACGGCAAAGGCGGCTTGCGCGACCTCCACACGCTGTTCTGGATCGCCAAGTATTTCTACCGCGTCAGCTCGAACGAGGAACTGGTCAAGGCCGGAGTCTTCTCCCGCGCCGAGCTCAATCGCTTCCACAAATGCGAGGATTTCCTCTGGGCGGTGCGCTGCCACCTCCATTTCCTGACCGGCCGGGCCGAAGAGCGGCTGTCCTTCGACCTGCAGCAGGACATGGCGGTCCGCCTCGGCTATACGGCCCATCCGGGCCTTCGAGACGTCGAGCGGTTCATGAAGCACTACTTCCTTGTTGCCAAGGAGGTGGGCGATCTCACCCGCATATTCTGCGCGGCGCTCGAGGAGCATCACGGCAAGCCGGTCCCGGCGCTGAACCGCTTCCTCGGCCTCGCCCGGCGGCGGCGCAAGATCTCCGACTCGACCGCCTTCGTCATCGACAATGAGCGCATCAGCACCGCCGATCCGGACGTGTTCAAGCGCGATCCGGTCAACCTGATCCGCATCTTCCACCTCGCCGACAAATACAATCTCGCCTTTCACCCCGAGGCGATGCAGGAGGCGGCCCGGTCGCTCCGCCTGATCGACGCCGCGGTGAGGGATGACGAGGAGGCGAACCGGCTGTTCCTCGAAGTCCTGTCGTCGCGGAATCAGCCCGAAGTCGTGCTGAGGTCGATGAACGAAACCGGCGTGCTCGGTCGTTTCGTGCCCGATTTCGGCAAGGTCGTCGCGATGATGCAGTTCTCCATGTACCACCACTACACGGTCGACGAGCATCTGATCCGCTCGATCGGTTTCCTGTCCGAGATCGAGCGCGGCGAGGCCGCCGAGAC